>Ga0308167_1000814_pt1 | contig 45738 bp, 45 predicted proteins | sample PhyCR1_2_FD_202138 | JGI IMG/M metagenome (GOLD analysis project Ga0308167, IMG submission 202138) | Phyllosphere microbial communities from UC Gill Tract Community Farm, Albany, California, United States - DLSLRC.R1 | ecosystem: Host-associated > Plants > Phyllosphere > Unclassified | place... | reverse complement strand
GTGATTAAACCGCACAATAGTAAGAAAAATAAAAGAGTTACTTTGCGATAAAGAACAAAGTTTTAGCTTTTTGTGCACTTAATCAGCAATCAATCTCACTATTTTAATTAGCCGTTGACAGTCACCGTCGTGCTCGCTAATATCTGCCCCGTTCAAACGATTCCTCTGTAGTTCAGTCGGTAGAACGGCGGACTGTTAATCCGTATGTCACTGGTTCGAGTCCAGTCAGAGGAGCCATATTTGAAAAGCCTGCTTAAGGAAACTTAAGCGGGCTTTTTCCTTTTTGGTTTTCAGCAAAAAAGCTTGCTTCGCTTTTCAGTCATAATTAGTGCCAAAGAGACAAATATTCATCATTCTGCTCAGAAGATAAGCGAACAGCGTAAAAAGAGCGATTTAGGCTTTACAGTCTCATGGCAGGCCGCTATTATTCGCCTCGTTCAAACGATTCCTCTGTAGTTCAGTCGGTAGAACGGCGGACTGTTAATCCGTATGTCACTGGTTCGAGTCCAGTCAGAGGAGCCATATTTAAGAAGCCTGCTTAAGGAAACTTAAGCGGGCTTTTTGCTATGTAAATCTCAGAAACTCAATCCACTGAAATTCATATGGTTGCCCGCCATCCATTCAACATACACCCACTTTTGCAGGTTTTATCTTTCAAATACATACAAACCAACAAATGATGAGAAATCATCTATGTAATTCAAAAAAATCAACGTGATGAAGATAAATCAATCAAATAAACCTTATTTTATTTTTAACGCTTTACAGCAGAATACGTACTCGCTATTATTCGCCCCGTTCACACGATTCCTCTGTAGTTCAGTCGGTAGAACGGCGGACTGTTAATCCGTATGTCACTGGTTCGAGTCCAGTCAGAGGAGCCAGTGATTAATAGCCAGGATCAGCATGTTTACCCTGTCAAAAATCCACTCTGAACTCCCCTTTCTATCCCGTATTGATACGGGCGTTGTCACGTTTTCCCCAGAAATAAAATATTGCCAAATTATGTATGACAGCCATTTTTATCAAGATGCGTTGTTTAATCAGTTTGCGATACCCTTTCCCGAGTTTCTAAATAAAGCGCCGGTGAAACGACGTGCAGAATACGTAGCCGCCCGATATGCAGCAAAACTGCTATTAGAAGATGAAGGGTGCTATGACAATGTTGGCAGTAATTTAAGTCGAGCACCAATCTGGCCAACAGGTTTTTGTGGGAGTATTTCGCACTCAGGTAATTTTGCTATCGCATCAATTGCGCCACGCACTACAACTCTGACGTTGGGAATTGACATTGAAATGTTAGGCTCAAAGTCCATTGTAAGAGCCGCAGATATATTTTGCACACCAGTTGAAAAAACGTTGCTCTCTTCCTGCCATATTGCTTACGAAACGGCCCTGCTAATTGCTTTTTCGGCTAAAGAAAGTCTCTTCAAGGCACTGTTTCCCGAAGTAAACCACTCATTCGGATTTAAAGCTTCACGAATACGTCAATTAGATATATCAGCTTGCCGTATCACTCTCGAGCTTATACAGACTCTAACGCCAACTCAGACTAATGGGAGTCTGTTCTATGGCTATTTTAGCTTGCAGGACAACAAAGTAATTACGCTTATAACCCAGAATACAATTTAGAATTTCTTTTCATATAAGCGATACTTCTTATAAGGTGTTGCACCAATACGTTCCAGAATAGTGCGCATGCCTGTATTTGACTCAAGGATCCAAGACATTTCTAATGCCTCAATATTACGCTTTGCAAAGGGATCACGTAGCGCCTCAATTAAGAGTAACGCAATAACTGGCCCTATGCGGCTAAATTGATATTCTTTGCAAACACCCATCAACGGCACCCGAGCGGTGCGTACACCGCTTACTTTTAAGCGCCATAATAGCTTTGCCCAGCCAAAAGGGAGTAATCGCCCGTTGAGATCGGCAATAGCCTCATTGATATTTGGCAAACCAACAATAAAGGCACAAGGTATCGAGTCGATCTCTGCAATGTAAATCATATCGTCAGGCACTAGAAACTTTAATTGCTCCCCCATTGCCGCAAACTCATGCTCGGTAAAAGGCACAAAACCCCAGTTATGCTGCCAACCCGAATTGAAGATTTCCCGCATAATTTGCATTTCCTCACCAAACCGTTTGCGATTAATGCAACGAATCGTCACTTGTTTACGCACCTGGCTCATCAACCGAGTCAATGAAGGTGAAAAATATAATTCTGAGCAACGCATCCAATAAGCCAGCAGATCTATCCCTTTCTCGAACCCTTGCTGCCTAATCTTTTCACCATAGTAAGGTTTGCCGTGCGGCATCATTATACTTGGAGGTGAATCAAAACCATCAATAAGCAGGCCGCTTTCCTGATTGATATTTAGGCTAAAAGGCCCCGTAACTTTTCGGACTCCACGAGATTTTAGCCATTCTTCAGCAGCAGCGAACAACGCCCTGAATACTTCCCCATCATCAATCGCATCGATCATTCCGAAATGACCGGTATCTTCGCCATACAGTTCATTATGCAATCTATCAACTTGGGCCGTTATTCGCCCGACTACCACCCCTTCCTTTTTAGCTATCCATGCTTGCCATTGAATATGTTCCGCCGCTGGATTTTTCTTAGATAAATGCTCAGCACGCTCAATGTGCAAAGGCGAAATCCAGTTGGAATCATTTTTATATAATGACAAAGGGAAAGAAATAAAGGATTCAAGATCATATTTATTCATGACCTTTTCAATGCAAATCATAGATAGCCTTAATCTATTTAGTACAGATAAAAATATAATAACCCTGTCATTAACATAACAGTTGCCAATTGTTTTTACTTTATTATTTAAAATAAATATGGAAAATAAAATTATTGTAATATAATTATCACAAAGCCTATCTTAATACAAAAAAACCATTAATCCTGACCAAAAACACTGTTACCACAGCTAGAAAAATTAAAGCACCGTTAATTATTCATTAAAAAAATACCCCTATGCAATCAGTTAAACATATGTTTAAAATGAACAATCAGCATTATTATAATAAACGTTTTTTCTTACAAAAAAACAAAAAACAATTCTATACCTAATTGACCATATAATTTACATTATCTACTGGCTAAGGATTAGCTTTATTATCTTATGATTTTAAATTAAAACATTCTCATGGTGTAGTATGTTCAATAGAATCTCAACTCATCCCATGCGTTATGCAGACTTTCCAACTTTGGTGGAAGCTTTGGACTATGCAGCTCAGGGAAGTGCAGGAATGAATTTTTATGATCGTCGAAATCAACTTAAAGCTGAGTTGAAATATCGTGATCTGAAATCAAAAGCGATGACAGGAGCACGGCGATTACTCTCTTTAAATCTCAAAAAAGGTGACCGTGTTGCTATTATTGCCGAAACAAGTGTTTGTTTTGTCGAAGCCTTTTTTGCCTGTCAGTATGCCAGTTTAGTTGCTGTACCTCTCGCCATTCCTATGGGTGTGGGGCAAAGAGAATCTTATACGGTTAAACTCCAAGGGCTACTGGCTAGTTGTAAACCATCGGTAATTATCAGCAGTAATGAATGGTTATCACTCATTAATACTGCCAATGCTGATGCAACTAAAGTCCATATCCTCAGCACCGACGATTTTAAGGCATTATCTGAAATAGATATGGAATTGCAATTACCGTCACCGGACGATATTGCTTATCTTCAATATACATCAGGTAGCACACGTTTTCCTCGTGGTGTAATAATTACGCACCGTGAGATTATGTCTAATCTGCAGGCTATAAGCCATGACGGTATCAAATTGCGTGATGGCGATCGTTGCATATCTTGGCTACCCTTCTATCACGATATGGGGTTAGTCGGTTTTGTACTTACTCCAGTGGCAACCCAACTATCCGTTGACTATTTGAGCACTCAGGATTTCGCCATGAGGCCAATGCAGTGGCTCAAATTAATGAGTAAAAACCGCTGCACGATCTCTGTTGCACCGCCATTTGGATACAATTTATGCCTACGCCGCGCAAATGATAAAGAGCTCGATGAACTTGACCTCTCCTGTTGGCGTGTTGCTGGCGTGGGTGCAGAACCCATTTCGGCTGAGCAGCTAAATCAATTTGGTGAGTATTTCAGCAAAGTGAATTTTGATCGCAAAGCCTTTATGCCATGCTATGGACTCGCCGAAAATGCGCTTGCAGTGAGTTTTGGCGAAGAAGCATCAGGCCCATTGGTAAACAGAGTTGACCGCAATATTTTAGAAAACCAAGGTAGAGCGGTTGCACCGACTAAAGATACTCAGGCTATTTCAACCTTTGTAAACTGCGGAAAAGCACTTCCAGGTCATCTGATTGAAATACGAAATGAGGTTGGGGTCCCTCAGCCTGAGTGTGAAATAGGCCATATCTATATATCTGGCCCCAGCCTAATGAGTGGCTATTTCCAAGACCTTGCCTCACAAAAGGAAATACAATCTACCGGATGGATGGATACTGGGGATTTAGGCTATCTACTCAATGGGTACTTATACGTAACAGGTCGTATAAAAGATCTGATTATTATTAGAGGTCGTAATATATGGCCTCAGGATATTGAGTATATTGCAGAACAAGAGCCAGAAATTCATTCTGGTGATGCAATAGCATTTGTTACTTCGCAAGAGCGAATTGTTTTACAAATCCAGTGCAGAGTCAGCGGAGAAGAGCGCCGTGCGCAAATCGTTCACTCACTATATGCTCGCATTCAAAGTGAATTTGGCATCTCTGTTGATATCGAGCTATTACCGCCACACAGTATTCCGCGCACATCTTCTGGAAAACCGGCTAGAGCAGAGGCTAAAAAGCGCTATTTGACTGCCTTTGCTAATCCGCTGAGCCCACAGTTAGGAATCGCGGATTGTGTGCAATGAATTGTGTAATGAATAAGACAGTTGCAGTTACCGGCGGCACTGGCTTCATTGGTAAACATATCGTCGACAACCTGCTTGCTCGCGGCCTGAGCGTTCGGGCACTAACCAGAACCGCACGCAGCGACACTCGTAGCAATATCACGTGGATCTGCGGAAAGCTGGAAGATCCTGACTCTCTCGCTAAGTTTGTTGATGGCGCGAATTTTGTCGTCCATTGTGCTGGCCAGGTTCGAGGGCACAATGAAGATATTTTTACTCAATGTAATGTCACTGGCAGCGTACATGTTATGCGGGCTGCCAAAGAAAGCGGGAGCTGTGAACGATTCCTATTTATGTCTTCTCTTGCGGCTCGCTATCCAGAATTATCATGGTATGCAAACTCTAAATATATTGCAGAGCAACGGTTAATAGGCATGGCTTCAGATATGTCTCTAGGGATTTTTCGCCCAACAGCAGTTTATGGGCCTGGGGACAAAGAGTTAAAGCCTTTGTTTAGCTGGATGTTACGTGGAATTCTTCTCCGATTGAGTTCGGTTGAAACTCGGTTATCGCTCCTCCATGTGAGCGATTTGGCTGAAGCCGTTAGTCAGTGGTTAACAACTGAACAGCCACAAACTCATCCATATGAACTATGCGACGGTATTTCTGATGGGTATGACTGGAACCGAATTCAAAAAATCGGTGCTTCGATACGTAATGGCTCAGTGCAATTAGTCGGTGTTCCTTTGCCCTTACTCAAACTCATTGCCAATGTTAGTACTCTAGCCAGTTATTTAAGTGGAAAAGAGCCCATGCTAACGCGTAGTAAAATCCGAGAATTAACACACATTGACTGGTCTGCAAGTAATAAAACCTTATCTGAGCATATTAATTGGTTTCCTAAAATTGACCTAGAGTATGCATTGCGCAACGGGTTATTTTAATTATCTTGATGATAGGTATATCGATACTTCTATGTTAAATCGTAAAATAGTAATGGACTATACCCTTTCCTGCTTACAGGACATGGTCCAAAGTGGATTAGATATAAAACCTGATAGCGATCTAGTTAATGACCTTGGTTTAGAATCCATAAAAGTAATGGATCTGCTGATGATGTTAGAAGATAGGTTTGATATTTCCATTCCAATTAATATATTGCTGGATGTTAGAACACCTGCTCAATTATTAGAATCCTTAATCCCATATTTGGAGAATATCAATGGGCCTTTATGATAAATTTTCACGCCTTGCTAGCGAGCGAGAGCAATTTTGTACATCTGGCATAAATCCATTTGGCACCTGCATTGACGATGTATATTCCGCTACTGAAGGACGTATTGGTCATAAGAGGGTTATTCTGGCTGGGACCAATAACTATTTGGGCCTAACCTTCAACGCTCAGGCTATTACCGATGGACAGGCTGCATTAGCGACCCAAGGTACAGGGACCACCGGCTCCCGCATGGCAAACGGCAGCTATAAATCACATATTTCCTTAGAGCAAGAAATAGCTGATTTTTTTAACCGCCCTACCGCTATCGTTTTTTCTACAGGCTATACCGCTAATTTAGGGATAATCAGCGCTCTTGCTGGTCATGATTCAGTTGTATTGCTTGACGCAGATAGCCACGCCAGTATCTATGATGCTTGTACTCTAGGCGGAGCTGAAATTATTCGTTTCCGCCACAATGATGCAAAGGATCTTGAGCGTCGCATGGTACGCCTTGGCGAGCGCGCTCGAGACGCGATAATTATCGTTGAAGGTATCTATAGCATGCTGGGCGATGTTGCTCCGCTGGCTGAAATTGTCGATATCAAACGACGACTGGGCGGATATTTGATCGTCGATGAAGCACATTCCTTTGGTGTTATGGGACCCACCGGCCGAGGACTTGTTGAAGAGGTAGGAGTGGAACAGGATGTCGACATCATAGTGGGCACATTCAGCAAAAGCTTAGCTTCTATTGGAGGATTTGCCGTCGGTTCTAAAGCAATGGATGTGTTGCGTTATGCTAGCCGCCCCTTTATTTTTACTGCTTCACCATCGCCATCCTGCATTGCCTCTGTTCGCTCAGCCCTAAAAACCATTGCAGAACACCCAGAATTACGTCAAAAACTGTGGGACAATTCGCATCGTTTATATAAGGGTCTAGATGGACTTGGCTATAAGCTGGGCTCACATATTAGTCCAGTCGTTCCAGTCATTATTGGAAATAAAGAAGATGGTTTACGTATCTGGCGAGAACTAATCGAACTAGGAGTCTATGTTAACTTGATTCTTCCGCCAGCAGCACCGGCAGGTATAACCCTACTGCGTTGCAGCGTTAATGCCGCACACTCGGATGAACAGATCGACGCCATTATTCATGCATTTGCGATACTTAAAAATGATATTCAGTAACCAGTAGAACCACTCGAATATTTTTAAGCTCACAGGTAGCACCTCTATGCTACCTATAATGGTCGTTGGTCGAACTGATAAATCATTTTTAAAGCAATAATTAAGATGAAAACCGGAGGAGTGAGGGTCACCACTTCGACATTGAGACGAAATAATAGGCCTACATTAACGATAATTTGATAACTAATATACGTCAACAATCCAACAATGACACCAATGGCTAAACGACTTCCTAAACCCGGTGAACGAGGAGCGCTAAAGGTAAAAGGAATGGCCAGTAAAATCATAGCAAGAGTTAGAATTGCACGACCAAGCTTTTGCCATAACGCTATTTTAAATTCAATACTAGGCTGACCTGTATTTTTCAGATAAGCAATATACTGGCTAAGCTGTTTAATAGAAAAACTGTCACTGGGCATAGTCAGCTCTTGCAACGTCATACTGGTAAATATTGACTGCCATTGTAAGCTTTCTTTAATCCCTGTTATTTCTTCTCCATTCACCCATTTTTTTTCATTGATATGATTAAGCATCCATACATTTCCATCAAGCACAGTCGCATTTGACGCATAAAGATAAGACTCTAGTGAACGATCTGGGCGGTAGTAAAAGATCTCAACGCCTACTGGCTGATTATGCTCATCCAAAGACTTCACCGTTACAAATTCATTTCCTTTTCTAGCCCATAGAATGTTACCCGCACTACTATTATTTTCATCCAAAGCAGTCGCGGTGTTCTTAAGTTGCAATGCACGTTGCTGCAACGGAGAAGCGGCCCATTCATCAACCACGCCCAATGATATGGTTAAAATTAGCCCCGCACACAATGCAACCATAGATATTCTGAAGATTGAAAATCCAGTAGTGCGTATTGCAGTCAGTTCCATGCTTTTAGAAAGCTGTCCAAGCCCTACGATCCCGCCAAGCAGCGCAATAAAAGGGCCAAGATCAATGAAACTTCTAGGTAACGTCATCAAAACAACCAAGACGGCCTGTGTCCAGTGATATCCCCCTGAGCTGACATCATCAAGCTCGTTCACAAGGTTGAAAGTCGTAAAAAGCGGGATTAATAGCCCAGCAGCAGCTGCAAAACCGATAAAAATGTTACGCATTAAGTAACGACTGAATATATTCATCGAAATAACTTCTGCAGAAGTAAGAAATCACGAGCTATCAATACCATAAGCCCAACAAACATAAATATGGGCACTAACCATACACCAGGATTAACCGAGAGATTGCCACTGGCAACTAACGAGCGGCAAATATTGCCGCCATAAAAAATGACAGTAAATAAAATAGTAAGGGGAAGTAGTGTTGAAAAACGTCCCTGTCGCGGTTTGACACGACTGAGAGGTATAGCCAGAAGCGCCATTAAAAATGCATTTACCCCACGGCTTTCTCTCCATTGCACTTCTGCATGATCAGCGGGATCGTTGGTACGTAATAAAGACAGCACGGATTTGGCTTTACGTTTTGCATCCACGCTCTGATTGAGCGGCTTTAGGTTCAGCTCAAGGTTATGATAAATCCGCTCGCTGTCATCAATACCCTGATGTTTCAGCGTATACGCCGTACCCGAGTGCAACATTACTGAAGGGGTTACAGGTGAAGGGTCAAGAATATCTACCGAATGGGCCCTGTATACATTGGTTTTGTTGCCAGACGAGGTATAAATCAGCACATCAGTTAGGTGATTAGAATCTGGATTAATCTCCTCGGCTAAAATCATCCGGCCATTATCATTAGTATTAAACATTTTCGCGCGTAAGTGACTGATATCCAACTCGGATTGTGACTGCTGTTCCAATTGATAAATTTGTATATAGGCCCAAGGTCTTGCATACATAGACATTATCGTTACGACTATGCTTAATGGAATTGCAAGGAACATGACTGCTTTATATACCCGTATCGGACTGGCTCCAACAGCAGTAATAGCTGTAATTTCAGAGTCTGTATAAAGCTGACCAAGTGCGACGCCGACGGAGACATAAAGCCCAACGGGTAGCAGCATTTCCAGTGCAATAAGTACCTTATAGAACACAATATCCAATACAACTTTCAGAGCTAATGTACCATTGGCTGCCTCGGTCAAATAACGTTGAGCTGAATAGCTAGCAAAGATAAAAATAAGGAAACCGACAATAATCATCACCAATCGACGAATCTCGGCCATGATGTAATGCTCAATCAATTTCATCTATTACGAACACTCCACATAGCCTAAATACACGGGTTAGCATTTTGCAAATCCCTTGAGACCCAAAAGTATTTACATGAGACACATCAATACATTGATTGACTGAATTTTTAATTACTCGTCGATCAATTTTTTTACCATCGAAATAACCATGTTTACTTCTTCAGGTGTCAGATTTCCATCTTTAGCCCATTGAATATGCCCAAACTTATCTAGAACCATGATGGTTGAACTTTTTTCATTAAGTTGCCAAATTCTTCGCCCCACTCCATTGCTGTCAATAATAAATTGCGCCCAAGGATAGTGCCTTTTATTTTTTTCTATTTTGCCAAGCACAAAAAATCCCGAGCCCAAGATCACATCATCAGTATTAACAATAGTCGTGGGCTGGAAGCGATCGTTTGGGAAGTTCGCATTTTTTATGGCTTTGATCAGCATTGAGTTTTTCTTTTTCGCAGAGGTACGTCCAGCGATGTACTGGACCACACGAACTTTCCCCACAAGCTCTAAGCTATTCCAATTGCAATAGCTAATTTCATCATTATGTAATAATAATTCACCACGATCGGTAATACTTACTGGTAAAACCGACTTGCCATCAACAAAATTATGCGCCGAGATCTGAAGAGGACACAACAAGAATGAAGCCAACAACATTCCTCTCAGCGTCTTAACGTTGACTTTATTCTTGCGACTCTGCGTTCTGATTTTCATTAGATGCAATGAGTCGGAAAATTACAGAGGATATCGAGCGAGAAGAAGCTCTAATCGAGATCGAATCGTATTATCTAAAACAGTAGGAGTGTCATAGGGTTTCAGATTCTCCATATCAGCAGCCACCATTTCATCATGCTTGTTTCCCATTAATCCATTAATAGCGGCCAAAAATCTTGAAATCTGGGTGGCATCCTGATTATCTGGTTCAATAGATCTCAAAGTGTCGTAATAAGAAACCTGTTGGCTAATAATTTTCCGCACATCATGAAAATCTTTACCGGTTAGCTGCGGGTTAGCAATTAGTCGCTGCAGCGTCCGCATTTGTTCTCGGCAATAAAGAATAAAACCTTCCGCTGTATCTAGCTGACTATGGCGTAAAGAGTAATGTACAAGCATCCAGACAGGAATGTTTAAGTGATACCTTCGCAAGATTTTTCCATAAAAACTAATAATGTTCTGCTGTTTATTGCGGAAACCATCTTGAAACCGTCCAAGAAAGACGGTCATCTTGCTAAACAAAAAACCTGCTTGATGCTTCTTTCTATAAAGCTGTTGGGCAAAACGTAAATGCTTATAACGAGCACGAATATATTTATACTGTTTCTGTTCTTTCTTAGATAACTCACCATTTTTTAGTTGTTTAATTATGAGTTGCACCAAGTCCTTACGGCTAAAACCATCCTCCCAAAACTGCAGGCACAAGGCATAATTTTGCTTAATAGTCTCCTGAGTACATTGCAAATTGATAATTTGCGGTAGAGTCGTGTTTTCCTCAATGAGGTCATCTTCCTCTACTGCAACAAATAAACGCGCTATAACCTCATGGGAGAATTTTGTATTGGTCATCTATTGCTCTCCACTGACTACATTAAACCCCAGTAAATGGCGGCGGAAGTACGCTTGTAAAGTCGGAATAAGAGATAGCAACACATCCAAACATTGTCCGGCAAAATAAGCAAAAGCGGCACCTATCACCCCAAAAAAATGTGACAACACCACGAGAAGTGCGACGTAGGAGAAGGAAGCAACGGTCTGAGCAGCTAAGAATGCTCGCTGCTTACCGGCCATAAGCAACAGCGATTCCTGTGGAAAGCCCAACATAGAAATAACAATGGCGCCTAGCATAATCTGTATCAAATCATATGCCTGAAGGTACTTAGCACCAAAAACAAGCGAAATCACATGTCCACCGGTGACCAGAACAACAAGCGCGACAGCAACACCAATGCCACCGGCTAAAAGTGCCGATTTAAGCCCTAACAGCCACGGAGTCTTAGTACGAGGATCTAAGCGCATAACTTCGGGATAAAAGCTCTTTTCAAGCAATTTAGCGGGTGTTCCCGTGGCGTCAAAAAACGTCATCGCAATTTTGAATAGCCCAGCAGCAGCTGGCCCCAATACGATTCCGACCAAAACAGTGCTACAGGAATTGCGCGCCGCCCAGATAGAGTGGGCAAAATTAGTTGCCCAGACGAAGCTCCAGGCTCCTTTTATACGATGCGCAGACTCAAATAAACGTGGTCTTAACGCGTTATGGATGTTTCTGCGGCGCAATTCACGTGCTGCAAACCACCAATACATTGTTCCGCCAATTAAGTTGGATGCATACCACGTGATAATGAATCCAGCGAAACCATAGTCACCGAAATAAACAATTACGCTTCCGAGCGCACGCAAAAAAGGCTTGGTCGCCTGCTGAACTGCAATCAAATCAAAACGGTTTACTGCCCTTAAGATACCTGTCGGGGTGGATGAAGCCATGGAAGGAATCAGAGTGCAATAAAGCATAGCAAGCCAAAAACTATTGGCATCTAGCCCTAATGAGTGAGCAAGTAGCGGTAGCAGTAACATCCCGCCAATTACAGCAACAGCACCACTCGCAATATCCAGACCAAAAGAGAATGAAATCACATCTCGAAATTGTTGCAGATTATTATTTTCCAATGCTGGCGTGCCATACTGAACAACCAATTGCCATGTCTGGAACTTTATAAAGTCACTAATCGTTTTAGTATACGACTGAATAATAACAAGCACGCCAAACATTGCTGGGGTCATGCCTTTACCAGCACAAGAGAGCGCAATCAAACCAAGCAAAGCGCTTACTACGTTACTGGAACCTAAATAGGCACCATTACGTATTATGGTGCGAAAAGCGCCATCAGAAAACCAATTCTTCATGGTAAAAAACCAGCTAAATAAATTATTAATCACTCAGTAAGACTTAGCTCATCTAATCTAAAATTAGAAGAAATAATATTTACCACCTGAATTTTTTAATCTTAAAATATAATTTAAAACCAAATCGACTTAACATCTTTATTAAATAGTCACTCTCCTACGATGAGAGGCTATTGCGACTGAGGATACTGCCTCTAGTGCTTTCTCCAATACTTCACTGTATGGCGCTCTAGAATCTAGCTCAAGTATTTTAGAACCGTTATAGCCAATCCTAGCCATCACGGAGATTTTATCGCGCAACTCTTCATAATCGTGGTCAGGCTTGCGGGAAAATGCAGTCTCAATATCGATATCAAGTCGAATTATTAATTCAGGACGAAGATGTGCAATTTGCTGATACAGCATAAGTTCACGCTCAGCCAAATGGCTTTTTATCCCGTCCTCAACACGCTCAACTCCAATGCCTGGCCCATCATAATGAAATCCTGAAATTTCGGCCTGCGGATAGCGATCGCTAATCACCAAAACGCCGCTTTGTGCCAAATGCAATGCCTTGCGTAGATTTGCCCTACGTCGCAAGGAAAATCCGTACATGATAAGCGCGGCCCAAATTGCGGGAGATTTCGTGCTCATACTCTGTGTCTTTGACGATTTGGCAGCCAAACGCCGCTCAAGCCATACACCAACAAAGGGTAAACGTTTAATCTTATCGCCATCCTCTCCAGAGACGAGTCCCAAATATCGGCGTTCTGTTACCCATTTTTCTCTAAGATTTTTTACCAAGTCAGCAGTTAATGTAGACTTGCCCGTGCCATCACAACCTACAACTGCAATAAGCCCTGGGATATACTCGGGTAGTTGTTCATTTAATTTATCTGTTTGCATATATTCAGTCATTCAATCTTAAAGAGTAATCAAAAGCCTATTTTTTGTGGCTACAAAAGTGTTGCTCGAATCGTACTTAGCGATTTACTAAGTATGGTATCAACTGACTCTCGGCCATCCAATTCAAGGATCTTCGCACCATTAAATATAAGATGAGGTGTAACAGTGACTTTTTCATGTAAAACAGAAAGTTTGTGATCTGGCTTACGGGAAAACGCGGTTTGTTCATCAATATCCAAGCGGATCAATAATAAAGGTAGATAGGATGCCATCCAGTGATACAGCTTTAACTCACGTTTCCTCAACGTTTGAACCCACCAGCTGCCACCTACCGTTTTTGCTAATTGGGGGCCATCAAAGTGAAACCCTGGCACTTCCGCCTGAGGATAACGATCGGTGATAAGCAAATGCCCCTGTTGGCTTCTAGCTAGCATTTTTCGAAACTTATATGCTCGCCAACAAGAAAGCAGGTAAATAACCAGTGCGGTAATATTGTCCGGCGCAGCTGACGGGCGCTCATGCACACAATCTGCTTTTGCCCGTAAATAACGACTAAAAGGTAGCCCAATAATCGGTAAACGCCCAATCCATTCGCCAATACGGCCTGAGGACTGGCCAAGATAAAATAGTTCTGTTGGTATTTGCGATGCTAGATTATTTACCAAACTAGTTGCTAAGGTCGATTTACCTGAACCATCACAACCAACTATAGCTATCACTCGAACAACAGTGTGATTAATAATTGGAGTATTCTGTTGTCTCACGAAAAATCCATTATCAAAGAAGTTATTGTATATAATCGACCGAGTGCTCAGAATATATGCTCAGCATTGTTGTGACAATGACTAAATGTGGCTTTATTTTTAATAAGACCTTCTTTTTAAGATATTAACAATAAAACATTTCATCAGAAAATTTTAAATACAGGATGCATTTATGCAGTCAATAAAAAAGCCTATCATAGCCGTTATTGGCAGTGATGGTTCTGGCAAGTCAACGGTTTGTGAACACCTAATTAACTGTGTACAAAAATATGGTCCTGCAGTAAGAGTACATTTAGGGAAACAAGCTGGAAATGTAGAGCGCGCGGTTATAAAACTGCCATTAATGGGAAACGTACTAAACAAAACTATTAAGCATAATAAGGTTAAAAGCGCTAAAACACTTCCAGGGCCAATTCCAGCCATAGTGATTATGTCTTTTGTTATCCGTCGACTATTACGTTTTCGTCACATGTTGGCGTGCCACCGCCGCGGATTAATTGTATTAGCGGATCGTTACCCTCAGATACAAATTCCAGGGGCTTATGATGGCACCGTTTTCCCAGCCAATGTCACTGGCAGTCGCTTTGTTTTATGGTTAGCGGGTCTTGAACGCTCATCATTTCACTGGATGGCTGGCCATAAACCAGACTTAGTCATCAAGCTCAACGTTGATCTTGATGTTGCCTGTATTCGTAAGCCAGATCACCGCAGAGAAGCTCTTGCAAAAAAAATCGCAGTAACGCCTCAGCTAACTTTTGATGGTTCTCAGCTGATTGATATTGATGCAAATAAACCGCTTGATGAAGTACTTGTTGATGCGGAGAAAGCAATTGCAAGCTTTATGGAAACTTGCGGCTTTAGCCATACTAAAAACAATAACTAATCTGCTGTCAGCGCTCATCATTGCGATGAATATTCATAGAATAACGCCCAGCTATTCGAGCTGGGCGTTTACATATGGATACCTACATAAATGCATGTAATAGGCCACTTACCCAATCGCTTTGCTTAGGTAAACTGCAGCGCAATCCAGAATAATGTTCCAGACAAGAGGATCGCTGCTGGCAAAGTGAATACCCAAGCCATCAAAATATTGATCACCGTTTTTCGCTGCAAACCGCCGCCGTCCACAATCATTGTTCCCGCGACTGCGGAGGATAGGACATGGGTAGTGGATACAGGCATACCTACATAGCTGGCAAGACCAATAGAAACGGCCGCAGTAATTTGTGCAGACATTCCTTGGGCATAGGTCATTCCTTTCTTACCAATCTTTTCACCTATGGTCGTTGCAACTCGCTTCCATCCGATCATAGTGCCAATACCCAGCGCCAGCGCAACGGCCATAATGATCCATATTGGCGCATACTCAATGGTATTCAGAATATCTGCTCTGAGTTTCTTCAGTAACTGCCGGTCATCACTGCCTACGCTTGGCATCTTTGCCACATTCTCTGTGGTATCAGAGATACAGAGCATGATACGACGTAGTTGGCTACGCTGCGCCATGCTTAATTTGTTATAGTCATCCATGTTAGCGGATAACATCACTTTTACACGGCTCAGAGCATCAATCGTATTTGCAGGGTGGCAATGGAATTCTGCAGGGTTTGCATCACCGAATTTCTCAGATGGAATTGGCTGTGCTGCATTCGCTACTGACTTCAGCTGTTCTGGGTGTTGTTGAAAATAAACCGTAAGGTTACCGATAGCATCGCGAGTCCGGGTAATCTCATAACCCGAAGCATTCATGTTCACTGCAAAACCTGCGGGAGCAATGCCAACCAGTACAAGCATAATCAGGCCAATGCCCTTTTGACCATCATTTGCGCCATGGGAGAACGCTACGCCTGCTGCAGACAGAATCAGTGCGATACGTGTCCAGAAAGGTGGTTTTTTCTTTCCCCCCTTCTTTTTTCGCTCGACAGGAACACGATGGATACGAGCACGCTTTTTAGTTCCATTCCAATATCTGAGCAGCAAGAAGATCAAGCCACCAGCACACACTAGACCCACAATAGGAGAAACGATTAAAGAGGCAAAAATATCTATTACCTTAGGGATATTCAGTGCATCTATTACTGATGAACCAGTCATGATTGCATTGGTTAGACCAATGCCAATAATCGCACCAATTAGGGTATGGGAGCTGGATGCGGGTAAACCAAAATACCAAGTTCCTAAGTTCCAAATAATCGCCGCTAATAACATGGAAAACACCATGGCAAGGCCATGCGAAGATCCCATATTTAGCAGTAAATCTGTTGGCAGCATATGCACGATGGCATAAGCAACGCTTAGTCCCCCTAGTAGCACGCCAAAGAAATTAAAAATAGCCGCCATAATAACAGCTAGGTTCGGGCGCATAGCACGGGTATAGATAACGGTTGCTACCGCATTTGCGGTATCATGAAATCCGTTAATTGCCTCATAAAACAACACAAAAAATAGAGCAAGTAATAACACAAGCTCGGTATATAAATCCAAACCAGTAAATAAATTTAGCATATGGTATATTACGCCAACTTGAGAACACGACTGCGGACATTATCAGTGACTTTATCGATGTGGAAAAGTGAAATGTATATTTTTATCAATATAACACTCACGATTTCAATATAGTCATTAAATTTATGTATGTAATAAAGCCTGCCAATTTATTGCTATTATCTTTTGTTAACCAAGTTGCTGAATCATTTATAAGTGACTTTTATTTTTCGATAGTCACAGATACAAAAAGCATTTTGCAGAAAAAATAATATACTCATTGCAACACCACCCTAATTTTCTTAGAACGAATATTGCATTAAACATATCTGATTGAACTATGATACCGATTAAAGCCATTTCCTATTGATATCGACTAATCTCATTCTATAGATTCAAATCAGCTATCGACCCTCTCTCAACCAATTGGCACGGTAAATGAATTCTTCCATGCTCGGGGCGCCCTTCAATTTCATCCAGTAAGCATACCATCGCGGTTTCACCAATTTGGCGACTAGGTTTCTTGATCGTAGTTAAACCCGGCATTGAAAACATTCCAGCAGGAATACCATCAAACCCCAGAATAGAAACATCTTCATTGCAACGTAAGCCAGCCTTACGAACCGCCATCATCGCACCTAACGCCATCAAGTCATTGGCTGCAAAAACAGCACGATGTTTTTTCGTTCTACTTTCCAATTCAAGTAGACGATTCATCGCTTGGAATCCGCCTTCAACCGTATAATCAGCATCTTCAATAGTAACAAGTTCGGGATCCATATCGCGGGCGATGCAATAGTCCGTGACCGCATGTAAGAAACGAATTCTTGCCAAGCGCGACTTCGGCCCCATGATTAACGTTGGCAAGGCATGGCCTCTTTCTGTAAACGTTTGAAGCCCTAGATTCACGCCTTGTTTAATATCAGAACCCACACTGGAAATTTCAGGAAAACGCTCAGCGCTTGAACCGATAAAAACCAACGGCATACCAAAAAAACCAAGCGAATCGAAATTATCTGCAACAGGATTGATAATTGCCCCATCGACACGAGCCTGACGTATCGCCTGCATATGTGCGGCTTCCTTTGCAACATCCCAATCAGAAGAGAAAACCAACAACGAGAACCCTTTTTTGATCGCCTGATCTTGGGCACCACGCGTAACCTCAGCCCAGAAGGGATTAGTTATATCAGGAATGACAATCGCCAGTAATCCCGTACGGCCAGAACGCATTCCTACAGCAAGACAGTTACGTTCATAGCCCAATGCAGCAACGGCTTTTAATACGCGCGCGCGGGCATCATCTGACACATTAATTTTCCCTTCAAGAACTCTTGCTACCGTGCTTTTCGAAACATTGGCATGTTTTGCCACATCAACGATCGTTGCCCTACGCTGTGCTATTCCCTTCAATTGCCTTTCCTTTTCATCAGTTACATAAATGCATTAATGCCTTATGGGAACGTTATCATATGCAAGTTCATCAATTTTGTGATCAGCACCACTCACTGTAAATTTGGTTAAAAAAAGCGCTTGAAAGCACAATTTCTCAGGAGTAGCGTCTCAGTCAATTTACAGGAAATCAGTACGTCGATCGATTAGAACAAGAGATAGAAGGGGTTAGAACGTTAAATGCCTGCGTTTCATTGCTCATCATCCCCCTTTAATTTTTTCTAATCATAAAATGAGAACGTTCCCATAGAGAATAAAAGAAATAATCTCTTTTTATTTTTCCATAAATGAGAACGTTACCATGACTGATTAATGAGGATTTTTACATTTTCATCTTAGCTAATAAACCCTGTGAAAATTGATGCTCAATTAAAAACAAATTGTTCACTCACTACGCGTGTTTACTCGCAACCAAAGGACCCTTAGAAATGACAACAACAGTCGGTAGTCTCTCTTTAAACGGCCGCATCCGCGCAATGATGTTTGGTGTTGCTTATGGTGACGCCATTGGTGCAACCGTTGAAAAGCTCTCAGCAGCAGAAATCAGCGAACGTTACGGACGGGTAACTTCTATCGATATGGAATGGCACCGTATGGGACAAAGTTCCACCGCCCGTAATGGCCGAGTACGCGGTGGTGGTATAATTACTGATGATACGTTGATGACGATGTGCCTGATGTCCATATACAACGAAACCCAACGCCATCTTGATGCATGGGATATGGCCGCAGGAATGGTACGTGAAATTGCATGGACCCCTCGTTGGGTTCCAGAATTGCAGCGCGAAGCAATGTTGATCGAACGACTGTTCTACCCAGAAAAATGGATTTTCCAACGTCATCAGCTATCGGCTTGCGACCCTCGTCTTGGTGGCGTAGGCAATATGGTCAACTGCGGCGCGGCGATGTACATTGCCCCCATTGGCGCAATCAACGCTTGCGATCCAAAAGCAGCCTACGATGAAGCCATTGCTTTCGCCGCTGGCCACCAACAAAGTTTTGGCTTAGAAGCCGCTGGCGTGCTTGCTGCCGCTGTCGCCGCAGCATTTGTTCCGGGAACAACGCTTGATAAAGTCATCCAAGAAGCGATCGCCCTTGCCAAAGATGGTACTCAAAAAGCAATTATTGAAATTGTCGATGCAGCCCGTCGCTTGAAAGGCGCTGAGTACACAACGATTGTAGAAGAGTTCCACAATATCATTGGTAAATACTCCCCGATGGGTGACGATGTCGTGCACTCAGTGCAAAAGGCAGGTCGTGCAAGCGATGCATATTGCCCTTCTCGCCTGAACTCAATTGAAGAACTTCCTATCGCTCTTGGTTTTGCCGTTATCAACGAAGGTGATTTCTACCAAACGATCCAAGATGGGATTAACTCAGGTCGTGACACTGACTCTATTGGTGTGATGGCTGGTGCTATTTTAGGTGCATTACACGGTGAGAGTGTTATCGATCAAGCTATAGCTTCACAGCTTAACCGTGTTAATAAATTCGATTTATTTGCAGCAGCCGATACTTTCACTGAAACCGTAACGGATATTCAGGATAAAGATTCTCAACGTGATATTCAGAAAATGGCAGCAAGAAAAAATCTTGCTTTAGCCTTATCTAAATAATAATAAACGATTACTCAGTTTATCAAACTGCAGATAATCCTGCGTGCATAGCCAGAAATCATTTAATAATATTGCCCTAATGATTTAACTCACAGGGCAATATTAAACCTTCATTGGAAATGACAGTTAGATTAATCAGGCAACAGCACCAGTAGTTCTTTATAGGAGAATAACAAATGACTATGGCGAATGATTATAAGAAACCAAATTACAAAAGCATATATATGTTAACGCTAGGGATACCTATTATATTAGCAGCAGTATATTTTGGTTTTGGTATTAGCGCATTTTGTTTGTCAGTTTCTGTTGTTGTAGTCGCTCTTATTGCTAAGGGTATCTTAGACGACATCTATCCACAGGCTATTATCTTAATTGGTGGTATTGCTCTACTGTTGATAGTCGCTTTCTTGCTTCCAGGCACTCCGCTGGTCAAAGAGACGTCAGGGTCTAGACTCATCGACATTTTTGGCTCCATGAAATCCATCTTTGCTACTAATATGAGTGGCCTCGGTTTGATTATCATGATCATCGCAGGATTTTCTCGCTATATGCAGGAAATTGGAGCATCACAAAAACTGGTGGAAATATCAGTAAAACCGCTAGGTGTTTTAAAATCAAAGTATATTGTATTAGGTAGCTGCTTTGTTCTGATTCAAATTTTAGCCATTTTTATTACCAGCCCATCCGGACTATCGCTGTTACTGATGTCAACTCTGTATCCTATTCTGCGATCGATTGGTTGTAGCAAAGGTGCGGTAGCCGCTGTTATTGCTAGTATATGTATTAACTATGGCCCTGCCGAAGTCGGTACTATCCTAATCTCCCAACTGGCAAATCATGATTTATTCTCGTTATTTTTAAAAGTTCAACTGCCGATGGTGATTGTTGTTTTCCCATTCATTGGCATTCTACATATGTTCATGCAAAAATATTGGGATGAAAAAGAGAAAAAAAATGCTAATAGTGATGAAGAAGATTACGCATTCGACAACAAAGAAATGCCTCCAAAACCGTTGTTCTATGCATTTTTCCCTGTCCTGCCATTAGTTTTATTATTCTGTGGCTCACAGCTGATGCAAGACTTCTTGCCGCCAGCTTACCATGTAAACATCGATATTATTTCCGCTTTATTAATTTCGTTCTTCCTCGCATTTGCTTGTGAGTTCATCCGAAACCGTAATATTAAAGAATCTGCTAATCAGATTAAATTCTTGTTTGAACAGATGGGAACCTCATTAAGCTCTATTGTATCCATAATGCTATGTGCACAGGTATTGGCTGAAGGCCTGATTAAAATCGGCTTTGTGAATATCTTATTCTCCTCGCTACCAGCAGGCGCACATACAGAATTAATGATGGTGGCATTCTTCTCATTCTTCATATTTGTCAGCATAGTGATTTTAGGCAGCTCATCTACCTTTAATGCTTTTGCACCATTTGCAGCTGAAATGGCTAAAGCGGGGGGCGTGTCTGCAACCAAGGTCCTACTTTCAATGTATTACTCTGCGGGTTTCGGCCGTGCATTCTCGCCTATTGCTGGCTTTATCATCGCGGTGTCAGGCCTAGTTGGCCTCAAGCCTTATGATCTTATTAAACGAAATGCGGTACAGCTTGCTTGTGGCTATGCCCTTTCCCTAGCCATCACGTATTTTATTGCCTAACCACCTCTTCAGCCCAGAGGCTTCTAAAACGAATTGTTTTAAGCCTCAAAATACCTACCGTGTTTTGCTGTAGGGTTAGATTAAAAGAATCAAAAATCAACAAGATGAGCGTAAGTTAAGCAAACGAATTTTTTTTCAATTTTTACCCTTTACAGCCCCCATACAGATCGCTATTATCCACCCCGCTCCACAATTCCTCTGTAGTTCAGTCGGTAGAACGGCGGACTGTTAATCCGTATGTCACTGGTTCGAGTCCAGTCAGAGGAGCCAAATTCTTGTTTTCATGCAGCTTCATCAAGCTTTATAGGATTTTGATTCAATAGCTTAGCGTGAAAACTCTTCCCGATGCATTTTGATTTTACCCTCCGCATCGGGAAAAATTGGTGGTCAAATCTGGGGTCAAGTTAGTTCGATTATGGAGTGACCCCCATATGTCTCTCACTGATACCAAAATCCGCAGTCTCAAACCTTCTGATAAACCCTTTAAGATTTCTGATTCCCACGGTCTGTACCTTCTGATAAAACCGGGCGGCTCTCGTCACTGGTATCTCAAGTATCGTATTAACGGTAAAGAATCACGCGTTGCACTGGGTGCTTATCCTGCTATCACCCTCTCTGATGCCCGGCAACAACGCGAAGGAATTCGTAAAATGCTGGTGCTAAACATCAATCCGGCGAAACAACGTGCCTCACAACGCAACTTAAGCACGCCGGAGAAAGTGTTTAAAACCGTTGCACTGGCGTGGCATAAGGGCAATAAGAAATGGTCACAAAACACCGCTGACCGTTTACTCGCCAGCATGAAAAATCATATCTTCCCGGTCGTGGGTCATCTGTCAGTTTCTGAACTTAAACCCCGTCATTTCATTAATCTATTAAAAGGAATTGAGGAAAAGGGATTGCTGGAAGTTGCGTCACGCACACGACAGTACCTCTGTAGCATCATGCGTTACGCCGTACAGCATGGATTAATCGATATTAACCCGGCAGCAAATCTGGATGGTGTGATCGCCCCCCCCATTAAACGTCACTATCCTGCCCTACCACTGGAATATCTTCCTGAGCTCCTGGATCGCATTGAGGATTATCAGCAGGGACAAGAACTCACCCGCCTTGCTGTCCTGCTGACGTTGCATCTATTCATTCGCTCCAGTGAACTACGTTTTGCTCGTTGGTGCGAAATTGATCTAAAAAACAGAATGTGGACAATTCCTGCCACACGCGAAGCAATCGTAGGAGTCCGCTATTCCTCACGGGGAGCAAAAATGTGTACTCCTCACATTGTGCCTCTTTCTCAGCAGGTCATCGTTATCCTGAAAAGGATTAAAGAGATCTCCGGTGATAATGAACTAGTGTTTCCAGGTGACCATAACCCGTATAAACCAATGTGCGAAAATACCGTCAATAAGGCGTTACGCCTAATGGGCTGGGACACGAAAAAGGAAATCTGCGGTCACGGTTTCCGGACAATGGCATGCAGCGCACTTATGGAATCCAATTTGTGGTCACAGGATGCTGTAGAGCGGCAGATGAGCCACCAGGAACGTAACACCGTTCGTCAGGCATACATTCATAAGGCCGAACATCTGGAGGCCCGAAAAGCGATGATGCAGTGGTGGTCGAATTATCTTGATACTTGCCGCAAATCTTATGTACCGCCCTATATTCAGGGAAGAGAAAAAGCTGCGCGACAACCTCACAAATAAGTTATGCGTCCTGATAAATCAAAGCCGCATCAGTGCAAACTGATGCGGCTTTTTTTGTTTTATCCTGCCACACACGGGGCCGTGATGGCGATTCGGAGTAACAGAGCCACTCTTCCAGATAAAAAGAGTGTTACAACTTCAATAAAAATGAAAAACCTCTCCCTGTCAAAACTGACAGTCTTATTTCATATCCAAAAGTGTTTAATAGCGTAAGGTTTTTGAGGGTACTGTGAAAAAATGGAAAACGTAAAATTATATACACATAAAAAAAACGAAAGCGAGATATTCATAATAAATACCTCACCAATTTCTGATAATCATTTTCAGGCAGAGTTCAAATTAATTTTAAATCATCACTTTTACTCTGACTTCCTCGCGTCTTCAAACAGGATAAACCCATTATTCTTACTTGAGTGTGCAAGACAGGCTGAAACATGTTTGTCACATACAGAATTTGGTATTGCTCTTGGCAGTAAATTTTTGCTCGACAATTGGTCCCTGACCTATTTCCCATCACAGCCAGTCGGTACAAAAAGTCTAAAAGCAGATGTTTACACAAAATACCCCCCTACGAACAAAACAAATAAAAATGAATTTACCATTATATTCAAATTAAACGGAACGATTATAGGAACCGTAGCAATAGAGGTAAGATATATAACAAGCCAATGCTACACACTCATTCGCAAAACGCAAGGTAGATGCATTTCTATAGCGGCCGTATTACCACTTCCCCCTAGCTGTGTTTGTTATACAAAGCCGGAGAATTCTATTCTGGGAGATCTGAATGATATAGGACCGTATGTTAACGCAGTAATTAATATCAACAAAAAGAACAAATCTTTTAATGATCATGAGCAGGATCATATCACTGGAATGAACCTGACTGAAGCAGCCAAACAAATATGTTATAGCTACCTGTCGATATACATGCATGAAAAAATCGAAAGATTTATTCTTGTAGATCTTAATGGGAATTTTTTCAGCTATGTGGAAATGTATATTCCTGCAATGGTTGTAATTAAAAAAATTGAATTATTGAACGATATTTATTCCTTTGACGTTGATGTAACCCAGAATAAAAAAACACTGGCAACCGTAAATCTAAAACTGAGAGGCGAATATGAATAGATTGAAAAATTTACTCACAGATGTATTTGGCATTTCTGAAGATGATATTCAGAATGATCGAACTCTTGAGAGCATGGGGCTGGACTCTATATGCGTAGTGGAATTCCAGATTGAAGTTGAAAGGGCTTTTAAGATTGATGAAGGTCGACTTGCTATGGTCAATACGGATACTCTGCAAAGCATTATGGGAAGGGTCAGGGAATTGCAACATGCAGAATTAAAAGGTGCATGAAGATGAAAAGTAAAGTCGTGGTTACAGGCATGGGAATTATCTCCTCAGCAGGTCATACCCCGGAAGTATGCCATTCAACACTACTTGAAGGAAAAGGTTTGGCCAAACCTGATCCTCGTCTGAGTACTCTTGAAGTATCATGGTCATGCCCCATTCAGGATTTCACACCTGATGAACATATGGCTAAATCATTGATCTGGCGGTGTGACCCCTTTATTCAGTATGCGTTATATGCAGCCCGCAGTGCTATCGAAGATGCAGGTTTAGACCAGGCTCACAGAGGTTCGAAAACAGGTATTGTGCTTGGAAATTCCCTTGCGGGCATAACTTCTTTAGAAACATTGAATAAAAGAGCCGTGCAGGAAGGTGTTGGAATAATTGGGTCTCTGTATCTCTTGTCCACAATTGGAAGTATGGCGACTGGTAATGTTGCCATTGAACTTGGTATTCATGGTCCAACATATCTTACGGGAACAGCATGCTCGTCCGGTGCCGATGCAATTGGAACGGCCAAAAAGCTTATCGAAAACGGAGAATGCGATATTGTGATTGCCGGTGGCTGTGAGGCTCCTATCACACCAATGGTAGTCTCGTCTTTCACAAAAATCGGTGCACTTTCAAAAAATACAGACTTACCGCATGCGTCACGTCCCTTTGACAAAGAAAGGGACGGTTTTGTCATTTCCGAAGGCGCAGCGGTCATGGTATTAGAAAATGAAAAAACTGCGCTTAATCGTGGAGCCAGGATCTATGCAACGTTATCCGGATATGGTTCTGCAAATGATGCTTATCATATAACCTCGCCCGCTCCTGATGGTTCCGGCCTATCTCAATCAATTTACAAGGCTATGCAGGATGCTTCATTAGCTCCAACTGATATTCATTGCATTAATGCACATGGTACATCAACACCATTGAATGATCGCCTCGAAGGGAGTGTTTTCTCCATTATATTTGGCGGTCATCCTTGGGTGACATCAACAAAAGGAGTTGCCGGACATAGTCTCGCAGCAACGGGGGCCATGGAAGCCGTTTTTTCTGTACTAACAATACTACATGATGAAATTCCACCTGTTGATGGTTTAAAACATATTGATGAAGAAATAAAAATCAATATTGCAACTGATATCATCCGGGGTGCCGGTATTAAAAATATACTCAGTACATCTCTGGGATTTGGAGGGCAAAATGCTGCCCTTATATTTTCCCAATATCAACAAGGATAACGATTATGAATCTCAAAAAAATCAAATTATTTGCGATCGACAGTGATGGTGTAGTCCTGAACGACACCTATAGCCCTGCAATTAAAGTGTTTGTTGAATCTCTTGGCGTAAACTATTCAGCACTAATCGAACGCAGCGTCTGGGGTTCGCCGCAGGTAACCGCCGGTCATAATCTCGCACTCGCCTGCAAACTTCCCTATTCAGGTGAAAAAGTCATTAAAGATTTTGTTAAAACTAGAGAGGATTACCTCAAACAACATCCAGTTAACGTCGTTCCGGGTATTGAATCAACTTTGGCGTTACTAAGCAGTACAGGAGCTCGTATTACATGCTATGGAGGACGGAATAAGGAGTATAGTTTCGATAAATTTTTAAAATCCTATGAAAGCTATTTTGATAAAGAAATACCATATATCGACATCAATACTTTCCGTCCCGGAATGTATGAAATTGCAAAAAAAAAATTCAACCTGAACTTTGACGAGGTCGTTTTTATTGATGACATCAACCGAGTGGCTGAGGTATGTAAATCTCTGGGAGCAGGATTTATTGGTGTCCCCGCATCTATGCCACATAATTACCAGCGTGAAGAAATGATTACTACCGGTGTTAAGTATATGGTGAACAGATTTACAGATATTACAAAGGAACTCATACATAAGGTCGATGATCATCTATTTGCTACAAATCTCTGGAAATAAAACAAGGTACTGCATGGAAAAGTTCAGCAGTTTGATAGTGATTTATCTTATACCGATAATATGTGGCTTTACCGCAGCCAATATGTATTATGTCCAACCACTCGCACCTATGATCAGCAGCGACCTTGTGATTTCTTATGAAAAAGCATCCATGCTGTATTCATTCTCTCTGGTTGGCAATGCATTATCTTTATTATTTATCATTCCTCTAGGAGACTTCTATAGTAAGAGAAAATTAATTACACTCCTATACCTTGTGTCGACAATGGCTCTGCTGATTTTTTTCATGACTAACAGTTATTACGCTTTATCTATCACAGCATTCTTCATCGGAATAGGTACGTCATCTATTCCCTTGATTACTGCCGGATTGAGTAAACTGGAAGATGGGAGTAAATACATAGGCAGAATCATGGCAGGTGTATTAACTGGCATACTTTTTTCCCGTTTTTTATCAAGTATGCTCAGCGAGCTTTGGGGCTGGAAATCAGTATATGCTCTAGCTGCATCGCTGATGTTTTTTTCCGGTCTATTACTCTTCATATACTATCCAGCACCCGAAAATAAGCATCCAAGAAATAAACAATCCTACCGCTTTATTTTATATCTGAACATCAGCGGTATCTCACAGAATGCTGTTATTAGACATTATTGCCTAAGTGCATTTACCATTATGTTTTTGTTCTCCGCATTCTGGAGCAACGTCTCAATGTATCTAACAACGGTTTTCAATTTTAGTCCGCCACAGATTGGATTTTTTTCTCTAACAGGGGTTGCAGGTGCCTCATCCGCCTTATTTTCATCCCAGATACTGAAACGAATAAATTACAAAAATAATGTACTGTATTTTTTAATTCTGACAAGTTTTCTGGTGATGCTTTTTTGCAAGAATCTTCTAATGATTACTATCATAGGGACGCTATTAATTGATGCTTTTATTCAGCTAATACACGTCAATAACCAGCGGGAGATGTTTCTTTCCTGTCAAGGAAATGAAGCACGGGCCGCAAGTTGCTACATGACGAGTTTTGTTACCGGAGGCGCAGTTGGTGGATTTATATCGTCTCATCTCTATACCTTATACGGATGGAGCGCAGTACTGATTAGCTGCGCAATCATAATTTTAGTTCCGATGTTTATAAAAAAGCGAGAAAATGAGAATGGACAATATTGATGTTTCACGAAGTAGAAGAGATATTCTGAATCACTATTTATCATTGATGACGGGAGATGAAAAACATGCACCTTCCTCTATCTCCACGCTTGATATCATCCAGGTGCTGTATGAAAAAGTCCTGAATTGTTCTCCCGAGAGGGTACATGATGAGTATAGAGATCGCTTTTTTTTATCTAAAGGTCATGGGCCAATGGCCTTTTACGCCGTGCTGGCATTACAGGGCTTTATTTCTCCGAAAGTCCTGGAAACTTATGGTGAATATAGTAGCAAACTGGGATACCACCCAGACCGAACTAAACTGGACTGCGTAGAAATTTCAAGCGGCTCCTTAGGGCACGGCTTACCTTTAGCTATTGGCTCAGCTCTGGCCTTGCGGGCCAGAGGAATTATAGGCCCAAAACATTGGATTCTTATGGGGGATGCGGAGCTCGATGAAGGCTCTAATTTTGAGGCTATTCCTTTTGCAGGCAGACGTGGGCTATGTGAGATAAATGTCGTAATCATAGACAATGACTCATCCACTCTCGGCTGGCCGGGGGGGATATCACACCGTTTTACCATTGAGGGCTGGGAGGTGACCTGTGTTAATGGCAGAGATCATGAAGAGCTGCACAGGGCGTTTTCAAAAACTCATCCTCAGAAACCTCACGCCATTATTGCATCAGTTGAAACCAAATCAGGAAAACCTCGTAGACAATTTTAGGGGAATAAAATGAACAAAGTATTAACCTGGGATCAGCGGTTTGCCGAAATAAACGCAATGAGACAGCGCTTTGCAGCCGTCATGTCTGACCTAATCAGAGATAATAACAATGTTGCCCTGATACTTGCTGATATTACCGCAGAGAGATTCACCGACGTTTTGAATGATTTTCCTGGCAGGGTTATAAATGCCGGGATTAGAGAGCAACTGATGATTGATATTACGGGTGGTCTGGCACTGTCTGGCATGCGTCCATTTGCACATACCTTTGCTAGTTTTCTGATAGAACGGCCCTTCGAACAAATTAAAATTGCGCTAAATCATCAAAATATCGGCGCGGTACTGGTCAGTGCCGGTGCCTCGTATGATTTATCAGTGGATGGGAGAACGCATCAATCACCGGCAGACGTGGCCCTACTAAACACACTTGCAGACTGGAAAATTATCGTTCCAGGAAATGCTGAGGAAGCAGAATATGCGCTTCGTATGGCCGCAAACGATACTGGTCTGTATTACATCCGGCTATCAACGGAAACAAACGAGAAAACATACTGGTCTGGTGAAAACAGTTTTACGATACTGAGGCCAGGTCATCAGGGTACAGTGATCGCAGTCGGGCCTGTGGCCGAAAGAGTACTCGCAGCCACAGAGGATCTGGACGTAACTGTATTGTACGCACCAGTTATCACTCCTTTCGATAGCATAACATTGCGGAATACACTTTCAGTTCCTAATATTGCAATCATTGAACCCTATCTCGAAGGAACGACAACTTATGCCATTGCTGAGGCATTGTCCGATATACCTCACAGAATATTATCTATTGGCGTGAAGCGACAGGAACTCAGGCAATTTGGGACACCGGAGGAACACATCAAGGCCCATGGACTTGATATACAAGGCTTGAGAGAGCGTCTTTCAGAATTCTATGGTCGCTAATATATGATCTGACAAGAGAGTGTCTTGTCAGATCAACCCTTCGGAGGTCGCTTTAAATATTGCATAACGAACTGATGTAACATTCAATTTACTGAGAACATTATTAATATGAAAACGGACAGTTCTTTCACTCACACCAATAATAAATGCTATTTCCATATAAGTTTTTCCAAACTTAAGTAAGTTCATAACTTCCTTTTCTCTGTCTGTGAATGCATGCGTTAATATTTTCTCATAATGGGTTTCAAAAAGACTCATAACATCAAATAATATTAGATGTTTATCTCTAGCATATAGATTAACAAATGCGACATCATTTTCACTGAAATACAGAGTAAAAATAACCACGTCAAATTTTATTTTTATTACAAAAGTCACTCCACTACGAATACCGTACTTCTCGGACAAAAATTTAATATCATTATTGTCGGTGTTCACAGAAGACCATTTAAATGGCGTGATTTTATTTTTAGCTTTCAATACGATATTGCTTCGAAGGTGCAATTTTCTTTTGAGAAAATCTTGCTCCCAACAATAAGGCAAGTTCGATATGATCGAAACTTCATCAAGGGGACTGATGGTTAGGATTGAGTACCTCTTTATGTATATCTGATTAAGATATTCTTCTACGAATTTTTTAATCATTATTATACCTTGTATATTTTATTTGCACATTTAATGTGCGCAATTATTCTTCCTCACATCAAACGGTATCATTATATCACATATAAATAGCTGGATAATTGATCAATGACAAACATAGTTCACAATAATAATATTTATTAGCAAGATAATCATCCGACTCAGTGAATCACAGAAAATAAATAGAACTAATCTTATAAAAGATAATTAATACGTTTTAGTTATTCAAAAAAATTGGCACTGTATATTATTGCAACTCTAATCACCCCATTTTTCATAATTCACTGCCAGATAAACTACATATCTACATCAATGGCATAGACATTATTGTCCTTTAACTGACCCATTAATATACAGAAAGAGGTAATATTATGCCAAAGCAAATGTCATTATTAACCAGTGATGATAAAATGCCCGTTTGGGTTACTATATCAGAAGCTGTTGAGATTGCTACCGAGCTAGCAAAAAAGAAAATCAACCCCAGTGACATTTATCGCCATGCCTTCAGGGGGGATATTTTTCTGTCTATTTACTTTCAGTCACCCGTGATACTTAAAAAAACAGCAACTTTTAATGACAAATTAAAATTCAGACCGTTTGAAGGAGGATTAATTGAAAAACTTTGCTTACTTGATCCGCGAACATTCCTCTGTGGGAAAAAATTCATTCTTTGTACTGAGGATAAATACATTTACCCTATACAACAGATTATTGACACGACACTGAAGGGTTATGAATATGTTTTACTGCAACGAATGCTGGCGCATGAACTCAAATTTCCGCTACCCATTTCAGGAGCAAAAACAGCCAACTATGGCATAACAGTTCAGCTTTCAGGGACGACCTATCAGGTCTTTGAAAAAATGACATGGTTAAAAAGAGCGAAAAAACAAATTGCTCTATTACCTGAAGATATCTCGCATGACGTAACAAAACAACTCTCTGCCGAATGTTACAGAAAATATCAGAAAAATGAATTTTTCCCTCTCTATGACTTACCGCCGGATGCTTGCTTTATTATCCGCTATTCAGAAGTTGAAAAGTTAATTAACTTATATGCAAAAGGCAAAATATTACTTAACACATCAACACGGATTACCACTCCTTTATCCCGTTTACTCTGGCTGGCTTGCAAGCACAATGATGCTATCAACTCATTGCTGAAAAATCCCTATAAACTTCTTTCCATCTTTGAACTATGGGCATCAGATGATGGCATCACAGAATCGCTGAGCGCCGAAACTCTCAAAACTGCTCTGGAACGTGGTGCGCCACCCTTAACATCCCCATCCCGCTGATATCATTCTCATCTGCTAAAAATGGAAACCTTAGTAAGGATCTTGCCTCCCTTATTAAGGGTTCATCTGCTTTTCAGCAGAGAATCCTTATGTTTTTATAACATCGAGTCTATTCATTTTTTCAGCCACAGGAGGAAGATATGACGCCCCATCATTTATTACGTCTAAAACAGGTTGAAGGAAAAACAGGTCTAAAACGTTCTCAGATCTACCTGTATATGAAAAATGGAATGTTCCCTCGCTCCATAAAGATCGGCCCGGCAAGTGTGGCCTGGCTCGAATCAGAAATTGATGAATGGATAGACCAGAAACTAACTGGGCGTGAAGTAAGCTAAAAAATCCATTTATTTATTTTCACTCAATTTACTACCTAAAATACAGCGTATGGAGAAGACAGGATGATCTCGTCAATTAATTACACCATCCTTACCGATGCGTTGCACGCGCTGAAAGAAGGCAATATTCGTCACTGCGAGTACATTGGGTTCACTTTCGACGAACTGAATATCCTCAATCAGCTATCGCTTGATGAATTATTCACCCTTAGCCGGGCATCATTTCCCTTTATTTCGATAAGTGTAAACCATGATGTTCTGCAACATGTGCTGGCGCTGGCTAATCAGGAATATCAACGTCAGCAGCAGATTAGTCGAGCTATAGGGCTGGGTGGATCGATTGCATTGCTCCACGATTATTTTGGCCTGACCTCCAATGAGATCTGCCTTCGCCGACGATTGCTCGGCATCAACGTTCCTTATGGTCGTACACCTGAGCCAGACGAAAAGACCGATGTAGCTATCTGGCAGCAATGGCAAACATGCAGAGTAGAAAACCTCGAATCAATAGATGCACTCATTGCCATGATGCAGGTTACGGAATACCTATTGCCAAAAGCTAAAGCCCTTTCACTCACCACCGTCTGGAAGTGTATTGCACTTTGCGAGCAGCAAGCTTCTGCTAACAGGAGAAAAGCTCATGCCGGATGAGATCGACCGCGATCAAGAATTTAATGAACAGCGGCTTGAAGATATGATTGAACAGAACCGTTTTAAAATAGGATCAACGCCATCATTATTCAACTGCCGGGTGTGCGGTAAACCCATTCCTGAAAAAAGACGACAGGCTCTGCCGGGTATCACAACCTGTACGGATTGTCAGAAAAAATTAGAGCATTGTAAACGCTAAACATAAAGACGTGCTGTGAAATTAATTCCCAACACGTCTTTATAGAAACTTATGAATTAAAACCATTGCTCATTATTTTTACATTCTATCCCCACCCAGTGTCTTTAAATTTAAACTTATTCATCTCTCTTATTCTTGTTTTGAATTTATCGTTCACATACTTCACTAAACACCAGACTATTAAAACGTCATTACAATATAACTGCCCTGGTGAACAATAATTCATCCAGATCAGATATTGCTCTTTAACAAAATAAATCGGGCTATCACGTAACCATAATTCAGGGTGCCGCTGAATGTTCTCGCTGACCCGTTCAAACCGGAATGCAGAATTGGGATGTGAACTTCTATTTGACTCTTCTATGTTTTCATTGAAGGAAAATACATGCGAAAACCCATTTATCACGTATTTATCACTCAGGAAAGTCAACCTGGCCCACTGGGTGAAAAAAATACGTGGTGGACGAAAATCGGCGTCGCTTTCGCCCATCACGATAAGCCCGGCCTGAACGTGCTACTGACACCCGGCATTGCCGTTTCCGGAAAGCTGGTGCTCCTTGAGCCCAGGGATGACGGCTATGCGACACAGGATACTCAGCCCGTTTAACCGCTTTTTCTCCTTTTTCCGGCCCTTTACCGTCTGATAGCGGTATGCGTTGGCCGGTTTATCGTTCTGAGGTAACTATGCTTTCCACCACCGTATTTCTGGCAGCGGCCATGCAGTGCTCCGCCAGCGTTCACCCGTCTACGGCGCTTGATGTGGCGCGAGTTGAATCCGGTTTAAATCCGTATGCCATTGCTGAAATCCTGCCTGGAGGCAAAGGTGTGACTTCACATTTCCCCACCAGCAAGGATGAGGCGGTCAGCGTCACCGGACGGCTGGCGGCGCAGGGTCGACGCTATTCCGTCGGGCTGATGCAAATCACCAGCACCAATTTTCGTCATTATGGTGTGACCGCCCGTGACCTTCTTGACCCCTGTACCAACCTGTCCGTGTTTGAGCGCATCCTTACCGATTGCTACCGCCGTGGGGGTTCTCTGAAGCGTGCGCTCAGTTGCTACTACTCAGGAAATTTCACAACCGGCCAGCATCCGGAATCCACATTTAACCACACCAGCTACATCCAACGCATCGGCTACTCCGTACCGTCAACGCGGGAAGGCCGTCAGCAACCTCCCGCTGAAAAACTCATGCCGGAAATCCATTACCCCACCACCGTCTTGCGTGGTGAGTATACCGATAACACCACGTCAGTTCTGACATCCCTGCGCTACCCCAACGCCGTGATACGCGGTGCGTTATCCATCCCCGTCCCCCAAGAGGAACAATGATGAAACGAAAACAGTATGATTGGCCCGTCCTCTCTTCCTTGTTAATGGCAAGCCCGGTGCTGGCAGCAGAAAGTGGGTTTAATAAAGCCAACGAGACACTAAGCAACACCTCTACCGGCCTACTCGGACTGGCTGCCGTCACCATCACGCTGGCAACCATGTGGGTGGGATACAAAGTCTTGTTTGACGGCAAGAGCCTGCATGACATGCGCAACGTCATCATTGGCGCCATTTTAATTGTTGGCGCGTCAGGCTTCGGTGCCTACTGGGCGTCATAAGGGAGGTAATGATGGCTACGCTGAACAAAGGGCTGACGCGGCCTGCCGCCATAACCGGCATACCCCTCGTGCCGTTCGTGATTGTCAGCGGGGCTATCGTCCTGCTGGCGGTCTATGTGAGCTATTACCTGGTATTACTGCTTATTCCGGCCTGGATGGAGATGAAGGCAAAGGCCAGAACTGATATTCACTATTTCGGGCTACTCTGGCTGGCCTTTAAAACCCGAGGCCGGTTTGGCACCAATAAACATTTTGGTGCCAATGCCCTGCTGGCAAACCGCTATGACGCTGTCGACGTTTCGGAGTTTATTGAAAAGATGAAGTTAAACGAGCACGTTACGCTGGAAAAATACATTCCGTACTCCTCCCATATTCACCCGCACGTCATCAGAAACCGCCAGGGTGATTTGGTTGCCACCTGGGAACTGGAGGGCACCGCGTTTGAATGCGAGGATGAACACCACCTGGCATTGATGGCGTCGCATCTCAATAACGTTATTCGCGGATATGAAGGCATGTCGGTCACTTTCTATGTTCACCGTGTCCGGGAAAAATACCACGATGCCTTTGATGCGAATTCAGGTATTCCCTTTTCGGATGAAGTGACCCGGCTGTATTACCAGCCGATTAAAGCAAAACCGTTCTGGCGGCACCGGCTGTTTTTCACCATCTGCTATGCGCCCTTCTCTCCGCTGGAGAAAAAGGCCATGAAAGCGCAACCGTCCGGTAAACGCAAAGCGGCGCTGGACGATGCCCTAAAAGTGATGTTGGAACACCGGAAGGCACTGGCTTCGGCGCTGTCCCGCTATACGGCGACGCCGCTGGGAATGTATGAAGACAACGGGCGGGTGTATTCCGCCCAGCTGTCATTTTATCACCGCCTGCTCACTGGCCAGTGGCAAAAGGTGGCGGTCACGCTTGCACCGTTTTATGAAACATTAAGCACGCCGGATGTCTTTTTTACTACCGACACCGCCGAGTGCCAGACAGTCGGCGGCTCCCGCTTTTTTCGCAGTCTGGAAATCAAAGATTACTCGCCTGAAACCGCGACCGGCCTCCTGGATGCGCTGCTGTATGCCGAAAGTGAGTATGTGCTGACGCAGTCCTTCACCTGCATAGCCCGCGATGAAGCGCAAAACCATATCCGTCTGGCGGAGAAGCGCCTGAATTCGGCGGATGACGACGCCATTTCGCAGCGTGAAGAGCTAATTGTATTGCGTGACCTTCTCCAGTCCGGGCATGTCTCCTGCGGAAAATACCACTTCTCCCTGCTGGTATCCTCAGACAGCGCCGATCAGGTGGTCAAGGACACCAACGTACTGGCGCAGCCTTTCGCCGACCTCGGCATCATGACGACGCTGTCCACGCTGTCGCTGCCCGCCGCGTATCTGGCGCAACTACCGGGTATCTATACGTTGCGCCCTCGTCTGGTGGCCGTCAGCAGCCAGAACTTTGCCGACCTGGCTAGCCTGCACAATTTTCATCCTCATAAACGAAACGGCAATCCCTGGGGCGATGCCATCGCCATCCTCAAATCCCCTGGAGGTGGAGGTTATTACCTGAACCTGCACGACAGCCAAAGCAGACGGAATGACTTCAACGAAAAAACGCCGGGTAATACGGCGATTATCGGGAAAACCGGCTCAGGGAAAACGATGCTGATGACCATGATGCAGCAACTGATGCAGAAGTACCGCAATCCAGCGACGTTCTCTGAATCAGCCCTCCTTAAGCAGCTGACCACCGTGTATTTCGACAAGGACCGGGCGGCGGAAATAGCGATACGTCAGATGGGCGGGCGTTATTTCCGTATTCGCACTGGCGTGCCTACCGGGTTTAACCCTTTTGCGCTGGCTCCAACCCGTCGGAATATCAGCTTTATCAAACGACTGGTGCGCATGCTGTGCCGCCGCAACGGCAAGCCGCTCGATCCGCGCGATGAGGAGCGGATCAGCAACGCTGTCGATACTATTATGCTCGACTACCCGCCCGAATACCGCAAGTTCGGTATCCCCCGGCTGCTGGAAGTCTTGCCGGAGCCGCCAACCTCCGACGCCCGCATCAACGGGCTGCGCATCCGCCTTAAACAGTGGGCGCAGGGAGGCGAGTTCGGCTGGGTATTCGACAATGAGGAGGACACCTTCAACATCAGCAACGTTGATAACGTGGGTATCGACGGTACGGAATTTCTCGATGATGACGATATTCGCGGCCCCGTCACGTTTTATTTGCTTTACCGCGTCACCAGCCTGCTGGACGGTCGCCGACTGGTGATGTTCATGGACGAGTTCTGGAAATGGCTGGCCGATGTCGAATTTTCTCGCTTCTCGCTCAATATGCTGAAGGTGATCCGCAAACTGAACGGTATCTTCGTCCCCGCCACGCAGTCGCCTGACGAAATCGTCAAACACCCTATTGCTCCGGCGATTATCGAGCAGTGCAGCACGCAGATTTTTCTCGCCAACCCGAAGGCCAGCCGGGCTGATTACGTGGAAAAGATGAAAGTGCCTGAAAGCGTTTATGACATTGTCAGAAACCTCGATCCGGGGGAGCGGTATATGGTGGTCCTGAAAACGCCGTTACGCGCGGGTGAAACCCGGCCGTTTGTGGCAATGGCGAAAATGGATTTATCGGGTCTAGGGAAACTCACCAAAATGCTGAGCGGCAGCGAAGACAACCTGAAACTGTTCGACACCCTGTATCAGGAAGGAATGCAGCCTGATGACTGGAAAGCCACCTTCCTTGAACAAGCCCTGTAATATTCCTAACGGAGGTAATAAAAATGTGGTTCAGAGTTATCATACTGGCATTATCACTGTTGATGTCCACCCGGGTGCTAAGCGCCGGAATACCGGTATTCGACGCCGTACAGAATACCGAATCCATGAATCAGTGGATCCAGAAACTCCAGCAATGGCAGGAAACTGTCACCCACTATAGAAATGAACTTGATGCCTACGAGCAGCAATTAGCCACGGCAACGGGAGTGCGGGATGTTCAGGCATTTCTCAGCGATGCCAAAAGTTTGAAAAACGATATTGATAATCTTCGTCAAAACGGTATTTCACTGGATGACCTGCTGAGCAACCAAAGCGGGTCATATTCTTCTGAACTTAATAACTTATATAAGAAATATAAAACGTTCGATACCTGTAACCCGTCCAATTCTTCGCAACGCTATCTGGACAGCTGCAAACAGATGATCCTGAATCAGGCCGTAGCGATAGAAAATACGTCAGAGGTTGAAAACAAGATCACAGGCACGCTCGACGATATATCAGATTTATCAGACCGTATTGCTAATGCGCAGGATTCTAAAGAGTCACAGGACCTGGCTAACGCCATCGCGACCAAAAGCGTACAATTGAATGCACTGACCAGTCAGTGGGAAATGTCAGTCAAACAGACTGAACAGCGAACAACGCTGCTGGAACAGCAAAAACAGAAAGCCTTTGAGCAACAGCAATTAACTGCGCCCGTTGCCAATCTGAACTCTCTATAGGGCGGTTAACATGTTAAAACCCGTATTAGTCTTATGCGTCATGTCAGGCATTCTCGTTTTATCCGGTTGTAAAGAGACGAAATCAGAAGCCTGGTATAAAGAACATCCCGATGAAACCTATAAGGTCTATACGCAATGCCTCAAGGATGGCGAGGCAAGCGACAACTGCGAGTTTGCGCACCGGGCAGCACTAATATTTGCCCAGACAGGCAAACCCGGCATCAGGGAAAAATTCGAGACACTGTTTCAGCAGGAAGCCCAAAAAAGAAAATCCGTCACTCAGTAAGATCCCCGCCAACAAAAACAGGGATCCCTCCCTGTTTTATCCCCTGTCTGTTCCTGACTAATGAGAGGCACCATGTCCGGTGGTATTTTTGTTGGTATGGACAAAAACATCATGGATGGGCTCAACGCTGTGTTAGAAGGTCAGTCTTCTACCTACGGCACCCTAATCAGTGCGATTATCATCAGTACCTTCACCCTATTTATTACGTATCGCGGGTATCAGACGCTTGGCGGCAAACTCCAGACACTGGTTGAAGATGTTGTCTGGGATGTGGGGCGCATGTTGCTGATCACCACCTTTGTTTTAAACCGCGATGGCTGGCTGGGTGCCATCATTGCGGCCATTGAAGGGCTTAAGGACGGCATCAGTGGCGATGATAATGTCTGGGCGCTGCTCGACACGGTGTGGGAAAAGGCACAAGCGCTGGGGCAAACGCTGTTTAATCTCGATACCTCCACTTACGTTAAAGTGAATGGCGGTTTTGCCGAGGTGCTGGTCTGGAGCGGAGCAATCGTTCTGTTACTGGCTGCAACCTTTGTCAACCTGCTCGCCGAAATCACCATTCTGTTAATGACCACCACCGCCCCACTCTTTATTTTCTGCCTGCTGTACGGTTTTCTTAAACCCATGTTTGATAACTGGCTGAAAACAATATTTACCGCAATCTTAACTATCATGTTCTCAGCCCTGTCAGTCCGGATCGCCATCAACTACCTGAATAAAATACTGGATGTCGCCACAGCAACGTCTGCTGAAAGCAATATGGTGACCCTGGCGGCGCAATGTTTGCTGGCCGGGATTGCCGCGGGCGTTGTGGTGTATTTTTCAGCGAAAATAGCCACTGCGCTGAGCGGTGCCGCCGTACAGGCCGTGTTACAGGGTGCAGCCATGAGCGGACTCAGCGGGCTGGCGAGAAAATCTGCCGACGTCGCCAGACCCAGCATAAAGGCCGGGGGTCGACTGACCGCCAAAGGTGGCATGGCCGCAGCAGTGACAACCGGCAGTTTCCTTGCCGCAGGTGCGGGCAAAACCGTGAACGCCTGGCAGAAACGTGCCACCGCCATTGAAAGCATGAAACGCCAGAATCAGCAGCGTCACCGTTAATCCTCCCGACCGCTAATTTCTTTTCTCCGTCACACCGTGCCCTCTGGCAACGGTGCGGCCTTCCTGCATTTATCCGATAAGAGGCTTCCATGAAATTCAGCATCTTACTTCTGGTGCTGTGCGCGCTTACGGGCTGCGCGCAGCATCAGGTCGACCTCCCTCCGGTGTCCGGCGATCCCCTGCCGGTCAATTCCCCCGCCATGATCCAGGAGCTGACTCACCATGTCTGATATTCAGCACATCATTAATGTTTCTCGCTCATTTGAATCCATCATGCTGGAAAAGGAAGAGCGTTCCCGCAAAACCGCCTGGCGGGTGGCCGCTACCGGGCTGATTCTGGCTGCACTGGCGATCACGGCCATTATTATTCTGCTGCCGCTGAAAACCACTGACATTGAATTGTGGTCGGTGGATAAACAAACCGGTCGTTATGAGTATATGACCCGCATTAAAGAGCTGGATATTGCGTCTGAAAAGGCTCTGGCCCATTCGCTGGCGGCACACTATGTCAGACTCCGCGAAGGGTATAATTATTTCGCCCTCCAGCGTGATTACGACGACGTACAGTTATTTAACAGCGGCAGCGTGAACCGGGATTATCTGGCCGGGTTTAACGGCGACAAGGCTCCGGACGTTGTTTTTAATAAAGCCGAATATGTTGTCTATATCGACATTATTTCTAATGTGCATGCACCTGCCACCGGGCCGGATAACCTGGCAACACTGCGTATTAAGCGCACCCTCCGCCGTATTTCTGATAATTCAGTGAAAACGGACTTCTGGAATATCCGCCTCACTTACCGTTATGTCCCGCATCAGCAACTGACGGACAGTCAGCGTGAAGTGAACCCGCTGGGCTTTATCGTCACCAGCTACCAGCGCGATAAAGAACTGAGGAGCGAATGATGCTGAAAAACATCCTGTTCCTGACGGGCTTACTGGCATCATGCGCGGCATGGAGTGCCGCCACCCCACGTGGCAGCGGCTATGACAGCCGGATGCAGAACGTATCGTATAACAGCCAGAACGCCACCGTGGTGGATACCCGCCCTGGCTACGTCACCATGCTGCTGTTTGACGACGATGAAGCTGTGATTGATGCGCAAGCGGGTTTTCCCAAAGGCTGGACGGTGACGAAGAGTGATAACCGGGTAGGCGTCAGCCCGAACCCCATCACCCAGCCGGTGACTGACGCCAGCGGCAACAACGTCAGCCAGGTGTTCCTGCCCACCTGGAAGACCAACCTCTTCGTGGTGACCTCAAAGCGTGATTACAGCCTGGAGCTGAACGTGCTGGACCACGATTCCCCCGCGCAGGCGTTCGTTATCCGCTACCACTATCCGGCCGAGGTTCGCCAGCAATCCGCCGCCGCCAGCGCCGCACGTCAGACGCAACAGCGTGAAAGACAGGAGAAGCAGCAAATAGCAGCGGCATTCGGAGAGACCAGCCTGCCACGCAGCTGGCGCTACACCAAACGGGTAGCCGCCGGTTCGACCTCCATCGCACCGGATTTTGCCTGGGACGATGGTCGTTTTGCATATATCGGTTTTTCCCCCATCAGAACCCTGCCTTCCGTTTTCCGGGTGGTTAACGGGCGGGAGCAGGCGCTCACGCCCCGGACGGTTAAGCAGGGTAATTACACCGTGATGGCGGTTCCGACAGCGCCACAACTGGTGTTGCGTTACGGCACCTCGGTGGTGGGGATCGAAAACGACGGATTCGGGCTCATCCCGATAACCCGCAGCGACACTGTTTCACCGTCCGTTACGCTGGAGGCCAAATGACCGATAAATCTGTCCCGGACGAACCGGAAAAAACCACCGCAGAGCGGGAAGCAGAAGCCCGCGAACGCGCCCGGGCGGCAATGGCGTATCAGGAGCCGGAGCGGAGAACACCCCCCGGCCAGCCGGAAGTGACCCGTTTCCGTAAGACATCCGGTCGCCGCACGCTGATCGTCAGCCTGCTGAGTCTGGCGCTGGTGATCGCTCTGGCATCCGGCGGCGATCGGATTTTCAGTGCATTGAAAGGGGGTAATGAGAAAGAAGCCGACACCGCGCCAACGCCCTCCGCCGGGAAGACGCTGCATGAGCGTCAAAATCTGGGCATGGACAGTAACCCGTTTGGCCTGTTCGGGCCGCACACACAGGACGGAACAGACCCAGCCAGCCAGGCCGTCACTCCCGCACCCACCCTGCCACCGGCACCACCAGTCCTGAACAAGGCAGCCGCACTGGCTGACGGGCTGAACAACTTCCGAACAATGCCGGGTGATAATGTACGCACGTCCCCGGGTGAAACGCGCAGCAGCGCAGAAACGTCCGACAGTCCGTCATCATCCACGACGTACACATCCTGTCCACCAGTACTGACCAGGGAAAAGGATGGCCGCCTGCGCTGCCCGGATACTACCGCTCTGGAAACAGGTAACAACGACAATCCGGGAGTAGCCCAAGTCACCGGCGTCAGACGGCTGGGCCTTGATCCTGATCTCTATATCCCGGTGGACCGCTATATCCCGTGTTCGATGATGTGGCGCTTCGTGTCCGATGTTGGGGGGCATATTTCCTGCCTGATCAGTGAAGATGTTTACAGCGCCAGCAACCATGTGACGCTGATCCCGGCGGGAACGGTCGCCCGTGGCATCTACCGCACCGGGGCGCTGCAACACGGGCGCAACCGGATGTTTGTGCTGTGGACGGAGCTGCGCACGCCTGATCCCGGCAGCCTGCAAATCCCGCTCAACAATACGCAGGCCAGCGGCCCGCTCGGCGAGGCGGGGATCTCAGGCTGGATCGACAATCACTTCTGGGAGCGCTTCGGCAATGCCCTGATGCTCAGTACGGTGCAGGACGTGGCAGCCGCAGCGGCGGATGCTGCCCCAGGGAAAGACCGCAATACCGACTACACCGAAAACACCCGCGCCGCCACGGCGGAAATGGCGAAAACGACGCTGGACAACAGCATCAATATCCCGCCCACCCTGTACCTGAATCAGGGTGATGTCATCGGCATCATGACCGGCACAGATATTGATTTCTCATACGTCTGGCAGTTGCGACTGAAAAAGAGGTGGTATGAACGCTGAAAACCTGTCACTGGATTTTATGAAAAACCAGCTGTTTGGTGATTTTATTGCGCAGAACGGCCTGACGGAAATTGCCGTTAACCGGCCGGGTGAGTTGCATACCAAAATCAGGGGGAAATGGCGAAGACATGAATCCCCGATTACGCTGCGTCAGTGTTACGCCTTTGCCAGAGCGCTGGCATCCTGGCAGGACGATAATATCGACGACACCTCGCCGATTCTTTCCGCCACGCTTGAATCAGGCGAGCGCATTCAGACCATTATTCCCCCGGCCTGTGAGCGCAATACCGTATCCATTACGCTGCGTAAGCCCTCATTCGGGCAGATAACACATCAGTCATGGATTGATGCGGGATTTTATAACCGGGTAAACGGTCAGGAGCGAACGGAAGGCAAAGATGTTGAACTGACCCGCTATTATCAAGGTGAGGATATTTCCCGCTTTATGGAAAAAGCGGTGGAATACGGTAAAACGATTTTTATTGTGGGTGAAACCGGCTCCGGTAAAACCACCTATATGAAAACGCTGCTGCACTATATTCCCCGGCACCTCAGGCTGACCACCATCGAGGACAACCCCGAAATCCAGTTCTATCATCACACCAATTATGTCCATCTCTTTTATCCGGCGGACGCCGGGGATAATGCCATTGTCACGCCCGGCAGACTGATACGTGCCAATTACCGTATGAACCCTGACCGGATATTACTGGCTGAAATTCGCGGTCGGGAAGCCTGGGATGCACTGAAAATCGTCGGTTCCGGACATGAGGGATTAATGACCTCCCTGCATGCGGGCAGCCCGGAAGAGTGTATTGAAGGGTTAATTGACCGCTGCTATGAAAACCCTGACTGCCGGAACATCCCTTTCGACGTGCTGTTACGCAAGGTGCTTAAGAGCATTGATGTGATCGTCAGCATTGATATTCACGGTGACATACGCCGCATGAGTGATGTTTATTTTAAACCCCTTCATCTCCATGACATGAGAGGTGCATTCAGAAAAGGCCCCCAATAAATAACATATCCAAATACCCTACCCTCGTTTAAATGTGAAGGTGACCGAAATGAAAAAAACAATATCTTCCGCATTATTACTCTGCATTATGGAGTCATATTCAACCTCCCTCATGGCCGCTGACGCCTGTGAAGTGGTGTTATGCATGTACGGTAAAGCCACCGGGAACGGTGGCGGCAATGAATGCCATTCGGCTGAACGCACATTCTTTAATATCGTCAAAAAGAACAAGCACGGTTTTCTGCCGAACCATACTGCCGATGCCAGAAAATCATTTTTACTTGAATGCAACTCGGCAGACCAGGCAATTATCAGCAAGATAATCAGTAAATTTGGCCGCATGCATGGTTAATTAGTGGAGGGTATCTTTATGACGAAACCGGGTTTTATTCATCATCCCTGGACACATCAGCGTGGGGATTCCATTAGCGCAGTCTGTGTTATTGAGCACATTGAAAATGAGGCGATGTATGGATGCGGACTTTATTATGAAATTTATCACTACCGGGTTATATGCCGGTTATTGCAATTACTGCAAACGCTGAACGGCACCGACAGAATAACGCTGACAAAAGAAGCTAACCGGCGAGGATTTACGCTTGATAAAACCAGCATTAAAGAAAGTCATCAGTGTTATTCCGACATCATCAGAGAAATCCGTGAGAGCCAATGTTAATCCCTACCTTAGTTTTATTCGCAGGTCTCCTATAGCACCAAAACATTTCAGCCAAGTCCGGCTTAAGGCATGACGGTTTTCAGGTTTTTACAGCCCGGAACATTTTTCGCGAATTATGGACTGAAGAAATGCGGGCCGTAAAAATGAGGCAGCGGACAGAATTATTTTCGCGGGTTAAGGAGCGAAAATATTTCAGGCCCGCGCCTCACCGGCAAACAGCCGCGCCCACGCGGATTTTGCCGACCGGGGGGAGCCGAATAAATTTCGCCGCCCCAGCGAGCGAAAAGCTGTCGCCCACGACAGCGGTTTATTTGGGGGGCATCGCCCCGCACACCGTCGCGGCTAAGTCTCCGGCCAAAAGCCGGTAGCGTGGCGCGACCACCCTCTTTAAAGGTCAGCTTCCCTTTTATTCCCGCTGCGAGGAACAAGCAAAGGGAAGAAAAAGGCGAAAGCGACCGTCTTAAAGGGGGTGGTCGCGCGTAGCGGACGACGGTGTGCCGCCTTTGACCCTGGGGGTTTTTGCATGGCGTCCAGCCGCGACATTACCCCCATGCACCGGGCAATAAGGGCGTCCAGCCCGCATGTACCGGCGCACGCCGTTTCGTGCAGGGAAGCATGCTTTCCTACACACGGCCGCACAGCGGCCACCTTCTTTACCCCATACGCTCGCCCCGTCTTTTCGCCCGACACCGTGGGGCGAATTGTTGGGGCGATGTCATGGGGCGAATCGCTGACGAAGGAGGCATCATGATTTTAAATAAGCTTACCGCTTCACTGTCGCTGATAGTGAACGGGATGCTGGCGCTGCTCGCTTTTATACAACAGCAACAACTGATGCTGGCGTTATTAGCGGGGCTGACGATACCGTTTTTTGCATCAATGAAAAGCGATGAACGGCAGAAAGCGCCGCTCTGGAAAAAGCTGATTATGGCTTTTTCCATGGTGTGTTTTCTCTCTGGCACACTGGCCCCGGTCGTTATCGGCTCCTTTCAGTGGCTGTATAAGACCAGACTCACCAGTGATAATACAGTACTGGCCTGGTCAGTTCGGATTACTTTCACTGTAACCGGGATTATTTTTCATATTATGCTTCGCCGGATATTCACACCGGAACTGGACAAAATAAAGAAACGCCTTGTTAAAAAGACCATCCTTGAACGGGAATTGCGCACCGATGTCCGAACCGTAAAATCCTTGTTGCCGGAAACACTGCATTATGATCCGCTGGATTATATCGACCTGAATAAAGGCATTTTTACTGGCATGGACAGGGAGAAAGAACCAATGTATCTCCCGTTAAAGGACTGGCAGAAACAGCACTCGGATATTATCGGCACCACCGGAGCCGGTAAAGGGGTTGCCACCGGCATATTGCTTTATCAAAGTATTCTGGCCGGTGAAGGTGTCTTTGTTATGGACCCCAAGGATGATGAATGGGCACCCCACCTTTACCGGAAAGCCTGCGAGGATGCAGGAAAACCCTTTGCCTTAATTGACCTGCGAAAACAGCAATACCAGCTAAACCTGATTGAAGATATTACGCCCGATGAACTGGAAGAATTGTTCGTGGCAGGTTTCAGTCTGGCGGAAAAAGGTCAGGAATCTGACTTTTATCGCATTGATGACCGAAAAGCCGCGCGTATTGCCGCACAATTTGTCAGTGATAATCCATCGGCAACAATCCGGGATGTCTATAATGGTGATTACGTGCAGGGAGTTGCCGAAAAAATCAAAGCCTTTTTCGGTAAGATTGAGGAACTAGCCTTACTCAATGCTATCAATGCTCCTACCGGATTTTCGCTTAATAAGATATTTGATGAGGGCGGTTGCTGTTATGTTATCGGCTCCATGCGAAACAGCAAAATTATAACCGCACAGCGGATGCTGCTGGTTCGCCTTTACCAGTTGGCCGAAAAGCGCGATCGAGTAACAGACGTACCCCGCCCCATTGCTATTTATCTTTCCGAACTGAAATACCATTTATCCAGACCAGCGCTGGAAGGTCTAGGTGCGGCGCGGGATAAAGGCGTACATATTATTATGGACCACCAGTCCATTGCTGATTTAAAAGACTGCCCGGCAGATTTGAAAGGTGATGCCGTTGTCGGTGCGGTCGTTGAAAATGCCAAATTCAAACTGGTTTACCGGGTTATGGACCCGGATACGGCGGAATGGGTAGCAAGAATGTCAGGCACTATTCTGGTGGATGATGAACTCCGCAAGGCTAAAACGGATAATATGCTGACGGAGACCATCGACAATGAGCGCA
>Ga0308167_1000812_pt1 | contig 45827 bp, 49 predicted proteins | sample PhyCR1_2_FD_202138 | JGI IMG/M metagenome (GOLD analysis project Ga0308167, IMG submission 202138) | Phyllosphere microbial communities from UC Gill Tract Community Farm, Albany, California, United States - DLSLRC.R1 | ecosystem: Host-associated > Plants > Phyllosphere > Unclassified | place... | reverse complement strand
TTAAAGGTGTTGAAGGCGCTATCGCTAACAAGACCGTGACTTACGATTTCGAACGCCTGATGGATGGCGCTAAACTGCTGAAATGTTCAGAGTTTGGTGACGCGATCATCGAAAATATGTAATCGGTATCATGTAACAAACAGCCAACACGGATGTCAAAATCGTGTTGGCTTTTTGTTTCCTACTATTCTTCGCCAAAACCCCACCAAAACTCTTCACCAAAACTGTTCAAAAAACGAACTTCATACGGCCACGATAATCCAATCTTTCCCCCGGTCATCATTGTACCGAACTGTCATTTTTTGAGATTTATGGCCCAACAATTTTTGGGTATTTAGACCCTGCTCTCGATATAGACGTTCCGACAACGAACGCTGCTCATGAAAGGTGGGTGCTGCACCTTCAGCCCAGGTCAGTCCACAGTGATTCCGAGCCTTTTTGAACGTTGTAGTTATAGAGCTGGCAGAAACCTTATCACCCCTGACGGCCTGCGAAGTGGAATGACGGAAATGGACCAGATATTTACTCACAGCAGCGTCCCGGCATTGAGCGATAACCTCTCTGAGTGAGATATCAATGGCCATACACCTCAAGCTCAGAGGGATGGCAACACGGCAGCCGGTTTTCTCCTGGGTAACATGCAGCATGTCGTCCCAGATGTCCGAAAATTTCATTTTCGATATATCGCCTATGCGCTGGCCTGTGACCAAAGCCAAAAGCATTGCGCACTGGAGATAGGGTGGGTGATCCTCTGCAGCGCTGAATATTGCCTGCCACTCGTCCAGTGACAGACGCTGACGTACAACCCGGTTACGCGGCTGTTTAGTGGCCTGTGCTGGGTTGTAGCCGGGGGGAAAGTGCCCAGCGTGCTGGGCCTCTTTGAACACATCAATGATCGCCATTCTTACTACCTGAGCCATTCGGTTATGGCCTTCGGCTTTAACAGCATCGACTATCTCCGCGATCTCTAACGCCCCAACGTCCTTTAAATACATCATCCCGCAATTTTGGCGCAATAATTCGACCCGTATCATTCACTGAACCGCAAATATCTGGAGCTGCAGGAGGAGTACAAATCTCTTCGCAGATATTTCGGCGTCTCAGTTGGGGTTCCTTACACAGACGTATGGACGCACAAACCGGTTCAGTATTACCCCGGCAAACACCCCTGCGAAAAACCTGCCGACATGCTAGAGCAAATTATTAACGGCAGCAGCAGGCCGGGTGTTGTAGTCGCTGATTTTTTCATGGGGTCAGGGTCAACGATAAAGGCGGCGAGAAAATTGGGACGTCGGGCGATTGGCGTTGAGCTGGAGGCGGAAAGGTTTACTCAGACAGCAGATGAAATCCACCGGTTTAGCTCAGATGGCAGAGCGCCTGTCCTGTAATCAGGATGTCATAGTTTCGAAACCACACGTATAAAGGCCGCATTGAAGCGGCCTGTCGATTAACGACATGAAAATTTTCTTATCAACAACCCGACAGCAATAACCTCCACCTCGGTTGGCGTACATGAAGCAGTTCATCCTCGCGTGGGTAAGGAATCGCTGTCTATCCTGTTCAGTCGTAAATAAGCCATTGTCGAATGTAGCCGTGAAATAGTTGATAAATTGATGATTCAATCATAAATTTGATGAATATTAGTGCGCTAACTCACACTCTTCTTGAAAGTTTAAGAGTGAATTGATTATTTTTAAATAACGAAGATTTAATTTTTTGGATTTTTTTAAAATCTCTATTATTTTCAATGGCATTGTTGGAATTTACTGGATCTGGCTTTACTTTTGATATGAAATTGCTTAATTGGTATAAACAACCTGCAGCGCTGCTTACTTCACGGTTGAAAACCTCTTTGGGAGATTTATATATGGAAATTTTGAAAAAAGCGCAGTTAGACATGGTTGCTGGAGCCAACGGTGGAGGTAACTATGAGTCATTTAACAATCCCAAAAACTATAATACAGGGAATGTTTCCTACGGTGGGCAGGGGGGGGGTTTCGTTAGTACAAACCCTAATGGTATGGATTTGGGTTCAATCATCAGAGATAACCCCTGTGCAGCAAGTATGGTTACAGGTGTTATATCAGGTTCAACCTCATGGGGTGGTGTGGCAAGAGGTGTTGTCGCAGGGGCAATAGCTTGCGCTGCCACCGGTAATGGAAATGGTGGTGGTTCGGGGAATAACTATGGCGGACAGTGTACGTGGTAGGGAAAAGAGGGTAAAGAATGCCTGTATTATGCCTGGGATATTATCAGCCACTGCTTTGTTAACCTCAGTAAATATTTTCCCAGATGATGGGTGGATGGGTTTCTTGCCGTATGGAACTGCAAAGTTTTTTGTGATTGTATTTTGTTCTTATGGTGGAGTTTCCCTCCTTAAAGACTTAACCCTTTACTTCATGAAGGGAAAAGGGGAGTAACATCCTCCCGTTAACATAAGCTCGCTTCGGCGGGCTTTTTTTGTGCCAAAATATCCTGATAACTATAGGTGAAAGTAATGGCTGAGCCATTGAGTACCAGCGCTACTGTGGGAACGGTAGCTGGCTGGGGCATTGTCACGTCTGCGCTGGTGGGGTTTATCACCTCTGTAGAGTACTCAATCGCGTTTGGAGCGTTTGCCGGTTCGCTGTGTTTTATCGTCACCGCCAGTGCTCTGACGAGGCGACAGATATTCGGGTATTTCTTGTTCGGCTACGCGGCTGGCGTATTCGGGGCCGGTTTTGTTGCTGACAAAATTGAGGGCTATCTGGATTACCGCGAAAAACCACTGGACGCACTGGCAGCTGTAATCATTTCAGCGGCAGCGGTGCAGGGTTATTTCTGGCTGAAAATGGTGGTGTTTCAAAACTGCCATTTGTTAAAAAATGGCTGGGGGAAAAAACATGATCAGAAACGATCTCCTGACAGTAATAGATGTCGCCATTTGCGCGGCTATTGCGTTGCGCCTGATGGCGTTCAGCAAAACAGGGCGAACACATAAACGCGGTATTTCATGGATTGCTGCAGGTCTGATTCTGTTTTATGGCAATTTCGCATTGCTATGGCTGTTCGGGCAATACCACGCCAGCGGCTGGCCGGTAGTTGTAGCGAACGCGCTTATCTGCGCGGCTGTATTTGCGGCGAGAGGTAATGTTGCACGCATTGTTTCATACCCACAACGGAGTAAAGGTGATGAGTAGAATCATTGAAATCCTGAATTTTGAGGAGGGCTATCGAGAGACTCCATATTGGGACACCCGCAATTTTCCAACGGTTGCCGGTGGTATCAGGATTGCCCTCAGAACGCACCGCTCAATCAATATCAGTTTACTGTCCCGCGCCGTGCTGGTGAGGTCTGGAAACAATGCCTGGTAGATGCGAAAACCGCCTCTATGAAGCGACAGCCTGCAATTGTTGCCGCGCTGGCGCAGTGTAATGACGCACGTCGGGACATTCTCTGCAGCCTGGCCTGTCAGATGGGTGTGACCGGTTTAGCTGGATTGACTAACACGTTGGGCATGATTGCACGTGGTGATTTTGCGGGTGCAGCTGGTGGAATGCTGAATAGCCTGTGGGCGCGACAGACGCCTGACCGTGCGCGCCGCCACGCTGAGGTTATGCGCACCGGCACCTATGACGCCTACAAAGGTTTGATCTGATGCAAACACTATTAACCGTGCTGGCCGTAATTGCCGGTCTGGTAGTGGCCGCGTTTGGTCTGGGTCGTAGCAGCGGCAAAAAAGCAGTTGAAACCAAAGCATCAGCTGAGCGGGCGTCTGTTCAGGCTGAGGAATCAGAAAAACACGTTGAAGTGCTGAAAAAAGCTGTCGATATTCAGCAGGATATTAGCAGCCAGCCTGATGCTGCTGTCTCTGAGCGGTTGCGGGAACGGTGGCGGCACGAGGGTGACTGACACTGGCTGTAAGTGGGTTCGCCCGATCTATGTCAGTAACTCAGAGTTTGGTGACGCGATTATCGAAAATATGTAATCGGTACCATGTAACAAACAGCCAACACGGATGTCAAAATCGTGTTGGCTTTTTTCTTCATACTTTCTTTCCCCAAAACTCTCCCCCAAAACTGAACGAATATCACTCAGATTTTAAAAGTTTCCTGGATTCAGTTCTGGCGCACCCGTCTGCTTTTAAACGCTACCCAGCGTCATATTTCAAATGTCGTCGCCAGGGGCAATCAAATAACCCGCCCGCTCAGCGCCTATCCTCTATGCAGCTTCTCTACGCGTCAGATGAGAGGCTATATGATCTTTTCCCGTTGATTAACACACCATGATGTTAGTCAGGTCTTCATCGGGCACATTGTTCATCGACTTAATCTGAATAGCTTGATGATGTCTGAAACAGACAATATTTGCTATCGAATGGCCCGGTAAATGATTAGCAGAGTGATTAACACCCTTTATGTGTTTTATCGTGACATCTCTCAATAAAAGGAGGTGTTATGGAAAGTAAGTACGCAAAAGATGCAATTCATGTCTGTCGACTGATGTTTGGGCAGGCAGTGCTGGAGTTATTAGGAGAAAACCAGCCAGTCACAAATGCCGCGTTAGAAAATAAGGTCAAAGCAATGCTGCCGGACTCACAGCCTGAGGTGGTATACAAAGTAGCGATGAAACTCCTTATGCGTAATGTCCATTAAGGAGCCTGACAGATGCCAGATAAGCCCGGCAGCATCTGCTCGCCGGGCATAGCAACAAGAACACTCTTTAGCGCCGCTGGTACATCTATGGATTTCGAACCAGTAATTCAGATACGCCTGACTCACAGACGGAGAAAGGGATATATGACAGCCTTAATGAACATTATTCGCATCAGTCCTGCAACTGCCTGCTCCACCGTCAGAAGCAGCAGGGGGTTAGGGTTAACCGCGTGGGACCCGGCCAGTCAGGATTGTTACCTGAGCGCGTTACGCTAACATAACTGGTTACAGCAACAGCAACAGTAACAGCGCCGCGGCGTTGTTACTGCCATAGCGGGTTAAGGACTGTGGTCAGGGGAAATTTTGTTGAGAGCGCGTTTTTAATATATTCACAACATTGCTTCACTTACTCAAGCAAGAAATTGTCAGCAATGAATAAAAAAGCCGCCAGGTCACAAAACAAATAAATTTCTGATTACGTCATCCTTTTCCCGATAAAAAATCCCCACTAGTAGCTGTAAGTGACCATTGGACTAAAGCGGGGAGCCAATATGGCTAACACCAGGAAAGGCTGCGCTCAATAAATCTCATGCAAGGCATGAGCGTTTTTATTGTAAGTTTGAGACAGAAAGCTTTCTGATCATTTTCTGTCCTTATTAAATAAATTAATTCTGAAATTTATCCTGTTGCGCTGATGAGTCAACGCATGTTAACAATTTCATGTTATGTGAGATTGCTTAAATCTTCGGCCACTTAACCAAATAGCGCGCAATCAGTTAATTCAGTAACCTGAATATCATTCTCTCAGGCGCAGGGGTAGCTTTCGATGATTATCACTTGCAACTGGCTATTTATGGTCGTTATGGTCAATCTGCCGCAGGCGATTTTTATCAGTTTTCTGCTCATGGTGATTGATGGCTTTTTTAACGCTGGCGGTGTGGCCACTTGAATCATATCCGTTGCTGGCAAAGCTAACTGCAGATGGGAAAAGAGCAATTGAAAGTAAAGCAAGGGTAAGTTTTTCATGTTAATCCTTATCTGGTTTCCATTGGAGAAAGTCCCCAACCAGCATCTACGCCAGCGCTTTCGTTTTGAAATCCTGAGATACGGTCAGATTTATTTGAGAAGGTAAGTTTACTTATTCTAGAAGAAATAATTTTCAAAGCCTGAATGTGATTGTTTTCATGAATAAAGCGTGCTGCGCCAGGAATGCTCTTTCAGAGGGTGAGGACCTTGTCCGAAAATTGTCAGGATTGAGCAATCTTTCGCTAAGGTTCGGTAAGTGCCCAACCGGTCGTGATAAGCAGGAGAGGTTGCGCAGTCGTCAGCGGCGTACTCCTGCAAGTTGTTAGTGCGCTAATAGTAACTTTCGCCATTATTGTTAAGTCAGTACGGGTTCAGAATGAGATAATTCTTACGCCCCTTCAAGAGCTAAGCCATTGCGAGTGCCGGAGATAAGCGCCGGGGGGGCATGCTTCTCTACTCAGGCTTGCCGCACAGTGAGCTGAGGCTTTTCCCCGCTGACCTTACCTTTTCCTGTTAATCCCGCTACGGAACCAACCTCAATCTGCGCTGACTAAATGCTGACTTATGCCGTCACGGTTATCCCACTCGGGGATAAGGGTGGTGAGCTTTACTTTTTGCCAGCATAACGGCCTGTCCGGTGTGCAAAGGATGTCAGAGATGCGGGTTTTGATTATTTGTCGGGATAACATTGGCGATACCTTACTGACCACGCCGCTGATTAGCGCGCTGCACCAGTCGGGTGAGCACCAGGTTGATGTGTTAACGAACAACTATGCGGCACCGGTGTTGCAGCATAATCCTGATATCCGGCACCTGTTTTACTACACCAAGTCGCATCATCGGGAAGCGGGACAGGGAAGAGTCGCCTGTCTGCTGCAGCGCCTGAAGCTGATGCTGACGCTGAAAAAGACCCGTTACGATGCGGTGATTCTGGCAAAAAGTCGCTGGGATCAGCATGGCCTGAAGTGGGTAAAAATGATACGTCCTGCGCAGGTGATTGCGTTAGGGCAGGTACCGCATCCGTTGATTACCACGTTGTTAGCACCGGACACCTCCGGGCAGCGGCACATCAGCGAAATCCTGTTCAGTTTAGCGCGCCCCTTCAATCTCAGCGTCTCTGCGCCGGGCGGACTGACGCTGCAACCCGATGCCGCGATCGCTGCTGCGCTGCGCAAAAAATACGCTATCGATGCTGATCGACCCGTTTATGCGCTGCAAATCAGCGCCCGTAAGCCGAGCCAGCAGTGGCCGGCTGCCCGCTTTGCCGAGCTGGCGCAAACCCTTGCGGCCCGACATCAATGTCAGATCGTCCTGCTGTGGTCGCCGGGCAGTCGCGATAACCCGCGCCATCCAGGCGATGATGAGAAAGCCAGCGAAATTATGGCGCTCTGTCCGCGGCTGTCACTAAAAGCAGTCGCGACCACCAGCCTGCCACAGCTGATCGCGGCGATGTCGCTGTGTCAGGGCCTGGTGACCAGCGATGGCGGCGCCATGCACATCGGCGCCGCGCTGAGTTTGCCGGTGGTGGCGATGTTCGGCGATAGCGATCCGGTCTGCTGGCATCCGTGGCAGGTGAAGCACCAGGTGCTGCACCCGACGTCACGCCAGGTCACCTCGCTAAGCTGCAGCGAGGTTTATCAGGCCTTTGTCGGCACCGTTATCCAGTAATCTTCTTCAGGCCAGCGTCCCAGGCTGGCCGCTTCGCACAGCATCGCCACCGTCAGCGGGCAGCAGGCCTGCCGGGATGCCATACCCACTCGTCTGGCCAGCGTCGTGAGCAATGAGTCTGACGCCGGAAAATAGCGAGTCTCATCGTAGTGCTGTGAACAGACGTCAAAAGTCAGAAAAAAATCACTCATCAGCAGGGCAAACTCTACCTCATTCAACGGCAACTGTTGCAGGTGAAAGTTATGGCGATCTGTTCTGCGAAACCAGCCCAATGCCGTTGGCTGGTTGTGATACTCAATTAACGCGATCACCGCTTGTGGTGTGCAGGGCTTCGCCATTATCCCACCAGCTGCGTCACGGCCTGATGGACTTCCTCTGCCTTGATTGAGGCCATCGGATGTTGTGAGGCGTGACGTTCCGGACGATGAATAATAATATGACGATCGCTGTCCTGACAGGGGCCGGTATAGCGTGGATTGGCGGTGGAGAACAGGCTGACGGTGGGAGTCTGAGCCGCGACGGCAATATGCAGCGGACCGGTATCGCCGGTGACCAGCAGATCGAGGCCGCGGATCAGCGTAATCAGTCCACTGAGAGGGGTTTTGCCCGCCATCGGCGTCACATTTCTTCGGTATCGTAATGGCAGGCTGTCAATAAATGCCTGTTCAAGGGGCTGTTCAGCGGCGGTGCCGGTCACGATAATTTCACAGTCCGGCCAGGTCTCCAGCAGCGTCGTTGCCAGCTGGCTAAAATGAGCCAGGGGCCAGCGGCGAATATCTTTCGATGCCCCTAACTGGAAGCCAATCCGTCGATGGGCGCAGGATGCTGCGTCGGGACTTTCCAGCGGCGGCAGATGCATCTCAGTCTGGTGCGTTTCGGCACCCAGCGATTCTACCAGTTTCAGTTTGCGCTTAATGGTGTGGTCGTCGAAATAACCCGAGTAATGATCGAGATATTTATTTAGCAACGCTGATTCGCTGCCATAGTGGTCACGGATAATTGTCTGGCTGCCGGTTATCACTGAACTTAAAATATCGTACGGAAAATGGGCATGTAATATCACCGATAAATCGGGTTTTTTACGTCGCAATTTCAACAGTAAGGGTAAAAAATTCAGCATCTTGTTATCCCAGATATAGACATCATCGAACCAGTGATAACGCGTGACTAAATCTTTATTTTTTTTACTGGAGACCAGAATGAATTTACTGGTGGGAAATCGATTCTTCAGACTCCAGATCGCCGGGGTATTCATCAGGAAATCACCCAGTGCGGTAGTGGAGTAGATAACGACTGTCTCTGGCGTCAGACCCTGCAGGCTATGGGGTTTTTTCCTGCTGGAAAATCGAGAATAAAGCGTTAAAAAGCGGTCTATCAGATAAATCTTTTTTTTCTTCACGTCTGAATTCTCTTAAACGTATAAATTTTATTAAACAGAAGGTGTTGTGAAGAATTAGATAATAAGGCGGCAGGTAAAGTTCATTGCCCGGGCTTATTTTTATCGGCCGTAGAGGAAGTGTTGAACTTATAAACAGTAATTTTACTGTTTATAGGCGTGTTTTTTACATACGGGCGGGCAATGCAGAAAAATAACAGAAAAAGAATTGGGATAATTCTGCGATTTAACTTCAGGCCGGAAAAAATATTTGTTTTGATGGTAATTAGTAGTGAGGTAATTATTAGCGCGGATTGTATTTATTTCTTCGCAAGCTTAACGATTACTTTTGCTGGTGCCGAAAAACCTCCCCGGCCACTGCGCCGGGAAGGCGTTTTATGACTGAGGTTGACCGACCGGGCCGGAACCCAGGGTGCCGCCAGGGGAAGACTGGCCGCTTGGTGCATGAGGACGGCCATCTTCTTTAATCGCGCTGCTCTGGTGTGAACAGCCTGCCAGTGAGGTTAACGTTGCTGCAACCAGCAACAGGGCAGGGAATGCTTTCATGTGACCACCTTTTATTAATTCAGAAAGTAGAAAGAATGGGTAAGCACTTACCCGATTAAGCCTGGTTGAAAAATAGCGTTCAGCCTGAAGGGGACTGTTTTTTCGGAGATTTCCCAGCACGGGGATCGTCAGCACAAAAAAAACGGAAGCCAGGGGCTTCCGTTCTGTCATCTGGCCTGTCGGATTATTTACGACCCAGCAGGAAACCGATGAAGACGCCGACGCCAGCGGCTACAGCCAGACCGGCGAAAGGATTGGACTGAACCTGATCCTTGATGCAATCCGCAGCATCACGTGCGGCATAGCTGGCCTGGTTGGTGTAGCGGCGGGCTGTGCCTTTCGCCTGATGTTCAGATGAACCGGTTGCTGCGCCCCATTGTTCCTGAACCGCGCCAGCTGCTTCTTTAACTTTATCTTCGATTTTTCCTGACATTTATTGCTCCTTGGTTTTAGTGAGACTCTCCAAGCGTAGCAAAGATGACGAACTCTGCGCCGTTTAGCGGTTAATGAAGCGGTAAAAATCGTTTCTGGCTGTGAATGGTGTTCAATTTGCAGCCTAAGCATTTCCTGACTAGCCTTGGTTAGATTGGGCAGAACTCAGGCGTAACGGGAGGAGAAGCGATGAAACGTGATGTACTGAAAGAAGACGATTATGACGAGGTGTGCCGGGTGATTGGTGACGCGGTGATTATGCTGGCAGAGTGTGGTCATGAAACTAAACGCAATGAAATCTTCGACGTGTTGAAACGCACCCGCCAGCACCGTGCTCATGGCGATCGCGACGAGCAAAAGATGCTGGAACACGCGATTCGTCTGATCAAGCCCTGAGCGCGTCTGCATACGCCGCGGGAAGCAAAAAAACCGGCACGGAGTCCGGTTTTTATGCTGACAGGCTACTGCAGCAGCACGCCCTGAATCAGACTGGCATTTACTATGGTCACCTCGTCTATCTTCAGTGCACGCATATAGCCTTCAACCAGCAGCAGATTACTGACATCGGTTGCCCGGTAATCGCCGGTCAGCTCGCTGTCGCCTTTCCAGACCTGCTGTTTCGATAACTCACTTAAGCGGGTCAGGCTGTAATGATCGGGTTTTCCCGGCAGCTGATTACGGATCGAAAAACCGTGTACGCCACCAATGCCGATCACCTGTCGGCCCGCCACATCCTGGCGGATTTGCGGCGTGACATCATTACTGGCAAACAATTCGACAAACCGCAGCACTGTCTGCCGCCACGAGCCAATCGGGTTCGGCGATGCGGCATCCGGAGTGTTTTTCAGCACCGTCAGTATAAAGTTCTTTAGCGTTACCGAGGCGAGCTTGCCCTGATAAATATCCGCAACCGGCTGATCCTCCTGTTGCCGCCGCCAGGCAGTCATCTGCATCGAACCGCCGCCGATATCCCACACCAGCAGCTGTTCGTCACGGATGGCCGGATCGTTAAGTGCCGCTTTCGCCGACAGAAACCCCAGCTTTGCTTCCTGCTGTTGTGAGATAACGGTCAGCCGGGTGCCGGTCTGGCGGGCCAGCTGTTCAATAACGGCCTGACCGTTACTGGCGCGGCGAAAAGCCGCCGTGGCGACGCCCGTGATGCGCTGCGGATGGTAACGTTGTGCATTTTTAAGCAGTTGCTGCAGCGCCGCTGCGCCCTGGCGGACCACCGCCGGACTCAGCTGGTTATCGCTGGCCTGTGACAGCGCCTCGTTCCAGGCCACGGCGCGCTGATCCTGATAGAGCATCTTCTCGATGCGATGATGACAGAGATCTACGCGGGCGACGGCAATTTTGGTCGTACCAGAGCCGATATCAAGGCCAGCCCGGATTTGCCGGCACTCATCAGCCTGGGCGACCGACGCAACCAATAGCGAACAGAACAACGTCACAAGCAGCAAAAAAGGGCGCATAACGGCTCCGGGCGCAGATGACAGCAGGATTAGCGGGACGCGACGCAAGCGGGATACCAGCTCACCAGAAAATGACGCAGATGGTCAAAGCACCATTCAGCGTCGTCAGCTTGCGGGCAATAAAACTGGATGGTGATCTTTTCATAGTCGCGGTGCCGCTGACGCAGCGGCGACCAGCTCCAGTCAAGGACCGAGCGGGCATAATTCACCAGCGTGTCAGGCGCCATCTGATGCTGCTTCTCCTGTTCCGCCAGATAGAGGTTAAAGCGGGCTTCAAGCTGCAACGCCTCATCATGACCGTGATGCGGCAGATCGGGACGAAAAGCCACATCAATAAAGCCGCACACCGCATGGGTTTGTTGCTGCCAGTCGCAGGCCAGCGTCATAAACAAGCCATCCTGCAGATTGACCTCTTCCACCAGTCGACGCAGATTCACTGAGTGCGTCAGTACGGCAATCTCCTCCAGCCGGCCGGTTTCCAGCGTGAGATCAAAACCACAGGGATTGACCGAACCATCGGCATTACGTGTGGCGGGGAAGGGGAAATCGATGTAACCATTGTTATCCAGACGCTTTTCCATGGGAAAGAGACCTGCTGCTTGACGTTTTCTGACAATAAACCATCTGGCAGCAGGATTCATCCCTTATGGACATGTCCAGGTAATCTGCGTGTTTTGGTAAGGATTAATCAGGCGGAACTGCTGATCAGAGAGGCGCTGGGCGTAATAACCTTCACGCGTCACGGCCGACGGCACATATTTAAAACGATCAAGCGACTGCAAAGGCCCGCTCTCCACCCTGACATCATCCCGGCTGACGCTGAATGAACTCACCAGGTCAAAAATAACGCCCTGCGTCTGTCCCATCGGCTGACCATAAATCGTCGATACTTCACCCGGACACTCAACCCCTTTCGGGCCAGATGAACATCCAGTCATCAGTATGATGAATATGAAAATGCTGAGTCGCAACATGATCCTCTACCTGCTTCAGTCCCTGGGAAACGCGTGGCGCAAATTGTATCTGGTTACGTCACGGATAGCTTGATCATAGCAGTTCCAGATGCGCTTCCTATTTGCAATTTGTTTAAACGTTAAGCGATGGGAATGTAAAAGGGTGACTTTGCTAATTAATTAACGGTATTCTTGGCTTCTTTGCGCACCACTTAAGCAAAACCAGGGATAAATGATGAACGAAGAAGAAGCACATCTAATGATTATTCGCCACGCGATTGAGCAACTTGAAGGCGATAAAAAGCACCAGGTGGTCAGTTGTGCTGCAGATATTCGCGCCGCGATGCAGGCATATGACGGTGAAAATGCAGGACTGGCACTGATGTTAGTCGCTGCAGAGGTCTCGTCAGAATAACGGCGGATGGGCCAGCATGACGCACGGTTATGCTGGCCTGTTTACTTCAAACTTTCTCAACTTTCCTTCTCTCACTGCGCCAGATTCTACCTTTTACTGGTCTTATTCCCACTGCCGTCCTGCCTTTTCCTGCTGCTGTGATGTGTTAAGCTAAAAAATCCCTAATAAAATCATCAATTCAGCGGAGAGAACGGATGAAGTCAGCACTGATTGCCCTGGGCCTGCTGGCCTGTCACGTCGCGCCAGCCTGGAGCGAAAGCGAATTTCAAATCAACTGTCCCGGTCGTCCGACCATGACCATCTCGCGTGCCGAATATGGTTTAACCACGTTAATGTGGCCGCAGAGGCATTTCCAGATTGCTGCCGGACAGCAGCGCACCCGGTTACAGGCGGGCGATAAAGTAGCGATTACCCGCTTTCGTAACGGCGATCAGTTAATCGTCAACCAGCGCAGTGAAGCGACTTTCTTTGTTTACCGCGATAGCGATAAGCTGGTGCCCTGTAGCCGTAGCGAAAAGCGTGATGTCGAGGCCTTAAGTCTGGAGCGCTACGACGATCGTCAGCATTCCAACTCGTAACCCGCCGTGACAGGAGCCGTTATGCAACTCAGTATCACCGATAAAGTGACGCCACAGGATCTGGATGAGGTCCGGCTGGGCCTGACGGCGTTTAACAGCAAGTTTATTAACGTTGATGAGATCAAATCGATCGGCGTTTTTATCCGTGATGAACAGGGCAGGAAGCTGGCCGGGCTGACCGGCTCGACCGCCGGTAACTGGCTTCGTATTGATATGTTGTGGGTCGGCGATGCGTTGCGTGGGCAGGGCGTCGGCAGCCGTTTAATTCAGGCGGCGGAACAGGAAGCTCGCCAGCGCGGTTGCCGTTACGCCCAGGTTGATACCGCCAGTTTTCAGGCGCGTCCTTTCTATGAGAAGCTCGGCTACAGCCTGCGCTTCAGCCTTGATCATTACCCACGCCACCACCAGCGTCATTATCTGACCAAAGTGCTGTAATCAGAACAGTGGCTGCTGACGCAGATCCAGCGGCTGCTGTTCCGCTTCGTCTATCGCTGCCAGCCAGCTTTGCAACGTCACTTTTTTCCATGACAGATGCCCGCGGGTGGTACTCATCAGCACCACATCGGGCCGCAGCGTGCGATAAAACTCCAGCGTCTGGCTCAGTTCGGCCGGATTGCTGTCCGGCACCAGCACGGTGATCCAGCGGTCGTGCGAACGCGTCACCGTATCCCCGACAAACAGATAAGTCAGCCCGAGCGGTGAACGATACAGATAACTGCAGCTGCCCGGCGTATGGCCTGGCGTGGGCAGCAGCTGGAAATCACCAAAGTGGGTCTCCGGCAGGGAAAAGGTGTCATCGGGTTCGGCAAAACGGCTAATCGGACCCAGTGAGCGGCTGTGGCAATAGAGCGCGCTGCTGAAGCGCTGCTGGATCAGCGCCGCACCCGGCGCAGATTCATGCCAGTGGGTCAGATAGTGGCGGATCACGCCGCCACTATCGGCAATCACTTCATGATCGAGTGGGTTTTCCACCCGTCCAATCAGCAGATTACCGCGCGGGTGACGCAGCATAAACCCATGCATCATCAGGTCATTAACGGTATCTTCCACCGGAAATTCCGGGGTTGAGATCCACAAATCGTCATACAACGGCTTCAATGTCGATCTCCTGGAACCTTTTATCCGCGCAGGACGGGATGCCCGGTCGCTTGCAAATGGGCGTGGCCCTGACTGACCTGAAGCCTGGCACGGGCACCCAGCGGCAGCGTAACGGTGTCCGCTGCATGGCCAAAATCTAACTCACTGATGACCGGCAAGCCGCAGGTGTCGCGTAGCCGCTGCCAGACGGTACTGAAATTAAAACCGTTGTCATATTCTGACAGGGCACTGCTGGTAAAACTGCCGGCAACGATGGCGCGCTGGCGGGCCAGAATACCGCTCTGCTGTAGCTGAATCAGCATTCGCTCAATGCGGAACGGATGCTCATTCACATCCTCGATCACCAGAATGCCATTGTCGATCTGCGGCATCCAGGGTGTACCGATCAACGAACAGATCATCGCCAGGTTACCGCCCCACAGCGTCCCCTGCCATTCGCCCTGGTCCGGCGACGCGCTTTGCCAGCTTACATTGACTGTAGGTGATGTCACGGCCTGCCAGAAGTGATGCTGGGTAAATTCAGATAAAGTCGCGGCGCCAAAATTGCCGGTCAGCATCGGGGCGCTGAAGCTGATTAACCCCACCTGCGCCAGCAAAGCCAGTTGAATGGCGGTAAAATCGCTGTGACCGCACAGCGCCAGCGGCTGATTCAGCAGGCGGCGTTGCAGACCCGTGTAGTCAATCGATTCCAGCAAACGGCTGGCACCGTATCCGCCACGCACCGCCAGCACGATATCGGGCAGGGTGGTGAGAGCAGCGAGCTGGTTGATATCCGCCAGCCGCTCGGCGTCAGTGCCGGCAAAGCGCTGGAACCGGCGGGCAATCACCTGCTGATTTTCCACCTGATGTCCCGCTGCCTGCAGCCGTTCAATGCCGAGCTGTGCCGCAGGCTGGTTGTGACAGTAACCGGATGGGGAGATAAGACGGATTGAACGTGAAATCATCATACTTTCCTGCTGTTAGCGCACCTGACTCAGGCCGATGATGACCAAAAGTGCCACTGAAGTCACGGTATGCACTGCGATTTACGCTATTTAGGATAAACGGTAATTTTGCTCTGAGTCTGTCTGGGTATGATAGCATTCGCCACTTCTGCAACGAGATGAAAAATTGCTGAAATTCCGACACCTTATCCTCTCAGCGTTATTCCTGACCGGCTGTGCCAGCGAGCCGTCGCATCATGCGGTTAAAGAGAAGAATACGCCGCTCACTCAGGCACCGCCTTCCAGCGTTAATGATGCCTGGGCCATGTTTACCGAAGATGCCGCCAGTCATTATGGTGTTGATGAGAAGCTGATCAGCGCCATTATTAGTGTCGAGTCGGGTGGGAATCCGCGCGTGGTCAGCCGCTCAAATGCGGTGGGGTTGATGCAGATTAAAGCCTCAACCGCGGGCCGCGAAGTCTATCGCACCCTGGGACGCCGCGGACAACCCTCCATTGCGGAACTGCGCGATCCGGCGAAGAATATTGATATCGGCACCGCCTATATCCGCATTCTGCAGGATTCCGCTCTGTCGGGCATTCGCGATCCGCTGACGCTGCGTTACGCCACTATCGTCTCCTATGCCAACGGGGCCGGGGCATTACTGCGCACCTTCTCCCGTGACCGCGATCGGGCGATTGCGATGATCAATGCCATGTCGCCGGATGAGTTTTATCAGCATGTGCAGAATAAACATCCGGCGGCCCAGGCACCGCGCTATCTTTGGAAAGTTACCACCGCTTACCGAACCATTTAACCTCTTCGCCCGGCGGCATCGCCGGACGAAACGGCCCTGGCGGCTTCAGGGTTCCAGCAGCCGCCGCGCCGTCGGATAATCAACAATCAGCACTTTGACATAACCGCCGCGCAGCGCGCCGCGGATCGCCTGGGCTTTCCCCGTGCCGCCCGCCAGCGCCACCACCTGCGGACACTGCTTCACCTGCGCCAGCTCCATGCCAATCACCGGATCTTCTTCTGCCTGCAACACCGGCTGACCGCTGGCGTCAAAGTAGTGCAGACAGATATCACCGACCGCCCCGCGCGCCGCCAGCGTCTGAAGCATCTCACCATCATAATAGTTGCCGGAATTACGCAGCAGTGCCGACGGCTCAAGATCGCCGATGCCGACAATCGCCAGGTCGACCTGATCGAATTTACCCAACACCTCCGCCACTTCAGGATTAGCCGACAGGCGCTGGCGGTCGCTCACTGACCGCTCAATCGACTGTGAGGGCAGCAGCCAGGCGGGGCAGTTAAGCAGCGCCGCCAGGTTCTGTGTCAGGATCGTCGCCTGCACATTGCCGTTCGCACCCACGCCGCCCAACAGCTGAATCACCCCTTTGCACGAGCTATTCAGCGGATGCAGGGCATCGACCATCGCCCGGATGGTGCCGCTCCACGATGAAATGCCAATCAGCTCGTCATCACGCAGACGGGTTTCAAGATAGTGCGCCGCCGCGGAGCCAATCGCCTGTTTAATCTGTAACGTCGAGGCCTGATCCGGCACATCCACCACGATCGCCTGCGGCAGGCCGTAGGTCTGCTCAATCGCTTTTTCCAGTTCAGGAAAAACATTGGCTGGCGGGACCACGCTGATCTTAACCACGCCCTCTTTAACGCTACGATTAAGAATACGTGAGACAAACGACTGCGATAACTTCAGCGACTGTGCAATCTCTGACTGCTTCAACCCTTCGACATAGTAAAGGGTGGCAATCTTCACCATCAGTCGCTGTTCATCCTGTTTTGCCATCGGTTTTTCCCCTCTGATTCTGCCCGGTATTGTTAACCAGGATGGTTAAAATCACAACGCAGGTGAATTTGTGATCGTTTTCGCTTTTTGACGATCCTGCATTGGACGCCGCGTCATCGACGGCGCATAGTCATTATGCATATAAAATCGCGTGTGAATATATATTCAAGCGGAGAAAAATAATGACTCGTCCTCTGATCAAACTGACCCTGCTGGCTTCAATCATGGCTTTCTCAACCACGTTAATGGCGGCGGAACAAGGCCTGCTGGCGATTATCACGCCGTCACACGACAACCCCTTTTTTAAAGCGGAGGCGGAAGGCGCGTTAGCCAAAGCCAAAGAGCTGGGCTACACCACGCTGGTGGCATCACATGATGATGACGTCAGTAAGCAGAACCAGCTGATTGAAACGGCGATTGCCCGAAAAGCCAAAGCGATCATTCTGGATAACGCCGGTGCCGATGCCACGGTCGGACCGGTGCAGAAAGCGAAAGATGCCGGAATCCCGACCTTCCTGATCGACCGGGAGATTAACAAAACCGGCATTGCGGTGGCGCAGATCGTCTCGAACAACTATCAGGGCGCGCAGCTGGGCGCCGAAAAGTTTGCCAAATTGCTGGGCGGCAAAGGTGACTATGTTGAACTGCTGGGTAAAGAGTCCGACACCAATGCTGGCGTGCGTTCGCAGGGTTATCACGATGTACTGGACGATTACAGCGAGATGAAAATGGTGGCTCAGCAGAGCGCCAACTGGAGCCAGACCGAAGCCTTCAGCCGGATGGAAACCATCTTGCAGAAGCATCCCAACATTGTGGGGGTGATCTCCGGCAACGACACCATGGCGCTGGGGGCGGAAGCTGCGCTGAAAGCGGCCGGTAAAACCGCGGTGATCGTGGTGGGCTTTGACGGCAGCGACTACACCCGCGACTCGATTATCAATAAAGGCAATATCAAGGCCACGGTGCTGCAGCCGGGCTGGGATCAGGCGCAGATGGCGGTCAGCCAGGCCGATTACTACCTGAAAAATGGTAAAGCGCAGAAAGAGGAGAAACAGCTGATGGACTGCGTGCTGATTGACGACAGCAACGCCTCCAGACTGAAAAACTTCAACCTGGCGAAATGACCATGAAACGGATACTGGCGGTATTAACCGGAATGGCGCTGCTTAGCGCCTGTACCGTGGTGGATCTGGATGCAAACGGTCAGCCGATTCTGCCGAAAGATCCCCAGGCTAAACCGGGTTATGCGACCCAGACGCCGCAGCAAATCGCGGAGGAAAGCTGGTCGTCGCGAGTGATGGCCACCGCCAACAGCCATGCGCTGAGCTGGGCTGACATGGAAACCAAAAGTCAGACGGTGAAAGCGGGTACCCGTGAAAGCGTATTTGTCCGCGCCAGCGGCACGGTGGCGGCGCTGAATGAGAGCAATCCACGCGAGCGCATCCTGACCCTGACGCTGAACGGCAAGCCGGTTGAGGTCAGCATCGGGCCGGTGCTGCGCAGTAATGCCATCCGCGATGCCGCCGGTTTCCGTTTTGAAGAGTTCACCAATCAGGTGCAGTACGCCCAGTTAACCCGGGCGCTGAATCGTCATGCGGTGAAGCAACTGCCGACGCTGGATGCCAGCTGGGTCAACCAGCCGGTACAGGCGCTGCTGGCGGTGAGCATTGGGCACGGCAGCGTTGAGGATGTGGTGGCGGTTGAACTGACGCGGGGGACGCCCTGATGGACGATGAGATCATTCTGCGGGCCGAGCAGATTTCGATGCTGTTTCCCGGCACGCTGGCGCTGGATCGCGTCGATTACCGGGTCTGGCGCGGCAAAGTCAATGTCATCATTGGCGAAAACGGCGCCGGTAAATCGACGCTGATGAAGATCCTGGCCGGCGTACAGCAACCCACCGCCGGGACGATGTTTCTCAACGGTGCGCCGCTGACGCTCAGCAGCACCCGCGACGCCGCCCGGCACGGCATCGGTATGGTGCATCAGGAGCTGAATCTGTTTGAGAACCTGACGGTGGCGGAAAATCTATTCCTGGGACGTGAACTGCAGCGCGGATTAGCACCGATTAATGAGGCGGAGCAGGCGCGTCGCACCGCCGCGCTGATGGCGCGTCTCGACCAGCCCATTTCGCCTACTGAACGGGTCGGTAACCTGAAAGTGGGTCAGCAACAGCTGGTGGAGATCGCCAAGGCGCTGGCCGAAGATGCCGACATTCTGATCCTTGATGAACCGACCTCGGCGCTGAGCAAAACTGAAGTGGAGATCCTGTTCCGGGTGATCCGCGATCTGACCCGACAGGGCGTCTCCATCATTTACATTTCGCACCGGCTGGAAGAGCTGATGGCAATTGGCGATGTCATCACCATCCTGCGTGATGGCCGTTTCCAGGCAGAAGCGCAGGTCAGCGCCATCGACGTGCCGTGGATTGTCCGGGAGATGCTGGGCAGCGAACCGGTGACCACCTTCCTGCCGGAAACGCGGCAGTTCGGTGCGCCGATGCTGGAAGCGCAACACATCACCTGCGTCAGCCCCAACGGTAATACGCTGGTTGATGATGTCAGTTTTCAGGTTCGGGCCGGTGAAATCGTCGGCATCTATGGCCTGATGGGCGCTGGCCGGACCGAGCTGTTTGAGTGCCTGCTCGGCAGCCAGCGCAACTACCTGGGCAAACTGTGGCTCGACAGCAAACCATTGCCCACCCGCCTGCCGACGGCGGATCGCATCCGGATGGGCATGAGCCTGGTGCCGGAAGACCGCAAACGCTCAGGCATTTTTCCGGTCTCGTCGGTGGCGAGCAACCTCACTATCGCCAGTTTGTGGCGGCGGCTGTCGCACCGCTTTGCCATTGCCCATCAGCAGGAGCAGCAGGCGGTAAATCAGACGGTGGGCAATCTGGCGATTAAGATCTCCTCGCCGGAGGTGGCGATCAGTGCGTTGAGCGGCGGGAATCAGCAAAAGGTGGTGATTGGCCGCGCGCTGCTGACCAATCCGCGTTTGCTGCTGCTGGATGAGCCGAGTCGCGGCATTGATGTCGGGGCCAAAGCGGAAGTGTTTCGCATGATGGTGGCGCTGTCGCAGCAGGGGATTGCGGTGCTGTTCTCCACTTCCGATCTGAAAGAGATCATGGCGGTAGCCGATCGCATCCTGGTGATGTCGGGCGGCAAACTTACGGCTGACCTTCCGCGAGATCAGGCGGAAGAGGCAGCGCTGGTGAAAGCAAGTGCGCAGGGGTTCTGAGCATGAAAAGCAATGACAGCGTGGCGCTGGCCACACTTCCCGCTAAGGCGTTTAACTCGCGTGAAAATTTTTTGCTGCTGCTACTGAAGCTGCGCACCTTTATTGCGCTGATTCTGATTGTTGGTTTCTTTGCCATTACCGTGCCGGACTTTCTGGCGGTCGGCAGCCTGGTGATCATGGTGAAGCACATTGCCATCAACGCGTTTCTGGCGCTTGGCATTACCTTCGTCATTATCACCGCCGGCATTGACCTGTCGATTGGCGCCACGCTAGGGCTGTGCGGCATGATCGCCGGCTGGATGATCACCAAAGGCATTGTATTGCCGATGTTTGGCATTGCCATCTTTCCCAGCGTCTGGGTGATTGTGCCGTTTGTTCTGCTGGTGGGTGCGCTGATTGGTGCGGGCAATGGCTGGATCATCACACGCTACAACGTTGCCCCCTTTATCTGCACGCTCGGCACCATGTATATCCTGCGCGGCGCAGCGATGCTCACCTCAGGCGGCGAAACCTTTCCTGGCCTGCAGGGCAACCCGCTGCTGGGGAATACCGGTTTCGACAGGATTGGTGCCGGTAATTTCCTCGGCTTGCCGTACGCCATCTGGATGATGGTGCTGCTGGCGTTAGTGATTGCTTATGTCGCGCGCCGGCTGCCGTTTGGCCGACAGGTTTACGCCATCGGTGATAACGAACGCGCCGCCGAGTTATCAGGGGTGAAAACCCGGCAGGTAAAGATTCTGGTCTATACCCTCTCAGGCTTCTGCGCCGCGATTGCTGGCATTGTGGTGTCGTCACAGCTGGTGGCGAGCCATCCGGCCAACGGCACGGCGTTTGAGATGAACGCCATTGCTGCGGTGGTGCTGGGCGGCACTTCGCTGGCGGGCGGACGCGGCACCATTGTCGGCACGCTGATTGGTGCATTCGTGATTGGCTTCCTGGCGGACGGGCTGATCATGATGGGCGTCAGTGAATTCTGGCAGATGGTGATTAAAGGCATCGTGATTATCATCGCGGTGATCATCGACCAGACCCAGAGCCGGATGCAGCAAAAAGCGGCCGTGGTGGCGCAGAAAGCACTGATAGAGGAGGGCGCGCCAATAAAAAGCTAACCGGTCAATCTCTTGCTGCGACGCCGCACGCCGCACGCCGCACCCGTCACACGCTCTGGCGATGTCGCGCGTGCGCGGCCTGTGCCGCAGCCAGGGACGAAACAGGCGAACGGAGAAAGAGAAACAGGTTCGATTATGCCGTTCCTGACCTCCAGTGGTTCACCTTTTTTTTAACTGATGTGAATATTTATTCATAACCGATTTAAAATTCAGAGGTAGTGTATGAATCCTTTCAATCTTCCGGTAGACGACCTCAAACGCCGGGCGCGGGCGATCCGCCGCCGTATCATTCAGCTTAACGCGGGCAGTCCGGCAGGCGGTCATACCGGTGCCGATCTGTCACAGGTGGAGATCCTGACCGCGCTCTATTTCCGCATTCTCAACTGCGCGCCGGATCGCACCGAAGATGACCAGCGTGATATCTACATTCAGTCAAAAGGACATGCAGTAGGCGGTTACTACTGTGTGCTGGCGGAAGCGGGCTACTTCCCCACCGACTGGCTGCCGACCTATCAGCACGCCGATTCTCACCTGCCGGGACATCCGGTGCGGCAAAAAACCCCTGGCGTGGAGTTGAATACCGGGGCGCTGGGGCACGGGCTGCCGGTGGCGGTCGGGATTGCTATCGCGGCGAAAAAGGATAACAGCGCGCGCCGCATTTTCGTGGTGACCGGCGATGGTGAACTGGCGGAAGGCAGCAACTGGGAGGCCGCGCTGGTGGCGGCCCATTACGGCCTCGACAACCTGATTATCATCAATGACAAGAACAAGCTGCAACTGGCGGGGGCGACGAGCGAGATCATGAACACCGATCCGCTGCCGGAAAAATGGCGCGCGTTTGGCCTGGAGGTGACCGAGTGCAACGGCAATGACATGGCGGCGGTGGTCGGGACCATTGAAGGCCTGCCGCAGAACGGCAAACCGCAGGTGATTGTGGCGCATACCGAGAAGGGATTTGGCGTCTCCTTTATCCAGAGTAAAGCCGAGTGGCATCACCGGGTTCCGAAAGGGGCAGAAATTGAGCAGGCGCTGGAGGAGTTAAAAGATGAGTAACGCACAACATTTAGCCAGTGTGATGGTAACGGCCTTTATCGACGCGGTGAACCGCGGTGTGGATCTGGTGCCGGTCGTCGCCGATTCGACCTCTACCGCCAAAATCGCGCCGTTTATTAAGGCGTTTCCCGATCGGTTAATCAACGTCGGCATCGCGGAGCAGACGCTGGTCGGCACGGCGGCAGGCCTGGCGCTGGGCGGAAAGATCGCCGTCACCTGCAACGCCGCGCCGTTTCTGGTCTCACGCGCCAACGAGCAGGTGAAAGTCGACGTCTGCTACAACAACACCAATGTCAAACTGTTTGGACTGAATGCCGGTGCCAGCTATGGCCCACTCGCCAGTACCCATCACAGTATTGACGATATCGCTGTGATGCGCGGCTTCGGCAACATTGAGATCTATGCGCCCTCATGCCCGCTGGAGTGCCGCCAGATTATCGATTACGCACTGGCGCACGTCGGGCCGGTCTATATCCGCCTCGATGGCAAAGATCTGCCCCAGCTGCACGATGAAAGCTACCAGTTCAGACCGGGTCAGATTGATCTGTTGCGTGAAGGCCACGACATTGCGCTGGTGGCAATGGGCTCCACGGTTCACGAGGTGGTTCACGCGGCGGAGCAACTGGCTGAACAGGGAATATCAGCCGGTGTGATCGCGGTTCCATCGATTCGACCCTGTGATACCCAACAGCTGCGCAACCTGTTAAATCACTACCCAGCGGTGATCAGCGTCGAAGAGCACAACGTCAATGGCGGCGTCGGCAGTCTGGTGGCTGAAGTGCTGGCGGAAGGCGGGTGCGCGATTCCGCTGCTGCGGCTCGGTATTCCGGATGGCGAATATGCCATTGCCGGCGATCGCGCGTCAACCCGGGCCCACCATGGCATTGATGCCAGCAGCGTGGTCAACAGTGCAGTGCGCATCTGCGCAGGAGCGTAACGATGGTGGGACCTCTGATTCTGGCGATTGACGAAGGCACCACTAACGCCAAAGCGATAGCGGTGGATCGTCACGGCAGCGTGGTGGCGCGCGGCAGCCAGAGTTTGACCCTGGCGCACCCGCAGCCAGGCCTGGCGGAGCAGGACCCGCTGGCGATCTGGCTGGCGGTGAAGCAGGCGATCGCGCACTGTCTGGCGTCGTGTGGCGGCGCCAGCGTGGCAGCGGTGGCGATCAGTAATCAGCGTGAGTCAGTACTGATCTGGCAACGTCGCGACGGCCAGCCCCTGACGCCGCTGGTGAGCTGGCAGGACCGACGTTCCGAGCCGTTCTGTCGCGAATTACACCTTGCGGGTAAAGCGCCGCGCATTACCGGGCTCACCGGGCTGGCGGTGGACCCGATGTTTCCGGCCGCCAAGCTGACCGGCATGCTGGCGGCGATCCCCGACGGCGTGGCGCGTGCCGAAGCGGGTGAGCTCTGTATCGGCACCGTGGACAGCTGGCTCAGCTGGCAGCTCAGTGCAGGCGAGACCTTTATCACCGATCACGCCAACGCCTCGCGCACCCAGCTCTACAGCCTGCATCTTAATGACTGGGACGACGAACTGCTGGCGCTGTTCCGGCTGCCGCGCGCCGCGCTGCCGCGCATCGTGGCTTCCGCCAGTGAACAGGGCGTGGTGGCCGTCACGGATATTGCCGGCCTGGCGCCGGGCACGCCGATTCTGGCGCGGATTGGTGATTCCCACGCCGCGTTGCAGGCCCAACGTCGCGGTGCGGCGGAGGTGGTGAAAGCCACTTACGGCACGGGTTCATCGCTTATGATGTCGATGGCCACGCCGCTGCTGACCGAAAATGGTCTCAGCACCACCGTGGCCTGGCATGACGGCACCTTGCGTTACGCGTTCGAGGGGAATATCACCCACACCGGTTCGGGCGCGGCGTGGCTCGGTAGCATGTTAGGGATTCAGGACCCGCGCCAGCTCACCGCGCTGGCGCAACGCAGCGAAGATCATCAGGGCATCTATTTTGTGCCAGCGCTCTCCGGGCTGGGCGCGCCCTGGTGGGATTTGCAGGCGCGTGGCATGGTCTGTGGCCTGACGGATGCAGCCACACCGGCGGTGCTGGCGCGGGTGGCGCTGGAGTCGATCATCTGGCAGATCGCCGACGTCTTTTTTGCTATGGAACAGGCCAGCGGGCAGCAACTGCCTGCGCTGTGCGTGGATGGCAGCGCTACCGAAAACAGCTGGCTGATGCAGCTGCAGGCAGATGTCCTGCAGCGTCCGTTGCTGCGGGTGCCGACCGCCGAAGTCTCGGCGCTGGGTGCCGCGCTGCTGGCGGGTAAAGTGCTGGGCTGGTGGCAGCAGGGCAGTGATATGCAGGCGTTACAGGGCGGCAACGTGATCGAACCGCGTCAGGCCTGTGCGCAGCAGATGCAGGAAAACTATAAAGGCTGGATCGACGCCGTCGCACGCTGTCGTTATCAGCCACATTAACCCTTTCGGAGCAGAGCCATGTCAAAACTTCCTCAGCAGTTAACCTTCGGTGTAATTATTGGCAACCGGGGTTTCTTTCCCAGCTATCTGGTGGGCGAGGCGCGCCAGCAGGCGGTCGCGCTGTTTGAAAAAATGAATATCAATACGGTGATGCTGGACGAGAGCCAGACTAATCTCGGCGGAGTTGAGACCCGTCAGGAAGCGAAAATCTGCGCCGAACTGTTTCGCCAGCACCGGGAGGCGATTCACGGCGTGGTGGTGCTGCTGCCCAACTTTGGCGATGAGAAAGCGATCGCAGAGGCGTTACGCCTCGCCGGATTAAATGTGCCGGTGCTGGTGCAGGCGGAAGAAGATAACCTCGATAAAATGGGGCTGGCGACCCGGCGTGACAGCTTCTGCGGCAAAATATCGCTGTGTAACAACCTGCGGCAATATGGCATCCCCTTTTCCCTGACCCGCCAGCATGTCTGCGCCCTGAGCGGCGAGGCCTTCATGCAGGATCTGCAGCGTTTCAGCCAGCTCTGTCGGGTGGTGAATGCGATGCGGCGGGTGCGTGTCGGGGCGATCGGTGCCCGGCCCGCCGGTTTTAACACCGTGCGCTACAGTGAAAAACTGCTGGAGAAGATGGGTATTGCGGTGGAAACGCTGGATCTGTCAGAAATTTTCACCCGTACTAACCGGCTGCGTGATGATGATATCCGCGTGGCGGAGAAGCGCGAGATTCTGGAAGCCAACGCCGATGCGCGCGGTATTCCAGGCGAAAAGCTGCAAACCATGGCGAAACTGTTTGTGGTCATCAGCGAATGGGTGAACGACAACGATATCGACACCACCGCGATTCAGTGCTGGACCTCGCTGCAGGAGAATCTCGGTATTAATGTCTGCTCGATCATGAGTGTGATGTCGGGACAGCTGATGCCGAGCGCCTGCGAAGTGGACGTGATGGGCGCGCTGTCGATGTATGCCCTGGCCAGCTGCTCGCTGAATCCCGCCTCACTGGCTGACTGGAACAACAACTTCGGCGATGATCGGGATAAATGTGTGCTGTTTCACTGCGGTAACTTTGCCAGCGCCAGCCTGGAATCACCGACGATGGGTACGGCCGATATTATTGGTACGACGGTAGGGAAAGAGAACACCTGTGGGGCGGTGCATGGCCGGATGAAAAGCGGCGATCTGACCTATTTCCGTCTTTCAACCGATGATTTCAGCGGGGAGATCAAGGCCTACGTCGGCGAGGGCCTGTCGGTGGACGATCCGCTGGATACGGTGGGCTGTCGCGCGGTGATTCAGGTGCCGCAACTGGAATCCCTGCTGGCGTGGATCTGCCGTAACGGATTCGAACACCATGTGGCGATGAACCACTCCGCCACGGCAGATGTTTTGCAGGAAGCGTTTAGCCAGTATCTGGGCGTCAGCTGTTATCGCCATCAGTAACTGAGCCGCAGTCAGTCATGTCGGCGTGGCACGCGCGGCCCATCCTGGACCGCGAGCCGCACTAACGCTGACGTGAATATGCGTCGCCAGCCTTTCGCTCATCCGCGGGAAGGCTGGCATCCTGAGCCCGCTTAACGCGCCATCCTGCGCACCTCGCCATTTTCGTTGTCCACCGCCACCAGATCCACTGGCGGCAGATTACCGCCGCTGAACTCGACCTGACGAATCGGGAAGGCAAAGCGAATGTTGCGCTGTTCCAGCGCCGCCATCAGCTGCAGGTTGATCTCCTGCTGAATATCCATGTACTTGTTGTAGTCGGCGTCCAGCACAAAGTAGACCACTTCAAAGGTCAGTTTCGAATCTTCAAAGGCCAGGAAGTGGGCGCGGTCGAAGCGGGTGGTCTCAACGCTCTGGATAATTTCTTTCACCAGCGGACTGATCTCGCGCACCTGTTCTGACGGCGTGGCGTAGCTGATACCGAACTTAAACACGATGCGGCGCTGCTGCATCCGTTTGTAATTGTGGATCGTCTGCTGCAGCAGAATGGTGTTTGAGCAGACAATCTGTTCACCGCTCAGGCTGCGCAGCCGGGTAGTTTTCAAACCGATGTGCTCAATCGACCCGGCAATATCGCCAAACACGATAAAATCACCGTGCTCAAACGGCTTATCGAAACCGATCGCCAGCGAGGCGAACACGTCGCTCAGCACGGTCTGAATCGCCAGCGCAATCGCAATACCCCCGACGCCGAGACTGGCCACCAGTGCGGTAATGTTGATGCCCATATTCGACAGAATGGCGAGGAACATCATGATCCACACCACCACGCGCAGCAGAATACCGAGGATCACCGTGGTGACCGGGTTACGCACATGCAGCGGGTCGCGCAGCAGACTCTGCAGCCAGAGCCGGATGCCGCAGTCGATCCACAGCGCCAGCTGAACGATTAACGCCAGGAACCAGCCGTGTGAGATCGCCACGCTCCACGAGGCAGGTAAATCGACAAATTTTAACGCAATGAGCAGTGAAAAAATCAGCAGCAGGCTCTGGCTGGTACTGCGCAGGATTTCCACCACGATGCCGGTTGCCCGAACGTGGCGATGTTCGCTGTAGCGGGCAATACGGTTGGAGATAAAACGGATCAGGGTACGCAGCAGCCAGTAAATGACGAGTGTCGCGACGATGACGATGGCGCTGTTGATCCAGAAGCTCTGATTGAACAGGATGGATTGAAAATGACGTGAAGAAAGCCAGTTTTCCATTGGGGAGATTCTCCTTGCTGGGTTCCGGTTTAAAAGAAAACAAGCAAGAAGCATAGCCTGGATGCGACGCAACTGTGCGGCGCACCCGGTAAGAACTTATTGAAAACGGGTCGATTTATCGCGTGCGAGGCGCTCAAGGGCAAAAATAATCTGCTGCAGTTGCCGCTCCTGCACCGGATCGAGTGCTGAAAAGCAGAAGCTTAGTCGTGGCGTAACACGGGTTTCATTTTTATGCGTCACTACACTGCGTTCGCCAATGTGCAACAGCTTCACCGGCACTTCAAAATAACCATATTCGCCCAGCTCAACGCGGAATTTTTTGAAGCTGTCGCCGCTTTGTAAGCCTTCGGGCAGCGCCTCATCCACCAGTACACCAATACCGCCCAGCGACAGATCCTGTAGCCGAAGCCGCGCTTTATTGCCATCGGGCCACTCGGTATGACACCAGAACTGGGGTTCCAGCGGGGCATTGACGCGGAAAAACTCACGACGCTGGATCTGCCACACCAGCTCCGGCAACGGCGCACTGAATGCGGGTAAACCTTCAAAATCCACCCGCGCCAGCGAAGCGAGACTGAACTCAACTTTAGCGCCATAGGTTTCCGCGGCAATACTGAGTTCATTGCAGGTCAGGGCATAGTCATTATCCAGATTGTTGCTGCCGAGATCGAACAGCAACTGATCTTCATTGGCCGCCAGCATGCGGCTGATAAACTGCCCACGAGAAAAACTCACCAGTAGTGGCGTCTGTAAACGCAGCAGGTCTTTCATCACGCCAAGAACGGCCAGCGTGCCACGTTTTAAATATTGTTCCTGATCGGCTTCTTTCACTTCCTGGCTCCAAAGGGTTGGTGCTTTGTTTGTTCTTTTTTTGGCCTCATCTCTGTTATCGGCGTGGCGAAAAAAAGCTTTAGTTTGTGGCTGGTCAATAATAACTGTGAGCAAGCAAACATTTTTTGAAAACCGGTCTATACTTATCGCGGTAAACCGCTTGATAAATCAAGCGTTCACGATTTAATCAAAAAAGGAAGGAGCAACAGATGGGTATTATTTCCTGGGTCGTCTTTGGCTTAATCGCAGGTATTCTGGCGAAGTGGATCATGCCGGGTAAAGACGGTGGCGGTTTCATTCTGACTATCGTACTGGGTATTATCGGTGCTGTAGTGGGTGGCTGGATCAGTACGCTGTTTGGCTTCGGTCGTGTCGATGGATTTAACTTCGGCAGCTTCGTGGTCGCCGTCATTGGTGCCATCGTAGTGCTGTTTATCTATCGCAAAGTACGCAGTTGATCGTAACGATTTAATAAAAAGGGGACGAAGCGATTCGTCCCCTTTTTCACATCTGGCGATCAGAAATCGTAACCCACCGTCGCCATCACGCTGCGTTCTGCACCCCAATAGCAATAACCGGTGCCGTAGCATCCCGCCACGTATTTGCGATCGGTCAGGTTGTTCGCATTCACCTGCAGCCAGGCGCCTTTCAGACTGCTGTTCCAGACGCCGAGATCGGCACGAACCGAGGCATCAAATAGGGTCACTGACGGCAAACGGGTGGTGTTTTCGTTATCTGCCCACTGTTTGCCGATATAGCGTACGCCCGCGCCGGCACTCAGGCCGTAATCAAACTGATAATGTCCCCAGAAGGCCGCCATGCTGTTCGGCGTCACGTAAGGCGTGTGTCCATCATTGCCATCAACGGAATCTTTGAAACGCAGGTGATTCAGGGTGTAACTGGCGACGGTGCTCAGACGCGGCGTTAACTGATTACGCGCCTCCAGCTCAATCCCCTGCGAATGCACTTTCCCGGACGGCGTGTAGGTGCCATCTTGTACATTACGGTTAGCCACATCCTTCTGCGTCAGATCATAGACCGCCAGGCTATAGAGATCGCGGGTGCCGTTCGGCTGATATTTAACCCCGGCTTCATACTGCTCCGCGGTGGTCGGCTTCAGCAAGTTGTTGTTCGGGTCGGTCAGAGCGGTAGGAGTGATCGCCTGACTCCAGCTGACATACGGCGAAATACCGTTGTCGAACGCATAGAGCAGCGCCGCGCGTCCGCTGATGTGATCGTCCTGGCGGCGGTCACTGCCGCTGTTGCTGGCAACGATGCGGTCATAGCGGCCAGAGAGATCCAGATGCCAGCGATCCAGCTTCATCTCATCCTGCAGGTAGAGGCCGGTCTGATAGTAGCGGCGGGTGTTATCGTTCCAGCTGTAGACCGGCATGTCGCCAACCTGTTCGCCGGTCACAGCATTAAGCTGCGATGCGTTGCCGACAGCTTTGCTGATGTCATTTTTATAGCGATGATACTCCGCGCCCAGCGTGACGCGATGCTCCAGCTCGCCGGTGTTAAATTCAGCCTGTAACCGGTTATCAGTGGCCCAGGCGGCCAGTGACGAACGCTCACCCGAATAGTAGCGGTTCAGCAGATCGGGATTCTCCGCATCCCAGCCAATCTGATAAACCTGATCGAGATCGACGTTGGAATGGCTGTAACTGCCGGTTGAGGAGAACGACCAGACATCGTTAAATTGATGAGTGAAATCGTAGCTGTAGATCTGCTCATGGCGTTTGAACTGATCCAGATCGCTGTTGCCTTCATAAAAACCGTTGCTCAGCTTATAGCCATTATGCTCCGTAATACTGCCGTCGCCCGGCACCGAGCCGTGATAACCGCCGGACGGATCTTTCTGCAGATAGGCTTTAAGGATCAGCTGAGTATCCTCATCCGGTTGCCACATCAGCTGTGGCATCAGCGCATACTTCTCTTCGCGAGTATGATCATACTGCGTATCGCTGTTGCGGGTCACACCGGTCAGGCGAAACGCCCACTGATCGTTAATCGCATTGGTGTAGTCAAACATCGCGCCAGTAGTGGCGTTATTGCCAGCCTGTAACTGAATATGGCCTTCTTCACGGAACTGCGGACGTTTCGTCACCATATTGACCAGCCCGCCCGGCACCGTCTGACCATAAAGCGCGGAAGAGGGGCCTTTGATCACATCGATTCGCTCCAGGAAGGCGTTATCGACCTGCAACACATTGAAGCTGCCGCCGTCGCTCATCACCCGCAAGCCATCAAGGAAGGTATTATCGACATCGCCGCCGTGGAAGCCGCGCAGGGCAATGGTGTCATAGCGGGTTGCGGCACCGCCGAAGTTAGTGAACACGCCGGATGTATAGCCCAGCGCCTGATTCAGAGTCAGTGCGCCCTGATCCTGCATCTGCTGGCGCGTCACCACCGACACCGACTGCGGTATGGTAATCAGCGGGCGATCGCTTTTTGTCGCGCCCTGACTGGTGGTGGCGAGATAACCCTGAGTCGGGGAGTCAGCTTGCTCCTGCGGTTGGGCTGTGACCACCATGTCGGCAGCAAAACTCAGGGCTGGCGCGGTCAGCGCCAGAGTGCAGAACGGGACATAACCTTTCAGCGGCGATGGCAATCTCATTGAAATTCCTTTCATGGCAGAGGTTCAGCAGGTGAATAAAATTCTCGATAAGCATTCTCATTATCAGAGTGAGAATTATTACCGTTTGTAAGTTCGCTGCAATTTTGCCTGGCAATCGAAGAAGGTCAAGTAAATTTCGCTAAAAGGTGAGGGCAGAGATCGCCGGCATGGCCGGCGATCTCCGGGGGAGATCAGGGTTGAGCGGGAGACGTCGAAGGAATATCGTGGGCGCTGTTACAGGTTTTATCTTTCGGGCAATATTTATCCAGCAATTTCAGAGTAACGCCGTTGGTCCAGCCAAAGCCGTCCTGCAACGGATATTCACCGCCGCCACCGCCGCCGAGATTCTTGCCTTCAACCACATATTTCTCGACCAGCTTATGCTCGCGATCATAGGTGTTCTGGACGTTCTGCAGGAAACGCAGCCCGACCTCTTTCGCCAGTTTCGGCTGGTTGTAGTGCTCCAGACCTTCCACGGCGACCCATTGCAGCGGCGCCCAGCCGTTCGGGGCATCCCATTGCTGGCCGTTGTTGACCGTAGTCGTCACCAGCCCGCCCGGTTTCAGCAGCTGTTTTTCCACCGCGCTGGCGGTGCTTTCAGCCTGCTTATCGCTGGCGACCCGCAGATAGAGCGGGAACAGCGTGGCGGCGGTCAGCTGCGGATGCACCTGTTTTTTCTGCCAGTCGTAATCGGCGTACCAGCCCTGTTTGTCGTTCCACAGATAGCGATTAATCGCAGCCTGACGCTTCTCCGCACGGTCGGCAAACTGCTTCGCCAGATCGTCCTGCTTGTTCATCTTGTAGCCTTTCGACAGCGTCTGCTCCAGATGGAACATCAGGCTGTTGAGATCGACCGGCGCCAGTTGGGTGGTGCGAATAGTGGCCAGATTATGGGCATCAGTGAACCAGCGGGAGCTGAAATCCCAGCCGGACGCCGCCCCGGAGCGCAGTTCGCGATAGAGCTCAGCCTTGTCACGCTGCGGCGCTTTCTTCGCGGTGGTGACATCATCCATCCAGGATTCGGTACGCGGCACATCGCGTGCATCCCAGTAGCGGTTTAGCACGGTGCCATCGCTGAGTTTGATCGCCCGCTTGCTGGCTGAGCTGGTTGCCAGTTTGTCGCTGTCGGCCATCCAGTAGTCATACTCTTTCTGCAGCTGTGGCAGGTAATGGGTGTAGGCTTTGCCATCATCATGGCTCGCCAGCAGATCCACCATCAGGCTGAAGAACGGCGGCTGCGAACGGCTCAGATAGTAGCTGCGGTTGCCGTTGGGAATGTGGCCATAACGGTCAAGCAGCGAGGCGAAGTTATCCACCATATCCTGCACCCGATCCCAGTGGCCGCTCTCGGCCAGGCCGAGCATCGTGAAGTAACTGTCCCAGTAGTAGACTTCGCGGAAACGACCGCCCGGTACCACATAAGGCTTCGGCAACGGCAACAGCGAATCATACTGACCGGCGCTGCTGGCGGTACGGGTCAGAACCGGCCATAAGCCGTCGATGTGGTCACGCAGATTTTGTCCGGCAGGCGGCACATACTTATCGCCCGCGGCGGGCAGGGTGAAGTTGGCATCAACAAAGCGTTTCAGATCAAAGTTGCGCTGTTTTTTCTGCATCTGCCAGTCGGCGAGGATCGAGGCCGGATCGTATTTAGGCAGTGCATCAGCAAAGGTTTTTTGATCGGGGTAGAACTTCGCTTGCTGTACAGCATTAAACAGTGGCCCTAAACGAACGTCCGGCGGCTGCGGCTGATGATTCAGCATGCGCGACGTGTCCTCGGCGTGAACGGTGAAGGCCGGTACGCTTAGCAGCAGCGTAAGCAGAAGGGGTGCATAACGCTGACGCCGTTCAGTGGCGTTTACCTCAATTTTTGTCATCGGTTTTTCTCCTTGTCCGAAACGCGGCCGCGCGTAACGCATTGACCACACGACCAACTTTAGACCTTATCTGACCACTTCACCCTGAAGCGGGCCGGAATTGTGAAGCCACGGGAATTATTTTTGCTGAAAAAAGGGCTTTTTTCCGCCGTTTTTTGCTTGCCCTGATGCCGGTTTTCCCTGACGCTGAAAGAAAAAAGGAGAGCAGGATGGAGATCATCTGGTATCACCCGTCGCAGTCTGCGGCAACATGGATTTATGGTTTACAACAGCGTCTGCCGCAGGCGCGGGTCCGCGCCTGGCAACCGGGCGATGATGGCCCCGCCGATTACGCGCTGGTGCGTTCCCCGCCGGCGGAGATGCTGCAGGGACGCACCGGGCTGCGCGGGGTATTTGCGCTGGGCGCCGGTGTGGATGAAATTCTGAAGCAGCTGCAGCAGTATCCTGACATGTTACCGGAGGAGGTGCCCCTGTTCCGGCTGGAAGATACCGGCATGGCGCAGCAAATGCAGGAGTATGCGGTCCACAGTGTGCTGAGCTGGTTCCGGCGCTTTGACGACTACCGGTTACAGCAACAGCAGCACTGCTGGCAGCCGCTGCCCGCTTACCCGCGCGACAGCTTTACTATTGGCATCCTCGGCGCGGGCGTGCTGGGACGGAGCGTGGCAGAAGCGCTGAAACCCTGGGGCTTTCCGGTCCGCGTCTGGAGCCGTTCGCCGAAGCAGATTGCCGGCGTCACCAGCTTTGCCGGCCCTGAGGCGCTGCATGATTTTCTGCAGGGCACGCGGGTGTTAATCAACCTGCTGCCCAGCACCGCGGAAACCATCAACTTAATCAATCACGATTTTTTCCAGCAGCTGCCCCACGGCGCTTTTTTCCTCAACATCGCGCGCGGCGCGCAGGTGGTGGAAGAGGATTTACTGGCGGCGCTCAACAGCGGTCAGCTTAAAGCCGCCGCGCTGGATGTGTTTCAGGTTGAACCGTTGCCGGAATCGCATCCGCTCTGGTCTCATCCTCGCGTAACCCTGACGCCGCATAATGCGGCGGTAACCTTAATCGACGAAGCTATCGACTACATTGCCCGGGCGATTGACCAGCATCAGGCGGGAGAAATACCGCAGGGGCGGGTCGATCGTCAGCGTGGCTACTAATACCCTGTCCAGTCAGGGGCTATCAGCAGGAGAAAATGATGTATCCGGTAGATCTGCATATGCACACCATCGCCAGTACTCACGCCTACAGTACGCTGCACGATTACGTCACTCAGGCGAAGCAAACAGGGATGAAACTGTTTGCCATTACCGATCACGGGCCTGATATGGCCGACGCGCCACACTACTGGCACTTTATTAATATGCGCATCTGGCCGCGCATGATTGATGGCGTCGGAATTCTGCGTGGTATCGAGGCCAATATAAAAAACCAGCAGGGCGAGATTGATTGTTCCGGCCCGATGCTGGATGCGCTGGATCTGATCGTGGCGGGCTTTCATGAGCCGGTCTACGCGCCGCGCGACAGAAAGCACCACACCGATGCGATGATTGCGGCGATGGCGGGTGGACTGGTGCATATCATCAGCCATCCGGGTAACCCGAAATTCCCGGTGGATATCCCGGCGATTGCTGAGGCGGCGGCCCACTACGAGGTGGCGCTGGAGATCAATAACTCCTCCTTTACCCACTCCCGTCCTGGCAGTGAACCTAACTGCCGGGCGATCGCCGAGGCGGTGCGGGATGCCGGCGGACGACTGGCTTTTGGCTCTGATTCCCACACCGCCTTTACGCTCGGCCATTTTGAGCACTGCCTGCGCATCACCCGCGAAGTGGATTTTCCGGAGGATCGGGTGTTAAATGTCACGCCGCGGCGTCTGCTCGACTTCCTCGAACAGCGCACCGGCAAACATATTGCTGAACTGGCTGATTTTTAATTTACTTTGCCTCAAGGAAATCATGACTCATGAATGAGTTTTCCATTCTGTGCCGCGTGCTCGGCTCACTGTTCAATCGTCAGCCGCAGGACCCGCTGCTGGTGCCGCTGTTTACACTGTTGCGTGAGGGCAAACTGCAGGCGCAGTGGCCGCTGGAACAGGATGAACTGCTGACCCGCCTGCAACAAAACAGCGATCCGCAGGCATTGGCCGCCGATTACAATGCGCTGTTTGTCGGCAGCGACTGTAGGGTGTCGCCGTTTGCGTCACAGTGGCCGGAAGGAAAAACCGAGCCGGAGGTGCGCGCCTTTCTGACCTCGCGCGGCATGCCGCTGAGCGATGCGCCTGCCGATCACTTTGGCGTACTGCTGCTGGCGGCGTCGTGGCTGGAAGATCAGTCAGCGGAAGATGAGAGCAGCGCCCAACTGGCGCTGTTTGAAGAGTACCTGCTGCCGTGGTGCGGCACTTTCCTCGGTAAGGTTGAGGCGCACGCCACTACCGCGTTTTACCGCACGCTGGCCGCGCTGAGTCGTGAGGCGATTCAGGCGATGTACAATGAACTGCTCGACAGCGCTGACCCGCAGCAGGATGCCTGATTTACCATGATGCCGGGTGGGTACCCGGCAGACAGCCCGGGGTCGCGCAGAGTTGCGCGGTGCCGGGCAGCCAGGATGGCGCGCGCAGTCTCACGCCCAGCCCCCACTGCGTTAACTCAAAAAAGGGCAGATTATCCTCTCTCTTCGCCAGGATACCTGATTGTTCGCTGCCCGGTGCCGCAGGATGCTGCTGCAATAGCCAGGCGGTACGCGCCAGTGACAGCCGCACCTGGCTGCCATGTCCGTCAGCCCGCCGCTGACGTAATCCCTCCAGTACTGCCGCTGCCAGCAGATAACCGGTGGCATGATCCAGCGCCTGCACCGGCAAGGGGGTCGGTTTATCACTCTGCTGCCACTGCATCCCCTGTTCAGCGATGCCACAGCCCATCTGCACCAGGCTGTCAAAGCCGCGCCGGTTGCGCCACGGTCCCTGCCAGCCCCAGGCATTCAGGCTGACATCAACCAGCCCTGGAGCCAGTGCCCGACGGGTGTCGGCATCAAAGCCCAGCCGCTCCAGCGCATCCGCCCGGTAACCGTGCACCAGCACGTCGGTCTCACGCAGTAAACGGGTGAACTGCTCCCGATCGCGGGCCTGTCTGAGATTCAGTACCGCGCGGCGCTTGCCACAGGTGATCTCCTCATCCAGCGACGGTTCCTGCCAGCCAGGCGGATCGATGCGCAGCACACGGGCACCGAGACTGGCGAGAAAACGGGTGGCGATCGGACCGGCAATAACCCGCGTCAAATCCAGTACCCGGACACCGAGCAGTGGACGCGCCTGGGGTAACGGCCAGTCGGGCGCGGCGGCCTGATCGGTGCGCTGCCAGGCGAACAGCGGCTCCTGCGCCACAGCCTGGCCCTGCGGATGCTCCCGCCAGGCCGCGCTGCTGCGCATCTCTGCGGCACAACCGCCCGCATCTATGATCGCCTGCTCCAGCTCAGCAGCCTGCCAGCGCTGCACCTCACGGGCCAGCGAAGTTCGGTCAGCGTGCTGGCCCAGCACCTGCTCCATCGCCTGACGGTGATGGGCAGCATTGGTGTGCAGGCGGATCCAGCCATCACGGCTGGGGTAATCACCCGCAAAAGCATCCCATAGCGCAGGTGCGGGACGGTTGAGCGGCATAAAACTGTGCTGGAACCAGCGCGACGCCAGCCGGACATTCACTTCAACCGGCCGGCTCGAATTGATCAGGGCGGCCGTCGCCTGTGTGGCGAGCCCGATGCTGGTGGCCGCCAGTTCACTGACGGCAAAGGCGGCGGGAAAACTGGCGTTATCGACAAAGGTGGGTAGCGGATGCGCTGCGGCGTTGCCACGCAATCCCTGCCACATCTGCTGCCAGAGGGACGTGGCGAGCTGATGGTCCATGTGCTGTGCTCCTGACGAGTGACAATCTCTCAAGCATAGCACGCGTCATTAACGTCGCCGCAGGCGGGGGAAGCGGGCATGCATCCGCAGATTACGCAGGTTGATCACCGCAATCGCTGTGCCGAGGATCACCAGCGAGGCACCGATAATTTTGAAGCTGTTAAGGCTGTCGCCCAGCACCACGATCCCCATCAGTACCGACAGCACCGGGGTCAGCAGCGAGTAGGGCATAATCAGGTTGACGTTGTATTTCTTCAGCAGCATGTACCACAGCGTATAGGCGACGATCGATGAGGCGATGGCGCTGTAGAGAATGGCGAACCAGCCGTGCCAGCCTGCATGACTCAGAGCATAGAGCTGGTTTGACTCCATTATCAGGCTGGCAACACCGACAATCGGAATCGCCAGAAAGGCGATCCAGCCGGTCATGGTCAGTGGCTTAATGGACGGCGATTTTTTAACTATCAGGTTGCTGACCGCCCAGCCGGTTGCGCTGCACAACAGCAGGCACAGCACCCACCAGGTGGGGATGGTCGGGCTGCCGGAGAGCACCACCACGCCGCTCAGCGAGATCATAATGCCCGCCAGCTGCACCAGCTTCAGTTTCTCTTTTAACACCACCATCGCCAGCAGCATGGCGATCGGCGTGCCGAGCTGGACCACAATCGCGCCGGTGCCGGCATCGGTATACCGCATCCCGACAAACAGCAGCGAGAAGTGCATAAAGCCGAAAGTGAACGCCAGCAGCAGCAGCCAGGGCAACTGCTGTCGGGTGATGCGGCAAAACGGCACCAGCACAATGGCGACCACCACAAAACGCATAAAGGTCAGAAACAGCGGTGGAAGCTCAAGCAAGCCCCATTTTACCGCTACGTTGTTGAAGGCCCAGATACACACCACCATCAGGACCAGAAAGAAATGCCGCACCGCCACAATAATATCCTTAACTTTTTTTGCTTAGCCCGCTAATGATGGCACGAACTGCGGCATTCCTGGCAGCAGCGCTAAGAAATTTTCTGTCGCAGAGGGGAAAATAAAATCATAAGACTTTTTTGCGCGTTGCTGTCAGACTGATTTTCCGAAACGCCTCTCTGGAACAGGACCCGATTCGGTATGACCCATACGCCCGCCTTGCCCATTGCATTAATTCAGCTTGAAGTCCCGCCCGCTCACGTCGTCGCCCGGATTGGTGAACAACCACGCTGGTTTATTGACGCGTTAGATTTACAGCCTGATGAGTATCTGATCGTCCGTCCGCATCTGGGCGAGGCGCTGCCGGCCTTCGATCAAATTTCCGGGGCGATCCTCAGCGGCTCCTGGGCGATGGTCACCGACCATGCCGACTGGAGCGAACGCAGCGCCGCGTGGGTCCGGGCGGCTATCGAGGCGTCATTGCCGTTACTGGGTGTCTGCTACGGCCATCAGCTGATGGCGTATGCGCTGGGCGGAGAGGTGGCGGATAATCCGAATGGCTGGGAACGCGGTCTGCTGCCGGTCACCTGCGGCGCGCAGGCGCAGCGCGATCCACTGCTGCGGAGACTGCCGCCGTCCTTCAGCGCCTGGCTGTCGCACCGACAGACAGTGCTGACGCCGCCGCCGCAGGCTCAGGTATTAGCCGCCTCTGAGCGTGACGGCTGCCAGATCATTCGTTATTCACCGCAGGCGCTGTCAGTGCAGTTTCATCCCGAGTTCTCGTCCCCGATCATGCGCGCCTGTCTGCCGGACGGCAGTGGTGAGGTAGCTGCTGTGATGGAAGGAAAAGACTGGGCGCGTGAACTGTTAACCGCCTTCTGGCAACAGACGCGCCCGTCAATTGAGCAGGCTCAGGGCGCGTAGTGGCGGGTACAACGATAAACCCAGGCGGGCGGTACGTTTTTCAGCACCCGCTGCCGCTGCCAGGTAAAGTAGCGTGACAGATCAGGCTGGGTCAGGGAAGTGTACTGAAACTGCACAAACACCCCGTTGGGACCCAGCGCATTGTAGACTGCGCGCAGAATCGCCTCACGCAGCGCGGGCGGCAGCGACAACAGCGGCAGACCGGAGAAGATCGCATCATACTGCCCGTTGAGGTACTCTGCTGAACAGGTGCGGACGATCATACGGTCATCGTCCAGTGCGTTGAGCTTCTCCGCCAGCATACTGCTGATCTCAAACACATCCAGCGTGGCATCCGGTGCCATTTGTTCCAGTAACCGACGGGTTAACACACCGTCTCCTCCGCCAAGCTCGGCGATACGCAGCTGATTATTCCATTCCACCGACGCGATCATGGTGCGGCACAGCGCATCGGATGAGGGCGTAATGCTGCCCATCTTGCGCGGATTGCGGATGAACTGATGCACGAAGTTTGCTTTAGCGCGCATCAGGGTGAAAGCCGAAGCCAGCATGCTTACCTCCAGTATGAATTCTTCCTCATATTGACCCTTTCCTGCTGACAAGTTTCTTATTTATAAGCGCAACCGGGAAAAGCCGGAATTATCTGTAGCGGCAACCGATGCGGGTTTTCCTTCGGGGCGGTCACAGTTTCCGGGCGACAGATCTGACAGGCTGGCAATGATCCTTCATGTTAATAATAAGTTTCATCATTGTTGCATCTCGTCACCTGTAAGGAGAATGACCATGCGTTACGCCGCCCCCGGAGAACAGGGTTCTCTGATCACGCTACAAAAGAATTATGGCAACTTTATTAATGGTGAATTCGTCGCGCCGGTGAATGGCAATTACTTCACCAACACCTCACCGGTAAACGGTTCAGAGGCAGGTGAGTTTCCGCGTTCCGACCGCGCGGATGTGGATAATGCGGTCGCCGCCGCAGCGGCTGCAGCCGATGCCTGGGGTAAAACGTCACCGCAACAGCGTTCATTACTGCTACTGAAAATCGCTGATCGGCTGGAGCAGAACCTGGAATACATGGCGGTAAACGAGACCTGGGATAACGGCAAACCGGTGCGGGAAACCCTGGCCGCCGATATGCCGCTGGCGGTCGATCATTTCCGTTATTTTGCTGGCTGCGTGCGGGCGCAGGAGGGCAGCGCGGCGGAGATTGATGAATTTACTGCCGCCTACCATTTCCATGAGCCGCTGGGTGTGGTGGCGCAAATCATTCCGTGGAACTTCCCGTTGCTGATGGCCGCGTGGAAGCTGGCCCCGGCGTTAGGTGCCGGAAACTGCGTGGTGCTGAAACCGGCCGAGCAGACGCCGCTGTCAATCACCCTGTTTGTCGAGCTGATTAAAGATTTACTGCCGCCCGGCGTACTGAATGTGGTACACGGTTTCGGCAAAGAGGCGGGCGAAGCGCTGGCGTCCCATCCGGGGATCGCCAAGGTCGCTTTTACCGGATCGACCGCGACCGGCGGCCATATTCTGGAGCTGGCAGCGAAAAGCCTGATCCCGTCAACGGTTGAGCTGGGCGGCAAATCCCCCAATATCTTCTTTGAAGACATCATGCAGGCGGAAGAGAGCTTTATTGAGAAAGCCGCGGAAGGGGTGGTGCTGGGTTTCCTTAACCAGGGCGAAGTCTGTACCTGTCCATCGCGGGCACTGGTGCAGGAGTCCATCTACGAGCCATTCATGGCGGCGGTGATGAAGCGTGTCAAAACCATCAAGCGTGGTGATCCGCTCGACACCGAAACGATGGTCGGGGCGCAGGCATCGCAACAGCAGTTCGATAAGATTCTCTCTTATCTGGAGATTGCCCAGCAGGAAGGCGCAGAAGTGCTGGTGGGCGGGGGTATCGAGAAGCTGGACGACACGCTCGCCAGCGGCTATTACATTCAGCCGACCTTACTCAAGGGCAACAACAGCATGCGGGTGTTCCAGGAAGAGATTTTTGGCCCGGTGATTGGCATTACCACCTTCAAAGATGAGGCCGAAGCGGTCAGCATCGCCAACGACTCGATTTACGGTCTCGGTGCCGGCGTCTGGACACGTGACATCAACCGCGCCTATCGCGTGGGCCGGGCGATCAAAGCCGGGCGGGTCTGGACCAACTGCTATCACCTCTATCCGGCACACGCTGCCTTCGGAGGCTATAAAAAATCGGGTATTGGTCGTGAAACCCATAAAATGATGCTCGATCACTATCAGCAAACCAAAAATCTGCTGATCAGTTACAGCATTGAACCGCTTGGCTTCTTCTGAGTCGGTGAGATCAGGGCGTGCCGCCGTCGGGCGGCACGCTGTGAGCTTATCCTCTGCCGCGCTTCACTCGCCAGCTTGCCCTGTGCGGAAAGCTGCCTGTTAACACGTCCTCTCCATGCGATGACGGCAAATGTGATAAAGCCGTTTCAGACAGGTCACGTTTTGCGCCTGTTATCACTGAAATGAACCTGAACTTCAGTAGACATCGGGCTTGCTGATAGCGTGAGCAGGTGGCTTAGCGGGGATCATTGTTAAGCAAACTTATCATCCACGTCACGATAAACCCGATCAGGATTTTACCCGGCACGATTTAGTTACAAAGGTTGCATTTCCCTCCCCCATTAAACATTTTTACTCTTCCTGCAATAGCCAGTTATCTGGAAAATCGATCTTTCAGGTGAGGGCTGGACACATCACGTCACGCTCGCTGGTGAAGGGACTATCCTCGCTTTTAAATCCGTTTTTACTTTGCATCCGATTCATCAGCTACCAGATGATTCACCTGCCAGGCAGCAGCAGATCCAGCAAGCCGGGCAGCATCTGCGTGCACAGGCCTATGCGCTGATGAAGGAGAAAGAAAAAGAGACCACGGCAACATCATTCTGATCTCGCCTTCCGCTGATGAGGGGATTCAGCAATGATCGCTTCCGCTTACAACACTTCTGGCCGCACCGGTCAGCATTGTTGAAGTCATCAGTGCGATACCGCTGCGCCGCTATGATCTGAAAACAAGTGATTGATCTACCGGCAGATTCCCCATCTTTCCTTTATTAACCCGTTACCAGGCTGAGTTAAAGTGCAGCAGATGGCAGCCAGCACTTCATCGCCTCCTTTCAAAGGGCGCTCCATAGCTTCTGAAAACAAAAATCCACGCCATGGCGTGGATTTTATCGGGTATGTTGCGCTGCATCAGGTTCAGTTAAACCCAATGAGACAACAGAAGATTAGACGTTAAACAGGAAGTTCATCACGTCGCCATCTTTGACGATGTACTCTTTCCCTTCGGAACGCATCTTGCCGGCTTCTTTCGCGCCTTGCTCGCCTTTATAAGCGATAAAGTCTTCAAAGGCGATGGTCTGCGCACGGATGAAGCCTTTCTCGAAGTCGGTATGGATTTTACCGGCTGCCTGTGGAGCCGTAGCGCCCACCGGGATGGTCCAGGCACGCACTTCTTTCACGCCCGCGGTGAAGTAGGTCTGCAGGTTCAGCAGGGAGTAACCGGCACGGATCACACGGTTCAGGCCTGGCTCTTCCAGTCCCAGTTCCGCCATGAACTCATCACGATCTTCATCTTCCAGCTCAGCGATATCTGATTCAACCGCAGCACACACCGGCACCACCACGGAACCTTCCGCTTCGGCGATGGCACGCACCTGATCAAGGTACGGGTTGTTCTCAAAACCGTCTTCATTGACGTTAGCGATGTACATGGTCGGCTTCAGCGTCAGGAAGCTCAGATAGCGAATTGCCGCTTTCTCATCAGCATCCAGATCCAGCGAACGCAGCATACCGGCTTCAGAGAGATGCGGCAGGCACTTCTCCAGCGCAGCCAGTTCGGCTTTCGCGTCTTTATCGCCGCCTTTGGCTTTCTTCTGCACGCGTTGAATCGCACGTTCACAGGTATCGAGATCGGAGAGCGCCAGCTCAGTGTTGATCACGTCAATATCTTCAGCCGGGTTCACTTTGCCCGCAACGTGAATAATGTTGTCGTTCTCAAAGCAGCGCACCACGTGGCCAATCGCTTCGGTTTCACGGATGTTGGTCAGGAACTGGTTACCCAGGCCTTCACCTTTCGACGCGCCTTTTACCAGGCCAGCAATGTCGACGAATTCCATGGTCGTTGGCACCACGCGCTGCGGTTTAACAATCTCCGCCAGCTGATCGAGACGCAGGTCAGGCATCGGCACCACGCCAGTGTTGGGCTCAATGGTGCAGAAGGGGAAGTTAGCCGCTTCGATACCCGCTTTAGTCAGCGCGTTAAACAGCGTGGATTTACCGACGTTCGGCAGGCCGACGATACCGCATTTGAATCCCATGGTTTGATACCCTTTATAACTGGATGGACAGCCCGCCCGGCGGCGCACTGTCGGAGACGAAATGAAAATTTTCGCGCATTATACACAGAATCACGACGATTCGGGCGATTAAGCAGGCTTGAAAGCGTGCAGCCGGTTCATCGCCTTGATGCGATCCTCTTTCAGCCACAGTTCAGTGCAGCGCGCCGCTTCATCAATGGCGTCATCAATCAGCTTCTGCTCGCTGACGGGCGGTTTGCCCAGCACAAATCCGGTCACCTTATTGCGATCGCCAGGGTGACCGATGCCGATGCGCAGACGGTGAAAATTGTTGTTGTTGCCCAGCTTGCTGATGATGTCCTTCAGCCCATTGTGGCCGCCATGTCCGCCGCCTTGCTTAAACTTCGCTACGCCCGGCGGCAGGTCGAGTTCATCGTGCGCCACCAGAATCTCTTCCGGCGCAATGCGATAGAAGGTCGCCATTGCGGCCACCGCTTTGCCGCTCAGGTTCATAAAGGTGGTCGGCACCAACAAGCGCACATCTTCTCCGGCGATCGCCAGACGGGCGGTATAGCCGAAGAATTTACCTTCCTCTTTCAGTGACTGATTGTGGCGCTCAGCCAGTAAATCCAGATACCAGGCACCGGCATTATGGCGCGTGGCGGCATATTCAGCGCCGGGATTGGCAAGACCCACAATCAGTTTAATGCTGCTCACAATGAATATCCTGCTGTTATTGCCAAAGGGCGTTAGTTTACTTCGCCGCAGGCGAGATGACAAAGCGCATACCGTTAAAGTAATTCAGTACGGTGATTAATTATTTTTCATCTGAATCAATAAGCTGCAATCAGATCCAGCCAGAAGTTTATGGCGGTTGTGTGATCCGTCCCGCAACGTTGCCGTCAGCCATTGCCTAAACTTATGGCAACTTAACATTGTGTGCGGTTTTAATCGGCTCATAAGGATGGAGGTGCAACATGAAACATCAACATTGTCGCGTCGCGGGTAATGGCTTGATGATACTGGGATTACTCACAATGATACTGGGCGTTGGCTATTCGATCATCAACCAGTTACCGTCGCTCCATCTGCCGCAGTTCCTGGCGCACGGTGCGATGTTCAGTATTTTTATCGGCGCACTGTTGTGGCTGGTGGGCGCACGCGTCAGCGGACGCGAAAAAGTGGAAGATCGTTATTACTGGCTGCGTCATTACGATAAACGTTGCCGCCGGTCTCATCACACTCACCATTAACTGATGGCTGCCGATATCGGCTGCTGTTCAGTGCGATTTCTGCCGCTGGCTTTGGCGCGATAAAGCGCCTCATCGGCCAGCGCCAGTAAATCTTCGAAGCGATGCTGACGGTGGGTAGCCGTGGCAAATCCAATGCTGACAGTATAGCCTACGGCGCTGGGTTGGGACTGACTGGCCGCCAGACGAATCGCTTCACACCACGCCTGTGCATCCTCTTCGCCTGCCGGAATAATCGCCGCAAACTCCTCGCCGCCCAGTCGGGCAAAACGTCCTTCAACCGGTATCAGTCCGGTCACTAACCGGCAAAAGTCGATCAGAATCTGATCGCCCTGATGGTGCCCATAACGGTCATTGACGCTTTTAAAATGATCGAGGTCGAACAGCACTGCAGTAAACGTCTTGTTCTGCTGATGGCAGCGCGCCACGATTTTATCCGCCTCAAGAAACAGCGCCCGCCGGTTCCAGACGCTGGTCAGTGGATCGTGCAGTGAGGCGTGTTTATAGGCGATCTGGGTACGCTCATTGACCATCGCCAGAATAGTGAAGGTGAGGCCGATGACAAACAGAATCGACTCCAGAATCACATAAACCGAAAAGTCTGACCCGCCAATCGCACCGTGCAGGCGGGTCGGTATTGCGTTGTCCAGCAGCATCCGCGCCAGATGAAACAGCAGATGGATCCACAATAGCAACTGCGCGGGCCAGAAAGTGACTTTTAGCGAGTCACGTGCCAGCCACAATAACTGGATAAGCGCCGCCGTGTAGGCAACACAGGCGATGCAAAGCACCAGTACGCGCTTGGGTAAATTGTGGTAGAACGCCGGGAAACAGCAGAGTATCGCCCAGAGCAAGGCGCCCAGCAGCCAGCCAGTGCCGATCTTTTTACCGCAGAATAATCGAAAAGCATTGAGTAAGCCGCCGTAGGCCAGCATCACCAGCACATTGCCGGCGGCAACCGGCAGAAACTGCATTCCGCTGCTGCGTAAACTGCTAAAAAACACCGCCACCAGGGTAAAAATAAGCGACAGGCAGGTAAAACCCAGCACGCGATCGTATTGCGATCCCATCCAGGCAAAAACCATGATGATGCTTAAAAACCCCAACACGTAGAGCTCACAAATAAATAGCGTATAGATATCCAGAGTCATGGTGGTGGTGTCGTTATGAAAAGTGCGCAGCAAATTATCACTTAACCGTCTGGGGCAGAAGTGAGGAATGCGGCGTTTTACTAAAAGAGTGGGTGGCGTTGAAAATAACCGATTTCGGGGAAATTTATCGCGGGAATAGCAGTAAAGGCAGCAAGTTAATCGGGTCGTCGACCGGGTGAAAAAACCGGGCATAAAGCCCGGTTTCGCGAAGATTAATGCTCGAACATCGCCGAGATTGACTCTTCGTTACTGATGCGGCGAATGGCTTCAGCCAGCATGCCAGACAAGGTCAGGGTACGCACATTCGGCAGTGACTTCATCTCTTCAGACAGCGGAATGGTATCGCAGACAATGACCTGATCAATCACCGATTTACGCAGGTTTTCAACCGCGTTACCCGAGAAGATCGGGTGCGTTGCGTAAGCAAATACGCGCTTCGCACCGCGCTCTTTCAACGCTTCAGCCGCTTTGCACAGCGTGCCGCCGGTGTCGATCATGTCGTCGACCAGCACGCAGTCGCGGCCAGCAACGTCACCAATAATGTGCATCACCTGAGAAACGTTCGCGCGCGGGC
>Ga0308167_1000811_pt1 | contig 45994 bp, 34 predicted proteins | sample PhyCR1_2_FD_202138 | JGI IMG/M metagenome (GOLD analysis project Ga0308167, IMG submission 202138) | Phyllosphere microbial communities from UC Gill Tract Community Farm, Albany, California, United States - DLSLRC.R1 | ecosystem: Host-associated > Plants > Phyllosphere > Unclassified | place... | reverse complement strand
GCAGCTGCGCGCACTGCGTCAGGGACCACAGGTTGTTGTGGGTACGCCTGGCCGTCTGCTTGACCACCTGAAACGCGGCACGTTAGACCTTTCTAACCTGCGTGGCCTGGTGCTGGATGAAGCAGATGAAATGCTGCGCATGGGCTTCATCGAAGACGTTGAAACCATCATGGCGCAAATTCCAGCCGATCATCAGACCGCGCTGTTCTCTGCAACCATGCCGGAAGCGATTCGTCGCATCACCAAACGCTTCATGAAAGATCCACAGGAAGTGCGTATTCAGTCAAGCCTGACCACACGTCCTGATATCAGCCAGAGCTACTGGACCGCTTACGGTCGTAAAACAGACGCACTGGTTCGCTTCCTTGAAGCTGAAGACTTTGATGCTGCCATCATCTTCGTGCGTACCAAAAACGCAACCATGGAAGTGGCAGAAGCGCTGGAACGTAGTGGCTATAACAGCGCCGCGCTGAACGGTGATATGAACCAGGCTTTGCGTGAGCAGACGCTGGAGCGCCTGAAAGATGGTCGTCTTGACATCCTGATCGCGACTGACGTTGCGGCCCGTGGCCTTGACGTTGAGCGTATCAGCCTGGTGGTGAACTACGACATTCCGATGGACGCAGAATCTTACGTTCACCGTATCGGCCGTACCGGTCGTGCGGGCCGTGCCGGTCGCGCCCTGCTGTTCGTTGAGAACCGCGAGCGTCGTCTGCTGCGCAACATCGAACGTACGATGAAGCTGACTATTCCTGAAGTAGAGCTGCCAAACGCAGAACTGCTGGGTCAGCGTCGTCTGGCTAAATTTGCGGCTAAAGTCCAGCAGCAGCTGGAAAGCAGCGATCTGGATCAGTACCGTGCGCTGCTGGCTAAGATGCAGCCAGAAGAAGAGATGGATCTGGAAACACTGGCAGCTGCACTGCTGAAGATGGCACAGGGCGAACGTCCTCTGATTCTGCCACCAGAAGCACCACGTCCGGCACGTCGCGAATTCCGCGATCGTGATGAGCGTGATGGCCGTCGTGACAGCCGCGAAGCGCGTGACTCACGTGGTCCACGTGAAAGCCGTGATGGCGACCGTCCACGTCGCGAGCGTCGTGACGTTGGCGAAATGCAGCTGTATCGCATCGAAGTGGGTCGCGATGATGGTGTTGAAGTTCGTCACATTGTTGGTGCGATTGCTAACGAAGGCGACATCAGCAGCCGTTACATCGGTAACATCAAGCTGTTCGGCACTCACTCAACCATCGAGCTGCCGAAAGGCATGCCAGGCGATGTGCTGCAGCACTTCACCCGTACGCGTATTCTGAACAAACCGATGAATATGCAGCTGCTGGGTGATGCACAGCCGAACGAAGGCCGTGGCGATCGTCGTCCAGCCGGTGGTGAGCGTCGTGGTCCTGCTGGTGCAGGCGCGGGCGCAAACCGTGAAGGTGGTCGTCGCTTCTCTTCTGAACGCCGTGAAGGTGGTCGTGAAGGCGGACGTAGCTTCAACCGTGAAGGCGGTCGTGGTCCACGTCGTGAAGATGGCGCTGCCGCAGCACCACGTCGTCGTGACGCATAACAGCCGTTAAATCGTGATAAAAAGGGAAGCCTTCGGGCTTCCCTTTTTTTATGCCTGTCAGGCGCCGCCGCTGATCATCACGCGCTCGCCGCTGACGTAGGCTGACTCCTCAGAGGCGAGAAACAGCGCCACCTGGGCGACATCTTCCGGCAGGCCAAACCGTCCCAGCGGTGTAGCCGCCAGCAGTTGCGCCTTGAGCTGCGGGCTGATCTTCTTGGCTGCCAGCAAACCCTCGGTCAGGATCATCCCCGGCGCTAATGCATTGACCCGAATATTTTTTGCCCCCAGCTCCCGTGCCAGACCCTGGGTCAGGGTATCAATCGCCCCTTTGGTGGCGGCCCACAGCACCGAGCCAGGAGAACTGTTTTTGCTGTTGAGGGCGCTAAGGTTAATGATGCTGCCACCGTGCGGCGGAAAGTGGTGAATCGCCTGCTGACACACCAGCATGGTGCCGAGCAGATTAACGTCGATCTGCTGGCGCATTACCTCCAGCGTCAGGGCTGCAAAGTCACCGTGATGGAAACTGCCGGCATTATTGACCACGATATCCGGTGCCCCGAACTCCGCCACGGTAGTGGCAAACAGCCGCTCAACCTCGTGAGGTTGTGAGATATCCGCCTGTACCGCCACCGCTTCGCTGCCCAGCGACAGAATATCGCTCACCACATCGGCCGCACCCGGCTCGTCCTGGCGATAGTTGACCACCACGCGCGCGCCAGCGGTGGCAAAAGCGATGGCAATCGCCGCGCCAATACCTTTTGACGCGCCCGTCACCAGCGCTATTTTGTTTTCCAGAGCTTTCATAATATTGTTCTCTGTCGTAATGATTGCGTCGGTAGACTATGCGCGCTGGTGCCGGATGTGGGTAGCGCAATCCTGCAAGCTTTTTGCACGATCCTGCAAAGATGACCGGGCAAGGCGGGTGTCGGGATTAACTTACGTTAAGATCTGCCGCATCTGAATACAGAGCGGACGGAGACGGGAGGAGTGATGACAGAAGCCCCTGAGTGGCAAGCGCTGGCGCAGCTGATCGATCGTCACGCGCCGAGTGATGGCCGGCACACCAGCGCCATAGATTGTCTGTTTTTTGGCCGTAGTTCAGCCCCCAGCGAGCCGGTGCACATTGCCCAATGGGCCAGCTTTGCGCTGGTGGCGCAGGGCGGTAAAGCGCTGCATATCGGGGATGAGATCCTGCATTACGGGCCGGGTGATTTGCTATTAGTGACGCTGGATATGCCGGTCCGCGGCTGCGTCACCGTTGCCACGCCGGAAAAGCCCAATCTGGGTATCGGCATCACCATCAATGAAACCCGGTTAATGCGTTACCTCGAGCAGTTTCCGCCCGTGCTGCCGCTGTCGCAGGCACGCAGCGAGCGGGGCATTACGGTGCATAAGATGTCACCGCTGCTGGTCGATGCGGTGATACGGCTGGTGCGCTTGCTCGATCATCCGCAGGATATCGCCGCGCTGGCGCCGTTGATTGAACAGGAGATTTTCTATCGACTGCTGACCGGGCCGGAAGGACCGCGCATTCTGAATATGGCGCTGGCAGAGCGCCCCGGCAACCGGGTGGCGCAGGCGGCGCGCTGGCTAAGGGAAAACTTCCACCGACCGCTGAAAATTGATCAGCTCGCCAGCAACGTCGGGATGAGCGTCTCGTCGCTGCATCATCACTTCAAAGCGGTGACGGCGATGACGCCGATGCAATACCAGAAGCAGCTACGGCTGAATGAGGCGAGACGGCTGATGCGGGTGGAAAAGCTGGATGCAGGGACGGCGGGCTATCGGGTAGGGTATCAGAGCGCTTCGCAGTTCAGCCGGGAGTACAGCCGCTTTTATGGCCGATCGCCGGCGCGTGACAGTCGGCAGCTGGCGGTGGGTGCCGATGGCTTGCCCCCACCGCCGGCAGAATTACAGACTGCGGGCCGCTTCCATCGCAATGGCGAATGAACGCAGACGCGCCTCGGTATCGAAAATCTGGCCGTTGACCATGATCTCGTCAGCCTGAGTTTCGCGCATCAGCGAAGCCAGACCGTGACGCACTTTGTCGCTATCGCCGACCAGCGACATGCTCAAGGCCTGCTGCACGCCATACTGTTCTGACGGCGACCAGAGATTATCCATGTTCTCAACCGGGGCGGGTAACGGGCCCGGCTTACCGCGGCGCAGGTTAATAAACTGCTGTTGCTGCGAGGTAAACAGGAAGCGCGCATCACGTTCGCTGTCGGCAGCCACCACGTTGATACAGACCATGGCGTAAGGTTTTTCAAGACGCGCCGACGGCTGGAAGTTTTCACGGTAGACGTGCAGCGCCTGGAACAGCTGGTCGGGCGCGAAATGCGAAGCAAAGGCGAACGGCAGACCCAATTTGGCTGACAGCTGGGCGCTGTAGAGGCTGGAACCAAGCAGCCAGACCGGAATTTTCAGCCCCAGACCGGGCACCGGTTGTACCGCCGGCTGTTCGCCCGGTTCGGCATCGAACCAGCCGATCAGTTCAGCGACATCATCCGGAAAAGTATCGGCGTGCATGCTGGAGAGATGGCGGCGCAGCGCCATCATCGTACGCTGATCGGAACCGGGCGCGCGGCCCAGGCCTAAATCAATACGGCCGGGATACAGCGAGGCCAGGGTGCCAAACTGCTCGGCAATCACCAGCGGCGCATGGTTAGGCAGCATAATGCCGCCGGAGCCGAGCTGTAGCGTGTCGGTATTCGCCGCCAGATAACCAATCAGCACCGAGGTAGCGGCACTGGCAATGCCGGTCATGTTGTGATGTTCAGCCAGCCAGTAGCGCTGGTAGCCCAGCTTTTCAGCCTGACGCGCCAGCGCCAGCGACGTGTGGAACGCCTCACGTGCGGTCGCGCCCTGGGGGATCGGCGCCAGATCCAGCACGGACAGACGAAGAGGTTTTTTCTCAGACATGGCTACTCCCGTTATATGGCGCAGACGTCAGATTCTGCACCTTTTAGTATTACGCATCATTCCTTATATTAAAACTGCTAACCTCAGCAGGAATATAGCCGGTATGTGCTTTTACTCAGGATGCCAGCGTCATGCCCGCCAGTTTGCGCCAGTAGCCATTACAATCGTTGCCTTTCGCCACCATCAGCGGTGCCTGACCGTTTTCATTGGCGCGGAAGCGATCGATCTCCGCCAGGGTTCCACTATCCTGCGGTGAGAGCCGCACGCAGTCGACCCAGCGATGCATACCTGGCAAATCGTTGCCGAGGTTATAGCAGTAGCCGCTCATGGTCTGAATACCGTTAAGCACGAATACCTGCTGACCTTCCTGCGACAGCACGCGACGTCCTTCTGGATACTTGATGCAGCAGGTTTCACAGGCGTCTTTGGCACGGTTTTCTGAACGCGCGGTAAAGCAGCGCGCAGATAACGCCAGCGGCAGATGGCCATAGCCCAGCACTTCGACCTGAAACTGCTGCCGGATACCCCGTTCTTCGCACTGTTGCAGCAACTGCAGTAGCCAGTCGCGCGACATCTCAACCGGCATGCACCAGCGCGTCATGCCTTCTTTTACCAGCAGCTGCAGCGTCTCGGCGTTATAGACATTCAGCGTCGGCCCGGCAACAAACGGCAGATGGCGCTCGGCGGCCATATTCACCGTGCCGATATCATTGGCTTCAATCAGAAACTCGCCATTTTCAACGTAGCGCTTCAGTTCTTTCAGTTCCGACGGCGATTGCAGCAGCGCCAGGGTGCTAAGCACGACCTGTTTGCCACTGGCAGCCAGTTCGCGGGCCAGCGTCATCCAGTCGGCATAACTGGTGGCGCGTCGTTTGCTGCACACCGCTTCGCCGAGGTAGATGATATCCGCACTGCTGCGGGCTGCCTGCTGATAAAAGTTTTCCAGTGTTTCGGTTGGCCAGTACCAGAGCACCGGTCCCAGGGCATATTGCATCATGACTCCTTATTGCCATTCACGGTGATAGGCACCCAGCGTGGTCTGCGTTCCTTCTGAGAGATCGCCCAGCGTCTTCATCCACTCTGGCGTCACGCCGAAATGTTCCGGCTGTGCCTTACAGCGATCAATTGCCTGACGCCAGACGCGCGCCACGTCAGCCACGTAAGCCGGGCTGCGCTGGCGGCCTTCAATCTTCACCGAGGCGATGCCGGCACGCAGCAGCTCCGGCAGCAGCTCCAGCGTATTGAGGCTGGTGGGCTCTTCCAGCACGTGATAGCGCTGATCGTTAACCTGATAGCGACCTTTGCATAAGGTGGGATAGCCCGCGCTTTCGTCAGGCGCATAGCGATCGATCAGCACCTCATTCAGACGTGACTCCATGCCCTGTGGCGTCTGCTGCCAGCGCACGAACTTCGCTGGCGAACAGGCACCGGCGCTGTTGGGCGATTCACCGGTCAGCCATGAAGAGAGGTAGCAACGTCCTTCAGCCATAATGCACAGGCTGCCGAAAGCAAACACTTCCAGCGGCACCGGAGTTGAGCGGGCGAGCTGTTTTACCTGATGAATTGACAGCACGCGCGGCAGCACCACGCGGTGTAAGTTGAAGTGTCGATGGTAAAAACGAACCGCCTCAAGATTGGTGGCGGAGGCCTGCACCGACAGATGGCGTTCAACCTGCGGATAGCGGGATGCGGCATATTCCAGTGTGGCAATATCCGCCAGAATCAGCGCATCTGCACCGTTTTGTGCCGCCACGTCAATCGCCCGCTGCCAGCGTCCCATGCCGTCCGGATGGGCAAAGGTATTGATCGCCACATGCAGTTTACGCTGATGCTGATGCAGATAGCGCGCGGCCTCAGCCAGCTTTTTATCGGTGAAGTTCAGGCCCGCAAAGTGGCGCGCATTGGTGTCATCTTTCAGTCCCACATATACGGCATCGGCGCCATTCTCTACGGCGATGCGCACTGCGGGTAAATTTCCTGCCGGGCAGAGCAGTTCCATCGGTAATCCTCTCGACATGCAGATGGGCAACGAGTCTAGGCATCTGCCGACGGGCAAACGTTGATTTGGGGCAGTGAAATTCCAATTGATCATCGCCGATGATGTTTTTTTAATCGACCGTCAGCGGTTTTTATTGATCTCAGAGGAGGCGCGCAGAAAAGGATGTGGCAATATACGTAAAATTTTCTGAAGGGAGTGAAGAAAGTGTTAGAGCGGTTACATGCCCATATTGTGAAAAAGGCGCCTGAAATCTTAGGCTTACCCGCAGCGCTAACCCCATTCCCGGTTAAAAAGTTGCTTTTGCAACAACTCCTAAACTGGCAATTTCGCCATGCTTTGGCCGAAGGTGAGTTAGACTTTCTCGAAGGACGCCTGCTCGGGATAGACATTGCGGATGTCAGTCTGCAATGGATCACGACGATGCAGGATGGCCGACTGGCGGTATTGCAGCACGCCGAAGCGGATGTCTGGTTTCGGGGCAATGCCAATGACTTGTTGCTGGTGGCAGCACGCAAAGCAGATCCCGACATGCTGTTCTTTCAGCGCCGTCTGGCGATTGAAGGCGACACCGAGCTGGGACTGGAGGTGAAGAACGTAATGGATGCTATTGAACTCGACGCCATGCCCACCGCATTACGCACGGCAATTCAGCAGATGGCGAATTTTGTTGAAGCCGGAATGAAACAGGACGCGAAGGCCACACAGGCGCGCGCGGGTGTTGCATGTTAATACGTACCGAGATTGGCGTTGATGCCGCGGGCATCGACAGTTTGCTGAGGCGCTGTTTCAGCACCTCAGCCGAAGCTGAACTGACCCAGGCGTTACGTGAAGATGGCCTGCTGACGCTGGGCGTGGTAGCGACCGACGAGGAAGGACAGGTGCTGGGCTATGCCGCATTCAGTCCGGTTAGCGTACAGGGCGACGATCGCAACTGGGTCGGACTGGCCCCGCTGGCGGTGGACGAAAGCCTGCGCGGTCAGGGCATTGCGAAACAGCTGATTTATGAAGGGCTGGATACGCTGAATGAGTTCGGCTATAGCGCAGTCGTGGTACTGGGCGATCCGGCGCTGTTTAACCGCTTTGGCTTTGAGCCTGCTGCCCGCTATGGCCTGCACAGCCGCTGGCCCGGTAGCGAAGCCGCTTTCCAGGTCTACCGTCTGGCGGATAATGCCTTCGACGGTGCCGAAGGGCGCATCGAATACGCTGAACCCTTTAACCGTCAGCCTTAACCGGCGTACCCAGCCAGCTTTCCAGACTAACCGGCTGGCTCGCCACCAACAGTAATTTCTGCTGGCGGGTCAGTTGCTTCACCTGATACTCCAGTCTGGAGGCGCTGGCGCGATCGCCCGCCTCACAGTGAAACACCAGATCCAGCGGGCCTTTGCCGCGCAGCGACCGGGCGCCGCGTCCACGCTGATGCTGATCCACCCGGCGCGGAACGTCGGTGGTGATGCCGGTGTAGAGGCTCCCTTTCGCCGTACGGACGATGTAGAGTTGCCAGCGCTGACTCATCGTAATGGATTCCATAAAAACAGTGCCGGGCAGTGTAGCGCGCTTCGCCGCCTGTCGCTATCCGGTGCGCCGTCAGGAGATCACCTTGTCCGACCATGCCCATCTGGTTCGCTACCTCAGAAAACAACACGTCCTTTCCCTCTGCTGCACCGCCGATGATGAGCTGTGGTGCGCCAACTGTTATTACGTCTTCGACGAAGCACGCATGGCGTTCTGGATCATGACGGAGCCGGATACCCGTCACGGCCTGCTGGTGATGAAAAATCCGCAGGTGGCGGGCACGGTGAACGGCCAGCCCAGAAGCGTGTTGCTGATCAAAGGCGTGCAGTATCGCGGCCACATCGTGCGGCTAAGCGACGAGGCAGAGCACGTGGCGCGCAGCGCCTACCACAAGCGATTTCCGATTGCGCGTAAGGTGTCCGCACCGCTGTGGGAGATTCAGCTGGATGAAGTGAAGATGACCGATAATGCGCTGGGCTTCGGCAAGAAAATTGCCTGGGTACGGCAAGAGGTAAGGCAGGATTAGCGGCCCCTCTCCGGCAGGAAAGGGGCGCAGCGGGTTAAATCGCTTCGAGGATCCGCAGAGATTCGCGATTAAACGCCGGCAGATCGTCAGGCGTCCGGCTGGTGACCAGCTTATCGTCGTCAACCACCACTTCTTTATCGTGGAAGTCAGCACCCGCGTTTACCAGGTCAATGGCAATCGCCTTCACGCTGGTCATCTTGCGGCCACGTACGCCATTGGCGCTGATCAGCAGCTGTGGGCCATGGCAAATCGCAAAGATAGGTTTGCCGCTGGCGACGAATTCTTTGGTAAACGCGACAAAGCGATCGTCGCCGCGCAGGGCATCCGGTGAATGACCGCCGGGCAGCAGCAACGCATCAAATTCGGCCGGGCTGACATCATCGATGCTGCGATCGATGGTCACTTCCGCTTCGCCTTGTTTCCCTTTGACCACGTTACCCGCTTGCTTCTCGATGGTGATTACCTCAAAGCCAGCGCCTTTGTAACTTTCGGCCGGTGAGGTAAATTCTGAGTCTTCAAATTCATCGGTAATCAAAACCGCAACTTTCTTGCTCATCTTTTCCTCCTTAAACGGTGGAGCGCGGGATGCGCTTTCCTGATTAACCTATTAAGCCTGGCCGCTCAACGTCAGAACGCAAGCCAGGCCGCGTAGATCAGCTATCTTTTAACCTGTGAGCAGTGAAATAAGGACGAATCTGAAATGAATCGCGTATTACTGACTGGGGCCACCGGATTAGTCGGATCGCATCTGCTGCGCTTACTGATTGAGGACCCGCGGGTTGATGAAATTATTGCGCCGACCCGGCGGGCGTTACCCGCGATGCGCAAGGTGGTTAATCCGGTTGAAGCGGATCTCACCGACGTGCTCGGGCCATTACAAACCTCGCTGGATACGGTGTTCTGCTGTCTGGGCACTACCCGCAAGCAGGCGGGCAGCAAGCAGGCCTTTATCCACGTCGATTACACGCTGGTGGTCGACAGTGGCCTGAGCGGACTACGTTTAGGGGCGAAGCAGATGCTGGCGATCAGTGCGCACGGTGCCAGTCGTCACTCGCCGTTTTTTTACAATCGGGTCAAGGGTGAGATGGAAAATGCACTGCGGCATCAGGGCTGGCCGCGGCTGACGCTGGTGCGGCCCTCGTTACTGCTGGGCGATCGGGCGCAGACGCGCCGAGGAGAGAGTCTGATGGCGCCGCTGTTTGGCCTGCTGCCGGGCAACTGGCGCTCAGTTACCGCGCGTGACGTGGCGCGCTGTCTGCATCAGCAGGCCTTTACGCCGGGCGGCGACAGCGTGACTATCATCGAGTCAGGAGATATTCCACGTCACTCAGCGTAGCTGCCAGATACGTTGATTGCGGCTGCCACGCCACAGCAGCCGGAGATCTTTTTCGGCCTCGACAAAGCGGCCATCAATCAGCACGTCGAGATAGTCCAGCACCTCGCGCTGGGCACCATTCAGCTCCTGCATCCGGTAACCGGTCCACAGCCAGATATCTTTATCGGGGCACGCCTGCCGCACCCGTTTCACCAGCCGGCGAATGTGCGGCACGTTATGCGGATGCAGCGGATCGCCGCCGCTCAGGGACAGTCCCTGACGCGGGATGCGGGTATCCTGCAAATCTGCCAGCAGTTGCTCTTCCATCGCCAGGGTAAAGGGAACGCCCGAATCGAGCCGCCAGGTACTCTGGTTGTAGCAGCCGCGACACTGATGTTCGCAGCCTGCGACAAACAGGGTACAGCGCGTGCCCGGCCCGTTCACAATATCCACATCGTAATAGCGATGGATACGCATCATCCCAGCGGGCCCTCGAGATGTTTCACCCGACGCTGCACTTCCTGCTGTTTACCGGCGTTGAAAGGTCGCGCGTCCGGGCTGCCGAGATAGCCGCAGACCCGGCGGGTGACCGAGACGCGGGCCGGATCGTGGTTGCCGCACTGCGGACAGGTAAAGCCGCGGCTGGTGCAGGTAAACTCGCCGTTGAAACCGCAGTCGTAGCACTCGTCAATCGGGGTGTTGGTGCCGTAATAGGGCACGCGGTCATAACTGTAATCCCAGACATCTTCCAGCGCCTTCAGGTTGTGCTGGATGTTGGGGTATTCGCCGTAACAGATGAAACCGCCATTCGCCAGCGGCGGATAGGGCGCTTCAAAGTCAATTTTGTCGTACGGATTCACCTTCTTCTCGACGTCGAGATGGAAGCTGTTGGTGTAGTAGCCTTTGTCGGTGACGCCGGGCACCACGCCAAATTCCGCTGCATCAAGCCGGCAGAAGCGATCGCACAGATTTTCACTTGGGGTGCTGTAGAGGCTGAAGCCGTAACCGGTCTCGTCTTTCCAGCGATCGGTCGCGGCGCGCAGATGGGCGATAATCTCCACCCCTTTGGCGCGCAGAGCCGCATCATCATACGGGTGATGCTGGCCGCCGCTTAGCGCGTTCAGGGTTTCATGCAGGCCGATATAACCCAGCGACAGTGAGGCGCGGCCGTTGCGGAAAATCGGTCCGATTTCATCATCGGCGTTCAGGCGAACGCCACAGGCCCCTTCCATATAAAGGATCGGTGCCACCCGCGCTTTGGTTTTCTCCAGGCGCGCCACGCGGGTCATTAATGCCCGTTTCGCCAGCAGCAGACGTTGATCCAGCAGTGACCAGAAGCGCGTCTCGTCACCCGCCGCCTCCAGGGCGATACGCGGCAGATTGAGGCTGATTACCCCGATATTGTTGCGGCCTTCATGGATTTGCTCGCCATCCTCTTCATACACGCCGAGGAAGCTGCGGCAGCCCATTGGCGTCTTGAATGAACCGGTGACCTTTACTACCTGATCGTAATTGAGAATATCGGGATACATGCGCTTACTGGCGCATTCCAGTGCCAGCTGCTTGATGTCGTAGTTAATGTCGCCTGCGCGCCGGTTGACCCCTTCACGAATGCTGAACACCAGTTTAGGGAACACCGCGGTTTTGCGGTTCTTGCCCAGACCGGCCAGCCGGTTACGCAGAATCGACTGCTGGATCAGCCGGGCCGCCCAGTCCGTGCCCAGCCCAAAGCCAAAGGTGACAAACGGCGTCTGACCGTTGGCGGTATGCAGGGTATTGACCTCGTACTCCAGCGACTGGAAGGCGTCGTAACACTCTTTTTCGGTGCGCTGCTGCGCGTATTGCTCCGCCTCAGCGATTTGCCACTCCACGGCGATGGCGTGATGCCGGCGGTAGCTCAGTTCAACAAACGGGGCGAGCACCTCATCAATCCGGTTAATGGTGGTGCCACCGTAGATATGGCTGGCGACCTGAGCGATGATCTGCGCAGTAACGGCGGTCGCGGTGGCGATCGATTTTGGTGGCTCAATCTCGGCATTGCCCATTTTAAAGCCGTTGGTCAGCATCCCTTTCAGATCGATCAGCATGCAGTTAAACATCGGGAAGAAGGGCGAATAGTCGAGATCGTGATAGTGGATCTCGCCGCGCTCGTGGGCCAGCACCACATCACGCGGCAGGATCTGCTGCTGTGCATAGTGCTTCGCCACGATCCCGGCCAGCAGATCGCGCTGGGTCGGGATCACTTTGCTGTCTTTATTGGCATTTTCGTTCAGCAGAGCAGCATTGGTCTGATCGACCAGCCCGCGAATGGCGTGATGCAACTGGCTCTGGCGATCGCGTGCGACGTCACGATCGTGGCGATATTCGATATAGGTCCGGGCCAGCTGCGGATAGGGACCGGCCATCAGCGTCTCTTCAACCGCACACTGGATCTCGCGGATGTCAACTTCCTGACGGTCGGCCAGCAGCGTACTGACACGCTGCGCCACCTGCGCGCACCAGGCCGCATCGTCTACCTCTGCCGCGCGCGCGGCAGCGGCCACAGCTTGCTGAATACGTTGTGCATCAAAGCCTGTCCGGCATCCATCACGCTTAATCACTACCGTCGCCATTATCCCTCCAGAGACTACATATGGGTATTTGCAGGATTCTAATCCCTACATGTAGTGATTGTTGCGAATTATTCCACCGAATTTTGACCTGAAACAAGGAAGGGCGAAGCGGGCAGAAAAAAGCGTCGGATGTTAACTATTTCGCCTTCAGTTCAAATTTCTTAATGGATTAACTTGCTTAACTGCGCGAAACAACTTTAATCAGGGTTTGCCCGTGATAAGTCATTGACTCTACAAGGATGCCCGCCAATGTGGTTACGCCGTTCTCTGATTGCTGGTTATGGTGCGATAAGTTGCGTGATGAGTGTGGCGCTGGTTTCACCCGCGCTGGCTGAAAAGCTTCCCTTAATGCCCTGGCCGCAGCGGGTTGAACAGCCAGCCAGCGGCGGGACGCTGAGCCTGACGCCGCAGCTGACACTGCAGATTACCGGCGATCATCTGGCGGGGGCCGAGGCGCGCTGGCTGGAACGCATCGCTAATCAGACCGGCTGGCCGCTGTTGCCCGCCCGCCAGCCGGTGGCACAGCCAACCATCCGTATCGTGATTGATAAAGCGGTCGATCCGCTGCCGCAGCCCGACAGTGATGAACGTTATCACCTGCAAATTGATGGCAGCGGCGTACTGCTCAGCGCCCCCAGCCGGTTCGGCGCGATGCGCGGCATGGAAACCCTGTTGCAGCTGATTCAGAACGGCGATCGGGGCACCACCCTTCCTTACGTGACCATTGATGATCAGCCGCGATTCCCCTGGCGTGGAATATTAATCGACAGTGCTCGTCACTTTATGCCGATTGAAACCCTCAGGCGGCAAATTGATGGCATCGCTGCCGCCCGGATGAACGTCTTTCACTGGCATCTGACCGACGATCAGGGCTGGCGCTTTGCTTCCAGCCACTATCCCCAGCTCCAGCAGAAAGCCAGCGATGGCCGCTATTACAGCCAGCAACAGATGCGTGAACTGGTGCAGTATGCCGCCGATCGCGGCGTGCGGGTGGTGCCGGAGCTGGATCTGCCGGGCCACGCCTCGGCGCTGGCGGTGGCGATGCCGGAACTGATCAGCGCGCCGGGTCCCTATCAGATGGAGCGTGGCTGGGGGGTGTTTAAACCGCTGCTCGATCCCAGCAATGAGCAGGTCTATCAGGTGATCGACACCCTGGTGGGCGAAATGGCGGCGATCTTTCCCGATCCGTGGCTGCATATTGGCGGCGATGAGGTCGATCCGACCCAGTGGAACCAGTCTCCGCACATCCAGCAATTTATGCGCGATCGCGGGCTGAAAGATGCCCATGCTCTGCAGGCCTGGTTCAACCAGCGGGTTGAGAAGATCCTTGAGAAGCACCAGCGTCAGATGGTCGGCTGGGATGAGATCGCCCATCCCGATCTGCCGCGCAGCATTCTGATCCAGTCGTGGCAGGGCCAGGATGCGTTGAGCGAGGTCGCCAAAGAGAACATGCGCGGCATCCTTTCCACCGGCTTCTATCTCGATCAGCCGCAGCCCGCCAGCTATCACTACCGCAACGAAATCTATCCGCAGGGACTCAACGGCCAGGATAAGCTGCAGCCGGGCGAGCAGGCGCAAAGCTGGGCATTCACTCTGCCGCGACTGAAAGGCAGTCCGGTGCAGGGCAGTTTTACCCTGATTGAGGGGCAGCAGGGCTGGCGTGGCTTTATCGACTTTGCCGGCAAAGCGCGGCGGATGGTCAGCCAGATCGACTGGCTATCGACGCAACAGGTGCGTTTTCAGGTCGACAGCTGGATGGGGCCGTTGCAGCCGGTGGTGACGCTGCAACCGCATACGCAGGCGCTCAGCGGCTATGTGCTGGTGGGGAACGTGCGGTATCCGGTCAGCGGCAAAAAGCTGGCGCAGGCACCGGCCGGGATTGCGCCCACGCTGCCGACACCGCAGCAGATGCAGCAAAACCTGCTGGGCGGTGAGGCGGCGCTGTGGGCCGAGAATATCAACAGCCAGATTATCGATACCAAACTGTGGCCGCGCGCCTTTGTGGTCGCCGAGCGTTTGTGGTCCGCTCAGGATGTTACCGATAGCGATGAGATGTATCAGCGGCTGGCGGCGATGGATCGCTGGAGCAGCGTCTCTGTCGGCACTCAGCAACACGCCCAGGCGGAACGTCAGATGATGCGGCTGGCCAACCGCAGTGATATCGCGCCGCTGCAGGTGCTGGCCGAGGTGCTGGAACCGGCGCAGTACTATACCCGCCAGCATGTGAAGTTTCAGGCCGGCCATTATGATTACCATGAGCCGTTAAACCGGCTGGCGGATGTGTTGCCCGCCGAGAGTGAGGCGGTGCGTCAGCTGGAACATCAGGTTACCGCGCTGATCGCCAATCGCACCGATCCAACGGCGGCAGCGGCGATTCAACGTCAGCTCCAGCGCTGGCAGGCTAATACCGCCCAGGTGATGCCACTGCTTAATGCTAACTACCTGCTGAAGCCGCTGGCCCACAGTGCGCAACAGGTGGACGCGTTGAGTCGGATGGGGATTTCGCTGGTGAATGCCTGGGCCCGCAACCAGGCCTTTGGGGCCAGCGAAGTGGCACAGATGCACGCCACGCTGGACGCGGCGGCAGAGGTGCAGGATGAGACGGTGATTGCGCTGGTCAGGCCGCTGGAAACGCTGCTGCGCGCCTTTAAGTAGACGGGCGCGGCCTGAACCGGCCGCGACCCATTATGATGCCGGACCGCTGACCGAATGGCGGCGCACCAGCGTCGGGCTGAACATGTGGGTTACTTCCGGCAGTGGCTGGTCATTGGCCAGCGCCAGCGCCAGTTCGGCGGCCTGCTGCGCCATGGTGACGATGGGATAGCGCACGGTGGTAAGGCGCGGACGCACGTAGCGTGATACCAGCACATCGTCGAAACCGATCAGCGACATCTCCTCTGGCACGCGGACGCCGTTATCGCTCAGCACCGCCAGCGCGCCGGCGGCCATTGAGTCGTTGTAGCAGGCGACCGCAGTGAAATTTTTACCGCGTCCCAGCAGTTCGGTCATCGCCGTTTCGCCGCCCACCTCATCCGGTTCACCCCAGGTCACCAGCCGATCGCTGCACGGCAGGCCGTGCTCTTTCAGCGCATCGTAGTAACCCTGCAGGCGATCTTCGGCATCGGAAATGGTGTGGGTCGAGCAGATAAAGGCGATATTCTGGTGACCCAGCTGGATCAGATGGCGGGTCGCCAGCCAGGCGCCGTAGCGATCATCGAGCGCAATACAGCGCTTTTCGAAGCCTTTGATCAGCCGGTTAAGCAGCACCATACCTGGCACCTGTTTCATTAACAGTTCCAGTTCTGCATCCGGGATTTTCTTGGCGTGCACCACCAGCGCTGCGCAACGGTGGCGCATCAGTTGTTCAATCGCCTGCCGCTCTTTTTGCTCATTGTGGTAACCGTTACCAATCAGCAAAAAGTTGCCGGTTTTTCCTGCAACTTCATCGACCGCTTTGACCATCGCGCCAAAAAACGGGTCCGACACATCACCGACAATCAGCCCGAGGGTTTCGGTCGACTGCTGCGCCAGCGCGCGTGCATTGGCGTTTGGATGATACTGAAGTTGCTCCATTGCCTGGCCGACGGCCTGGCGCGAGCTGTCGCTGGCCTTGGGAGAATTATTGATTACACGGGAGACTGTGGCGACAGAAACGCCAGCCAGTCGGGCAACATCCTTTATGGTAGCCATGCGTTTACCTGCTTCCGGGGAAAACGTTTACACATCGCATCAGTGTTACGGAAAAGGGCCGCCACATCAAGCCAGCAGAATGCCAGCGTCGTCGCAAAAGAGGGCGAAATCGGGCCGTCCGGCACGCCTTCTGCTGAAGTGGCACGCCATGCTATGCTGATTATCCCCAAATCTCTGCCGTGAAAAACAACGATGAAAACCAAAGTGCCACACCTGGCGCACTGGGGCGCCTTCACCGCCGTCACTGAAAACGATCGCCTGATTGGCTGCGAGCCTTTTTTCGCCGATGCCGATCCGTCCCCGATGATCCACACCCTTCCTGAACTGGTCTACTCCGATAAGCGTATCCGCCAGCCGATGGTGCGTCGCTCGTGGCTGAAGTCACGTGAAAACAGCGATCGCACGCTGCGGGGCCGGGAAGATTTTGTGGCGGTCGACTGGGACACCGCGCTCGACCTGGTGGCGGATGAAAACCGCCGTATCCGCGAGCGCTACGGCGCATCGGGCATTTTCAATGGCTCATACGGCTGGTCATCAGCCGGACGGGTTAACCATGCCCGCACCCTGATCCGCCGCTTCTATTTTCAGGGCGGTGGCGGCGTCGACCAGCAGGGCAACTACAGCTGGGGCGCGGCACAATTTTTCCTGCCTTATGTCATTGGCACCTATATGCCGCTGACCGGTCGAGTTACTGACTGGCCGGAAGTGGTGGAACATGCAGAGATTTTTGTCGCCTTTGGCGGACTGGCGCTGAAGAACGCCCAGGTCGCGTCGGGCGGAGCCGGGCAGCACAGCCTGAAACCGGCGCTGCAGCAACTGGCGGCCAAAGGCACGCCGGTGATTAATATCAGCCCGATGCGCGATGACTGCCCGGCCTTCCTCAACGCCGAGTGGATCCCGATTCGCCCGAATACCGACGTGGCGCTGATGCTGGCGCTGGGTTATGAGATTACCCAGCGCGGCGCGGTGGACGAGGCGTTTCTCGCCAGCCACTGCACCGGCTGGCCGCAACTGCGCGCTTACCTGCTGGGCGAAGCGGATGGCGTGGCGAAAACCGCCGGCTGGGCCAGCCGTATCACCGGCATCCCGGCCGATCGCATCGTGCAACTGGCGCAGCAGCTGATCGGTAAACGCAGCTTTATCACCTGTTCCTATTCGGTTCAGCGCGCCCATCGCGGTGAGCAGCCGTACTGGATGATGATCGCCCTGTCATCGATGCTTGGTCAGCCAGGGCTGCCGGGCGCGGGCTTCTCCTTCGGTCACGGGTCGATGAACAGCGTCGGCAATCCGCGCCAGGACGGCCCGGCACCGATGATGAGTACCGGACCCAACCCGTCCGGCCTGTCGATTCCGGTGGCGCGTATCAGCGATATGCTGCTCAATCCCGGCCAGCCTTACACCTTCCAGGGCGAGACGCTGCACTATCCTGACATCCATATGGTGCACTGGGCGGGCGGGAATCCGTTCCATCACCATCAGCAGCTCAACCGGCTGGTGGCGGGCTGGCAGCGGCCTGACACTGTAGTGGTGCAGGACATTGTCTGGACCCCGGCGGCGCAGATGGCCGATATCGTGCTGCCCGCCACCACGACGCTGGAGCGCAACGACATTGGTGGATCGTCACGCGACCGCTTTGTGCTGGCGATGCATCAGGCGATCAAACCGCAACATCAGGCGCGCAACGACTTCGATATCTTTGCCGATCTGGCGGAGCGTCTTGGCTACCGCGACACCTTTACCGAAGGACGCAACGAGATGCAGTGGATTGCGCATCTCTATCAGCAGTGTGCCGTGGCGCACCAGCGCAAAGGCATCAGCTTCCCTGAGTTTGAGGCGTTCTGGCAGCGCGGCTTTGTTGAGATCCCCGAGGGCGGCAAACCTTACGTGTTTATGGATGCTTTCCGCGCCGATCCGCAGGCCAATCCGATCAACACCGCCAGCGGCAAAATCGAGCTGTTCAGCCAGACGATTGCCGACTACCAGCTTGACGATTTTGCCGGCCATCCGGAGTGGCGCGAGCCGCAGGAGTGGCTGGGTGCGCCGATCAGCCGCGACTATCCGCTGCATATGATCTCGATCCAGCCTGCTGACCGGCTGCACAGCCAGCTGGATGGCACCGGCACCGTACAAGGCAATAAAACCGCCGGTCACGAAACTCTGTATATGCATCCGCTGGATGCGGCGGCGCGTGGCATCGTGGACGGTGACGAAATCGAGGTGAGCAATGCGCGCGGCGTGATGCTGGCCGGCGTCCGGCTGACCGAAGGGCTGACCCAGGGCGTGGTGATTATCGCCACCGGTGCCTGGTTTGATCCCGGTTTCGGTCAGGCATGGCAGCCCTACCATCGCGCCGGTAATCCCAACGTCCTGACGCTCGATATCGGCACTTCGTCACTGACCCAGGGACCTAACGCCATGAGTTGTCTGGTAGAAATCAAAAAACATCCGGATTGCAAAATAGCGTAAGGATCTCATGGCTGGTTACACTTTGCCGGTAACTGTTGCGTTTGAGCGATGGCAGCCGAGCGAGCCCGCTTGCTACAGTCAGGGTCCCAGAGGTATTGATGGGTGAACATCAATAGATTTTCTTGATTACACCAACCTGCGCAGATGCGCAGGTTTTTTTTGCCCGGCATTTAGCGGCCGATAACGAACTGATACACAGTTTTCCTGTTAACCGGTCAGCGCTTTCTTTATAACTGCTCAATTAAGCCCTCTTTTATCTCTTTAGCGCAGCGGATTGCCATGCCCCGGATTAAAAAACTACTGGGAAAAGACCAGATTAAAGCCCCGTTTAACCCTTTTCGCTTCCGTCTTATCTGCCTTGGTGTGCTGGCCTGCATGGTGGTATTGCTGGCGCGCGTCGCGGACCTGCAATTTCTCAACCAGCCGATGCTGGAGCACGAAGCCGATCAGCGCTCGCTGCGCACCGTCACGCTGCCAACCAGCCGTGGCACATTGCTGGATCGCAACGGCGAAGCACTGGCGCTCAGCGTACCGTCACGCGACGTGATCGCCGATCCGTTACGTGTGCTGGAGAGCAACCCCGACTTCACCAGTGCTAAATGGGCCTATCTGGCTGCCGCCCTGAATACCCGGCCGGAGTTACTGGCGGCGCAGATCACCGCCAATCCAAAACGCCGCTTCCTCTATCTGGGGCGTAAAATCGAACTGGGTATCGCCAAAGATATTAAAGAGCTGAAGCTGAAAGGCATCAGTGAGGTCTACGACGACAGCCGTTTCTATCCGATGAGTGAAGCGTCTGCGCCGCTGATTGGCATCGTCGGTGCCGATAATGTCGGCCTGAACGGGCTGGAGAAGGGCTTTGACAAGGTGTTGCAGGGCGAGCCGGGTAAAGAGGTTTATCGCCAGGACGCTGCCGGCAATATCATCGCGATGATCAACTATCAGCCGCCGACGCAGCCGCCGACGGTGCAGCTCAGCATCGACAAATACGATCAATACACCCTGTACAGCAAACTGCGCGACGGCGTGCTGATCAACAAGGCGGACTCCGGTGCGGCGGTGCTGGTGAAAATCGACACCGGCGAGATTCTGGCGATGGCCTCCTATCCGTCGTTCAACCCCAATAACTACGATGGCGCCACGCCCGCCCAGATGCGAAACGCGGCGATTAACGACAGTTACGAACCCGGTTCGACGGTGAAGCCGCTGGTGGTGATGGAAGGGCTGGAGCGTCATCTGGTGCGGCCGGACTCGGTGATTGATACCACGCCGTACCGGGTCAACGGCCACCTGATCCGCGACGTTGGCCACTGGCCGCGCCTGACCATGACCGGCATCCTGCAGAAGTCGAGTGACATCGGTGTGTCGCACATTGCGCTGGCCATGCCGGCTGAAGCGCTGGTGAATACCTATCATGCGTTTGGCCTCGGTAAACCGACCGGCCTGGGCTTAACCGGCGAGAGCGTCGGTTACTTCCCGCTGCACCGCACCCGCTGGGCGGACATCGAACGGGCGACCTTCTCCTTTGGTTACGGCCTGCGCGTCACGCCGCTGCAGATTGCACGTGAATACGCCACCCTCGGCTCTTACGGCGTCTACCGTCCGCTGTCGATTACCCGGGTCACCCCGCCGGTGCTGGGCAAGCAGGTAGCGAATCCGGAAACGGTGAAAGAGGTGGTACACATGCTGGAGAGCGACGTGTTGCCGGGCGGGACCGGGGTGAAAGCTGCGGTGCCGGGCTATCGTCTGGCGACCAAAACCGGTACCGCTGAGAAGATGGGCAACAGCGGCAAATATGATGGCGGCTACGTCAACTATACCGCCGGTATCGCGCCTGCCAGTCATCCGGAAGTGGCGCTGGTGGTGATGATTAACCATCCGACCGCTGGCGATCACTTTGGTGGCTCGGTAGCGGCGCCGGTATTCGGCAACATCATGGGACCGGTACTGAAGCACATGAACATCGCGCCGGATGCCATTTACAGCGCTACCGCAGCGAACAACTAAGATAAATCTTAGAAAAATCAGAGTGTAAGTGCGGCGAGGGAGATATTCACACCTCGTTGCATTTCCCCGAATTCGGTTGCGTTTTCCCTCTGTTGCTGCGGCACGAAACAGTGCGAGGATAGAGGTCCCAGAGGTATTGATGGGTGTGAAAACAACACCGCTTCGGCAGTGATTACCCTGTTATTGCACCAACCCACGCAGATGCGTGGGTTTTTTTTTGCCTGCGTCAGGCCGCGCGCGTCGTCCGTATTTTCCCGCCTGCGCGTGCCGTCAACATCATCATTGTTCTTAACGAAACCCTTACCTTTTGCCGATAGAAAGGCGCGTAACATTTCGCCGATAATGCCCGCCGTGAAGCCCCGGCTGGTGGTTTTCATGCTGGCGAATTCGCGGCAGCGCCATCAGCCACTGCAGGTGGCTCACTTCATATTCCGCACCCTCCGGGATGTTCTTTTTCTGTTTATCTGAAGAGTTCGATGATGACTCACCACTCACGCTCCGCGCGTTCCGGCTGGCTGAAATGGCTGCTTTTATTGATTGTGGCGGCGACCATCGCTGGCGTGGCCTGGCGTCTGTTGCCCCTCGGCAAAGCACCGGGCGGGGCGATGCCGCCTGGCGGACGCGGTGCGCCCGGCAGAATGGGCGGCGGCGCGACCCTGGTACACAGCGGCGTCGCGACCCGTGCCGATGTGCCGGTCTGGCTGAATGCGCTCGGCACGGTGATCCCCAACGCCAGCGTGACGGTCACCAGCCGGGTCGATGGTCAGCTGCAACAGGTCTTCTTCACCGAAGGTCAGAAGGTCAGCGCTGGTCAGCTGCTGGCGCAGATCGATCCGCGCAGCTACCAGGCGACGCTGAATCAGTATCAGGGCGAACTTAATCAGAACCTGGCGCTGCTGAAAAGCGCCGAACTGACGCTGGCACGCTACCGCAAGCTGGCGGCGCAGGACTCGCTGTCGCGCCAGGATCTGGATAGCCAGATCGCCACGGTAGGGCAGTATCGCGGGGCAGTCGCCGCCGATCAGGCGCAGATCGCCAGCGCCAGACTGAGTATCGAATATGCCCGCATCACCGCGCCGATCGCTGGTCGGGTCGGACTGCGTCAGGTCGACCCGGGCAACATGGTACAGACCTCCAGCAGCACCGGCCTGGTAACCATCACCCAGATGCAGCCAGCGGCGGTCACCTTTAGCGTGCCGCAGAGCGAAATCCCGACGCTGGTGAGCGCCCTGCATCAGAGCCAGAGCCTGCCCGCTACGCTGTTTGACCAGGATAACCAGCATCTGCTCGCCAACGGCGAGGTGAAGTACATCAGTAACCAGATCGATACCGCCACCGGCACCGTAGAACTGAAAGCGCTGTTCGCCAACCAGGATGAGTCGCTGTTTGCCAACCAGTTCGTCAATCTGCGGCTGCAGACCCGGGTGCTGAAAGGCGTAACGGTGATCCCGGCCCAGGCACTGCAGTTAAGCAGCGATGGCAGCTTTGTCTTCGTCATCAATCAGGACAACAGCGTCACGCGTAAAGCGGTCACCACCGGTCCGGCGGTTGACGACGATCATCAGGCGATCCTCAGCGGCGTTGCGCCGGGCGATCGGCTGGTCACCGAAGGAATCGATCGGCTGACTAACGGCAGCAAGGTTTCACTGGCGGATGAGACGCCTGCACCGGCAAGCGCTGAGGCCAAATGAATCCGTCACGGCTGTTTATACTGCGTCCGGTCGCCACCATCCTGCTGATGGTCGGCGTGCTGATTGCCGGCATTTTTGCCTATAAGTTTCTCTCCACCTCGGCGTTGCCGCAGGTCGACTATCCGACCATTCAGGTCACCACGCTCTATCCCGGTGCCAGTCCGGATGTGATGGCGTCGTCGGTGACCGCGCCGCTTGAGCGCCAGCTGGGCCAGATGGCCGGACTGAGTCAGATGACCTCCGCCAGCGCCAGCGGCTCGTCGGTGATTACGCTGAAATTCAGCCTCGACCTGTCACTGGATGTCGCCGAGCAGGAGGTGCAGGCTGCGATTAATGCCGCCGATAGCCTGCTGCCTGACGATCTGCCCAATCCGCCAACCTATAAAAAGGTTAACCCGGCGGACAGCGCGGTGATTACGCTGGCGGCCAGTTCCGACACGCTGCCGCTGACGCAGGTGCAGGATCTGGTAAATACCCGGGTGGCGCTCAAGCTGTCGCAGATTTCTGGCGTCGGGATGGTGACGCTGGCGGGCGGACAACAGCCGGCGATTCGGGTCCGGATCAACCCGAAAGCGCTCGCTGCCCACCATCTGACGCTGGAAGCGGTCAACACGCTGATTGGCAACAGCAACGTCAACGGCTCCAAAGGCGGCTTTGACGGCAAATATCACTCGGTAACCATTGATGCCAACGATCAGCTGCGCACCGCCGCTGAGTACGGCAACCTGATCCTCAGCTATGAGAATGGCGCGGCGCTGCGGCTGAAGGATATTGCCCTCATTGAGCAGGGGCCGGAGAACAGTTTTCAGTCGGCGTGGGCCAATAATCGGCCAGCGATTGTGATCAACGTGCAGCGTCAGCCCGGCGCGAACGTGATTCAGGTGGTGGACAACATCAAGGCGCAGCTGCCGGTGCTGCAGGCGGCGCTGCCGGATGGGGTGAAGATGACTATCCTGTCCGATCGTACCCAGACCATTCGCGCCTCGATCAGCGACGTGCAGTTTGAATTGATGCTGTCGATTGCGCTGGTGGTGATGGTGACGTTCCTGTTCCTGCGCAACGTGGCGGCGACGCTGATCCCCAGCGTGGCGGTGCCGCTGTCGCTGATTGGGACCTTCGGCGTGATGTATCTGGCGGGCTTCAGCCTCAACAATCTGTCGTTGATGGCGCTGACCATCGCCACCGGTTTTGTCATCGACGATGCGATTGTGGTGGTCGAGAACATCTCCCGGCGGCTGGAGCAGGGCGAATCCCCGCTGGAAGCGGCGCTGAAAGGATCACAGCAGATTGGTTTTACCATCATCTCGCTGACCTTTTCGCTGATTGCGGTGCTGATCCCGCTGCTGTTTATGGGTGACGTGGTCGGGCGGCTGTTCCGAGAGTTTGCCATCACCCTGGCAGTGGCGATTCTGGTGTCGATGGTGGTATCGCTGACCCTGACGCCGATGCTGTGTGCTTATCTGCTGCGCCACATTCCACCAGAGCGGCAGTCCACTTTTGCCCGTAAAGGCGGCGTGCTGTTTGATCGCCTGATTGGCGGCTATGACCGGCTGCTGACGGTGGTGCTGAACCACCAGAAACTGACGCTGCTGGTGGCGCTGGCGACGGTAGCCCTGACCGCACTGCTCTATCTGGTGGTGCCGAAGGGCTTCTTCCCGACTCAGGATACCGGTCTGATTCAGGGAGTGACCGTCGCGTCGCAGGATGTCTCTTTCAGCGCGATGGCCACCCGGCAGCAGGCGCTGTCGGCGCTGATCATGAAAAACCCGGCGGTGGAAAGCGTCTCTTCGATCATCGGCATTGATGGCACCAACAGCAGCCTTAACAGTGGCCGCCTGCAGATCAACCTCAAGCCGTTTGCCGCGCGTGACGTCAAGGCGGATGAGGTGATTAAACAACTGCAGCAGGCCACCGCCGGCGTGACCGGGATTCAGCTCTATCTGCAACCGGCGCAGGATCTGACGGTTAACGATCAGGTCTCACCGAGCCAGTATCAGTTCACACTTGACGACGCCGACAGCGAGAACCTGGTGAAATGGTCACCTGCGCTGGTGGCGGCCCTGCAGCAGCGGCCAGAGTTTAACGGTGTAGTGAGCAACCTGCAGGATCAGGGACGTGTCGCCTTTGTGGAGCTGAACCGCGACAAAGCGGCGCGCTACGGCATCACGGCGGCGGACGTGGACACTGCGCTTTACAACGCCTTCGGTCAGCGGCTGGTGTCGACCATCTTCACCCAGTCGAATCAATATCGGGTGGTGCTGGAAGTCGCGCCCGCCTGGCAGCAGGGTCCGGCATCGTTTGATGATATCTATCTGCAACCGTCCGACAGCACGGACAGTTCGGACAGTTCGGATAGTTCGGACAGCAGCACGACAACCTCCGGCAGCAGCACCGCTTCGACCACCAGCACCACGGCCAGCAGCGGGATGGTAAAACTGACCTCAATTGCCACGATTCACCAGCGAACCGGCGCGCTGATGCACATGCGGCTGAACCAGTTCCCGGCGGTGATGATCTCCTTCAACCTCAATCCCGGCTATTCGCTGGAGCAGGGGCAACAGGCGATCGCGGCAGTGCGGCAGCAGCTTGCGCTGCCGCAGAGCATTACGCTGCGCTATCAGGGCGAAACCTCGGCGTTCCAGAGTGCCACCAGCAACACGCTGTGGCTGATTCTGGCGGCGCTGATCACCATGTATGTGGTGCTCGGCATTCTGTATGAAAGCTTTATCCATCCGGTCACCATCCTCTCGACGCTGCCGTCGGCGGCGGTCGGGGCGCTGTTGACGCTGCTGCTGGCCGGCACCGAATTCAGCCTGATTGCGCTGATTGGCGTGATCCTGCTGATCGGCATCGTCAAAAAGAACGCGATTATGATGATCGACTTTGCGCTGGAGGCGGAACATCAGCAGCATCTCAGCCCGCGCGAGGCGATCCATCAGGCCTGCCTGTTGCGCTTCCGGCCGATTCTGATGACCACCATGGCGGCGCTGCTCGGCGCACTGCCGCTGATGCTGGCGTCCGGGTCCGGCGCAGAACTGCGTCAGCCGCTGGGGCTGGTGATTGTCGGCGGACTGATCGTCAGTCAGGTGCTGACGCTGTTCTCCACGCCGGTGATCTACCTGTGGTTTGATGCGCTGGCACAGCGCGGCAAGCGCTGGGTGAAACGTCGTCAGCAACCGGCGCGGAGCGGACAATGAATCTGACCCGGCTGTTTATCTTCCGCCCGGTGGCGACGCTGCTGCTGACGCTGGCGATTCTGCTGCTCGGCGTACTCGGCTATCGTCTGCTGCCGGTCGCGCCGCTGCCGCAGGTCGATTTCCCGACCATCATGGTCAGCGCCAGCCTGGCCGGTGCCAGTCCGGAAACCATGGCGGCGACCGTCGCCACGCCGCTGGAGCGTTCACTCGGACAGATTGCCGGTATCACCGAGATGACCTCCAGCAGCTCGCAGGGTTCCAGCAGCATCATTCTGCAGTTTGAACTGGATCGCGATATCAACGGCGCGGCGCGTGACGTGCAGGCGGCGATCAACGCGGCGCGCAGCCTGCTGCCGAGTGCGATGGCGTCATTGCCGACCTACCGCAAAGCCAATCCGTCCGATGCGCCGATTGTGATGCTGGCGCTGACCTCTGCCACCCGCACGCCCGGTGAACTCTACGATCTGGCCGAGAGCAAAATCGAACAGGCGATGGGCCAGGTTAACGGCGTGGGCGAAGTCTCGCTGATGGGCAGTGCCCTGCCGGCGGTGCGGATTGATCTGCAACCGCTGAAGCTGACCCACTATGGTATTTCGCTGGATACGGTGCGCAGCGCGGTGGCGAACAGCACCACCAATCTGCCCAAAGGCGTGCTGCAGGGCAGCGGGCAGTCATGGCTGGTCGACAGCAATGGTCAACTGGATAAGGCGGCCAGCTATCGCGATCTGATCGTTAGCTATCAGCAGGGCAAAGCGGTGCGGCTGCACGATGTCGCCACGGTTTACGACTCGGTGGAAGATCGCTATCAGGCCGGTTTTCTCAATGCCACGCCCTCGGTGATGATCGGCATCAAGCGTCAGGCAGGCGCCAACATGCTCGACACCATCGACGCCATAAAAGCGCAGTTGCCGCAGCTGGAAAAAGATCTGCCGGCGGATACGCAACTGCGCATCGTCGTCGACCGCTCGCCCGGCGTGCGCGCCTCGCTGTATGACACCGAAGAGACGCTGCTGATTGCGGTATTGCTGGTGATCGCGGTGGTGTTTGTTTTTCTGCGCAATCTGCAGGCGGTGATCATTCCGGCGCTGGCCTTGCCGGTATCGCTGATCGGCACCTGCGCGGTGATGTATCTGCTTGGCTACAGCCTCGATAACCTGTCGCTGATGGCGCTGATTATCGCCACCGGTTTCGTGGTTGACGATGCGATCGTGGTGCTGGAGAACATTACCCGCCACATTGAGCGCGGGTTGAGTCCGCTGCGGGCGGCGCTGCGCGGGGCGCAGGAGGTGAGTTTCACCGTACTGTCGATGACCATCTCACTGATCGCGGTGTTTATTCCGATCCTGCTGATGGGCAGCATCGTCGGACGACTGTTCCGCGAATTCGCCGTTACCCTCACCGTGTCGCTGCTGATCTCGCTATTTGTCTCACTCAGCCTGACCCCGATGCTCTGTGCCCGGCTGCTGAAGCCGAAACCGCCGCTCAGCCAGCGGCCGCACCCGCTCTACCAGGCGATTGAGAACCTGCTGAATCGCCTGCTGGCCGCCTACGCGCGCGGGCTGGCATGGGTGATGCGTCATCAGAAACTGACGCTGCTCAGCCTGCTGCTGACCGTGCTGCTCAACCTGTTTCTCTATTCGGTGGTACAGAAGGGCTTCTTTCCGAATCAGGATACCGGGCTGTTGATGGGCGCACTGCGCGCCGACCAGAACATCTCATTCCAGGCGATGAAGCCGAAGATGCAGATGTTCACCAAAATCATCGAGGCCGATCCGGCGGTAGAGAGCGTCATGTCGTCGATGGGCAGCGGGATGTTCGGCGCGCGCAACAGCGCCAACTTCTTTGTCCGGCTGAAAGATTTCGATCAGCGTGATGCCACCGCCACCGAAGTGGCGAACCGGCTGAGCCGTAAAACCAGCCAGCTGGCTGGCGCACAGATGTTCCTGATGGCGGCGCAGGACCTGCACATTGGCGGACGCAGCGCCAACGCCACTTATCAGTACAGCTTACAGGCTGACGATCTCGATCTGCTGCGCAGCTGGACGCCGAAAGTGCAGGCGGCGCTGGCGGCGATCCCCCAGCTCAACAGCGTTGATTCGGATTCGCAGACCGGCGGCCAGGAAGTGGAACTGACCATCGATCGTGATCGCGCCACCCGGCTTGGGGTCAACGTGCAGATGCTGGATACGCTGCTGAATAATGCCTTCAGCCAGCGGCAGATCGCCACGCTCTATCACACCCTGAATCAGTATCACGTGGTGATGTCGTTGCAGGATAGCGACACCGCCAATCCGGCGATGCTGCAACAGCTGTATGTGATTAACGACAGCGGCGATCGTATTCCGCTGTCGGCCTTTACCCGCTTCAGCGGCGGCAACGCCCCGCTGGCCGTGACGCATCAGGGCCAGTCCGCCACCAGCACCGTGGCCTTTAACCTCAATGATGGCGTCTCGCTCGAGCAGGCGCAGGGGTTGATCAAGCAGGCGATGGCGAAGCTGGGCCTGCCCGCCACCATCCAGGCCGGTTTTGCCGGGACGGCCGCCGCCTTTTCTCAGCTCACGGCCACCATGCCGTGGCTGATTCTGGCGGCGCTGGCGGCGGTCTATATCGTGCTCGGCGTGCTGTATGAGAGCTATATCCATCCGCTGACCATTCTGTCGACCCTGCCGTCAGCGGGCGTCGGCGCGCTGTTACTGCTGCTGCTGACTAACACCCAGCTGACGGTGATCGCGCTGATTGGCATCATTCTGCTGATCGGCATCGTCAAAAAGAACGCCATCATGATGATCGACTTCGCCATCAGCGCCGAAAGAGAGCAGGGCATGACGCCGCAGCAGGCGATTACCCAGGCCTGTCTGATGCGCTTCCGGCCGATCATGATGACCACGCTGGCGGCCTTTTTTGGTGCCTTACCGCTGGCACTTGGCAGCGGCGGCGATGCCGATCTGCGCAGTCCGCTCGGGATCGCCATCGCGGGTGGTCTGGCGCTCAGCCAGCTGCTGACGCTGTTCACCACCCCGGTTATTTATCTGTGGCTCGATCGTCTGAGCCGTGCCACTCAACGTCAATGGCGTCGTCTGCGCCATGCGGAATCCTGATTGATGAAACCCGTTATCCCGCTTGTTCTGATGCTGCTGCTGAGCGGCTGTACTGTTGGTCCCGACTACCAGCGCCCCGCGATGGCGATACCGATTCACTATAAAGAGGCCAAAGGCTGGCAGCAGGCGACGCCGCGTGATCAGCAGGGCAAAGGCGAATGGTGGGCGGTTTATCACGACGCCACCCTGAGCGGCCTGCTTAGCCAGGTGAGTATCTCGAACCAGAACGTCGCCAATTATGCGGCGCAGTACCGTCAGGCGCAGGCGCTGGCGAGCGAGTCACGCGCCGCGCTGTTTCCGTCACTGGGTTATGACAGCAGCGTGACGCGCAGCGGCAGCCACGCCACCAGCAGCAGCGCCCGCACCACCAGCAGCAGCCATCAGGCCGAACTGAGTGCCAGCTGGGAGCTGGATCTGTGGGGCAAACTGCGTCGCACGCTGGAAGAGAATCGCGCCAGCGCGGCGGCCAGCGCGGCGGAACTGGCCAATATCACCCTTAGCGCCCAGTCTGAACTGGCGCAGGACTATTTCCAGCTGCGTTTTATCGACCAGAAAATTGCGCTCTATCAGCAGAGCGTGGCGGCCTACCAGCGCTACCTAAAGGTGATCACTAACCAGTATCAGGCTGGCACGGCGTCGCTCGCTACCCAGGCACAGGCGCAGATGCAGCTGGAGAGCGCCAGCGCCTCGGCGCAGGATTATCAGTGGCAGCGTGCCCAGATGGAACACGCCATCGCGCTGCTGGTGGGCAAAGCGCCGGCGGACTTCAGCCTGCCTGCCGCGCCGTTGCACGCCACGCTGCCCACGGTGCCGGCCGGGCTGCCGAGCCAGCTGTTGCAACGCCGTCCTGATATCGCCTATGCCGAACGTAACATGGCGGCCGCTAACGCCGCGGTTGGCGTGGCGGTGGCTGGTTACTATCCGGATCTCACCCTCAGCGCCAGCGGCGGCGTCAGTTCATCGGCACTGCATTCGCTGTTCTCATTGCCCAACCGAGTCTGGTCGCTGGGGCCGGAGCTAAGCGGCACGCTGCTCGACTTTGGCACCACCTCGGCGCAGGTTGATCAGGCACGTGCCAGCTGGGATGCCAGCGTCGCCAGCTATCGTCAGACGGTATTAGTAGCGTTACAGGAGGTGGAAGATCAGCTGGTGGAACTCAACACCCTGCAGGGCGAGATTGCGGCCCAGCAGCGCGCAGCCGTGGCGGCTCAGACATCAGCGCGGGTGACGCGCAATCAGTATGAGGCCGGGATGATCGACTATCTCGACGTGGCCACCACCGAAAACAGCAGCCTGACCGAACAACAGAGTTTACTGACGCTGCAAAGCACCCAGTGGGTCAGCAGCGTGGCGCTGATTGCCGCGCTGGGCGGTGGCTGGCAGACACCCTGATTGCGGCGGATAATTCTGTTGTCGAACTGCGTCAAATCCTGCATCGTGAGGGGCTATTTTTCACGATGCTAAGGAGCAGGCATGGTATTCACATTATTGCGTCTGGTATTCCGCCTGTTATGGCGGGTCGAACTGCGCGGCGACGTTGCCGAACTGCATAAGCAGAAGGTATTGATCACGCCGAACCATATGTCGTTTCTCGACGGCATATTGCTGGCGTTATTTTTGCCGATTAAGCCGGTTTACGCGGTCTATTCAACCATCAGCGAAAGCTGGTTTATGCGGCTGGTTAAACCCTTTATCGACTATGTGCCGCTCGATCCCACTAAGCCGATGGCGCTGAAACAGCTGGTGCGGCTGATCGACAGCGGCCGCCCGGTGGTGATCTTCCCGGAAGGACGGATCACCGTGACCGGATCGCTGATGAAAATCTACAGCGGGGCCGGATTTGTCGCGGCGCGATCTGGCGCTAACGTGGTACCGATGCGGATTGAAGGGGCGGAGTTTACGCCGTTTGGCCGACTGGCGGGTGTATTCAAACGCCGCCTGTTTCCGCGCATCACCCTCAGCATTCTGCCGGCGACCCGTATCCCGATGCCGGAAGCGAAACGCGCCCGCGATCGGCGGATACTGGCGGGCGAACATCTGCATCATGTGATGATGGAAGCCCGCATGGCGGTACGCCCGCGTGAAACTCTGTTTGAAGCCTTTCTCGCGGCCCGTTCACGCTACGGCGCCTTCAGGCGCTGCATCGAAGATGTCAATTTCAAGCCCGACAGCTATAACGGCTTGCTGAAGAAATCGCTCGGCGTCGGCCGTATTCTTGAACGCTACAGCCAGCCGCGCGAAGTGGTCGGGTTGCTGCTGCCAAACACCACCGTCACCGCGGCGGCGATTTTCGGTGCCTCGCTGCGTGGCCGGGTACCGGCGATGCTCAACTACACCGCGGGCGTCAACGGCATGCGGGCTGCCCTGACTGCGGCGCAGATTAAAACCGTCTTCACCTCGCGTCAGTTCCTCGACAAAGGTAATTTGTGGCATCTGCCGCAGGGACTCGACGAGGTGCAGTGGATCTATCTGGAAGATCTGAAAGATACGGTGACGCTACAGGACAAACTGTGGATTGTCGGCCATCTGCTGATGCCTCATCGCGCTCAGCTGCCCCAGCAGCCGGAAGACGCGGCGATGGTGCTGTTCACCTCTGGCTCAGAAGGCAACCCTAAAGGGGTGGTGCATTCGCATAAAAGCCTGCTGGCGAACGTCGAACAGATTCGCACCGTGGCCGACTTTACCCCGCGTGACCGCTTTATGTCGGCGCTGCCGCTGTTCCACGCCTTTGGCCTGACCGTCGGCCTGTTTACGCCGCTGATGACCGGCGCGCAGGTGTTTCTCTATCCCAGTCCGCTGCACTACCGCATCGTGCCGGAGCTGGTCTATGACCGAAACTGCACCGTACTGTTTGGTACTTCGACCTTCCTTGGCAACTATGCCCGCTTTGCTGCCCCTTACGACTTTGCCCGCCTGCGCTATGTGGTGGCCGGAGCCGAGAAGCTGCAGGAAAACACCCGCCAGCTCTACATGGAAAAATATGGCATTCGCATCCTCGAAGGCTATGGGGTAACCGAATGCGCGCCAGTGGTGGCGATTAACGTGCCGATGGCGGCGAAAGCGCACACCGTGGGACGCATTCTGCCGGGGATGGATTCGCGACTGATGTCGGTGCCGGGCATTGAGCAGGGCGGACGGCTGCAGCTGCGCGGCCCGAACGTAATGAAAGGCTATCTGCGGGTTGAAAATCCCGGCGTGCTGGAAGTGCCGGTCGCCGACGATGGTGAAGGCAATCAGGAAGCGGGCTGGTATGACACCGGCGATATCGTCAGCTTTGATGAGGCGGGCTTCTGCCAGATTCAGGGACGCGCCAAACGCTTCGCCAAGATCGCTGGCGAGATGGTGTCGCTGGAGATCGTCGAGCAGATCGCCCTGAAAGCGTCGCCGGACAAACAACATGCCGCCTCGCTGCGGCCGGATGGTCAGCGTGGCGAGGCGCTGGTGCTGTTTACCACCGACAGCGAACTGGCGCGTGATGGCCTGCAAAAAGCCGCCCGTGAGCTGGGTGCGCCGGAGCTGGCATTGCCGCGTGATATCCGGGTGATGAAGCAGTTGCCACAGCTCGGCAGCGGCAAACCGGATTACGTGACGCTGAAAAAACTGGCTGAAGAGGAGCAGGCATGAACATCGAACGGGATGCGCCGCTGATGTCGCGCGGCATGATCGCGGTGATCGTGGCCCAGTTCTTTTCGGCATTCGGCGATAACGCGCTGCTGTTTGCCACGCTGGCGGTGCTGAAAAGCCAGTACTATCCCGACTGGAGCCAGCCGGTGTTGCAGATGCTGTTTGTCGCGACCTACATTCTGCTGGCCCCGTTTGTCGGGCAGATGGCCGACAGCATGGCGAAAGGGCGGGTGATGATGATCGCCAACAGCCTGAAACTGCTGGGCGCGCTGGCGATCTGCTTCGGCTTCAACCCGTTCCTTGGCTATACCCTGGTAGGAGTCGGCGCTGCGGCCTACTCACCGGCGAAATATGGCATCCTCGGTGAAATCACCCACGGCGGAAAGCTGGTGAAAGCCAACGGGCTGATGGAAGGTTCAACCATCGCCGCCATTCTGCTTGGCTCGGTGGCGGGCGGTATGCTGGCTGACTGGCACCTGCTGGCCGCGCTGGGACTCTGCGCCGTCACCTACGGCATCGCGGTGGTGGCCAACCTGTTTATCCCGAAACTGCAGGCGGCGCGTCCGGGGCAAAGCTGGCAGATCGCCGCCATGCTGCGCAGCTTTTTCCGTGCGGCAGCGGTGCTATGGCGTGACGCCGAAACGCGTTTTTCACTGCTCGGCACCAGCCTGTTCTGGGGCGCGGGCGTCACGCTGCGTTTCCTGCTGGTGCTGTGGGTGCCGGTGGCGCTGGGCATCAATGACAACACCACGCCGACCACCCTGAATGCGATGGTAGCGATCGGTATCGTGCTGGGTGCGGCCGCGGCCGCAAAACTGGTGACGCTGGAGACGGTGCGCCGTTGTATGCCTGCCGGGGTGCTGATTGGCGTCATGGTAGTGGTCTTCTCGCTGCAGCATACCCTGTTGAATGCCTATCTGCTGCTGATGGTGATTGGCGCGCTGGGGGGCTTCTTTGTGGTGCCGCTGAATGCGCTGTTGCAGGCACGCGGTAAGGAGAGCGTCGGCTCGGGAAATGCGATTGCGGTGCAGAATCTCGGAGAGAACAGCGCGATGCTGCTGATGCTGGGGCTCTATACGCTGGCGATTAAAGCCGGTGCGCCGGCGGTGGCGACCGGTATCGGTTTTGGCGTGCTGTTCGCGCTGGCCATCGCGCTGTTGTGGCTATGGCGACCGGCTAAGCGCTAATCCGCTGGCCGCCTCCTGCCGTCGCAGGCAGAGAGGCGGCTACGCCGCCGTTGTCAGTTAGCGACGAACGGCAATGGCCTCAATTTCAATCTTCACATCTTTCGGCAGACGCGCTACTTCGACACAGGACCGGGCCGGGAACGCCGCCTGATGCTCGGTGAAGAACGCTTCATAGGCCGCATTCACCGTAGCGAAATCATTCAGATCCTTGACGAAAACCGTGGTTTTCACGATATCTCCGACCTGCAGGCCAGCCGCTTCAACAATCGCTTTTACGTTATCCAGTGACTGACGCGCCTGGGCGGTCACATCATCGGCCACCAGGCCAGTGGCGGGATCGACCGGAATCTGGCCGGAGGTGATGATCATGCTGCCGAGATCGACACCCTGAACATAAGGGCCGATAGCGGCAGGGGCTTTTTCGGTACTGATTTCACGAGACATTATTGCTCCTTGAATAAGACAGTAGGGCGGTGAGCCCGCCGGTGCTGACCATTATAGGGTTGGCCGGAACGATTACCAGTGACCCAGCACCACATGGCGCGCGAACTCTTTTTCACAATATTTGCACTTCAGGTGGACATCATCGGCGCGCTGCTTGACCGCAAAACTGGAGAAGACCGGCTCGCTGCGGCTGATGCAGTTGCTGTTCGGGCAGGTCAGCACCCGCTCAACGTGCTCCGGCAGCGTCGGGGCGATCTTCGCCACCACTTCATAATCGTCGATGCGGTTGACCGTGGCATGCGGTGCATAGACCGCCAGCTGATTGACCTGATCGTCGGTCAGAAAGGTGTTTTCAATTTTGATCAGATCCTTACGCCCCATCTCACCTGACGGCAGATTCAGGCCAATGGTGATGCGCTGATCGGTTTCGGTCAGACGGAACAGGGAGAGCAGCTTAAAGCCGACCTGCGCCGGGATATGGTCGATGACCGTGCCGCGCTTGATCGCTTCGACCTGCAATTTGTTGTCATGTGTCATCTGAGGATCTCCTTACAGGGCGAGTTCGCTGTTTAATACTAACGCCAGCAGAGCCTGGCGGGCGTAGATGCCGTTCCCGGCCTGCTGGAAGTACCAGGCGTAAGGGGTTTTATCGACATCGGTAGTGATTTCGTCGATGCGCGGCAGCGGATGAAGCACTTTCATGTTGTCACGTGCCGTCGCCAGGTCGGACGCCCGCAGAATAAACTGCGCTTTGACGTTGGCATATTCCGACGGGTCGAGACGCTCTTTCTGTACCCGCGTCATGTAGAGAATGTCGAGCTGCGGCATCACCTCTTCAAAGCTGTCGTGCCGTGACCAGACAATGTTTTTCTCATCCAGCATATCGGTGATGTAAGCCGGCATCGCCAGCGCATCAGGGGCGATAAAGAAGAAGCGGTTGCCGTCAAACTTCGCCAGCGCCTGGGTCAGGGAATGGACGGTGCGGCCATATTTCAGGTCGCCGACCATCGCCACATTCAGCTGGTTCAGGCGACTCTGGGTCTCCTGAATGGTGAAGAGATCGAGCAGCGTCTGGGTCGGATGCTGGTTGGCACCGTCACCGGCGTTGAGAACCGGCACGCCGCCGGAGAACTCGGTCGCCAGCCGCGCCGCACCCTCCTGCGGATGACGCATCACAATCGCATCGACATAGGTGCTGATCACCGAAATGGTGTCGGCCAGAGTTTCGCCCTTTTTCCCCAGCGAGGTGTTGCTGCCGTCGGCAAAACCTACCGCCGATGCGCCGAGCCGATGAATCGCCGTTTCAAACGACAAGCGGGTGCGGGTCGAGGCTTCAAAGAAGCAGCTGGCGATCACGTTGTGCTTCAGCAGTTCCGGCTGCGGATGCGCTTTGAGCTGTGCAGCGGTATGCAGCACCAGTTCCAGCTCGTCACGGCTGAGGTCGTTGATCGAAATAATGTGCTTGCGATATAGCGGGTTAGCCATAGCTTTCTCCTCTGCGCGGCCGGATTGCGGACAAAAAAAAGCCCCTGCTTAAGGGGCTTTTTTATGATCGGGTCGATGACCGAAAGAAACAGCGGCGCCGCCTGCGGTCAGGCGTGATTGAGCGTCAAATTGTCCGCTGCGCTGTAGCATATTTCCTCCGGCAAATTGTGGCGCATTATACCCATTCGCGGCCGGGCAGCAAGGAAAAATCGTGCGCGAGGGAATCGTTTGCGCCCGCTCCGGCACAGCCTGACTGGCACGCAGACAGACCGGCAATCTGACGCAGCGGGTCAGCGCTGACCGAGCGTCGCCACCATCACCGCTTTGATGGTGTGCATGCGGTTTTCCGCCTGATCAAACACGATGCTGTGCGGCGACTCAAACACCTCGTTGCTCACTTCCATGCCATTATGCAGATCGTACTGTTCCGCCATCTGCCGGCCCAGCGTGGTCTGATCGTCATGGAAAGCGGGCAGACAGTGCAGGAACTTCACCTCAGGATTGTGGGTCAGATCGAGCATCGCCTGGTTGACCTGATAATTTCGCAGCAGGGCGATGCGCTCTTCCCACACTGCTTTGGCTTCGCCCATCGATACCCAGACGTCGGTGTAGATGAAGTCAGCGCCGTTGACGCCGTCGGCAATATTATCGGTGAGGGTAATTTTACCGCCGGTCTGCTGCGCGACTTTGCGACACTGTTCTACCAGCGCGGCCTCTGGCCAGCAGCTTTGCGGTGCCACCAGCCGCAGATCCAGCCCGACCAGCGCCGCCGCTTCCAGCATGGTGTTGCCCATGTTGTTACGCGCATCGCCGACGTAGACCAGCGTCATCTGGCTGAGCTTTTTACCCGGCAGGTGCTCCTGCATTGTCAGCAGATCGGCCAGTAACTGGGTCGGATGAAACTCCGTGGTCAGGCCGTTCCACACCGGCACGCCAGCATGCTCAGCCAGGGTTTCCACCAGCGCCTGGCCGTAACCGCGATACTGAATGCCATCGTACATCCGGCCCAGCACCCGCGCAGTATCGCGCATCGACTCTTTATGGCCAATCTGGCTGCCGCTTGGGCCGAGATAAGTAACGTTAGCGCCCTGATCGTAAGCGGCAACTTCGAAAGAGCATCGGGTACGGGTCGAGTCTTTTTCGAAGATGAGCGCGATGTTTTTGCCTTTCAGGGAGGGGACTTCACTGCCACTTTTTTTAGCGTGTTTTAATTCAGCCGCAAGGCTAAGCAGGTAATCAATTTCGGCCGGGGTAAAATCCAGTAGCCTGAGGAAATGGCGCTGATACAGCTGACTCATACAACACTCCGGTAACCATATAAAGTGAATTAAAATTCAATCTAACCGGATGAATATGCATTTTCAAGCCCGATGAGAATAAACTTTTCGTTTTGTGTAGTGGCGCGACAGGCAGTGTGGGAAAATAATTGTTTATTGCCGAACTCAGAGAGGACATCGTCATGGCATATGAAGCATTATTGGAAGAGCAGCGTGAAGAGACGCGCCTGATCATTGAAGAGCTGCTGGAGGATGGCAGCGATCCCGATGCGCTTTATACCATCGAGCACCATCTCTCGTGCAACAACTTCGATTCACTGGAAAAGGCCGCGGTTGACGCCTTTAAGCTGGGTTATGAAGTGACCGAGCCGGAAGAGCTGGAACTGGAAGATGGTACCACCGTGATGTGCGTTGACATCATCAGCGAATCGGCGCTCAAGCCAGAGCTGATTGATGTGCAGGTTGAGCAACTGGTGAACCTGATCGGTAAATACAATGTCGACTACGACGGCTGGGGCACCTACTTCGAAGACCCGGACGCCGAAGATGAAGATGACGAAGACGCCATCGACGATGAAGATGATAACGGCATTCGCCACTAAGTCGCGCAGGGCGGGGAATTCTCCGCCTCTCTTCTTTTCCAGCCTCGTTTTAACACCATGAACTACGCACCGTTACTTGAACCGATTTATCAGTTTCTGCACTGCCGTACGCCCCAGGCCTGGATTGATGAGGCGCGTAAACCGGAAAATCTGACCCTGTTATTAACCGATCACCTGGTGTGCGAGCTGAAAGCCGCGCAGACCGCGGTGTGGTTGATCCGCAAATATGTGGCCGACAAACCCAGCGGTGAGGCGATTCTCGGCTGGCTGAAACCGTACGAAGATTTTATCTTCCGCGAAGATGGCGACAGCGACTTTATCAATGCGCATAAAAATCTCACCAAACGCATCATCGTCCGTAATGAACTGCCGTGGGCGGATGATCTGGTGGAAAAGATGGTGCTGCTGATTAAAGAAGAGCTGCATCACTTTTATCAGGTATGGGAAATTATGCAGTCGCGCGGGCTGGTCTATCAGAAGATCACGTCCAGCCGCTACGCGAAATCGCTGCTGCGTGAGGTCACCACCCATGAGCCAGAGACGCTGGTGGATAAGCTGATTTGCGGTGCCTATATTGAAGCGCGATCCTGTGAGCGGTTTGCCAGTCTGGCGCCGTGGCTGGATGCGGATCTGGAGAGCTTTTATATCTCACTGCTGCGATCGGAAGCGCGCCACTATCAGGACTATTTAACCCTGGCGGCCCGGATATCCGCGAAGGATATCGCGCCCAGGGTACAGGCGATCGGGGCAACCGAAGCGCGCTTAATCAGCGAACCGGACAGCGAACTACGTTTTCACAGCGGGTTACCGGCATTCTGATAAAAGTAAACGGCGCTGTTACGGCGGCCGTTTATTTTTTAAAATTGAACCGGATTGATTTAATTAATAATAATCATGTAAACGTTAATTATTAAGTTAATGCGGCTTAGTAACATTCGCTAAATATTATTTGCGTCATCCCTCACAGAATGTTTTTTCTCTGCTGTTTTTTCTCTGCGGAATAAGTATATTGCCCTTGCCGAATTAGGGTTGTTATTATTTTAAGCAAAACCTGATTCACACTTTCTCTTTGCCAGAGAGGGAGTGTGAATCAGGTTTTTTTTTGCGCCTGGTACAGACGGAAAACAGGTCAGACACCTTATTCCGGACTGCCAATTTTGCTAACACGCATTTAATGGAAGGAGTCTTAAAATGAGGGGAAGGACCTGTATTCTGTTATTTATTCCACTGTTTTTTCCGCCGTCTGTGGCGTGGGCCGATTATTCCGATGCGCCTGCGCTCTCTGACAATGCTTTCCTGCACGATTCGCAGCTCGATCTCAGGCTGCGCAATTACTGGAAATATCTCAAGGAAAACGCAACACACCCTACCACCGTTCATAACGCCTGGGGGCAGGCGGCAAGTCTGGATTATCGTTCCGGCTATCTGTGGGACTGGCTGGGTTTCGATGCAACCTATACCCGCGTGATCAGGCTGGGGGCCAGCGACAACTTTGCCTCGCGCGGTCTGCTTTACGACAGCGGCGGTAATCAGCAAAAAGCGGACGCACACGGCTTTAGCAAGTTTGGCCAGCGTTATCTGAAAGTGAAACTGGGCGACAGGCAGGCGGGGTTCGAAGGGAAAGCGGGCTGGCAGGAGTTAAAAAACATTGGCGTGCTGACCAACACTAACCGCCTGTCGCGTAACAGTTACTCAGGCTATAGCGGCGCGCTGAACCTGCAGAATGTGCGGCTGGATTTGGCTTATGTGACCAAAACGATACGCCACGATTCGCCGGACAGCATTGCCCTGCAAACCCAGGATAAACGAACCATTGCGGCGATCTATACTGGCGCACTGAGCTATACCGGTGACCGTGGACGGCTCGCCTACGCATTTGGCGAAGCGCAGGATTACCAGCGGCGTCATGTTATCGAAGCGAGTTACTCGCTCTCGCCGCACTGGCGTCTCTCCTCGCAAATTTATGGCAGTCAGGGGCTGGAAAATTATAAAAATATGGCGGCCAGCAAAAGATCGTTCGACGATCGTGCCTGGCACTATGTCGGCGAAGCTGACTGGATTAACGATGGATGGACACAAAAACTGGCTGCCGCCTGGACCTCGGCGCCCAAACATAATGCGGTGGGATATTATGCGCGGCCGCTGACAAAAAATACCCGCGGGCGCTTTACCTCACTCACCTCTGCCGGGAAAGATTATACCCGTGATAAAGAACTGGCCCTGGTGGCGCAGACGGAGTTTGAAATTTCAAAAGGCATTTTTAGTGGGTTTCAGATTAACTATGGGCAGTTTAAATACCGTAATGCGCATATACGTTCGGGAGAAATTGCGCTGATTAATCGCTTTATCGAACCTCATCCAGCCCTGAAAAATCTCTCCATCTCTACGCTGTTCGGTTATGGCTGGTCATATAAGAATAATAAAGAAACGCCGCTATTTAATGCGCAAGGAAACGCTATGCGTTCTCCCTGTCTTTCGGCCGAAATCGCGATTGAGTATAAATTAAACCTGTTCAAATAAGGAAAATAGCATGAAGAAAATAGTTAAAGCGTTGCTGATTTTTGTGGCAATTGGGGCCGGTGCAGGCGAAGCCTTCGCTGCCGATGTGACAATCTTTGTTACGCGGCATGGCAAAACGATGTTTAACACGGTTCAGCGCGTGCAGGGATGGGCAGATACGCCGCTAACGCCAGCGGGCGTGGAGGTAGCGGAAAAGCTGGGACGTGGCCTGCAGACGGTGCCGTTTATCGCCGTCTGGTCCAGCGATGCAGGCAGGGCGAGACAAACCGCGCAGCTTGTGATGCACGGATGGAAAGCGCCGCTGCCGTTAAACGAGCTGAAAGGGTTGCGGGAAGTGGGCTTTGGACTGTATGAGGGCGATCTGGATAAGAACATGTGGGATGCCGTCGCCCGTCAGGCTGGTTATGCCTCTGAAGCGGCAATAATGAAGGCGTTTGCCGCAGGCAAGGTTCATATCGACCAGATGATCGACACGATCCGGCAGGTGGAAGCAGCCGGCACGTCGTCACTGGCAGGCATTAAATCAGCAGGGATGGCCGAAAGCTATCAGCAGGTGGCGAAGCGTATGGTGGATAGCCTGACCCGGATAGCGCAGCAGGCACAACAGCAGGGCGGCGGTAACGTTCTGGTGGTGACGCACGGCATGGCGATTGCGACGCTGCTGATGGCGCTGGGTGATACCACGTTAAACCAGCCGCTGCAAAATGCGAGCGTGACCCGGCTGCGCTATACCGACAGCGGGGAGTTCGTGATTGAATCCATCAACGACATGAGTTACGTCGGGCGCGGCTCATAACGTTCGCAACATGCGCACTTCACAGTCTGTATGGCCTGTGCAGCCTAATGCGCTGTCGATCAGCTCAAAGCCCAGCGACTCATAGAGCCTGATAGCGCGCGTCAGGCTACTGGTGGTTTCCAGATAGCAGCGGCGGAAGCCGCGCTGGCGCGCATGTTCCATCGCTCTTAGCGCCAGTTCGCGCGCCACGCCGAAGCCGCGCACTTCTGGCAGGAAATACATCTTCTGCAGCTCGCAGATATCGGGCGCGCTGCAGGCGAGCGGGGCGACGCCGCCGCCACCGACCACTTTACCCTGATGCTCCACAATCCAGTAGGCGCTGTGCTCGGCGCTGTACAACTCGAACAGGTGGTCGAGCTGCGGGTCGGATACGGTGTATCCTTTATCAGCCGTCAGGCCGAACTCCGCTGAAACGTCGCGGATGACCTGGGCGATATGCGGATTGTCGGCGGCAGTAATCGGCCGCACCTGCAGATCAAGGCGCGTGGTGGTGGGTGTCGTCATCATCTCTTCCGGATTTGTACGAGGTCAATAAAAAAGCCGGGCGAGCCCGGCTTTATGAATAAGCTTTCAGCTACGACGCTTACAATGCCGCAATCACTGCCTGCTGTTCAATCAGTTTTGCTTTTGATTGTTGCAGTTCGGCGACGCGTTCACGCTCTTTCACCACCACCGCTTCCGGCGCGCGGGAAACAAAGCCTTCGTTGGCCAGCTTGACCTGAATCTTGTCGATTTCGACCTCCAGTTTAACCAGCTCTTTCGCCAGTCGCTCCAGTTCGGCAGTTTTATCCACCAGGTCAGCCATCGGAATCAGTAGCTCAGCGCCTTCAACGATTTTGGTCACCGAGACCGGGCCTTTCTCGCCAGCCGGCAGAATGGTCAGGCTTTCCAGACGCGCCAGGCGCGACAGGAAGTTACGGTTCGCTTCTACCCGACGCAGTGCCGCTGGTGAGCAGTCACGCAGCAACACATCCAGCGGTTTGCTCAGCGCGATGTTCATTTCGGCACGAATATTACGCACCGCCACGATCGCCTGTTTCATCCACTCAATATCCGCTTTCGCTTCGGCATCCTCTTTCGCCGCATCAAACTGCGGGAAAGGTTGCAGCATGATGGTGTCGTCGCTGATGTTTTTCAGTCCCTTCACGCGCTGCCAGATGGTTTCAGTGATAAACGGAATAATCGGGTGCGCCAGACGCAGCAAGCCTTCCAGCACGTTTACCAGCGTATGGCGGGTGCCACGCAGTTCCGCTTCGTTACCGCTGTTCATCACCGGCTTGGTCAGCTCCAGGTACCAGTCACAGAACTGGTTCCAGGTGAAGTCATACAGCAGGTTAGCAGCGATATCGAAACGGTAGCTGTCGAGCGCGTCACGGTAGGCTTTCACCGTGCTGTTGAACTCGGTCAGGATCCAGCGATCTGCCAGCGACAGCGTCATTTCGCCACCGTTCTGGCCGCAATCCTGATCTTCGGTGTTCATCAGCACAAAGCGGCTGGCGTTCCACAGCTTGTTACAGAAGTTGCGATAACCTTCCAGGCGCTTCATGTCCCAGTTGATGTCGCGACCGGTTGAGGCGAGGGCGGCGAGGGTGAAACGCAGCGCATCGGTGCCTGACGGCTCAATGCCGTTCGGGAACTGCTTCTCGGTGCGTTTGCGGATCTTCTCGGCCAGCTGCGGCTGCATCATGTTGCCGGTGCGTTTTTCCAGCAGTGCTTCCAGCGAAATGCCGTCAACCATATCCAGCGGGTCAATCACGTTGCCCTTGGATTTTGACATCTTCTGGCCTTCTTCATCACGAATCAGACCGGTCATGTAGACGGTTTTAAACGGCACCTGCGGTTTGCCATCTTCATCTTTGATGAAGTGCATGGTCAGCATGATCATGCGGGCAATCCAGAAGAAGATGATGTCGAAGCCGCTCACCAGCACGCTGGTCGGGTGGAAGGTGCGCAGTGCTTCGGTATTTTCCGGCCAGCCAAGAGTGGAGAACGTCCACAGGCCAGAGGAGAACCAGGTATCCAGCACGTCGTCATCCTGACGCAGCGCCACATCGGCGGCCAGGTTGTTTTCAGCGCGGACTTCATCTTCGGTGCGGCCAACATAGACGTGACCGTCGTTGTCGTACCAGGCCGGGATGCGGTGACCCCACCACAGCTGACGAGAGATACACCAGTCCTGAATATCACGCATCCAGGAGAAGTACATGTTTTCGTACTGCTTCGGCACAAACTGAATGTCACCGTTTTCAACCGCTTCGACCGCCACTTTCGCCAGCGGAGCGGTGCGCACGTACCACTGGTCAGTCAGCATCGGTTCAATCACCACGCCACCCCGATCGCCATAAGGTACGGTCAGGTCGTGCGGTTTGATCTCTTCGAGCAGGCCAAGCTGATCGACGGCAGCGACGATCGCTTTACGTGCCGCAAAACGCTCCATCTTCTGGAACGCGGCCGGGATCTCATCTGAGCAGGCATCGCTGACTTCGCCGTTGGTGTCATACACCTGGGCGCGCTCGCGGATATCGCCGTCAAAGGTCAGGATGTTGATCATCGGCAGCTTGTGACGACGACCGACTTCGTAGTCGTTAAAGTCATGTGCCGGGGTGATCTTGACGCAGCCGGTGCCTTTTTCCATGTCAGCATGTTCATCGCCAACAATCGGGATCAGACGGCCAACCAGCGGCAGCATGACAAATTTGCCAATCAGATCTTTGTAGCGCGGATCTTCCGGATTGACCGCCACGCCGGTATCGCCCAGCAGGGTTTCCGGACGAGTGGTGGCGACCACCAGATAATCTTTACCGTCAGCCGTTTTGGCACCGTCGGCCAGCGGATAGCGGATGTGCCACATAGAGCCTTTGCTCTCGCGGTTTTCCACTTCCAGGTCAGAGATGGCAGTGCGCAGCTTCGGATCCCAGTTCACCAGGCGTTTGCCACGGTAAATCAGGTTCTCTTTGTACAGGCGGACGAACACCTCTTTCACCGCGTTGGACAGACCTTCGTCCATGGTGAAACGCTCGCGCTCCCAGTCAACGGAGTTGCCGAGACGGCGCATCTGACGGGTGATGGTGCCGCCGGATTCCGCTTTCCACTGCCAGATTTTGTCAATGAACGCATCACGGCCATAATCCTGGCGCGTTTTGCCCTCTTCAGCCGCAATCTTGCGCTCAACCACCATCTGCGTGGCGATGCCCGCGTGGTCGGTACCGGCCTGCCACAGGGTATTTTTCCCCTGCATGCGCTGGTAGCGAATCATGGTATCCATGATGGTTTGCTGGAAGGCGTGACCCATGTGCAAGCTACCGGTGACGTTCGGCGGCGGGATCATGATGCAAAAGCTTTCCTGGCTGGTATCGCCATTCGGTTTGAAGTAGCCCTGCTTTTCCCAATGCTCGTAAAGCGGCTGCTCGATATCTTGCGGGTTATATGTCTTTTCCATTTCTGCTATGTCGTTTGCGGCTGTGGCGGCGTTGCCGTATTCAATTGGAAACCAACGCTGCGGTACGCTTTATAGCGGTCGCGCGCCAGCTGTTTGAGAGATTCTTCGTAAGGAACGAAGTCTATCACTTCATGGAAAGCAGTAGCAAAATCTGCGAACTGTGGCAGCAGGCTAATTAACAGGTCGCGGGGCGAACTGCCGCGACGCTGCGGCCAGGCCAGTTCAACCGGCGCGCCGTAGCGCGGGCCTTCACCGGCGAGGTTATGCGGCACGAAGGCATTCGCCGGACGTTGCCACAGCGCTTCGTCGAGACGAATCGCCTGCTGCTCATCTTCACAGGCGATCAACACCCGCTTTCCGGCCCGCCAGCGTGTTTCCGCCAGATTGCACACCAGCGCTTCGATGGCGCTCAGGCCGTCGCTCGGTGCATCGGTTTCCAGCACGTAGAAGGTTGCGTTTTTCATCAGCTTGCTCGTCAGAAGATCAAGGGCGGAATCTCATCCGCCCTTGTAGTCAGCATTGCGGCGATCAGTCGTCGCCGTTCAATCCTGCCCGATTCAACAGAAACTGCGACAGCATCGGCACCGGACGGCCGGTGGCGCCTTTGGCTTTGCCTGAACGCCAGGCCGTACCCGCGATGTCGAGGTGCGCCCAGTTATATTTGCGGGCAAAGCGCGCCAGGAAGCAGGCGGCGGTAATCGCTCCGCCAGGCCGGCCGCCAATGTTAGCCATGTCGGCAAAGTTGGACTCCAGCTGCTCCTGATACTCGTCCGCCATCGGCAGACGCCAGGCGCGGTCGCCCGATTGCTCAGAGGCGCTGATCAGCTCATGCGCCAGCGGATTGTGGTTCGACAGCAGACCGCTGACGTGGTGACCCAGCGCAATCACGCAGGCACCGGTCAGGGTCGCGACGTCAATCACCACTTCCGGATCGAAACGTTCAACGTAGGTCAGCGCATCGCAAAGTACCAGACGGCCTTCGGCATCGGTATTCAGCACTTCCACCGTCTGGCCAGACATGGTGGTCAGCACGTCGCCCGGACGCATCGCCCGGCCATCCGGCATGTTTTCACAGCCGGCCAGCACGCCGACCACGTTGAGCGGCAGGTTAAGCTCGGCGACCATACGCATCACGCCATACACCGAGGCCGCGCCGCACATATCATATTTCATTTCGTCCATGCTATCGGACGGCTTAATCGAGATGCCGCCGGAGTCGAAGGTCAGGCCTTTACCGACCAGCACAATTGGCCGCGCGTCGGCATCCGGGTTGCCTTTGTACTCAATCACCGACATCAGCGATTCGTTTTGCGAACCGGCACCTACCGCCAGATAGGCATTCATGCCCAGCTCTTTCATCTGCTGTTCGCCGATGACGCGGGTCGTGACATTTTTGCTGAAGGCATCCGCCAGCTGACGCGCCTGCGAGGCAAGATAGGCGGCATTACAGATGTTTGGCGGCATATTGCCGAGATCTTTCGCCGCTTTCATGCCGGCAGCAACCGCCAGGCCATGCTGAATGGCACGCTCGCCGCTGGTCAGTTCACGGCGGGTCGGCACGTTAAACACCAGCTTACGCAGCGGACGGCGCGGCTCGGCCTTGTTGCTCTTCAGCTGATCGAAGTTATACAGCGCCTCTTTTGAGGTTTCGACCGCCTGACGCACTTTCCAGTAGGTGTTACGGCCTTTGACGTGCAGTTCAGTCAGGAAGCAGACCGCTTCCATTGAGCCGGTATCGTTCAGCGTATTGATGGTTTTCTGAATCACCTGCTTGTACTGACGCTCGTCCAGCTCGCGCTCTTTGCCGCAGCCAATCAGCAGAATACGCTCAGACAGGATGTTTGGCACATGATGCAGCAGCAGTGTCTGGCCCACTTTTCCTTCCAGCTCGCCACGGCGCAGCAGGGCGCTGATATAGCCGTCGCTGATTTTATCCAGCTGTTCGGCAATCGGTGACAGACGACGCGGTTCGAAAACGCCAACGACAATGCAGGCACTGCGCTGTTTTTCCGGGCTTCCGC
>Ga0308167_1000807_pt1 | contig 46258 bp, 33 predicted proteins | sample PhyCR1_2_FD_202138 | JGI IMG/M metagenome (GOLD analysis project Ga0308167, IMG submission 202138) | Phyllosphere microbial communities from UC Gill Tract Community Farm, Albany, California, United States - DLSLRC.R1 | ecosystem: Host-associated > Plants > Phyllosphere > Unclassified | place... | reverse complement strand
GTTAACGTCGACAGTGAAGCCGCCTTTAACCTTACCGTTGATAACGCCCTTGACCACTTCTTCTGCTGCGAAGGCTGCTTCCAGAACGATCCAGCATTCAGCGCGCTTGGCTTTTTCACGGGACAGTTTGGTTTCGCCAAAGCCGTCTTCGACCGCGTCCAGCGCAACGTGAACTTCATCACCGATGTTGATGTTCAGTTCGCCAGCGTCGTTGTGGAACTGCTCCAGCGGGATGAGGCCTTCAGACTTCAAACCAGCGTGAACGGTCACCCAACCAGCTTGGTAATCGATATCAACGATGATAGCGGTGATGATCGAGCCAGCCTGAAGATTCAGGGTTTTTAGGCTTTCTTCAAAGAGTTCTGCAAAGCTTTCGCTCATTTTAATTCCTGTTGAATAAGGGCGAAGGAATACGCCCATCTGCCACATTCCAGACAATGTGGGTTACGTTCATATAAAAGAAGGCATACAGGACTATTTCTGGTCTCCTGCATGCGATCTTGGTCATCCCGTGATATCGCGAAGTGCGATTTCACTCATGATGCGTTCAAGCACCTGCTCGATCGACAACTCAGTAGAGTCAAGCTGTATGGCATCAGCCGCCGGTTTTAGCGGGGCTATTGCACGCTGCGTGTCACGCTCGTCGCGTGCACGTATCTCTTCCAGCAGACGCGGGAGACTAACATTATCGTCCTTGGCCTTCAACTGAAAGTAACGGCGGCGGGCCCGCTCCTCGGCGCTTGCGGTCAGGAAAACCTTCAGCGGCGCATCCGGAAAAACCACCGTCCCCATATCCCGGCCATCTGCAACAAGGCCGGGCGACTCCCGAAAAGCACGTTGACGCAGCAGCAAAGCCTCACGGACTGCGGGTAACGCTGCGACTGCAGATGCGCCCGCTGCTACGGTCTCATTACGAATATCATGAGTGACATCACTGCCCTCAAGGATAATTTGCGCCGGCTTACCGTCCGTCGCTCCGACGAACTGAACATCCAGGTGTTCAGCCAATTGGCTCAGCAACGGTTCGTTATCCAACGCTACACCATGATCCCTGGCGGCAAGGGCGAGCAAACGGTATAAGGCACCGGAGTCCAGCAAGTGCCAGCCCAATGCTTTAGCCAGAAGACCTGCAACTGTACCCTTACCAGAGCCACTGGGGCCGTCAATGGTAATAACTGGCGCGGACAGGATCACGACTGCGCCTCTTCAGCCACACGCATGCCGACTTGTTTGCACAACGCCAGGAAATTGGGGAAGGACGTAGCCACGTTGGCGCAATCATGAATGCGAATGGGCGCGGTTGCACGCAACGCTGCCACGCTGAAGGCCATCGAAATACGGTGATCTCCGTGACCATGAACCTCACCGCCACCGATCTCGCCACCGTCAATGATGATGCCATCTGCCGTGGGCTCACATTTTACGCCCAGCGCCAGCAAGCCATCTGCCATGACCTGAATCCGGTCCGATTCCTTGACCCGCAACTCTTCAGCGCCACGCAGGACAGTGCGTCCCTGCGCAACTGCGGCGGCAACAAATAGTACCGGGAACTCATCAATGGCCAATGGCACCAAAGCCTCCGGTATTTCGATGCCCTTGAGCTTGGCTGCGCGCACACGCAGATCCGCTACCGGCTCGCCACCGACCTCTCGCTCATTTTCAAGGGTAATATCGGCCCCCATCAAACGCAGGATGTCGATCACGCCTGTACGTGTCGGGTTGATCCCGACATGCTCCAGTACCAGATCTGAACCTTCTGCAATCGAAGCCGCCACCAGGAAGAAGGCTGACGAGGAAATGTCACCCGGCACTTCAATATGCGTCGCTGTCAACTTGTGGCCGGACTCAACAGAAGCTGTCGCCCCTTCAACTGTCACCGGGTATCCGAAACCACGCAACATGCGCTCTGTATGATCGCGGGTTGGAGCAGGCTCGGTGACCGACGTTTTGCCTTCAGCGTACAAACCGGCCAGCAGCAGGCACGATTTAACCTGCGCACTTGCCATCGGCAACTGGTAATTCATGCCTTTGAGCTTATGACCACCCCGAATGGTCATCGGTGGGCGACCCTCGGCAGCGGTTTCAATCACCGCCCCCATCTCACGCAGCGGATTCGCTACGCGGTTCATCGGCCGTTTGGTCAGCGAGGCGTCGCCAGTCAAGGTGGTATCAAACTTCTGCGCAGCCAGCAGGCCGGACAACAAGCGCATCGACGTACCGGAGTTACCCAGATAAATAGGCCCAGGCGGCGCTTTCAAGCCCTGCAGACCCACACCATGAATCGTGACGCGGCCATGATGCGGCCCTTCAATCACTACCCCCATGTCTCGAAAGGCTTGCAGTGTTGCCAGTGCGTCTTCACCCTCAAGGAAGCCCTCCACTTCGGTCGTACCTTCAGCCAACGAGCCGAGCATGATCGAACGGTGAGAAATGGACTTGTCACCCGGTACACGAATACGGCCAGTCGCTTGACCACCAGGATTTGCCAGGAAAATCAGATCTTTAGAAGTCATAGGGTCCACATATGCCCGGCGGGCCAGGATTTTACCGAAGTGCTCGCGAGCAACCCGGGCGCGCGTAAACACGCCCAACAATTGGTGCCCGTCCCCTGCATCGACCGCGTCGCGCAAGGCGTCGAGATCAGTGCGAAATGTATCCAGCGTGCGCAGCACCGCCTCGCGATTGGCAAGGAAGATGTCATGCCACATCACTGGGTCGCTGCCGGCGATTCTTGTGAAATCGCGAAAGCCACCCGCAGCGTAACGAAAGATATCCAGATTCTCATTGCGCTTGGCCAGAGAATCTACCAGGCCGAATGCCAACAGGTGAGGCAAGTGACTGGTTGCCGCCAACACCTCATCATGACGCTCGACCTGCATGTGTTCGACGTCCGCACCGAGGGCGCGCCACAGCGCGTCCACCAGCGCCAGCGCATCGGGATCCGTCTCGGCCAGTGGAGTCAAAATGACTTTATGCCGCTCAAAAAGGCTCGCATTGGAGGCTTCGACACCGCTTTGCTCTGAACCTGCAATGGGATGCCCAGGAACAAACCGTGCCGGCATACCACCAAAAGCCTGAGTGGCTGCACGCACGACGTTGCCTTTGGCACTGCCGACATCGGTTAAGACGGCACGCCCCAAGTCCATGCCGGCCAACAGACCAAGCATTTTCTCCATGGCCAGGATCGGTACCGCCAACTGAATCACATCGGCATCACGGCATGCCGACGCCAGGTCCGTCTCACAGCGATCAACTACGCCCAATTCAACAGCCAGGGCGCGCGATGCAGGATTCAGGTCAACACCTACCACCTCTGAACACAAACCGCTTTCGCGCATCCCCTTGGCAAATGAACCGCCAATAAGGCCCAATCCGACGACCACCAACCGACCTATGACAGGCCCGGCGGATTGCAACGACAGAACATCAGCCACGAGCAAGAACCTTGGCCAGCGCCTCAAGCAAACGGGTGTTTTCCGTTGGCAGACCAATCGTGATACGCAAATGGTTCGGCATGCCGTAGTTGGCCACCGGGCGTACAATCACGCCTTCACGCAGCAAGCCTTGATACACGGGCGCAGCGACCTGGCCAAGATCCAACGCAATAAAGTTGCCTTTGGAAGGAATCCAGCTCAGGCCTAATGCTTTAAAGCCATCCTGCAACTGCTGCATGCCCGCTTCATTCAAGCGGCGGCTTTGCTCTAGAAACGCCAGATCTTTAAGCGCAGCGCAGGCCGCAGCCAATGCCAAGCTATTGACATTGAATGGTTGGCGTACACGATTGAGCACGTCTGCAACCACCGCCGTCGACAACCCATAGCCCACACGCAAAGCCGCCAGGCCATAAGCCTTGGAGAATGTGCGCGAAACCAGCAAGTTAGGGTACGACGACAGGAACTCAAGGCCATCCGGCAGTTCGCCACCTTCTGCGTACTCTATATAGGCCTCATCCAGCACCACCAGCACACGCTCAGGCACATCCTGCAAGAACTCATTCAGTGCTTCGGCACCGAACCAGGTCCCCGTCGGATTGTTCGGGTTGGCAATAAAGACCACGCGGGTGTTGCTGTCGATGGCCTCCAGCATGGCGGTCAGATCGTGACCCCATTCCTTGGCCGGCACCACGCGCGCTTCAGCACCCACCGCCTGAGTCACAATCGGGTAGACCGCGAACGCATGCTCGCTGAAAACAGCATTCAAGCCCGGAGCCAGGTAAGCCCGCGCTACCAGCTCAAGAATATCGTTGGAGCCGTTACCCAGCGTGACTTGCTGAATTTGCACGTCGCACTGCTCGGCCAGCAGGGTTTTGAGTGCAAAACCGTTACCGTCAGGGTAACGCGTGAGTTCAGCCAGCGCCTCGTTGATCGCCTCCAGCACTTTTGGACTCGCGCCCAGTGGGTTTTCGTTACTGGCCAGCTTGACGATGGTCTCAGGGGCGAGACCCAACTCGCGCGCCAGCTCATCCACCGGCTTGCCTGGAACGTATGGCGAAAGTTGTTGTACGCCCGGCTGCGCCAGGGCGAGAAAATCACCGCTCATGTATCACCGCCTTAAAGGACTGCTTTTGGGTAGGAGCCCAGCACTTTGAGCGCTACAGCTTCCTGACTGATCTGCTCCAGTACACTTTTGACCAATGGGTCGCGGTGATGGCCAGCAAAATCAATAAAGAATACATAGGTCCACTTACCGCTACGCGAAGGACGCGTCTCGATACGCGTGAGATCGATCCCGTTTTCATGAAACGGCACCAGCAGCTCATGCAGTGCACCCGGGCGGTTGCTCATCGACACGATAATCGAGGTCTTATCGTCGCCGGTTGGCGGCACTTCCTGGTTGCCAATCATCAAGAAGCGCGTGGAGTTATCCGGGCGATCCTCGATTTTTTCAGCCAGCCGGGTCAACCCGTAAAGGCCAGCAGCCATGTCTCCCGCAATAGCAGCCGAATTCCACTCACCTTTTACGCGCTTGGCCGCCTCCGCATTGCTGGACACCGCAATACGCTCCACATTCGGGTAGTGCGCATCCAGCCATTTGCGGCACTGGGCCAGCGATTGGGCGTGCGAGTAGATACGGCTGATGCTGTCGGTCTTGGTGTTCTCGCCAACCAGCAAATGGTGATGGATACGCAGTTCAACTTCACCGCAGATCACCATATCGTGCTCAAGGAAGCTGTCGAGCGTGTGGTTAACCGCACCCTCGGTGGAGTTCTCTACCGGCACCACGCCAAAATTGACCGCGCCAGCGGCCACTTCGCGAAACACTTCGTCAATGGCCGCCATGGGCTTGCTGATCACGGCATGACCAAAATGCTTCATGGCAGCAGCCTGGGTGAAAGTGCCTTCGGGGCCTAGATAAGCCACTTTGAGCGGTTGCTCCAAGGCCAGGCAAGAAGACATGATTTCACGAAACAGACGCGCCATTTCTTCGTTGCCCAGTGGCCCCTTGTTGCGCTCCATCACACGCTTGAGCACCTGAGCCTCGCGCTCGGGCCGGTAAAAAACTGGCACCTCGCCCTCAGCCAGCGACGCCATTTTGACCCGCGCCACTTCCTGGGCACAGCGAGCACGCTCACTGATCAGCTCGAGAACTTTTTCATCCAGGCTGTCGATGCGCAGGCGCAACGCCTTGAGTTCTTGCTCGGACATTAACCGTGTTCCTTCTCGAACTCTGCCATGTAGGCAACCAATGCGTTAACGGCGCGGATATCCACAGCGTTATAAATCGACGCGCGCATACCGCCCACCGAGCGATGCCCTTTGAGGTTCAGCAGGCCCCGAGCTTCGGCTCCCGCCAGGAAAGGCTTGTCGAGACGGTCGTCCGCCAGACGGAACGGCACGTTCATCCACGAGCGGTCGGTCTTGTTGATCGGGTTGCTGTAAAGGTCGCTGGCATCGATAAAGTCGTACAAGGTACGCTTCTTGACTTCATTGAGCTTACCGATCGCTTCAACGCCGCCCTGCTCTTTCAGCCATTCAAACACCAGACCGGACAAGTACCACGCCAAAGTTGGCGGCGTGTTGTACATGGAGCCATTGTCGGCCGCCACTTTGTAATCCAGCATTGTCGGGCAGATCGAGCGCGCTCGACCCAGCAGATCTTCACGAATGATATTGACCACGATACCGCTCGGGCCGATGTTTTTCTGCGCACCGGCATAGATCATACCGAAGCGGGAAACATCGACCGGGCGCGACAGAATGTCTGAGGACATGTCGGCAACCAGCGGCACGTCGCCCGTTTCCGGGATCCAGTCAAATTCCAGGCCGCCAATGGTTTCGTTCGGCGCATAGTGCACATAGGCAGCGTTTTTCGTCAGGTTCCACTCGTTCTGGCCTGGAATCGCGAAGTAATCGTAGGGCTTGGCGCTCGCTGCCACATTGACCGAACCAAAGCGCGAAGCCTCTTCAATGGCTTTCTGCGACCAGATACCGGTATCGATGTAATCGGCCTTGCCATTTTCAGGCAGCAGATTCAGAGGGATTTGAGCAAATTGCTGGCTCGCGCCGCCTTGCAAAAACAAGACTTTGTAGTTGGAGGGAATAGACAGCAAGTCACGCAGATCCTGCTCAGCCTTGGTCGCAATAGACACGAACTCATCGCTGCGATGGCTCATCTCCATAACCGACAGGCCCTTGCCATGCCAGTCGAGCAACTCGGACTGGGCACGCAACAGGACAGCTTCAGGGAGCGCAGCAGGACCTGCGCAGAAGTTATAGGCTCGTTTGCTCACATCCACTCTCACTCTGATTTGGTGGGTCACGCAATAAATCACATTATCAGCCGACACACGCCTGATGCAGGGCAGCGAATCTCATTGCAAGCGAGAGCGATAAAACAGTCAGCACTATTACCGACTGTCAGTCATCGCGAGCAGGCTCGCTTCCCCGGGGCGTGATATGTCGGTATTTCATACAGAAGATACAACAAGGGGGCGAATTCTCATCCGCCCCCTTGTGTGCCCGCTTATTCCTGCGGTTCTTCGTCAGCGTCAGCTTCCAGGGGTTGCTCTGCGTCGATGTCATCGCCGATGACGTCGTCGCTCAGCTCTTCCCGACCTTCGGCCTCGCCATCAAGCTCATCGCCCTCGACTTCAGACGGCTCCTGAACACGTTCCAGCCCAACCAGCGTTTCATCACTGGCCAGCTTGATCAAGGTAACCCCCTGCGTGTTGCGCCCCAGGCTCGACACTTCGTCGACTCGAGTACGCACCAGGGTGCCCTGATCGGAAATCAGCATGATTTCCTCGCCGTCCTGGACCTGAACAGCACCGACCAGACGGCCGTTACGCTCGTTGCTGACCATGGCAATAACGCCCTGACCACCACGTTTGTATTCAGGGAACTCGCCAATCGCCGTGCGTTTGCCATAACCCCGCGCCGAAGCGGTAAGGATCTGACTGCCTTCTTCAGGGATCAGCATCGAAATCAGCTTCTGACCTTCTGGCAGGCGCATACCACGCACACCACGGGCAGTACGCCCCATGGCACGTACATCTGACTCTTTGAAGCGAGTGACCTTGCCGCCATCGGAGAACAGCATGACTTCACGCTCGCCATCAGTGATCGCGGCGCTGATCAGAACGTCGCCTTCATCCAGTTCCAGTGCAATCAAACCGACGCTGCGCTGACGGCTGAAGGACTCCAGCGGCGTCTTCTTCACCGTGCCGTTGGCAGTGGCCATAAAGATGAAGTGACCTTCGGTGTACTCTTCTACCGGCAACATGGTGGTGATGTATTCACCCTCATCCAGCGGCAACAGGTTCACCAGCGGGCGTCCGCGAGCGGCGCGGGATGCTTCCGGAATTTCGTAGGTCTTGAGCCAGTACACCTTGCCTTTGCTGGAGAACAGCAACAACGTGGTATGGCTATTGGCAACCAGCAGGTGAGCAATGTAGTCCTCATCCTTCACACCCGTCGCCGACTTGCCTTTACCGCCACGACGCTGCGCCTGATACGCAGCCAATGGCTGAGTCTTGGCATAGCCACCGTGGGAAATGGTCACGACGCGCTCTTCTTCCGGGATCATGTCACCCAGTGTCAGGTCGAGGCGATGATCCAGAATTTCGGTGCGGCGCACGTCGCCATATTCCGCGCGAATGACTTCCAGCTCTTCACGGATCACTTCCATCAAGCGCACTGCGCTGTTGAGGATACGGATCAGCTCGCCAATCTGGTTGAGGATCTCTTGATACTCCGCCAGCAGCTTCTCGTGCTCCAAACCGGTCAGGCGGTGCAGGCGCAATTCGAGAATGGCCTGAGCCTGCTCTGGCGACAGGAAGTACTTGCCGTCACGCAGACCGTATTGCGGGTCCAGGTTCTCAGGGCGGCACGAGTCTGCACCGGCGCGCTCAACCATGGCCACGACCGCGGTGGACTCCCAAGGCGTGCTGATCAGCGCTTCCTTGGCTTCCGACGGCGTAGGCGAGGCCTTGATCAACGCGATAACCGGGTCAATGTTGGACAGGGCAACCGCCTGGCCTTCAAGGATGTGGCCGCGTTCGCGGGCTTTGCGCAACTCGAACACCGTGCGGCGCGTCACCACTTCGCGGCGGTGACGAACAAATGCTTCCAGCAGATCCTTGAGGTTCAGGATGCGTGGACGACCGTCGATCAGGGCAACGATGTTAATACCGAACACCGCTTGCAGCTGAGTTTGAGCGTACAGGTTGTTGAGAATGACCTCCGGCACTTCGCCACGACGCAATTCAATTACAACCCGCATACCGTCCTTGTCGGACTCGTCACGCAGCTCGGTGATGCCTTCGAGCTTCTTCTCTTTTACCAGCTCGGCGATCTTTTCGATCAAGCGCGCCTTGTTCAGCTGGTAAGGGAGTTCGGTGATGACAATCTGCTGACGGCCACCAACCTTGTCGATGTCTTCAATGATCGAGCGGGCGCGCATGTAAATACGGCCACGACCGGTACGGTAAGCCTCGATGATGCCAGCACGGCCGTTGATAATCGCTGCCGTCGGGAAGTCCGGCCCTGGAATGAACTGCATCAGTTCATCGATGCTCAGCTCAGGGTTGTCGATCAGCGCCAGGCAGCCATCAATGACTTCGCCCAGGTTGTGCGGCGGAATGTTGGTGGCCATGCCCACAGCGATACCGCTTGAGCCGTTGACCAGCAAATTCGGAATACGCGTCGGCATGACCGCAGGGATCATTTCTGTGCCGTCGTAGTTCGGCACCCAATCCACGGTTTCTTTGTGCAAGTCGGCCAGAAGCTCATGGGCCAACTTGGTCATGCGCACTTCGGTGTATCGCATGGCGGCGGCGTTGTCGCCGTCAACCGAACCGAAGTTGCCCTGACCGTCTACCAGCAGGTAGCGCAGGGAGAATGGCTGTGCCATTCGAACGATAGTGTCGTACACCGCAGTATCACCATGGGGGTGATACTTACCGATAACGTCACCGACCACACGGGCAGATTTCTTGTACGGCTTGTTCCAGTCGTTGTTCAGTTCGCTCATTGCAAACAGCACGCGCCGGTGCACGGGCTTCAAGCCATCGCGCGCATCAGGCAGTGCCCGCCCGACAATGACGCTCATTGCGTAGTCGAGGTAGGACTGTTTCAGCTCGTCTTCGATATTGACCGGGAGGATTTCTTTGGCCAGTTCGCCCATGAGAAGCCTGATTCCTTTTTCGGGTGAAACTCCGTCACGCCACTCGGGGCGAACGAAGCTCGTCGCTGCTGACCACGTGCCATGCAGTGACTTACGACAAATCAACGAGTTATGCCACGGATTTGCGCAGTAAGGGCACCCCCTAGGGGACACCCTGGAAACCGCCGGATGTTACCACAATTGGCGTGCTTCGCAGCTACAAGCTTCAAGTGACAGGCTGCAAGTTTGCAGCGCAGAACACGTTTAAGGAGCCCCGATGCCCCGGCGTCATGGTTGGTGCCTATAACTGGCCGCTTACCGTGGCCCTAGTGCAATCGTTTGCGACACATTAGCTGGGCCATTTTGGCCGCATCCGGGCGTTCAACAATCCCTTTCTCCGTCACGATCACGTCAATGAGATCCGCCGGCGTCACGTCAAACACTGGATTGAACGCCTTCACATCGGCCCCGACACGCTTACCGCCCAGGTCCAGCAGCTCGCTGCCTTCACGCTCTTCGATAGGAATGTCATCTCCGCTGGCCAGCTCCATATCAATGGTTGAGCTGGGTGCAACCACCATAAAACGCACACCGTGGTGCATCGCGTTGACGGCCAGTTGATAGGTACCGATTTTATTCGCCACGTCGCCATTGGCGGTAATCCGGTCAGCGCCCACGATCACCCAGGTCACGCCCTTGGTTTTCATGATATGAGCGGCTGCAGAGTCCGCATTCAGTACAACCGGAATGCCTTCGTTGGCCAATTCCCACGCGGTCAGCCGCGAGCCCTGCAGCCAGGGGCGCGTCTCATCGGCATAGACCTGCTCAATCATGCCTTCCAGAAAAGCCCCGCGAATCACCCCCAAGGCCGTACCGAAGCCGCCCGTGGCCAGGGCCCCGGTATTGCAATGGGTCAATACCGCTTGTGCATTGCCTTGATAACGACGAATCAGGTCAACGCCCAATTGCGCCATGGTCAGATTGGCTTCGCGGTCACTTTCATGAATCGCCACCGCCTCGGCCTCGAGAAGCTGCAACGCGTCAGCACTGTGTTGAACGCGGTCAAGGCGATCACGCATACGGTTGAGTGCCCAGAACAGGTTCACGGCGGTCGGCCGCGAGTTGGCGAGCACGGTGAAATCTGCCTCCAGCGCGCCCCGCCAATCACTGCCCGCCGCCATTCGCAGGCGCGCCGCCAGCACCACACCATAAGCCGCAGCAATGCCAATCGCCGGTGCGCCACGCACAACCATGTCACGAATGGCTTGCGCCACGCCGTCGGCACTGGTGTAGGGCAGCCAATGTTCATCAAAGGGCAAACTGCGCTGATCCAGCAGATACAGGGCATCGCCCCGCCAATCGATGGCCTTAACCTTTTCTGCCGCCAACAATCGATCGCGCATGCTTTTCCCCATCATCCAGAAACAAAGCCGCCGATTATAGCGAGCCCACCTGTAAGACGCTCGGGTATACTTCGCCTCCTTTTTAACATGCACTGGAAGCCGTTTTCGATGCCGACCCACGCCCTGCCTCTCGACTTGCTGTTGCTGCCCACTTGGCTGGTACCTGTGGAGCCCGCCGGCGTTGTCCTCAAGGAACATGGTGTCGGGGTCCGCGACGGGCGTATCGTGTTTATCGGGCCGCGCCACGAAGCCTTGAAACTCACCGCCCGCGAAACGCGTGAGCTACCTGACATGCTGCTCAGCCCGGGCCTGATCAACGCCCACGGCCATGCGGCCATGACGCTGTTCCGCGGCATGGCCGATGACCTGCCCTTGATGACCTGGCTGGAAGAGCACATCTGGCCTGCCGAGGGTAAATGGGTTGACGAAGCGTTCGTGCGCGACGGCACTGACCTGGCGATCGCAGAACAGCTCAAGGGCGGTATCACCTGCTTCAGCGACATGTACTTCTTCCCCAAGGTCGCCTGCGACCGGGTGCATGAAAGCGGCATCCGCGCGCAAATCGCCATTCCGATTCTCGACTTCCCCATTCCCGGGGCCAACTCGGCCGATGAAGCCTTGCGCCAGGCCGTCGAACTGTTCAGCGACCTTAAACACCACCCGCGGATCAACATCGCATTCGGCCCTCACGCGCCTTACACCGTGGGTGACGAAAACCTCGAGAAAGTCCGACTGTTGGCCGACGAACTCGACGCCGCGGTACAGATGCACGTGCATGAAACCGCGTTCGAAGTTCACCAGGCCGTCGAGCAACGGGGCGAGCGCCCGGTCGCCCGCCTCGCCCGCCTCGGTTTGCTCGGCCCGCGCTTCCAGGCCGTTCACATGACCCAGATCAGCGATGATGACCTTGCAATGCTGGTAGAAAGCAACACCAGCGTCATTCACTGCCCCGAATCCAACTTGAAACTGGCCAGTGGCTTTTGCCCGGTAGAGCGGTTATGGCAGGCTGGCGTCAATGTCGCGGTTGGCACTGATGGTGCTGCCAGCAATAATGACCTTGATTTGCTGGGTGAAACACGGACTGCCGCCTTGCTGGCCAAGGCAGTTGCCGGTTCGGCCACGGCACTGGACGCCCACCGCGCGCTGCGCATGGCCACCCTGAACGGCGCTCGCGCCCTGGGCCTGGAAAGCGAAATCGGCTCAATCGAAGTCGGCAAGGCCGCCGACATGGTGGCTTTTGACTTAAGTGGCCTGGCTCAGCAACCGGTGTACGATCCCGTGTCACAGTTAATCTACGCCACGGGCCGCGATTGCGTGCAGCACCTGTGGGTCGGTGGCAAGCACCTGGTCGACGACCGGCGCTTGACCCGGCTGGACGAACAACAGCTAGGTGCCACCGCCAAGGCCTGGGGCCAGCGTATCAGCGGCCACACGCATTGATTCAGAGACTGCGGGCAATAGCCTGCAGTATGAGCGAGATTTTTCAGTTTTAGAGGATTTACCCATGAGCAACGTTGACCACGCCGAGATTGCCAAATTCGAAGCGCTCGCCCATCGCTGGTGGGATCGCGAAAGCGAGTTCAAGCCGCTGCACGATATCAACCCGCTGCGTGTCAACTGGATTGACGAACGGGTACAACTGGCAGGCAAAAAAGTGCTCGATGTGGGCTGCGGCGGCGGCATTCTTAGCGAATCGATGGCACAACGCGGCGCAACCGTAATGGGCATAGACATGGGCGAGGCTCCGCTGGCCGTGGCCCAGTTGCATCAACTGGAGTCCGGCGTGAATGTTGAGTATCGCCAAATCACAGCCGAAGACCTGGCCGTTGAAATGCCCGAGCAATTCGACGTCGTGACCTGCCTTGAAATGCTTGAGCACGTACCCGACCCGGCCTCTGTGATCCGCGCCTGCTTTCGCATGGTCAAACCCGGTGGCCAGGTGTTCTTCTCGACCATCAACCGCAACCCCAAGTCCTACCTGTTTGCGATCATCGGGGCCGAATACATCATGAAGCTGATCCCGCGCGGGACCCACGACTTCAAGAAGTTCATTCGCCCGTCCGAACTGGGTGCCTGGAGCCGCCAGGCGGGCCTGAGCGTCAAGGACATCATTGGCCTGACGTACAACCCGCTGACCAAGCATTACAAGCTGGCGGCCGATGTTGACGTCAACTACATGATCCAGACCCTTCGCGAGGAGTAACACATGCGTTTAAGAGCAGTTCTTTTTGACATGGACGGCACCCTGCTCGACACCGCTCCAGACTTTATCGCCATCTGCCAGGCCATGCGTACCGAGCGCGGCCTGCCACCGGTTGCCGACAAACTGATCCGCGATGAAATTTCCGGTGGTGCCCGCGCCATGGTTGCCGCGACCTTCAGCATGGACCCAGAAGCACCAGGCTTTGAGGAACTGCGCCTGGAATTTCTGGAGCGTTACCAACGCGATTGCGCTGTGCACACCAAGCTGTTCGACGGCATGGCCGAGCTGTTGAATGACATCGAAAAGGCACACTTGGTGTGGGGGGTGGTGACCAACAAACCCTTGCGCTTTGCCCAGCCGATCATGGAACGACTGGGGCTGGCCGAACGCTCAGCACTGCTGATCTGCCCGGACCACGTGACCCGAAGCAAGCCCGACCCCGAGCCAATGATTCTGGCGTGCAAGATGCTCGGCCTCGATCCGGCCAGCGTCTTGTTTGTGGGCGACGATTTGCGCGATATCGAGTCCGGGCGTGACGCAGGAACGAAAACCGCGGCAGTGCGTTTCGGCTATATCCACCCGAACGATAACCCCGATCACTGGGGAGCTGATGTGGTGGTCGACCACCCATCAGAACTGCGCAAGGTCCTGGATAACGCGATGTGCAGTTGCTGACCGGCACCTAGCGCGAATGCTTTCTGATTTCTGCTGAGGCTTTTTATGTTCGATTACTCCGCCCGTCCCGACCTTCTCAAGGGCCGGGTGATTCTTGTCACCGGTGCAGGTCGCGGCATCGGTGCTGCCGCTGCTAAAACGTATGCAGCACATGGTGCCACCGTCCTGCTGCTGGGTAAAACTGAAGCCAACCTGAGCCAGGTCTATGACGAGATAGAAGCCTGCGGGCACCCACAGCCGGCGGTGATCCCTTTCAACCTCGAAACCGCCCAGCCGCATCAATATGATGAGCTGGCGGCGATGATTGAAAACGAATTCGGCCACCTTGACGGCCTGCTGCATAACGCCTCGATCATTGGCCCGCGCACCCCTCTGGAGCAACTCAGTGGCGAGAACTTCATGCGGGTGATGCAGGTGAACGTCAACGCGATGTTTATGCTTACCAGCACCCTGCTCCCACTGCTAAAGCTGTCTGCGGATGCCTCGGTGATCTTCACCTCCAGCAGTGTCGGCCGCAAAGGCCGGGCCTACTGGGGGGCTTATGGCGTATCCAAATTCGCTACCGAAGGCTTGATGCAAACCCTGGCCGACGAGGTTGACGGTATCGCTTCGGTGCGGGCCAACAGTGTCAACCCGGGCGCAACCCGCACCAGCATGCGCGCCTTGGCTTATCCGGGCGAAAACCCGGAGAACAACCCGCAGCCTCACGCCATCATGCCGGTTTACCTGTACCTGATGGGCCCGGACAGCGCCGGAATCAACGGCCAGGCGTTCAACGCACAATAACCGCGCCTGTCAACCCAAAGCCCCCGGCAACTTCCCTCCCGAAGGCCGGGGGCGCTTGCGCCGGGCCCATAGGCTGTCACCGTTAAAAACGTGCGGCCGCTCAACGGTGTACCCTTGCGCATAATCCACGCCGATTTCAATCAAGGCCTGCTCAATGCCGGGGGTTTCAACAAACTCAGCGATGGTGCGCTTACCCATCACGTGGCCGATATGGTTAATCACCTCGACCATCGCCCGGTTAATCGGGTCATCCAACATGTCCCTGACGAAGCTGCCGTCAATTTTTAAAAAATCGACAGGCAAATGCTTCAGGTAAGCAAACGAAGACATTCCTGCACAAAAATCATCCAGCGAGAAGTGACAGCCCAGCCCTTTTAGCTCATTGATAAAACGAATGGCGCTGCCCAGGTTGGAAATGGCGCTGGTTTCGGTAATTTCAAAACAGATACGCTCAGGGGCCACCCCATAGCACTCGAACTGCTCGTAAAGAAACGACAGGAATTCTTCGTCACCAATGGTCTTGCCTGACAAGTTGATGGCGCACATGGCCATAACCTGCCCCGGAACGGGCGGTGGACATTGCGAAATAAGCTTGAACACGTTCTCGACCACCCAGCGGTCAATCGATGTCATCAGGCCATAACGCTCCGCCGCCGGGATAAAACTGTCCGGGTAGATCAAACGACCGTTTTCGTCTTGCAGCCTTAGCAAAATCTCGATGTGCCTGTCGTCTGACTCCCCCACCAGCGGGGCGATCTCCTGGGAGTACAAGCAGAAGCGGTTTTCTTCGAGCGCCACATGCAAGCGCTGCACCCATGCCATTTCACCGAAACGCAAGGACAGTTCCGAATCATCCGCATGATAGACCTGCACCCGGTTGCGGCCTTTTTCCTTGGCCATGTAACACGCCAGGTCCGCCCCGCGCAAACAGGCTTCCACCGTGACAGGAGCCTGATGGATGTGCACCAAGCCGATACTGATCGTATTCAGGAACGGGCGCCCCTTCCAGGCAAAATGCAGGCTTTGGACGGTTTGACGTAGGCCGTCGGCAATTTTTTCTGCCATGTCGGGTGGGCAATTCTCCAGCAAGACGCCGAACTCATCCCCCCCGAGCCGCGCCAAGGTATCCCCCTCACGCAAACCGGACTGCAGCAACGCACAGATATGGCGCAGCAATTCATCTCCGGCTGCATGACCACACGTGTCATTCACCACTTTGAACTGATCCAGATCGAGCAACATCACCGCATGACGGCCCTGTTGGCGCATGAGGTTTTGCAACACAAGCTCCAAGCGGTATTCAAACTCGCGACGGTTGGCCAACCCGGTCAGCGCATCATGCGTCGCTTGCCAAGACAGATTGGCGATGAACTGGCGCTCCTGCGTCATGTCATGCAGCACCAATACAGCACCGCTGACTACGCCGGCACTCATAATCGGTGCCCCCACCAGCGTGACCGAGACTGTGCTGCCATCCATGCGCCGGATCATTCTGGGCAGTTCTTGGCTATTGCCAAACTCGCCACTGAGCACGTGGTCAATCAGCCTGAAACTATCATTTTGAGCGTGTTCATCCAGCAATCGGAACAAGGCGGCCAACGGAACACCTTGAGCCTCTTCGAACGTCCATTGCGTCATCTGCTCGGCGGCGGGATTCAAATACTCAATCAAACCATTCACGTCGGTGCTGATGACGGCATCACCAATGGAAGCCAATGTAATTTGTGCACGCTCCTTCTCAAACTCCAGCGCTTCGGCAAACACACGGCGCTGGGCCAGTACTTTCTGAGTGCGTATCAGCGCCAGACCAATAAGCCCCAGTGCAGTGGCAATGTTAATGACCGCCAGGAGCCTCCAAATAAAACGTGAGCCCTCCCCCAAGGCATCACTGAACGCTTTGGCCGCTGGCGTAACACCTTCGTTGATGGCGAAAATTTGCGCCTTCCATCCGTTGATATCCGCCTCACTGGCACTGTTGGCCGCAATGACTTCATGCATTTGCTCAGCCAGGTGGTCAAGTTGTGCCAGGTAGGTATCGCCCACTGCCCATTTCTCAATGGCCGTGCTCAAGTAACTGAAGTCATGAAAATGACGGTAGAACCAGATAAGGCTCGATACGTCTTGCGGGCTGTTGCCGCCTTGCAGAATGCCTTCACGCGCCTCGATCAAATCGGGTGGCGTCTGGTCCAGAGCGATGCGAAGCCGGCTGGCACCTTCAGGCACATGAATGGCCTGCCGGTACTTCTCGAAAATCACCGGATCGCGGCTGTCGGCGTAGAGGCTGAGGAAATAAATGGCATCTTTCTGCCCTTTGCTCCACAAGCTCTCACCCGCGACATAAGCCCTCACCGCGGAGAGCGTATACAGGCTCACGCCTGCCAATATCGCCTGAAACAACACAACGGCAATAAACGGCCAGACAATGCCTAATAAACGGAGCGTTTCCAGGGATCGTTTGTGCTTCATGGATGCCCTTTGCTTGAGCCGCGAAAATGAAGCCAGAGATGTCGCCTCACCTCAGCACAGCCTAGGCTAATTTCCGACAACCAGAAGCACCACGAGCGCCTGCCTACGGCATAAAACCTACCGCCAGGGACCGCCAGGGACCGCCAGGGACCGCCAATCCGCTCAGGTTTGCTGTAAATGCCCGTACAGCCTGGCATAGAGCCCGCCTTCTGCGATCAACTGCTGGTGATCGCCCTGTTCAGCAATGCGCCCACCGTCAAACACCAACACGCGGTCTGCCTGTTTTACCGCAGACAAGCGATGGGCAATGATTAAAGTCGTGCGACCACTCAAGAATTTTCCCAAAGCGTGATGCAGGTTGTATTCGGTGGCGGCATCCAGGGCACTGGTCGCCTCGTCCAGGATCACCACCCTGGGATCAGCCAACACCATTCTGGCAATCGCCAGCCGTTGGCGCTGCCCGCCCGACAAGCGCACACCGGAACGTCCAACGATGCTGTCCAGCCCTTGAGGCAGCATCTTGATCGTGCCCTCCAGTTGCGCAATTTCCAGAGCCTGCCAACAGGCCTCGTCTGTACGCTCACGGCCCAGCGTCAGGTTAGCCCTTACCGTGTCGTTGAACAGTGCCGGGTGTTGCAGCACCACCGAGACATGCTCGCGAATGGTCGGCAAGCCAATCTGCGGCTGACTGACGCCCGCAAAGTAAATACTGCCTGACTGCGGCGTATAGAGCCCCAGCAACAGTTGCACCAGCGTACTTTTGCCGCCGCCACTGGTACCCACGATGGCAACCTTCTCACCCGCCGCAATGCTCAGGTTAAGGCGATCCAACACTTTTTCGTCGCCATAACTGAAGCTCAACTCCCGCACCTCGATATCAACCGTGCGGCGCCCCGCAAAGGGATTCACCTGCGCGGGATAATCCGGCTCGTCGTTGCGCGCCAACAATTGATTGATCCGGGTGATGGCTCCGCCTGCGGCGTAAAAGGCGTACTGCAAGTTCAGCAACTGCTCGACAGGCCCAATCATGAACCACAGGTAGCTGAACACGGCGAGCATCTGCCCGATCGACAAGTCAGAGAACAACACCGTCAACATCGCTGCTGCGCGAAAAATATCAATACCGAACTGAAACAACAGGCCGCTGGCACGGCTGGAAGCGTCACTCTTCCATTGCGATGCCACCGCAAAATCGCGGACTTCCCGCGCGCGCTGCTCCAGGCGGCCCAGGAAAAACCCCTGGCGATTGCCGGCACGCACTTCCTGGATGGCATCCAGGGTTTCGGTCAGCGCCTGAGTAAAGCGCCCCGTGCTGTCGTTTTCGAGTTTCTTGAGGTGTTTGACCCGTTTGCCCAACAGAACCGTGGCGTAAATCACCATGGGGTTGAACAACAGAATGAGCAACGCCAACTGCCAATGCATCCACAACAGAATCGCTGAAGTCCCCACCAACGTCAGCATGGCGATGAGGAATCGGCTGAGCGTTTCACCCACAAACTTGTCGAGCGTATCGAGGTCGGTCACCAGGTGCGTGGTCACTGTGCCGCTGCCCAGGCTCTCGTATTCCGCCAGAGAGATTCGTTTCAGTCGCTCAAGCAAGCGCAGGCGGATGCGAAAAACGATGTCTTTGGACAACCGCGAGAACAGGCGAGCCTGCAAGACGTTAAACAGCAGCGCGCCACCGCGCAGCAAAAACGTCACAAACAGCATCAGGCCGATGTAACCCGGCGCGCTCTGCCAGGCAACGGGCAGCCAGTGATTCATCACGTTGAGCGCGGCCCCGCCATGGCCCAACAACACCTCATCCACCAGCAGCGGCAACAATAAAGGGATGGGGACACTGCACAGCGTGGTCAACAACGCCACGCCGTTGGCAGCCCATAAAGCCTTTTTATGACGAAAAGCCAGGCCGCGTATGTAGGCCCAGCTCAGGCGGTCCGTGGTGGAAGGTGTCGACAAGCCTTCGCTCGAATCACGCACGCGTGGCGCGTTCAAGCCAGCGGCTCAGTAAATCCGACAACGCTGGGAGGGGCTGATAACCGTTGGTCAACAAGGCCAACTGGCCATCGCGCTCAGCCAACAAGGTGGGGAACCCGGCGACCCCCAAACCCTGGACCCAGGCAAAGTCAGCTGCTGTGGCACCCTGTTGTTCGGCACTGTCAAAAGCCGCCGCGAACTCGCTACGCCCTACCCCGGCCGCTTCGGCCAACGCCACCAGTACACCGGCCTGAGTGACATCACGCCCTTCTACATAAAAAGCGTGCTGAATCAGTTTAAGCAACGCCCAGGCACCCTCCGGGGTCAAGCTGCGCGCCGCTACCACGGCCCGGCACGCGGGCTCGCAGTCATACACAAAGCCGTGAGGCAAGGCCCCTTCATGGGTAAATGGCTGGCCCGTTGCTTCGGCCACCGCTTGCCAATGGTCCAGGATGTAGCGTCGAGTGCCAGGATCAAGCGCCGCCACGCTACCCGTGCGCAAACCGCCGACCACCAAATGGGTCTCAACCCCTGCCGCGCGCGCCTGATCTACCAGCGCCTGGGCGACAGGAGCAAAGCCCCAACACCACGAGCACATAGGGTCCATGACATAAATCAGACGCGTAGACATGATCAGGCCTCGGCAGGTTTACGGTAATTGTGGCCAATCGGGTGCGGCTGATTGCGGGCCTTGGCCAGGTCAATCTGCTTTTGCCGGTCGATAGCGCTGCGGCGAGTTTTCTCGCTCAGCGTGTCCCAGCAGTGCGGGCAACTGACGCCCGGCTGATAATGCTCGGACTCGCGGTCGGCTGTGCTGATCGGTGTACGACAGGCGTGGCACTGGTCGTACTCACCCTCGCTCAGGTCGTGCCGCACTGTGACGCGGTTATCGAACACGAAGCAATCGCCTTGCCACTTGGTCTCTTCCTGCGGCACCTCTTCGAGGTACTTCAGAATCCCGCCCTTGAGGTGGTAAACCTCTTCATAGCCTTCGCTCAGCATGTAGCTCGAGGCTTTTTCACAGCGAATGCCGCCCGTGCAGAACATGGCGATTTTCTTGTGCTTGGCCGGGTCGAAATGGGCTTTGATGTAGTCGGGAAATTCGCGAAAACTGGTGGTCTTCGGGTCGATAGCCCCTTCAAAGGTACCGATCGAGACTTCATAGTCGTTGCGTGTGTCGATCAACAATACTTCTGGATCACTGATCAGCGCGTTCCAGTTCTCGGGGTCGACGTAGGTCCCGACTTTCTTGTTCGGGTCTACGCCTTCAACGCCGAGTGTCACGATTTCTTTCTTCAGCTTGACCTTGGTCCGATAGAACGGCTGGTCGTCACAGTAAGATTCCTTGTGGTCGATATCGACCATGCGCGGGTCGCTCTTGAGCCAGGCAATCAGCCCGTCAATGCCTTCACGGCTCCCCGAGACGGTACCGTTGATCCCTTCTTCGGCAATCAGCAGAGTGCCTTTGATGCCGTTATCGACCATGGCCTTGAGCAACGGCTCGCGCAATTCGACGTAATCTTGCAGGGTGACAAATTTATACAGTGCAGCAACAACAATAGGCGCGGTCATCGCGTATTTCTCCAGGTGGCTACCCTCGCAAAGGGTGAACCGGATGCTAAAAAAAACGCGCCGACAAAGCGGCGCGCTGCGGATTCTAGCAAAACACCCGGTCAGTGCCCACCGCCGGCACACACCGGTGAGGCCGGTGCGGTACCGATTTTCGCCCATTCTTCAGGCGTGTACGTGTGCAGCGCCAACGCATGGAACTCACCCATCAGTTCACCCAGCACGGCGTAAACCTTCTGATGGCGCTTGACGCTGTTAAGCCCGGCAAACTGCTCGCTGACGACCACGGCCTTGAAGTGGGTCTGCAACCCGCGACTGTGCATATGGCTTTCATCCAGCACGGTCAGGTGCTCGGGTTGCAACGCACTTAGCGTCGTTTCAATACGGTGTTGCATGCTCATTCAGGCTCCGCTTACTTCTTCTTGGCCGGGGCCGCAGGCTCCAGCTCGGCGGTCATGTCAGCCAGCAACTTGTTGACGACAGGTACTGCGCTCTCCAGCTTGGCCTGGGTCATTTGGGCAGATTGCTGAGTCAGTTGCGGCATTTTTTCCAGAACCTTTTTGCCCAGCGGCGACTGGTAGAAAGCAACCAGGTCCTTGAGTTCGGATTCAGTGAAGTTGGTGGTGTACAGCTTGACCATGTCCGGCTTCAGCTTGTTCCAGCCAATGGCCTGGTCCAGAGCGGTATTGGCCTTGGCCTGATAGGTTTCCAGCAAGGCCTTTTTGGAAGCCGGTGCCTTGGTCTGCTCAAAGCGCTGGGCAAACATTTGCTGTACCTGCATGTACACCGGGGTGCCCAGCTTGTCGGCATGTGCCAGCTTCAGGAACGTTTCAGCACTGGCGGCGTGGCTGGCTGCATCGGCAAACACCTGGCCGCTGGCACAGACCAGAACAGCTGCAGTACAGAGGGCGCGAAAACGAGTCATCGAATTTCCTTTATCTAGCAAGCGAGGTCGAACCCCAAGGGCAACCATTCTGCGCCTAACAAAGTGTGTCACTCAACCCCGAGCGTGATAGCCGTTCTCATCAACCGGACAAAACACCTTTAAACCCAAAGATTGAACCCCCGGGGCGAATCAGCACCTAAGCTCTTGGATTAAACATTGAGGAGCAACCGCCTGATGAGCCGTATCGAAACCGACAGCCTGGGTGAAGTGAATGTGCCGGACGAGGCCTATTGGGGGGCTCAGACACAGCGCTCGCTGATCAACTTTGCCATCGGCAACGAAAAAATGCCGTTGGCGGTCTTGCACGCACTGGTGCTGATCAAAAAAGCCGCCGCCAGGGTCAATGACCGTAATGGCGATATCCCACCTGATATCGCCCGCCTGATTGAGCAGGCTGCCGACGAAGTGCTGGACGGCGAGCACGACGCTCAATTCCCGCTGGCCGTGTGGCAAACCGGTAGCGGCACCCAAAGCAATATGAATGCCAACGAAGTGATCGCCGGGCGCGCCAATGAGCTGGCGGGCAAGGGCCGGGGCGGTAAATCCCCGGTCCATCCCAATGATCACGTCAACCGCTCACAAAGCTCCAATGACTGCTTTCCCACCGCCATGCACATTGCGGTGGCCAAGGCGGTTCATACCCACCTGCTGCCAGCCCTGACCGAACTGTCCGGCGGCCTGGCCGAGCTAGCGGCACGGCACATGAAACAAATCAAAACCGGGCGCACCCACATGATGGACGCAACCCCGATTACCTTCGGCCAGGAAGTCTCGGCGTATATCGCGCAATTGGATTACGCCGAGAAAGCCATTCATGCGGCGCTGCCGGCGGTGTACGAACTGGCTCAGGGCGGCACGGCCGTGGGCACCGGCCTGAACGCACCCCACGGGTTTGCCGAGGCGGTTGCCGCCGAACTGGCCGCGCTGTCAGGTTTGCCGTTTGTCACCGCCCCCAACAAGTTTGCCGCACTGTCCGGGCATGAGCCGCTGACCAACCTGTCAGGTGCCCTGAAAACCCTGGCCGTGACGTTAATGAAACTGGCCAACGATTTTCGTTTGCTGGGGTCAGGCCCACGGGCCGGGCTGGCTGAAATCAAATTACCCGCCAACGAGCCGGGCAGTTCGATCATGCCGGGCAAGGTCAACCCGACCCAGTGCGAAGCCCTTTCAATGCTGGCGTGCCAAGTGATGGGCAACGACGTGACCATCGGCTTCGCCGCCAGCCAGGGGCACCTGCAACTGAACGTGTACAAGCCGGTGATCGTGCATAACGTGTTGCAGTCCATCCAACTGCTGGGTGACGGCTGCAGTAACTTCCACAGGCACTGTGTCATCGGCCTTGAAGTCGATGCCACCCGAATGGCCACTCACCTCGAACGGGGCTTGATGCTCGTGACTGCGCTCAACCCGCATATTGGCTACGATAAATCGGCTCAAATCGCCAAGAAAGCCTACGCCGAAGACCTGACTTTGCGCGAGGCGGCACTGGCACTGGGCTATGTCACCGATGAGGAGTTTGACCGCTGGGTTCGCCCGGAAAACATGCTGGGCAATGGTAAACACGGCTGACCCCAGGCCGCTTGCAGGTGCCAGGGCCGGCCTCACCTGCAAGCGTATGGCTAGCGTTTATTTTTTCTGATGTTTACCCGTTTTTTCGAAGGCAGCTTCAAGCGCCTCGTTGATCGTGCGCAGCACTTTGACCCGCGCCCAGCGCTTGTCATTGGCTTCAATCAGGGTCCAGGGTGAAATTTCGGTGCTGGTACGGTCAACCATATCGCACACCGCCGCCCGGTACTGATCCCACTTCTCCCGGTTACGCCAGTCTTCTTCGGTGATTTTAAAGCGTTTGAACGGAATCGTTTCGCGCTCCTGGAACCGTTCCAATTGAGTGTCTTTGTCAATCGCCAGCCAAAACTTGACGACCACAACGCCCGCGTGACTCAGTTGCTCCTCAAATTCATTGATCTCACCGTACGCCCGCATCCAGTCCGCTTGGGTGCAGAAGCCTTCGACCCGCTCCACCAACACGCGGCCGTACCACGAACGGTCAAAAATGGTAAACGCACCCCGTGCCGGAATCTGTCGCCAAAAGCGCCACAGGTAGGGTTGGGCCCGCTCGTCTTCTGAAGGCGCTGCAATCGGCACTATCCGGTATTGGCGCGGGTCGAGGGCACCGGCGACACGTCTAATCGCCCCTCCCTTACCGGCGGCATCGTTGCCTTCAAAAACGGCCACCAACGCATGACGGCTCATGCGCTTATCCCGCATCAACCCTGACAGACGAGCCTGCTCGGTAATCAGTTGCTCCTGGTAGTCATCTTTTTCGAGGCGACGGGTCAGGTCCAGACAGTCCAGCAGGGTCAACCCATCCAAAGACTCCAGCAACGGAGGCACATGGCTCGGGCGGTTTTTGGTCTTGGGGATATCGAGGGCCGCTTGCAGGCTTTCCAGCAAAATTTTCCCCACGGTCAGGCTGCGGTAATTCGGGTCGACACCTTCCACAATGTTCCACGGCGCGTAGTCTCGACTGGTACGCCGAATTACCCGCTCGCCGAAACGCACAAAACGGTCGTAGATTTCCGACTGCTGCCAATCGAGCGGGCTGATGCGCCAACTGTGCAAAGGGTCGTCCTTAAGCGCCTTCAAGCGGGCTTTCATTTGCTTTTTGGACAGGTGAAACCAGAACTTGACGATCACCGCGCCTTCGTCACACAGCATTTTTTCCAGACGTTCAGCGGCCGTGATCGCCTGATCCAGCACCGCGTCCTTGAACAGGCCGTGCACCCGGCCCTGTAACATCTGGCTGTACCAATTGCCGAAGAGCACGCCCATCCGGCCTTTTGCCGGTAACTGACGCCAATATCGCCAAGCGGGAGGGTGCGCCATCTCTTCGTCGGTCTGGCGTTCGAAGGTGCGAACCTCAATCAGCCGGGGGTCCATCCACTCACTCAGCAACTTGACCGTTTCGCCCTTGCCGGCTCCTTCAATGCCGTTGATGAGCACAATGACGGCGGCCCGCTTCTGCTGCTGCAATTCGTATTGAGCCTCCAGCAAGGCTTCACGCAGGATAGGAGCCTCTGCGTCGTAGGTTTCTTTATCGATGAAATGACCAATTTCGGCGGATTCAAACATGGATGGCTTCCTCGCAAGATGCCACTAGCCTAGCGGATTGCTACGTTTTTCGTAGGAACAAACCTCATCAATGCGCGCTGCTTCATTCTCTGCGCCATCGATCGGCTAGAATGCCCGCCTTGCCGTTGCCGAGCTGCACATGACTACTGAACTGCCCAATGCCCAGATTGACTGGGATGACCAAGGACGCCCCCATTCGCGGGTGTTTGACGACGTGTATTTTTCAGACAAATCCGGCCTGGAAGAAACCCGCTATGTGTTTATCGAGCAGAACGCGCTCAAAGAGCGCTTCGCTGCCCTGCCCGCCCACCAGCCACTGGTGATCGGTGAAACCGGTTTCGGTACCGGCCTGAATTTTCTCTGCGCCTGGCAACTGTTCGAGCAAACGGCTCGGCCGGACGCCCGCCTGCATTTCATCAGCGTTGAAAAATACCCGTTGACTCGCGACGACCTGCAGCGCGCCCTGGCGCTCTGGCCGGAACTGGCGACTTACAGCGAACAACTGCTGGCCGCTTACGTTGCCATTCACCCGGGGTTTCAGACGCTGACGCTGGCGCAAGGCCGAGTGACCCTGACGCTGTTGATCGGCGACGCATTGGAACAGTTGCCGCTGCTGGATGCCCACGTGAACGCCTGGTTTCTGGACGGTTTTGCCCCGGCCAAAAACCCGGACATGTGGACCCCTGAGCTGTTCGCGCAACTGGCCCGCCTGGCCGCGCCCGCGTCCACCCTCAGCACCTTCACCAGCACCGGCTGGGTACGCCGGGCGCTGAATGAGGCCGGATTCAAGATGCGTCGCACCCCGGGCATCGGCCACAAGTGGGAAATTTTGCGCGGCACCTTTTTGGGTGTGCCTGAAGCCGCGCCGGTATCAACAGCCATCAAACCCTGGTATGCACGCCCACCGCAGGTGGCCGGCGCGCGCAAAGCGCTGGTGATCGGTGGTGGCCTGGCCGGTTGCGCCAGCGCCAACAGCCTCGCTCGCCGGGGCTGGCACGTCAGCCTTCTGGAGCGCCACGAGCGCTTGGCCAAGGAAGCCTCGGGCAACCCTCAAGGCGTGCTGTACCTCAAATTGTCAGCCCACGGCACAGCATTATCGCAAATGATTGTCAGCGGATTCGGCTATACCCGTCGGCTGCTTGAACACTTGCAGCGCGGCCGTGACTGGGATGATTGCGGCGTACTGCAACTGGGCTTCAATGCCAAGGAAGCCGAGCGCCAGGCGCAACTGGCCGCCGCCTTCCCTCCCGAATTGGTGCGCCTGATCGATCAACCTGAAGCGCAGGCACTGGCCGGTATCGAACTGGCCCATGGCGGTTTGTTCTACGCCGAGGGCGGCTGGGTCCACCCTCCCGCGTTGTGCCAGTATCAAGCCCTGCACCCGGCTGTTCAGGTGCTGACCCATCACGATGTGGTGCAACTGCGCAACATCGATGGCCAATGGCAGGCCTGCCAGGACGATGAGGTGCTGGCCAGTGCGCCCGTGGTGATTCTCGCCGGGGCCGCGGAGGTCAAGCGCTTCCCGGCCAGCAGCGGTCTGCCGCTCAAGCGCATACGCGGGCAGATCACTCAATTGGCTGAAACTGACCGCAGTGGTGCGCTAAACACGGTGGTCTGCGCCGAAGGCTATGTGGCTCCCGCCCGGTTAGGCGAGCACACGTTGGGGGCCAGCTTTGACTTCCATAATGAAGACCTGACCACGACCCCCGCCGGGCATCAGGGCAACCTGGATTTGCTGGCAGAGATCTCGCCGGACATGACGCAGCGTTTAGGCCACGCGCAACTGAACCCGCACACCTTGCAAGGCTGGGCGGCCTTTCGCTGCACCAGCCCCGACTATTTGCCGATCGTCGGGCCTCTGGCCGATCCGCAACCGTTTGCCGACGCCTATGCCGTGCTGGCCAAGGATGCGCGCCAAGTGCCCGACACACCATGCCCATGGCTAGACGGCTTGTACGTCAACAGCGGCCACGGCTCACGCGGCCTGATTACTGCACCGCTGTCGGGCGAGTTGTTAGCGGCCTGGATCAATAACGAGCCCTTGCCGCTGCCCCGTAGCATTGCCGAAGCGTGCCACCCGAACCGTTTTGCAGTACGGTCACTGATCCGGCGCAGCTAAAGGCGCAGGTTGGACGGGCGGCGTAGGGTGCAGCGCTTCCCGTGTTTTTTCAAGGCACCACTGCTCGATTCGATCGTCCATCTGGTTGCGAATCTCTGTCACGCGACGCAAATAGCGCTCGCTGGTCATGTCGGGTGACTGACGTAACAAGTCGCTGAGCTCTGTGAAAAACGTAGTCGTCTTGCGTGAAAACTCGCTTTGATACTTCTGAATCAGGTAGTTACGCCAAAACGTGGTTTTACTGATGAACTCATTCAGCGCCACCGTCAACTCGGCCTGCTCCACGCGTAATCGGGCACTGTCCAGATCCGCTTGGGTGACTCCCGCCAACTGAACAAACGTCATACTTTTCGGTTGCCCCGGCAATTCGAGCGGCTGGGCAAGCCCGATTCGATAGGCCAGCATCACTTCAACATCATCCGGTAGAGGTCCACCTGATACTGGCTGTTCTGCGGCCTTGAGCGCATACGCTTCCAGCGCAAGGTCGTTGACTTTATTGAGCCGAAACAGCCGTCGAGCCAAGTGCAAGAGCTCAGATTCCTGGGTGGCAGCCGTTATGCTCAGGTTGCCCAAGAGAACCTGTACTTCCATTTCGCTGAAGATCAACAACACACTGTCGATGCACGTGCGGGGGGCGGCCGCAAGGTCAAAAAGATCAAGACGCAGATTTTGTCGTTGGTAAGCCGCCTCGATCATTTCCCACACGCGGCGGCTAAGATCCTGGCGGATGCTCTGCGCTTCAGAGGTCGTGGTCAAACGGCTTATCACCGTAAAAAAATCGCTGGATAACGCTTCTGCCCTCAGCCCGCTCCACAGCCCTTCACAGCGGCTCAATTCGTGGTTGGTGATCCCCAGGGTCCAATATTCAAAGGCGGCTGCTTCACTGACCAGCGCTTCGCTGTTGATGCCCAGGCTGCTCCCACCGCGCAGGGTGAACCTGGCCAGTTGAAAGCGACTGGCGGCAGAGAGCGGGTTGCCCGACAACGAGATGTTGCGCAACACCAAGGCGGGCGCTTCATAGACCAGCGCCGGGATTTCGGGAATCTGGTTTTCACGCAGGTCCGCAACCTCCAGCAAAGGTCGGGAGATAAGGCCCTGCGGCCAGGCGTCGATGCCGGTACGGCGCAAATACACGCGCCGCATAAAAGACAGATTGCCCAAGTCAAGCAAAGGGCCCAGCGGGTTGTCATTCAAATTCAAGACTTCCAGCCTGGGCAACGCCCCCAGCAACCCGGCATCTTGGGGTGTCAGCGCAAGAGCGTTATGCCGCAACGACAGGCTGCGTAAATAAGTCAGCTCTCTTAGCGCGCTCGGGAGGCGAGTTAATTGATTGTTATCCAGGTACAGCCGCGTCAAACCCTTGAAGTGCAGCAGAAACGAATCGAACGCGTCCTTGCACTCCATATTGCTCATATTCAATTCGCTGACATGGTCGAACACAACCGTCTCAGGGAGTTCTGGCAGGCGTCCTACGCGCAACCCTTCAAGGCTCAACTGGTCGACATGGGCATCACTCAACCACGGCATGTGGGTTGAATCCTTGCGCCAGCAGCTTTGAATCAGGCGTGTGGCCTGGTAGCGACTCTCCGAATAATCGTAGGGTAAAGCCGAGTCGGGTGCCGCATATACCCATGCCTGCAAGGCCTCACGCAACGCTTTTTTGGCGCGTTTGCGGGTGCGCAGATACGCCAAGGGGTCCAGGCCACTTTCAGTGATGGAGTCCAGGTAGGCATGGACATGATCGTCTGTAAATTCAGGGTTCAGGCTGCGCACGCGGCGCTGCACAGACCTTGAATAGCGACCTGCATCCAGGCCGCACAATGGATAACCCACCTTGCCGGATGCCAGCCGCATCGGTGCCTTAAAACCCGGTTTGATCGGCTGCATGCCCAAGGTTTTAGCTGCTTCAACGCGATTCATTGCCGCCAAGGTGGCCAGGGCGGCATCAAACGCTTGCGCCTGTTCAATACCCAACGCTTTGCGTTGCACACCGTCCAGTGAATGAAACAGCGCTCAGGACAATAAAAGGTCATCCTGCCCCTCACGCTTATACCCTGTGCCCTGTCGGCTGTATCGCTCAAAATGCTGCTGCGCCTGAACCACGATCACGGGTGGGCTCACGGCCGGGCTGCCCCAACGCTCAATCAGTTCGCCTTGAGGAGAGCCCGCCCGCAGCTCCAGAGCCGCAGATACAGGCCAATTGGGCAACTGGGTCAAAAAGTGGCGCGTTAGTAATTGCGTATCCGCACCCGCCTGATACTCCAGATAAAACCCCTCGAGCGCACGATTCAAACGTGATGCGTGCAAGTCAAGACGCGCCTGCTCGGCCAGCACCAACGGCACCTTGCCCGTACCCAGCATCTCCCGCTCCACATCGTTGGCAGACGTGGCCAATGCTTGGGCCACCGGGCGAGGTAAACCGGGAAATGCCGCCTCAACAGGCTTGGCTTGTGCCGCACTGGAAACATTCACACGCTGGTACAGACGCTCAAAAACGGCCCGACGGTGATCACTGACGTAGGCCCCAAGGCGCTGCGCCAGTGCCGATACCGGGGGGGGTGAGAGCGAAATACGGCTGCCGAGCAGTGCTGTTACCTGCTCGGGTGCCAAGGCTTCCAGCACGGTGTGAAGCACCTTGCCTTGGTCAAGCTGTGCGGGCGTGACAACGATGCGAGACGTGGTCGGCCATAGCACATTGCCATATTCCACCGTATTGAACCCAGCCCCATCAACCAGGGTCAGCCCTTTGCCCTCAGGCCAACCCGGCAGTTCGGGTAGCAGTGTCAGTTGCAGGTCAACCAACTCAGCACTGAGGAAACGGTTACTGCCCATTTGATCGATAAAACGCGTGATTTTCCGGTCAATTGCAAAACGTTCCAGCGTGATCTGCAGAAGCGCCGGCGGCGGCAGGTTTTCGAAGTGAACCTGTCGCATAAGCCCATTATCGGTATCGGTCAGTTGTCGTACCTGCTCCAGGGTCTGCTCATCGAGTGCTGCAAATCCGGGGCCCAATCGACCGATCAAGGTCGAACTGCCCTGCCACTCCAGAGGGCGCTCGTGGGCATGCTGCCAGGCACCTGCCTGATTGTTCAGCAGTGCCGGCTGGTAAGCGTCGGGGCGCCGAGGATGGGGGATGCGCCACTGCTTTCGAGTGGCGTCCCAGCGCACGGCATAATGCTTGTCGCCGACCGTGACATGGGGCTTGCCGCCGACATGAAAAAAACCCTGCGCGTCACGCAAATGACGTCGATGCTGCTGTGAACCCGTGTAGGTGTAGTGGTCCAGTTGCTTGTTCCAAAGCCGTGCGGTGCCGTCGTCACGCTTAATGGCTTCAAACCCCTCAGCGTACTCTTGCGTCGCACGGCCCAGGCTGGAGGCTACTTTCTTGACCGCCGCCACGCCGGTCACTACTGCGGCCGTCGTGGCGAGATCCCTGGCTACGTTCAACAAATGCCCGCGAGCATGGTCAATGTCCCCATGCGCCCAGTCCTCAACCCCTTCGTACACCTCGGCGAGCATGTCTGCGACAGCTACCGCCAGCATCATGTCGCCCAGTATTGGCACGAACAACGACGCCATATTGACCAAAAACAGGCCTGCTGCTTTATAGCGCTGCCATCTTTGTTCACGCTCACGTTCATCCAGCACCCCGGTAGGCACCGCCAGCAACTGGGCGTCGGCAAACATGTTGTGCAGTTGCACCGAGCATAAATAGCGTGCTGCCGTGACGCGCTGGTGTGTAGCGGTCAGCCCCAAATGCTCTGGCCGGGCGTTGAGCTTTTGCACAAACACTGCCCGCGTACTCAACGGCACAAACCGGGAGAAAAAGGTCGCGTATTCAGGCTTCGACAGACTGGTCTTGAGGGCGTCAGTCAGGGCCTGCAAAGCGCTGAACTCGCGCAAGGGCGCTACAGGGTCATTGGGTATATAAACAATCAACCGATTGTGTGGGTGTGCGAGTACATCGTCAGAAGAAAACACCAGCACGCCGTCAATGGCCGTTTCCAACAAGGAAAGACTGCTCAGTAATATCGGCTTTCCATCCAGTTCGACAGGGGCCAGCGGCCGGGGCGTCTCGTGCTGCGCCACAAGCGCCAGCAGCGCTTTATAGGCAGACGCTGAGATTTGCTTTTTGGCAAACGCAATATGAGCATCGACTTCCATGTCATAGCGTTTGAGAAGCCTCAAGTTGGATTCGGTCTCTACCTCATGGGCACTCGGGCGTGAACTGCCGGAGGGTGCAACCCCCAAAAAACGCTGCAGGTACTGTTGATACTTGAGCCCCAGATTCAACTGTCGGCACAACGCTGCAAATTGATGGGGCCGTAAGGTACTGGCGTATCCCGGGTGGCCCATAAGGCGAATATAGCTTTGCGGATCAAAACCCCCTGCCTGCGCTTCATCCTCCGAGAAATTCTGCAAGGCGGCCCACAGCAGCGTTTTGGGCTCCTCATGAACGGAGTGACGTTTGAGCGAAGCCAGAAACGTCGAATCGCCTGACAGATAGACCCGCACCACCTCCAGGCGGTCACGAAAGACATTCAGCGTGCCGCCTGCCGGGCCTTTAAGGGCCGCAATCAACAGCGGCGCGCAGAACGCTTCAATCCCTTCCAGCTCCGAAAATTTCTGCCCCACCAGCCGGTGGTAAGCCCGGCTCTGCGCCATGGATTCATTCAAGGCCGTGATGAGCTCGGGCGACGTTTCCAGCAGCCATTTGGGCATGTGGCTGTGAACCAGCTCAAGCGGCTCCAGATCACTCAGGGTCGAATCGCGGGCATCAAGGGGCGGATAGCGGTGGGGGTCGGTCATAACGGTGGGTCCATTTCAGTGTGCACAGTTCAGGTGCAACCTATCCCCGTCAGGCACCCGCCATGCCGTACATAACTACCCCGACCTCAAAAAATCTGCCAAATCCCACGGTATAAAAACGACCGCCTGTAAGTTTTATTGAACGATTGGTGACGCCTGTTACTCGATAAACCACGTCTACCCGGTGCCCCGCATAGGCACCGACTTACACCGGTAGCAACACACATGCAGAAATATCAAGGACTTACACACCATGTGCGGATTAGCTGGCGAGTTACGTTTTGATCTTCAACCTGCCGACCTGGCAGCCATCGAACGCATCACCCACCACCTTGCACCACGTGGCCCCGATGCCTGGGGGTTTCACAGTCAGGGGCCTGTTGCCCTTGGCCATCGTCGACTGAAAATCATGGATTTGTCAGATGGCTCGGCGCAGCCGATGGTCGACAGCCAATTAGGCCTGTCATTGGCCTTCAATGGCGCGATTTACAACTTTCCTGAACTGCGCACCGAGCTGGAGGCCTTGGGCTACTGTTTTTTCTCGGGAGGTGACACTGAGGTTATTCTCAAGGGTTATCACGCCTGGGGGGAGGCTTTGCTGCCCAAACTCAATGGCATGTTCGCGTTTGCCATTTGGGAGCGCGATACCCAGCGCCTGTTTCTGGCCCGTGACCGATTGGGCGTCAAGCCGCTGTACCTGTCGCGCACGGGCGAGCGCCTGCGTTTCGCCTCGACGTTGCCGGCGCTGCTCAAGGGCGGCGACATCAGCCCGATGCTGGACCCCGTCGCGCTCAATCACTACTTGAACTTTCATGCGGTAGTCCCCGCACCCCGCACCCTGTTGGCGGGCATCGAAAAACTGCCGCCAGCGACCTGGATGCGCATTGATGCCAGTGGTCACACCGAGCAAACAACCTGGTGGACCCTGCCCTACGGCCCGCGTGCCGATGAGGTCAACCTGACCTTTGAGGACTGGCGCGATCAGGTCTTAGAAAGTACCCGCGAAGCAGTAGCCATCCGCCAGCGAGCAGCCGTGGATGTGGGGGTGCTGCTGTCCGGCGGCGTCGACTCCAGCCTGCTGGTCGGTTTGCTGCGGGAAGTGGGCGTACAGGATCTGTCGACGTTTTCCATCGGTTTTGAAGATGCAGGCGGCGAACGCGGGGATGAGTTCCAGTATTCGGACTTGATCGCCCGGCACTATGGCACCCGACATCATCAGTTGCGCATTGGCGAGCACGAGATCATCGAGCAACTGCCCGCGGCGTTTCGCAGCATGAGTGAACCGATGGTCAGCCACGACTGCATCGCGTTTTACCTGCTGTCACGGGAAGTGGCCAAGCACTGCAAAGTGGTGCAAAGCGGCCAAGGCGCTGATGAACTGTTTGCCGGCTACCACTGGTATCCACAGGTGGACGGTGCCAGCGACCCTTATGCCGCCTACCGCGCCGCCTTTTTTGACCGCTCTTACGATGAATACCAAGCGACGGTGCAACCACAGTGGCTGACGGCCAATGACGCGGCCGGTGACTTTGTTCGTGAGCACTTTGCCCAACCGGGTGCCGAAGCCGGCGTCGACAAGGCACTGCGGCTGGACAGCACGGTGATGCTGGTGGATGACCCGGTCAAGCGGGTCGATAACATGACCATGGCCTGGGGCCTTGAAGCGCGCACGCCTTTTCTGGACTACCGCCTGGCTGAACTGTCGGCGCGCGTGCCCGCGCGCTTCAAATTGCCCGAAGGGGGCAAGCACGTACTCAAGGAGGCCGCGCGCCGGGTCATCCCCAGTGAAGTAATCGACCGCAAGAAGGGTTACTTTCCAGTCCCCGGGCTCAAGCATTTGCAGGGCAACACGCTGAACTGGGTTCGTGACCTGCTGCTGGACCCGAGTCAGGACCGTGGGCTGTTCAATCCGGCAATGATCGATCAATTGCTGACCAATCCCCAAGGTCAACTGACGCCCCTCAATGGCTCGAAACTCTGGCAGTTGGCGGCCTTGAACCTGTGGCTGAGCGAGCAAGGAATCTGACCGATGAAACCTCTCGCGACCGCCTACAACCAACGACTGGTAAGGGGCCAGGCCCCTTCATACGAACGCTTGCAAGCACGCTTTGCCGAAGACGGCAGCGCATTGAATACCCAGCCGGCAGCCGTGCATTGCGGTTGGGGCCGGCTGCTGATCGGGCACACCTTCCCCGACGCGGCGTGCATGGCGAATGAACTGCTTAACGAACGGCCGGGCGAGCGTGACATTGCGCTCTATGTGGCGGCCCCCCAGCAAGTGCTGGCTCAATCACCGCAGCAACTGTTTCTGGACCCTTCCGATACCCTGCGCCTGTGGTTCACTGATTACCGGCCAGCCACTCGCGTGTTCCGGGGCTTTCGAATCCGACGGGTGCAAAGCGACGCGGACTGGGAGGCCACCAATGCGCTGTATCAATCGCGCGCCATGTTACCTATCGACGCCTCGCGCCTGACGGCTCGCCATCTGGGCGGCCCGGTGTACTGGATGGCGGAAGATGAGGACAGCGGCGCAGTGATTGGGGCCGTGATGGGCCTCAATCACCACGCCGCGTTTCACGACCCGGAAAACGGCAGCAGCCTGTGGTGCCTGGCCATTGACCCGCGCTGCACGCGGCCGGGTGTCGGTGAAGTGCTGGTGCGTCATTTGATCGAACATTTCATGAGCCGGGGCTTGAGCTACCTCGACCTGTCGGTGCTGCACGATAATGAGCCGGCCAAAAACCTGTACGCCAAGCTGGGCTTTCGCACCCTCACCACCTTTGCCATCAAGCGCAAAAACGGCATCAACCAGCCGCTGTTTCTCGGCCCTGGCCCAGAGGTCGGGCTTAACCCCTATGCGCGCATCATTGTTGAAGAAGCTCATCGACGCGGCATTGACGTACACATTGACGATGCCAGTGCCGGGCTATTCACCCTTAACCACGGCGGACGGCGTATTCGCTGCCGTGAGTCCCTCAGCGACCTGACCAGCGCCATCAGCATGAGCCTGTGCCAGGACAAACGTCTGACCCACTCAGTACTCACCCAGGCCGGGCTGCGCCTGCCCACCCAGCAACTGGCCGGCAACACCGAAGATACGCTGGCGTTTCTGGCGTTGCACAAACGGGTGGTGGTCAAACCGGTGGACGGCGAACAAGGCAACGGTGTGGCAGTCGATCTGTGCACCCTCAAACACGTGCAACAAGCCATCGAAGCTGCCCGGGCATTTGACAGCCGGGTGCTGCTTGAGAGCTTTCATGAAGGGGACGACTTGCGGATCGTCGTCATCGGTTTTGAGGTCGTCGCTGCCGCTATACGTCGCCCGGCGCAAGTGGTGGGTGATGGCCAGCACAGCGTCCTGCAATTGATTGAGGCTCAAAGCCGCCGCCGTCAAGCTGCGACCGAAGGCGAGAGCCGCATCCCGCTGGACACCGAAACACTGCGTACCGTGCAGGCCGCAGGCTTTGAATACGACAGCATTCTGCCCACCGGCCAGGTGTTATCCGTGCGCCGTACCGCCAACCTGCACACCGGCGGTTGCCTGGAAGATGTGACCGAGGTCTTGCACCCGGTACTCGCGGACGCCGCCATTCGCGCGGCACGGGCGCTGGACATCCCGGTGGTGGGGCTGGATTTGATCGTGCCATCTGCCGACCAGCCCGAGTATGTGTTTATTGAAGCCAACGAGCGGGCCGGGCTCGCCAACCACGGGCCTCAGCCCACGGCTGAACGTTTTGTCGACCTGTTGTTCCCCCACAGTCAGCCTGCGCCCTGAGCGCAACCGCTGCACGTTATCGGGCCTGCCCCCTTGCAAAAGGGGGCAAGCCTTTCACTCAGGAGTCTTTATGAATCGCACCCTCCCCGAACCTGACCTTGACTACCTGCAACGGGTACTGCTGGAAATGCTGGCCATCCCCAGCCCTACCGGTTTCACCGACACTATCGTGCGCTACGTGGCTGAACGCCTCGAAGAGCTGGGTATTCCATTCGAACTGACCCGGCGCGGGACCTTGCGCGCCACCCTCAAAGGCCAGAAAAACAGCCCGGACCGTGCGGTGTCTGCCCATCTGGACACCATTGGTGCCAGCGTACGTGCCATCAAGGACAACGGCCGTCTGGTACTGGCACCCGTAGGCTGTTGGTCCAGCCGTTTTGCTGAAGGCAGCCGTGTCAGCCTGTTTACCGACAATGGTGTTATTCGCGGCAGTGTGCTGCCATTAATGGCATCAGGCCATGCTTTCAACACGGCGGTGGACGAACTGCCGGTCAGTTGGGACCACATCGAGTTGCGTCTGGACGCCTACAGCACCACCCGCGCCGACTGCGATTCACTGGGCGTGAACATAGGTGATTTTGTAGCCTTTGACCCGCTGCCGGAATTTACAGACAGCGGCCATATCAGCGCGCGGCACCTGGACGACAAGGCTGGCGTGGCCGCCTTGCTGGCAGCGCTCAAAGCCATTGTCGACAGTGGCGAACAACCGCAGATCGATTGCCACCCTCTGTTCACCATCACCGAAGAAACCGGCAGCGGTGCCGCCGCAGCGTTACCTTGGGATGTCAGTGAATTTGTCGGGATTGATATTGCGCCGGTTGCACCGGGCCAGCATTCAAACGAACACGCCGTCAGTGTGGCCATGCAGGACTCGGGCGGGCCGTATGACTATCACTTGTCACGGCACTTGCTGCGCCTGGCGACGGAACATGAATTGCCCGTACGCCGGGATATGTTCCGCTATTACTTCAGTGACGCGCACTCGGCGGTGACCGCCGGGCATGACATTCGCTGCGCCTTGCTGGCCTTCGGTTGTGATGCAACCCACGGCTATGAGCGCACCCATATCGATAGCCTCGCGGCGCTGAGCCGATTGTTGGGAGCCTATATGATGAGCCCGCCGGTATTTGCCAGCGATGCCCAACCCGCGCAAGGGTCACTGGACCGCTTTAGCCATCAGTTGGAACACGATGCCCAGATGGAAAGCGATACGCGCGTGCCGTCGGTAGAAAGTTTGGTGGGGGACAACAGGGGCTGAGAATCATCGGTAGCGAGCACGCTCGCTACCGACTCAATCAGACTTGGGATTGAGCGCCTTCAAACCACGCCAGTTTCTCGCGCAGCAACACCACCTCACCGACGATCACCAGCGTCGGAGCATGGACTTCATGCTCCGCTACCAGTTGCGGCAAGTTATCCAAGGTGCCGGTGAACACGCGCTGGTTGGAAGTGGTGCCTTGCTGAATCAGCGCGGCCGGCGTATCAGCCGAGCGACCGTGTTTAATCAGTTGCTCGCAGATGGTCGGCAACCCTACCAGGCCCATGTAGAACACCAGCGTTTGCGCCGGGGCGACCAGGTCGTTCCAAGGCAGGTTGCTGGTGCCATCCTTCAAGTGCCCCGTGACAAAACGCACGGACTGCGCGTAATCACGATGGGTCAGCGGAATACCGGCGTACGCCGAGCAACCACTGGCAGCGGTAATACCCGGCACCACCTGAAACGGAATGCCATGCGCCGCCAGCTCTTCGATTTCTTCGCCACCCCGGCCAAAGATAAACGGATCGCCCCCTTTGAGCCGCACCACACGCTTGCCTTGCCTGGCCAGATCGACCAGTTGCTGATTGATCTGGTCTTGGGGCACCGCATGATCGGCGCGACGTTTACCGACATACACACGCTCGGCATCACGGCGGCAAAGCTCAAGAATCGCAGGAGCCACCAGACGGTCGTACAGCACCACATCGGCTTGCTGCATCAAGCGCAAGGCGCGAAAGGTCAACAAGTCAGGATCACCGGGGCCGGCCCCGACCAGGTAAACCTCACCCGTGGTCAGCGCTGCTTCGCCGTTGATCTTGGCCTCCAGCAAGCGTTCAGCTTCAGTGCCCTGCCCGGCCAGTTGACGGTCGGCAATTGGGCCCTGGAACACATCTTCCCAGAACCCGCGGCGTTGCTGCACATCCGGAAACAGGCCTTTGACCCGGGTTCGGAAACGCGCGGCAAGGCCGGCCAGTTGACCGTAAGTCGAAGGGATCCAGGTTTCGATCTTGGCCCGAATCAAACGCGCCAGCACAGGCGCGTCACCACCACTGGAAATAGCGATGACCAGCGGTGAACGGTCGACAATAGCAGGGAAAATCACGCTACACAGGGCTGGCGCATCCACCACATTAACCGGCACACAACGTCGGTGTGCATCAGCGGAAACCTGGGCATTAAGCGGTTCGTCGTCCGTGGCGGCAATGATCAGCACACACCCGTCAAGGTCTGCCTCAACATAGCCGCGCAAGACTTGCTCACCGCCGCTGCTGTTTACCAACTCGCACAGCTGAGGCTCTATAGCAGGTGCAACCACCCGCAACACGGCACCGGCGTCGGCCAGCAAGCGGGATTTGCGCAAGGCAATTTCCCCGCCGCCGACCACCAGCACGCGACTGCCCCGCAGGTTATGAAACAGCGGCAGAAACTCCATTTAGCCGATGACCTCGATACCGCCCATGTAAGGCTTGAGCACTTCAGGCACACGAATTGAGCCATCTGCTTGCTGGTAGTTCTCCAGTACGGCAACCAGCGTACGACCTACTGCCAAACCGGAACCGTTAAGGGTGTGTACCAACTCAGGCTTGCCGGTTTCCGGATTACGGAAACGGGCTTGCATACGACGCGCCTGGAAATCGCCGCAATTGGAGCACGACGAAATTTCGCGGTATTTGTCCTGGCTCGGAACCCAGACCTCAAGATCGTAGGTTTTAACAGCGCTGAAGCCCATGTCGCCGGTGCACAACGCCAGTGTGCGGTAAGGCAACTCAAGCAGTTGCAGGACTTTCTCAGCGTTGCCTACCAGACCTTCCAGCGCATCCATCGAGGTGGAAGGCTCAACAATCTGAACCATCTCGACCTTGTCGAACTGGTGCTGACGAATCATGCCGCGGGTGTCACGCCCCGAAGCACCGGCTTCACTGCGAAAGCACGGTGTGTGAGCCACAAACTTGATCGGCAGGGTTTTGTGGTCGACGATGTCGCCCGCCACGATGTTGGTCAGCGACACTTCAGCGGTCGGAATCAAGTACAGATCAGCCTCACCTTCACGGCTGATTTTGAACAGGTCCTCTTCAAATTTAGGCAACTGACCCGTGCCCTGCAACGCAGGTGCCTGAACCAGATAAGGCGTGTAGGCCTCTTCATAGCCGTGTTCGTTGATGTGCAGGTTGAGCATGAACTGCGCCAGCGCGCGATGCAGCCGGGCGATCGGGCCACGCAGCAAGGCAAAGCGGGCACCTGACAATTTTGCTGCAGTTTCAAAGTCCAGCCAGCCATGTTGCTCGCCAAGCGCAACATGGTCCTTGATTTCGAAATCAAATGCCTTCGGGGTACCCCAACGACGAATTTCGACGTTGTCGTCTTCGTCAGCCCCGACTGGCACGGATTCGTGCGGCAGGTTGGGCAGGCTCAACAGGATCGAGTCCAGTTCAGTCTGGATCGCTTCCAGCTCAACTTTGCCGTGGGTCAGATCGCTGCCCATGGTTTCAACGCTGGCCATCAGGGGCGCGATATCTTCGCCCCGCGCCTTGGCTTGACCGATACTTTTGGAAATCGCATTACGCTCAGCCTGAAGCTTCTCGGTCAGCGTCTGGACTTCCTTGCGGCGGGCTTCGAGCGCGTCGATGCGCGCCACGTCCAGCGTGAAGCCTCGGGATGCCAGGCGATCCGCTACGTCCAGAAGGTTGCTACGTAACAGTTTGGAATCGAGCATGTCGGTTTCTCGTTTATCAAAGTTTGGTCAGGGACAGGCCAGCCCAGGTCGCGAGCAGCCCACCGAATACGCTGAGGGCGGCATAGCCCAGTGCCAGTGGCACTTGCCCATTTTCCAGCAGGCGCACCGTATCCAGAGAAAAGGATGAAAAAGTCGTCAAACCGCCCAGGAAACCCACCATCAGTCCAGCGCGGACTTCAATAGGGACTTCCGGGCGGATTAAAAAAAGCCCGTAAAGGAAGCCAATCAGCAGGCAGCCCACGATATTAACGGCCAATGTCGCGGTATAGAAGTGCTTTGGCCAATTGGCGTTCACCCAATTACCGGTCGCGAAACGCAATAAAGTGCCTGCGATACCGCCCACCGTCACAGCAGCGATCAAGGGAATCACTCTTTTCTCCGCTGTAGAGGGCTGGCCTGATCCAGAGCAGCCAGGTGTTTGAGCTTTTCGCCAATTTTCAACTCAAGCCCCCTCGGTACTGGCTGATAGAGCGCCAAGGGCTCCAGCTCATCGGGGAAATAGTCTTCACCGGCAGCATACGCATCCGGTTCGTCATGGGCGTAGCGGTATTCGCCGCCATAGCCCAATTGCTTCATGAGCTTGGTCGGCGCATTGCGCAAATGCAGTGGAACTTCGAGCGAGCCGTGCTCAGCCGCACTGCGCAATGCCGCTTTAAAGCCCATGTACACCGCGTTGCTTTTCGGCGCACAGGCCAGGTAGGTAATGGCTTGCGCCACGGCCAACTCGCCTTCAGGGCTGCCGAGGCGCTCTTGTACGTCCCAGGCTGACAAACACAAGCTCAAGGCCCGCGGGTCAGCGTTACCGATGTCTTCACTGGCCATGCGCACCACCCGGCGTGCGATGTACAACGGGTCGCACCCACCGTCGATCATACGGGCGAACCAATACAGCGCCCCGTCCGGGTTGGAGCCGCGTACTGACTTGTGCAGCGCCGATATCTGGTCGTAGAAGGCTTCGCCGCCTTTGTCGAACCGGCGCTGGGTATCACCCAACAGGCTTTGCAGCAAGTCGGTGCCGATTTCGCTGTTGTCTTCGGCCAGGTCTGAGGCGTTTTCAAGCAGGTTAAGCAACCGCCGGCCATCGCCATCAGCGGCCCTGAGCAACGTTTGGAACCCCTCATCACCCAGAGTCAGGCCGCGCTTGCCCAAACCTTTGTCTTCGGTCAACGCACGGTGTACCAACTTGCGCAAAGCCGCCTCGTCGAGGCTTTTGAGCACGTACACGCGCGCGCGCGACAACAGGGCGTTGTTCAACTCAAACGACGGGTTCTCGGTGGTCGCCCCAATAAAAATCAAGGTGCCATCTTCGACGTAGGGCAGAAATGCATCCTGCTGCGACTTGTTGAAGCGGTGCACTTCATCGACAAACAGGAGGGTACGCCGCCCGTATTGACCGGCCTGCTGCTTGGCCATTTCAACCGCCTGGCGGATCTCTTTGACGCCAGCGAGCACCGCCGAGACGGTTTCGAAATGGGCATCCGAGACCTCTGCCAGCAAGCGCGCCAAGGTGGTCTTGCCCACCCCGGGCGGGCCCCAGAAAATCATGGAATGCAGCGCACCTTGCTCCAGCGCTTCGCGCAGGGGTTTGCCGCGAGCGAGCAGGTGCTCCTGGCCGACATACTCGTCCAGGTTGGCGGCCCGCAAGCGGGCCGCCAGGGGTTGGGCAATCGGGGCACTTCGAAACAGATCCATGGGCAGCGCTTGAAACCTCTTGGTCCAGGTTATTCCTGGATGACATCAGCCCCTTTCGGGATATCGAACTTGAATTTGGAAGCAGGCACAGGCTCGTTGACCTTCACCCCGTTGAACAGGATGTTGGTGCGTTGACCAACGCTGTCAATCAACTGCATATCGTTGATCTTGCCACCCCGGAACGACAACCGCAGGGAGTCGAACAGCGTGTCCTTTGTTTTTGGCTTCAGCGTAAAGTCCATCACGTCACCCGCCTGTTTGGAGGTGATATCGAAACTCTCACTGATTTTTGACACATCGCCGGACAGTAACAAGGCCGGTGTCTGGGTCAGGCGCTGATCCAGCTTCTTGATGGTGGCCTGCTCAAGGTCCGGGTCCCAGAGCGTGACTTTCTGACCATCGGAAATCATCGTTTGCTCGTTCGGTGCATCCGTGTGCCAGTAGAACAAGCCTGGACGCTTGACGGCCATTTCACCGGCTGTTTCCTGAAGTTGCGTACCACTGCCGTCCAGCGTCAACTGGGAAAAACGTGCCGTGATGGTATCAGAGCCCAACAATTGGCCGAGGCGCTTCACACTTTCAGCATCGGCATGGGCCGAAAGCGAAGAGAACGCCAGAACAGGCAACAACAGCATGCTGATAAGACGCATGAAAATCCTCATTGATTAGTTAATCGCTGCCCGCGACAACGTCGCGGCCAGATCAGTCACGCATAGGCGCTGGAGCCAACACTTCGCGTGAGCCATTGGTGTTCATAGCAGTCACAACGCCAGCCATTTCCATGGACTCGATCATACGAGCAGCCCGGTTGTAACCGATCTTGAGTTTGCGCTGCACCGCAGAGATCGAAGCGCGGCGGCTTTCGAGTACAAATTGAACGGCTTCGTCATACAGCGCATCTGTCTCGCTGTCTTCACTGCCCTCACCACTGCCGCCCTCAAACCCGCTGCCCGCCTCTTCAACGCCACTGAGAATATCGTCGTTGTAATCCGGGCTGCCGCGCAGCTTCCAGGCTTCAACCACACGGTGCACTTCCTCATCGGACACAAACGCACCGTGCACACGAATCGGCAGGCTGGTGCCCGGCGGCATGTAGAGCATGTCACCGTGGCCCAACAGTTGCTCGGCACCGCCTTGGTCGATGATCGTGCGTGAGTCGATCTTGCTGGAAACCTGGAAGGCCATACGCGTCGGAATGTTGGCCTTGATCAGGCCGGTAATCACGTCCACCGAAGGGCGCTGTGTAGCAAGAATCAAATGAATACCGGCCGCCCGGGCTTTCTGGGCAATACGGGCAATCAGTTCTTCGACCTTTTTACCGACGATCATCATCATGTCGGCGAACTCGTCGACCACCACTACAATGGTCGGCAGTTTGGTCAAGAGCGGTGCTTCATCGTGAATGCTTTCGCGCTTGTACAGAGGGTCGGTCAGCGGTTCGCCAGCGGCTTGAGCTTCCTTGATCTTCTGGTTGAAGCCGGCGAGGTTACGCACGCCCATCTTGGCCATCAACTTGTAACGTCGCTCCATTTCAGCGACGCTCCAGCGCAAGGCGTTGGCCGCATCTTTCATGTCCGTGACCACCGGGCAGAGCAAATGCGGGATGCCTTCGTAAATCGATAACTCCAACATTTTCGGGTCGATCATGATCAGTTTGGCGTCTTCAGGCCCCGACTTGAACAATATCGACAGAATCATCGCGTTCACGCCCACAGACTTACCAGAACCCGTCGTACCCGCTACCAGCAAATGCGGCATTTTGGCCAGGTCTGTAATAACCGGCTTACCGCCAATGTCATGGCCCAAAGCCAGAGTCACCGGCGACTTGGCATCATCAAACTCAGGGGTCGATAACACTTCAGAGAACCGCACGATCAGGCGGTCTTCGTTGGGGATTTCGATGCCCACCGTGGTTTTGCCTGGAATGACTTCAACCACCCGTACGCTGGTTACCGCCAGCGAACGGGCAAGGTCTTTGGCCAGGTTGGCAATACGGCTGACCTTGACCCCAGCCGCCGGCTGGATTTCATAACGGGTAATCACCGGGCCCGGGTGAATGGAGTCAACCGTCACTTCCACCCCGAACTCCTTGAGTTTTATCTCAAGCAAATGGCCAACGGCTGCCAGAGACTCCGGGGAATAATTGAGCTGTTTCTTCTCGGCTGGGTCCAGAATCGAGATAGGGGGCAATGTGCCTTCCACCGCACTGTCGACAAACAATGGAACCTGCTTCTCTTTTTGCACCCGTTTGCTGGGCTCAGGGGCCTTGGCCGGTGCGGGCGCAATGACGGCCGGCACGTGCTTTTCACGCTCGGACATGTGCTTGGTCAGCGCCTGTTCGCGCTCAATCAAGCGCTCTTTGGCCTTGGCCTGCTCACGCTTGTCGGGAACGCTGGGTGCCACCACCTCATTGACCCGGTTATCCACCTCACGCAGTTGCGCCACCAGTTGCTTGCGCTCGTTGCGGTCCGCCCACCAGCGATTCCCCGCGCCCTGGATCAGCTCGAACAGGTCAAGGGTGATCTTGCCGGTAATGTCCATGACCTTGAACCACGACAGGTCGGTGAACACCGTCAGGCCAAACAGGAACACTGCAATCAGCAGCAGAGTGCTGCCTTGGATATTCAAGGCATTTTTAGCCAGATCACCCAGGCTTTCCCCCAGCGCACCGCCCGCCCCTGCGGGCAGCCCCTGAGCAGAGTGAAAGTGGATGTGGGCCAGCGCCGCACCCGCAATGACCAGAAAGATCAACCCGACCAGGCGCCACGAAAACAACCAGCCACTCCACTGCCACGGCTGGTGCCGTTCGCGGAAGATCTGATAGGCCTTGATCGCCAGCAGCAAAGGGAAAATATACGCAAAGTAGCCGAGCACCATAAACAGGATGTCAGCACTGTAAGAGCCCGCAGGGCCACCGAAATTCTGCACATCCACTACACGGCTGTCATGGCTCCAGCCCGGGTCGTCCTTGCTGTAGGTCAACAACGCCATAATTATGAAGAGGCAAAGGGCACCGATAGCGATTAATGCACCTTCCTTGAGTCGGTAGTGCAATTGCTGACGCCAGAGAGGAACTGCTTGAGGTGCTGCTGTGGATTTCTTCAAAACGCGTCTTTTCCTGCGCACATGGCGCGCACAACTATTGATTGACTACAAAATACTGCTCATACCGAACAGGCGACAAGTTCACACATGACACTGGACTAGCCTTGCACGGAGCCTTGTAATATACCCTCTGAACAAAACTCGGCCACCCCGGAAGCCGGATTAGTCTGTGCAGTCTAGAACAGCTCATACGGGTGGGCCATTGTACGGGTTTAAGCCGTTGATGCCACGCGCCAGCAAGGGACGGGCACATTCGCCCGGCATTGCCTTGAGCAGCCCCAATTTGAGCATGCATTACCTTTTGTGACAAAGACTTATAGCAGGGTCGAAACGGCGCTCGGCTTTAACGGGCAGACCCTTTAAGACCGCACGAGTACAGCAGAGTTGCAGGCTTCCCCCTCTCTTCATGCAAGACTGATTACCATGCTGACCTGGTTAAAACGCGACACACTGACATTCCCGCCCCTGACAAAGGCCATGCGCGAGCCAAACGGGCTTTTAGCCGCGGGTGGCGACCTCTCGCCAGACCGGCTGATCCAGGCCTACCGTCACGGCTGCTTTCCATGGTTTTCCGAAGGCCAGCCCATTTTATGGTGGTCGCCAGATCCACGCACCGTGCTGTTCCCGGACGAACTGCATGTGTCGCGCAGCCTGGCCAAACTTCTACGCCAGCAACGCTACCAGGTGACTTTCGACCGCGACTTCGTCAGTGTCATCCACGCGTGCGCAGGGCCCCGCCGTGATGCAGACGGCACCTGGATTACCGACAACATGCAAAACGCTTACATTGAATTGCATGCTCGTGGCCACGCTCACTCCGTCGAGGTCTGGGATAACGGCGAGCTGGTGGGTGGCCTGTACGGGCTGGCAATGGGCCAACTCTTTTTTGGCGAGTCCATGTTCAGCCGCGCCGACAATGCGTCGAAAGTGGGTTTCGCCACCCTGATCAAACAGCTCCAAGCCTGGGGGTTTGTACTGATTGATTGCCAGATGCCCACCCACCACCTGCACAGCTTGGGTGCCCGTGCTATCCCGCGCCAGCAATTTGCCGACTATTTGCGCGACCACCTGGACCAACCTACAACGGCAACATGGGTTTTATAGGCACCTTTCACACACTGACTTACACTTAATTCAAAGATTTCCCGAGGGCCGATCATGACCGAGCTGGCGCGCTTGAAGTTCTATGCCACTCAACCTCACACTTGCAGCTACCTGCCCGACGAACAAGCCACCACGCTGTTCCTCGACCCCAGTCAGCCAATGGATGTGCAGGTTTACGCCAACCTGTCCGAAATGGGCTTTCGTCGCAGTGGTGACCACCTCTATCGCCCGCATTGCCTGAAGTGCGACGCCTGTACTGCCGCGCGTATTCCTACCGCCCTGTTTGTACCCAACCGCCAACAAAAACGTATTTTCAAGCGCAACTCCGACCTGACTGTACAGGCCGTAAAGCCCAGTTTTAGTGAAGAGCACTTTGATCTCTACCAGCGCTATATCGAACAGCGTCATGCTGATGGCGATATGTTTCCGCCCAGCCGAGACCAGTTTTCAACGTTTCTGGTGCGCGATCTGCCGTTTTCGACCTTCTACGAGTTTCGCCTCGACAAACGGCTCATGGCAGTCGCTGTCACTGACGTCCTGCCTAACGGTTTATCGGCGGTGTATACCTTCTACGAACCCGCCGAGGAGCGTCGCAGCCTAGGGCGTTACGGTATTTTGTGGCAAATTGCCGAAGCCCGCCGCCTGGGGCTCGACGCCTTGTACCTGGGATACTGGATCAAAAACTGTAAAAAAATGAACTACAAGACTGAATATCGCCCAATTGAGCTACTAATTAGTCAGAGATGGAGCACTCTTAACTGAACCCCTTGGCTTAAACCCCATTTTTCGGGCACAATGCACGCCGCTTTTGCCTGGCGCAGTTGCACCGGGCCATTCATTGGACACCGAGGGCTTTACTGCATGTCGAAAGAAGACAGCTTCGAAATGGAAGGCACTGTCGT
>Ga0308167_1000804_pt1 | contig 46422 bp, 40 predicted proteins | sample PhyCR1_2_FD_202138 | JGI IMG/M metagenome (GOLD analysis project Ga0308167, IMG submission 202138) | Phyllosphere microbial communities from UC Gill Tract Community Farm, Albany, California, United States - DLSLRC.R1 | ecosystem: Host-associated > Plants > Phyllosphere > Unclassified | place... | reverse complement strand
GCGCCCACTTCTACGGCGGCAGCGAAGACGAGTCCTTCTGAAACCCGACCTTTCTGACCAGGAGTTAGACGATTATGCCCAAGCCCACTAAGGGTCCCCGCCTCGGAGGCGGCCCCGCACACGAGCGCCTGCTGCTTGCCAACATGGCGGCGCAGCTCTTCATCCACAAGTCGATCAAGACGACCGAGACCAAGGCCAAGCGCCTGCGTCCGCTCGCGGAGCGTCTCATCACGCTCGGCAAGCGCGGCGACCTGAACGCGCGTCGTCGTGCGATGACCGTGCTGCGCTCCAACAAGGACGCCGGACACGTGCTCTTCACCGAGATCGCCCCGCTCGTCGCAGACCGTGAGGGTGGCTACACCCGCATCACGAAGGTCGGCAACCGTAAGGGTGACAACGCCCCCATGGCAGTGATCGAGCTCGTTCTCGAGCCCGTCACCCCCAAGGCGAAGTCCACCAAGAAGGCTGCCAAGGCTGAGAAGCCCGCCGAGGTCGTCGAGGAGGCTCCCGCTGAGGAGGCTCCCGTCGAGGAGACCACCGACGCCGGCGCCGAGTCGCAGGCCGAGGGAGAGGCAGCCGAGGCTGCCGCCGAGGACGCTGTCGAGAAGAAGTCCGAGTAAGCACCTCGCTCGTTCCAAGAAGCCCGCCGCCCCGAAAGGGACGGCGGGCTTCTTCGTCTCCGGGCGCGGGGATCAGCGCGTGCGCAGATCCTTGCGCAGGATCTTTCCGGATGCCGATTTCGGAATCGTGTCGATGAACTCGACCTGTCGCACCTTCTCATGGGGTGCGACGTGCGCGGCGACGTGTGCCATCACGGCATCCGCATCGAGTTCCGCTCCCTGCTGCACCACCACGAACGCCTTCGGGACCTCCTGTCCATCGGCGTCCGGCACGCCGATGACAGCCGCATCGGCGATGGACGGATGCTCGAGCAGCACCGCTTCGAGAACCGCCGGCGCGACCTGGTAGCCCTTGTACTTGATGAGTTCCTTGAGCCGGTCGACGATGCGGAAGATGCCGTCGTGCGTCACGGTCGCGACGTCGCCGGTGTGCAGCCAGCCGTCGGCATCGAGCATCTCGGCTGTGGCGTCGGGCCTGTTCAGGTAGCCGGCCATCACCTGGGGTCCGCGGATCAGCAGCTCCCCCGGCTCGCTGGCGCCCTCGTCCGGCGCATCGACGTCGGTGCCGTCGTCTGAGACGAGTCGCGCCTCGGTGTTCGCGAGCAGCATGCCGACCGACGACCGGTCGATGTCCGGTCGGTCGTAGGGGATCGCATGGGTCACCGGGCTGGTCTCGGTCATGCCGTACCCCTGGCACACCGTGCAGCCGAGGCGATCAGCGACCGCAGACGCGAGGCCGCCGTCGAGGGGAGCGGCCCCGGAGAAGATGACCTTGATCGCCGAGGTGTCGTACTGGTCGACGAGCGGGTGCTTCGCGAGGGCGACGGCGATCGGCGGCGCGATGAAGACCCAGCTGGTCCGGTGCTCCTGCACGACCCGAAGGAAGTCCGTGAGATCGAACCTGGGCATCGTGACCAGGGCCGCGCGCTGACGCAGCGCGAAGTTCAGCAGCACCGTCATGCCGTAGATGTGGAAGAAGGGCAGGACGGCGAGCACTCGGTCGTCGTCACCGAGAGAGATCGTGGAGCGGCACTGGCTGACATTGGCGATCAGGTTGCGGTGCGTGAGCATGACGCCCTTGGGACGACCGGTGGTGCCCGAGGAGTACGGGAGCACCGCGAGATGTGTCTCCGGGTCGAAGCTCACCTCGGGTGCGGTGCGCCCCTCGCCGAGCAGGGCGGGCAGCGACGGATGCCCGTCGGCGCCGTCGAGGACGATGACGTGGTCGTCGTCGAGGCCCACCGCCGCGGCTGCCGCCTTCGCCCCGGCAAGCAGCGGTGAGACGGTGATGAGCCATGTCGCCTCGGCATCCGTCAGCTGATTCGCGATCTCATCGGGTGTGTAGAGGGAATTGATCGTGGTGGCCGTCGCCCCTGCGCGCAGGATGCCGTGGAAGACCGTCGCGAAGGCAGGGATGTTGGGGCACAACACGCCCACCTTCGTTCCGACGCCCACTCCACGTGCGGCGAGGGCGCCCGCGAACAGGTCGATCTGTGCGATCAGCTGGCGATAGGTCGTGGTGGCACCGCTGACACCGTCGACGATCGCGATCGCGTCGAGGCGGTCGTCCTCGACATCGCCGAACAGGAAGTCGTGGATCGAGACCGCCGGGATCTCGACATCGGGATAGGAACTGCGCACCATGAGATCTCCTTCGATCCGGGTCATCGACGACGCCGTCTGATGCGATCCAGTGTCGCACAGGAGGAGACCGGGTCCCAGGGGGGATCCTTCGCGCGGCGGTCGGGACGAGGGCCCCCGTGGTGCGGCGCGACTGGGGGAGGTCGCCTGCGAGTAGGCTGATCCGGTGACTGATGCAGAGACCCTGAGCAGAGGGCCTCGCGCCTATACGGCATTCATCGGCATCGGCCTGATCGCGGGCCTCCTCTCCGGCCTCTTCGGCGTCGGCGGCGGCACGGTGATCGTTCCGCTGCTCGTGCTCTTCCTGCACTTCAACCAGCGGCTCGGTGCCGGCACGTCGCTCGCCGCGATCGTCCCGACCGCGACGGTCGGCGTCATCTCGTACGCGATCAACGGATCGGTCGCCTGGATCCCCGCGCTGATCCTCGCCGCCGGCTCCGTCGTCGGCGCGCAGATCGGCACCCGGATGCTGCCGAAGATCTCGCAGACCGTGCTGCGCTGGTTCTTCGTCGGCTTCCTCGTCGTCGTCATCGTCAGCCTGTTCCTGGTCATCCCCTCGCGAGACGCGCAGTTCGAGCTGCAGCTGCTCAACGGGATCGCCCTCGTGCTGGTCGGCGTCGCCACCGGCATTCTGGCAGGGCTCATCGGGGTCGGCGGAGGCGTGATCGTCGTGCCGATCCTGATGCTCGCATTCGGCACCAGCGACCTCGTCGCCAAGGGCACGTCGCTGCTCATGATGATCCCCACCGCGATCTCCGGCACGATCGGCAACCTGCGCAACCGCAACGTCGACCTCGTGGCCGCGGCGCTCGTCGGAGTGTCAGCGTGCACCACCACCGCGCTCGGCGCGTGGTTGGCCACGCTGATCGACCCGCAGGTCGGCAACATGCTGTTCGCGGCATACCTCGTGGTCATCGCCGTGCAGATGGCCATGAAGGCGATCAAGGGACGCAAGAAGAAGGACTGAGCAGCTTTTGAACCGGCCTTCGGTCACCGAGCTCCACGACCGAGAACGTAGGATCGAGGGGTGGCAGTGAACCAAGATCTTCTCGGCCGGGAGTTCCCGCCGACGTCCCCCTATCTCGTCGGTCGCGAGAAGGTGCGCGAGTTCGCGCGCGCGGTCTTCGCCGACGCTCCGCAGCACACCGACGTCGAGGCTGCGCGTGCGGCCGGTTTCGCCGATGTCGTGGCGCCGCCCACCTTCGCGATGGTCATTCAGGATCTCACGCTGCAGCAGTTGCTCGCCGAACCGGACTCGGGCATCGTGCTGGCGCGCACGATCCACGCCGAGCAGAAGTTCGCCTACTCGCGCCCGATCGTGGCGGGCGACGAGCTCACCGGCCGGCTGCGCGTGACCGCCATCCGCATGATGGGTGGCAACGCCATGATCACCAGCGCGGCAGAGATCACGGATGCCGCCGGCGAGCACGTCGTCACCGCCACCAGCGTGCTGCTGGTCGGCGCCGAAGAAGGAGCAGAGTGATGTCGTTCGCTGTCGGAGACGTCGTCGCAGAGCGCACGGTGCACATCACCCGCGAGTCGCTGGTGCGCTACGCGGGAGCGTCGGGCGACTTCAACCCGATCCATTACCGTGACGACATCGCCGCCGAGGTGGGTCTGCCCGGCGTCCTCGCGCACGGCATGCTCACGATGGGCATCGCCTCGTCGGTGGTCGTCGCGGCCCTCGAACCGGGCACCCGCATCCTCGACTACGGCGTGCGATTCACCAAGCCGGTCGTGGTCGACCCCGCAGACGGAGCCGACCTTCACGTCGTCGCCACCGTCGGCGCCGTCGATGAGGAATCGACGCGCATCGACCTCAAGGTCACGTTCGGCGAGACGACGGTCCTCGTCAAGGCGCAGCTGCGCGTCGCCTCCTGATGGGCGACGGCGTGGTGCGCGAGGTCGAGCCGCTCAAGCTGGCCACTCTCACGACCCTCCGAACGGGTGGGGCCCCCGAGCGGATGCTCGAGGCGTCGACCTCCGCCGAGCTGGTCGATGCGCTCACCGACGTGTGGTCACGCGGCGACGAGTGGTTCGTCCTCGGCGGCGGCTCCAACCTGTTCATCGGTGACGAACCGTTCGAGGGAACCGTCATCCGGATCCTCACCCGCGGCATCGAGGAGCTCCCGTCGCCGCATGCCGGACGCATCCGCCTTCGTGTGCAGGCGGGGCACGGCTGGGACGATCTCGTCGCCTACGCCGTCGAGCACGGGTATGCCGGACTCGAGGCGATGAGCGGAATTCCGGGCACCGTCGGCGCCTCGCCGGTGCAGAACATCGGTGCGTACGGTCAGGAGATCCAAGAGACCCTGGTCGAGGTCGAGCTCATCGACGAGGCGACGGGCGAGGTGTCGGTCGTCCCGGCATCCGAGCTCGGGCTCGGGTTCCGAACCTCCGTGCTCAAGCATCACTACGGCGGTGTGCCGCAGCGCCGTGCCGTCATCCTGTCGGTCACGGTCGATCTTCTCGTCGCCGAGGAGCGCGTCGTCCGCGGCGAGCAGCTGCGCAGGGCGCTGGGGCTCGACTCCGACGCCCCTGTGCCGCTCACGTGGGTGCGGGAGCGGATCCTCGCCACGCGCGCGTCGAAGGGGATGCTGCTCGATGAGAACGACCCCGACACGCACGGCGTCGGCTCGTTCTTCCAGAATGCGATCGTGCCCGAGGTCGTCGCCCGCGCCCTTCCGCCCGAGTGCCCGCGGTGGCCGGTGACCCCTGACCTCGACACCGTCACGGTGATCCCCCTCGCCTCGTACGACGGCTATGTTCCCGCCGCGAAGCCAGAAGCGCCCGACGTGAAGGTGAGTGCCGCCTGGCTGATCGAGCAGGCCGGGATCCGCAAGGGTTTCAAGCTGCCGAGGTCACGGGCATCCGTCTCTACCAAGCACGCCCTCGCCCTCACCAACCGCGGCGGCGCGACGGCCGCCGAGGTCTCAGAGCTCGCCCGCTTCATCCAGAGCCGCGTCCATGCGGAGTTCGGGCTCGTGCTGCAGCCGGAGCCCGTGCTTCTCGGCGTCGAACTGTAGCGGCCCGTGTTCGAGTGGCTCCAGGCCGAGTGGCCTCAGGTTCTCGGCTTCATCACGGGCGCGGTCTGCGTGTGGCTCGCGGGCCGCCGTAACGTCTGGAACTACCCGATCGGCATCGCCAACAACGTGGTGCTGTTCGTCGTCTTCATCGGCGCGGGGCTGTACGCGACATCGGCCCTCCAGGTCGTCTACCTGCTGATGGGTCTGCATGGGTGGTGGCGATGGACGCGCGGTGCGGAGCAGAGTCGCACGTATGTCGTCAACACGCCGCGTCGGGCATGGCCATGGCTGGCTCTCGCCGCGGTCGCGGGCACGGCCGTGCTGGTGTGGGTGCTCACGACGTTCACCGACTCGCAGGTCGCGATCGCCGATGCGGCGACCACTGCGGCGAGTCTCGTGGCGCAGTACATGCTGAACCGCAAGTGGATCGAGAACTGGTTCGTGTGGATCTGCGTCGACATCGCCTTCGTCGGCCTCTCGATCGCCGCGGGTCTCTGGGTCATCGCGGCGCTGTACGTGCTCTTCATCGCCCTGTGCGTGATCGGCTACCGCTCGTGGCGTCAGGCGGCCGTCGCCGACCGCGAGACCCCTGCGGTCGCGGCGTCCGCCCGAGCGTGAGGTGAGGCGCATGAGCGGACACGGTCTCGTCCTCGGCAAGTTCTATCCCTTTCACAGCGGGCATTCGCACCTGATCCGTCGGGCGCAGCGCGACAGCGACCGGGTCACCGTGCAGGTGCTGGGCGCGTCGGTGGAGTCGATCCCGCTGGAGGTGCGCGCGAGCTGGATCCGCGAGTCGCACCCCGGCGCGCGCGTCGTCGCGGCGATGGACGACGCCCCGGTCGACTTCGAGTCGCAGGCAGCGTGGGACGAGCACATGGCGCTGATCGCCTCGCTGCTCGACGGCCCGGTCGACACGGTCTTCTCGTGCGACTCGTATGGCGGCGAACTGGCCAGGAGCCTCGACGCGCGCTGGGTGCAGATCGACGAGGGCCGCCGGATCAATCCCGTCTCCGGCACGGCGATCCGTGCCGACGTCGCCGGCAACTGGCATGAGCTCGCACCGGCCGTGCGCGCATGGCTGACCGCGCGCGTGGTGGTGCTGGGCGCGGAATCCACCGGCTCGACGACTCTCGCCGAAGCGCTCGCCGATCGGCTGGGCACGCTCTGGGTGCCGGAGTACGGCCGCGAGCACTCCGTCATCCGCGAGGGCGGGCTGAGCGCGCCGTGGCGCAGCGATGAGTTCGACCTCATCGTCGACCGGCAGATCGCCCTCGAGCAGCAGGCGCTCAGGCAGGTACCGGTGCCGGTGCTCGTGTGCGACACCGATGTGCTCGCGACGGCACTGTGGCATGAGCGCTACGTCGGCGCGGTGGCGCCGCGCCTGCATGAGGCGGCAGCCGCGCACCCGCCGCTCCTCTACGTGCTCACCGGCGACGAGATCCCCTTCGAGCAGGACGGCCTGCGCGACGGCGAGCACATCCGTCACGACATGCAACAGCGTTTCCGCGACGTGCTCGCCGCGCAGGACGTGCCATGGCTCGAGGTGCATGGCGATGTCTCGAGACGGGTCGACGCCGCGGCATCCGCGCTCGCACCGCTCCTCGCCGAGCACCTGAGCTTCGCCCTTCCGCTCGAAGCTCGGCCCCTCGACGAGCAGCGGGCGCTCCAGCAGAACGCCCGATCGACATCGTTAGGATGATCGCATGCCCGACCGCTGGAACCGAGTGTCCGCCTCACCCACGAACCCCGGCAGCGGCCACGGCGTCGAGTCTCTGACAGCCGAGGATCTCTTCCGCCCGGCCGCGCGCAGCACGGTGCCGCTGGATGAGAAGCTGCGCCAGGTCTACTACTGGATCGTCAACCGCGCAGTCATCTCGCCCTACTACGACATGGAGTTCTCGCACGGAGAGCCGCTGTCGATCGGGCTGGGGGATGCCGGCGCCGCGGTGTCCCTCCCGACGCAGGCGTCGTTCTCGTCGAACGTCCTCGTGCCGCTGCTCACCTTCGCTGTCGGGGGCAAGTGCCTGCTCATCGGAGGTCCGGGGCGCGGCAAGACGACGGTCGCCGTGCTCATGGGCGTGCTGGCCGGCACCGCCTCCGACGACGTGCGGCGCAGCGTGCAGCAGGGGCAGCCGCAGCTGACGGTCAGCGACCTCGTGGGCATCCCTCTTCCTCGCGACCTGGTCGCCGCCGAGCGTCTCACCGACATCCGCATCGCCTGGCGCGACTGGCTCGGGTTGCCCGTCAAGATCATCGACGAGTACAACCGCATCCCCACCAAGACCCAGTCGGCGCTGCTCACCATGGTGGCCGAGGGGTATGTCGAGAGCCACGACCAGATGCGCCGCACCGCGCCGGACGGCGGTGTGGAGAGCTGGTTCTTCACGGCCAACGACGATGCGGGCGGCGGTACCTTCCCCGTGATCCAAGCCCTTCGCGACCGGATGGACGTCACGGTGCAGGCGGCCGGATTCAACAGCCGATTCTTCGATGAGCTGATCACCCGCGTCGAGGCGGGGGAGAAGCCCGAGGAGCATGTGCCCGCCGAGCTGACCTTCGATTCGGCCGAGCAGACCGAGATGCGCGCGCAGATCCGCGCGGTGCCGATTCCGGATGCCGTGCGCGAGCGCCTGCGATTCTTCCTCAGCCACTTCGAGTTCGTGCAGCACGGCGGGCGCCGCTTCGAATACCGCACGAAAGACGTGGTGACCACCGCGGGCGGCCGGGTCGGCGAGGTGATCGAGGCGAACAGCGGCGCCGACCTCGAGATCGACCTCGGCGCGCAGACCCGCAACGGCGTGTCGGTGCGCGCCTTGCAGACGCTCATCATCTACGCGAAGGCGATCGCGTGGTTCCGGGGTGCGGATGCCGTCGAAATCGATGACGTCGCGGCGGTGCTGCCGTTCGTGCTCCGCGGAAAGCTGCTGCCGAACGCCACACATCCGCGGTTCGATGTCGGGGCGGAGCGCGAGCTCAGCACCGACACGGTGAGTTGGCTGGCCGACCTGTTCACGCAGTCATGCCGCCAATACGACGCCCTCGGGCGCGACGCCGACGATGCGGTCGCTGCCCTGCTCAGCGAGTTCGACCGCGGGCTCGATGGCCTCCCGGCGCTCGAGGCATCCCGCCGCATCACCGCCGTCGAGGCCCAGCTGCGCCGGATCGCGACGGTGGGCAAGCTCTACGGTCGTGACTTCGACGACGTGATCGCGCTGAAGTATCTGCATCAGCGGTACACGGCGTATGTGCGCTGGCAGGAGCTGCGCGGGTGAATCGCATCCCCGTGCAGCTGGCGAATGCGCCGGCTCCGTTCCCTCCCGCTGACCTGCCCGATCTCTCCGCCGCCGGACTCGACACCGCGCTGGCGTCGACCTCGGTGCGGGCCGCGCACGGCACTCCGCTGCTGTTCGCCAGGGCGCTCGCCGCGGGACTGGCGCAGGATCCGGCGGCGGCGACCGACCGCGACCGGGCGCTCGATCTCGTGTCGGTCGCCGCGTGGCGGTCGGGCGCTCTCGGTCTGCGCGTCGACGCACTTGATCGGCTCGAGCATCTCGACACCCCCGAGCAACGTCTGGCCGCTGCGGCGACGCTCGGACTCGGCGTCGACGTGCTCGACGAATTCCGTCGCAGGCAGCGGAAGGATCGCTTCTGGTGGCCCGGTCGCGCCGACCAGCGCGGGTATGTGCTCGCTGTCGGGGGGTTCCGCGGAATCGGGGGCGCCTGGATCCGGCCTCCCGAACGCGTCGACACTCTGGCGGACGCCGGAGCCTTCGCGATCCTCGTCGCGGGTTCGTGGTGGCGACTCGACAGCGACGTCTGGGGTGCGCGTCTCTCCGTGCTCTCCGAGGCGCCCAGCGAGGTGCATACCCGCGACGACGGGGTGAGCATCGTCATCGGACCCGACACCCATCTCGCCTGGGTGCATGTGCGGGAGCAGGAGTGAAGGCTCCTGTCGATCGGGTGCCGCTCACCAACGATGCCCGCGCGGCGTGGGAACGGGCTCTGGATCTCTGGCGGGTGCGGCTCGACGATCCGGCGGTGCGTCCGGGCGCAGCCGACGAGCACGGTGCGCCGGCCTGGTTCTCGTTTCCGCCGTCGGTGACCGTCGACCCTCGCTACCTGGCCGAGCGCGGCCTGGCCGATGAGCTGTGGAGCATGTTCGCCCACGAGATCGGCCACCACGTGCTCGCCCCCAGCACGCGGATCGACTCGCTCAAGATCGACCATCAGATGGCGAAGGCGATCGCCGCCGTGTCGCTGCGCCCGAATCCGGGGGAGGGAGCGCGGCGGCTGTCGAACCTGTGGAGCGATCTGCTGGTCAACACGCGGCTCGCGCAGCTGCAGCGGGCCGAGCAGCGGAGTGCGGGCACCGCCACGCGTGATCTCGGCATCGTGCGCCTCGGTCGAGCGCTCTACCCGGCACCCCAGGGAAGCACGGACCGCCTCTGGTGGGTGTACTGCCGAGCGTACGAGCTGCTGTGGCAGCTGCCGTCCGGCACCCTCTGCGAGCTCGACCCGCCTCCGCGGCCGGCGCGGGCTCTCGCGCACACGAACCTCGTGCCGCTGAGCCGGATCCCCGAGAAGCACCGTGAGAAGGAGCGACTGCTGCGTGCGGCACAGGCGGAGAGCGCGCGGGTGGCTGCCGAGCTCGCCGGCGCGACCGCCACCAACCCCGCCGTCGACGCGGCCTTCATCGCCGACGCCGTGCGGACCTTCAGCACCGACCCGGTGTCGGGTGCCGCCCGCTTCGGCGTGGTCGCCGCGCCGTACCTGGCCGAGCTCGAGGGTGCTGCTGAGAGCGGTGCCGGCGAGCCGGTCAGCGGATGCGGTGTCGACGACGCGCCGGCGACGGCCGAGGAGCTCGGCCGCATCCTCGCCGACCAGCGCCTGCGAGACGACCTGCCTCGGCATCCGGGCATGGTGCTCGACCCCGAAGGCGAGGACGCTGCAGATGACGCATCGGATGCGGGTTCCGGCAAGGACGGCCAGCGTCTGACGATCGCGCGGACGCTCTCGCTCTATCGGGAGAGCGGTGAGGACGCCGTGCTCTCGGCCTGGTACCGCAACGAGGCGGCCCGGTGGGTGCGCCCCTACACCCGCCCCGCACCCATGAGGCCGGTCGGCGGCATCCCCGGTCCTGTCGAACTGTGGGAGGTGGGCGATGCGCTCGCCGACCTCGACTGGCCGTTGACGATGCGCTCGGGCACTGTGATCCCCGGCGTCACCACACGCCGGCGTTCAGAGCTCGCCGACGAGCCCCTCGTGCAGGAGACGAGTCTCGAACTCGACCTCTACATCGACTCCTCGGGTTCCATGGCACATCCGCGACAGGGCTCACCCGCGGTGCTCGCGGGGACGATCCTCGCGCTGTCGATCCTCCGCGGCGGTGGCAGGGTCAGAGTGACCAGCTTCTCGGGAACCGGAGACGTGGCGGGGATGCCGCGCTTCGGCCGCGATCCGTCTGAGATCATCGCCGCGATCTCGCTGTTCTTCGGTCGATCGACGTCGTTCCCGCTCGACCTGTACTCCGCCAGATACGCCGGTCTTCCCGCGGCAGCAGAAGACGCGCCCCGTCATGTGGTGGTGCTGTCGGACGACGGACTCGTATCGATGTTCGGGGTGGGCAACGAACCGTACGCCGGCGTCGCCAGGACCGTTCGCGAGGTGCTCACGACGGGTACGCTCGTGCTCATGGACCCCCGACGCCAGGTCGCGACGCTCGCCGAGCGCGACGGCTACGACGTGGTGTACCTCCGGACGATGGCCGATGCACCGGCTGCGTGCGCGGCTCTGGCGGCGGCGCTGCATGGCTGACACCGAGGCGCTGCTCGCCGCCTGGAGCGAGCGCTCGGACGGAGAGGCTGCGGCCTGGGCTCGCGCGAGGCCGGGGCCGTCGCTGGAGTCCGTCGCGACGCGGATCTCCCGCATCCCTCAGGAGTTCCTCGATGAGCGCATCTCGCTGCGAGCGCTCGCCGGAGACATCCTGGGCGGGCAGATCAGCGCTTCGGCATTCGACGAAGACCCGCGCGTGCGCCAGGGTGCCGCGATCGGCCTGTGGCTCGTCGCCAGCGAAGACGTCCTCGAGCCGCTCGAGCCGGCACTCGCGAGCGGCTGGGCCGCCCTCGCGGTCGACGCGCTCGCACTGCGCGTGGCCCCGGTCGCGTCGCCGTCGGACTGGACCTCAGACGATGAACGGCGCACCGAAGCCGCGCGCACGTTCCTGCTCTGGTGCGGGTTCCTTCCGGCAGGCGAGGATGCCGCGACCGCCGCCTCCCTGCTGGCGGCCTGCGACTCGCTCGCCCGCAACCGGGCGCTCGCCGAGGCATTCGAGGGGCACCGGCACAGGGCCGAGATCGCTCGGAAGCTCGCAGAGGCACGCCGCAAGGAGGCGGCTGCGAGGTACTCCAGTGAGTGACCCCGACCTCCGAGGGGCGCTCGCGCTCGCCGAATACGCACCGGGGGAGGCCGCGGTGCTCTCCGATGCCGAGCGCTGGCCGACGATCGACGCCGCAGGCACTGCTCGACTGACCCGTTGGCGGGAGCATCCCGACGCTCCGCACTGGACGCATGCCACGGGCGACCGCCTCACCGCAGAACAGGTGCAGCGGGTGCGGCATCCGCTCTCGACCGATGGCTGGCTGGTCGATCATCTCGCCGCCGCGCGACGCACGCTGCGGTATCGCGGGATGCCGACAGATGCCGCGCTCGACGACTTCCCCACGATCTCGCGGTCGGACCTCGTCGACGACCTCGCGGCGTTCGTGCCGCTCGATGCGGATCTCTCCCGGATGCTGCACGGCACGAGCTCCGGTTCGACGGGCGCGGCGCTGCTCATCCCCGATGACGTCGAGGAGGTCGCGCGCGGCTTCCACCTGCTCGTCGCGCTCGCGGCGTCTGCGGGGGCCACGGTGACGGCCGACGGCGAGCGGGTGGCGGTGGCGAACCTCGTCTTCCAGCGTCAGGCCTTCACCTACGTGTCCACGATCTCGAGCTTCGCACACCGGGCGATGGCGCGGCTCAATCTGCATCCGACGGCGTGGAGCGGTCTCGATGCCCGCGCCCGATTTCTGGCCGAGGCGGACCCGCAGATCCTCAGCGGACACCCGACGAGCCTCGCCGAGCTGCTCGACGCCGGACTCGACGCCGTGCTGCATCCCGCCGTGGTCTTCTCCGGCGCGATGGCGCTGTCGGCTGCGCTGCGTGCACGACTCCACGCGGCGTTCGAGTGTCCCGTGGTCGACGTGTACGGCTTGCACGAGACGCGCCCGATCGCCGCGCGCACCGATGACGAGCCGTTCCGGGTGCTCGATCGCCGCGTGCACGTCGAGGTGTGGGATCCCCGGCGCGAGGTCGCGCTGCCTCTCGGCGAGATGGGCGAGATCGTCGTGACCGCGGGAGAGAACCCCCTGCTGCCGCTGGTGAGGTACCGCACGGGCGACTACGGGCGCCTGGTGCACCTCGACGATGGGGTGCTCGGCATCGCCGACCTCGAGGGGCGCCAGAACACGCGGTTCCGGGCCGGCGACGGCACTCTCGTTCCCTGTGTCGAGCTCACGCAGCATCTGCAGGCACGCGGTGCCCAGGGGTGGTCGATCGAGCAGGCTGCCTCCGGTCGCGTGCACGCCGTGATCGTCGGCGGAGACGAGCCCGCCATCCGCGTGGCGCTGGACGCGCTGCTCGGGGTCGAGATCGAGCTGCGGCAGGTCGAGCGCCTGATCGACCTCGGCGAGGGCAAGCCCCGGCGCTATCGCAGCGCCGTGCCCGACTGACAACGTCGCCCGTTCGCCGTACACTCGCGGCATGAGCGGACCGATCCCCTACCTTCTGTTCCCCGGGAACGCAGCCGAAGCGCTGGAGCACTACCGTTCGGTCTTCGGGGGTGAGCTTCAACTCCTCGACTACGCCGGCGCCGGACGACACGACGGGCCGGGAGATGCGATCGCACACGGCCAACTCGCGGGGCCGGTCGGGCTCGCGGGTGCGGATGCCGGAGCCGACGACGACGCGGTGCAGATGAGCGGGATGTTCCTGTCGCTGCTCGGCACCGCGGATGCCTCGACGCGGACCAGCTGGTACGACCAGCTGGCCTCGGACGGTCGCGTGATCGACGCCCTGCAGAAGCGCCCCTGGGGCGACTACGACGGCACGGTCATCGATCGCTACGGCATCCGCTGGCTGATCGGATTCCACGACGAGGAATGAGCGCGAGCGGGACTCTGATCATCGAGTCCGGCCATGACGCCGAGACCCCCTCACATCCATGTGGAGTGAGGGGGTCCCGGGTGTCGCGGCAGAGTGGGAGTGCGACTCAGGCGAACAGACGCTGCAGGCGCTGCACGCCCTCGAGGAGCTGGTCGTCGCCGAGCGCGTACGACATGCGGATGTAGCCGGAGGGACCGAACGCCTCGCCGGGAACCACGGCGACCTCTGCCTGCTCGAGGATGAGGTCGGCGAGTTCGAGCGAAGTGGTCGGCGTCTTGCCGCCCCAGGTGCGGCCGAGCAGACCCTGCACGTCGGGGTAGACGTAGAACGCGCCGAGCGGGTTGGGCACGACGAGTCCGTCGATCTTCGACAGCTCCGACACGATCAGGCGGCGACGGCGGTCGAACGCCTCGCGGAACTGCTCGGCCTCGGTCTGGGGGCCGTTGAGTGCGGCGATCGCGGCCTTCTGGGCGACGTTGTTCACGTTGCTCGACAGGTGCGACTGCAGGTTGGCGGCGACCTTGATGGCATCCGCCGGTCCGACCATCCAGCCCACGCGCCAGCCGGTCATCGCGTAGGTCTTCGCGACGCCGTTGACGAGGATCGTCTGGCCGGCCACCTCGGGCACGGCCTCGACGATCGAGGTCGCCTTGACGCCCTCGTAGGTCAGGTTCTGGTAGATCTCGTCGGAGATGACCCAGATCCCGTGCTCGAGAGCCCACTCGCCGATGGCCTTGGTCTCTTCAGCCGTGTAGACGGAGCCCGTGGGGTTCGAGGGGGAGACGAACACGAGCGCGGTGGTGCGCTCGGTGCGAGCGGCCTCGAGCTGCTCGACGGTGACCTTGTAGTCCTGGTCGGCGCCCGCGAACACCTCGACGGGGGTGCCGTCGGCGAGGCGGATCGCCTCGGGGTAGGTGGTCCAGTACGGAGCGGGAAGAAGCACCTCGTCGCCGGGGTTCACCACTGCCTGGAACGCCTGGTACACGGACTGCTTGCCGCCGTTGGTCACGATCACCTGGCTCGGTGAGACCTCGAGTCCCGAGTCGCGCAGCGTCTTCGCGGCGATGGCCTCCCGCAGCGCCGGAAGACCCGGAGCCGGGGTGTAGCGGTAGCTCGCCGGGTCGGCGAGAGCCTCGGCCGCTGCGTCGACGATGAACTGCGGCGTCGCGAAGTCGGGCTCGCCCGCGGCATACGAGATGACGGGCTTGCCTTCGGCCTTGAGGGCCTTCGCCTTGGCGTCGACCTTGAGGGTCGCGGATTCGGCGATGGAGGAGAGCTTGCGAGAGAGAGGAGCGCGTTCGGTCACGACTACGAGCGTACTCGGGTGGGGCGCCCGGATGACGGGTCGGATGCCGTCAAGAATCGTGGTTCTTTCCGGCGCTCGCCGCGGACTCGACGGGCGCAGCGTCTCGTGCCCACGGAACTCGTCGGTGAGCGCGGTCGAGATCGCGATCGCCGGCATCAGCACGGCGCCGACGATCGCACCCGGCCGTGAACCCCGCACGGACTATCTGGTGTGTCCGCAGCTGCTCAGGCGGACGTGAGGCCGTGGGCCTTCGCCACGGCATCCAGGGTGATGCGTCCACCCTGGACGTTGAGGCCCTTGGCGAGTGCAGCGTCGTCTGCCGCAGCGCGCTCCCAGCCCTTGCCGGCGATGGCAGAGACGTAGGGGAGGGTGGCGTTGGTCAGCGCCCTCGTGGCGGTCTCGGGCACGGCGCCGGGCATGTTCGCGACGCAGTAGTAGATCGAGTCGTGCACCGCGAAGGTGGGGTCGTCGTGCGTCGTCGGACGGGATCCCTCGAAGCATCCGCCCTGGTCGATCGCGATGTCGACGAGCACCGAGCCGGGCTTCATCCCGGCGACCATGTCGTCGGTGACGAGCTTCGGCGCTGCGGCACCGGGGATCAGCACCGATCCGATCACCAGATCCGCCGTCGCGAGCTCTTCGGCGATGTCGTACCGGCTCGACGCACGCGTCTGGAGAGCGCCGCCGTAACGGTGCTCGAGCTCGCGCAGACGCGGAAGCGAGATGTCGATCACCGTGACCTGGGACCCGAGGCCGAGCGCGTTCGCAGCCGCATGCTCGCCGGCGACGCCGCCGCCGATCACGACGGTCTTGGCGCGCGGGGCCCCTGCGATGCCGCCCATCAGCACTCCGCGTCCCCCCGCGGATCGCATGAGTGAGTATGAGCCCATCGTCACAGAGAGGCGACCGGCGATCTCGCTCATCGGCACGAGCAGAGGCAGGCTGCGGTCGGGCAGCTGCACCGTCTCATAGGCGACGGCCGTGGTTCCCGCGTCGACGAGCGCGGTCGTCAGCGCCCGATCTGCGGCGAGATGCAGATACGTGAAGAGGGTGAGGTCCGAGCGCAGGAATCCGTACTCCTGGGCGATCGGCTCCTTCACCTTGATGAGAAGGTCTGCCTCGCCCCAGGTCTCCTCGGCGGTCTCGACGATCTCGGCGCCGGCGATCCGGTACGCCTCGTCGGAGATGCCTGAGCCGACTCCCGCTCCTGACTGCACGAGCACGCGGTGGCCCTCGTGAACCAGCCGATCTGCACCCGCGGGGGTGAGCGCGGTGCGGTTCTCGTTGTTCTTGACCTCGGTCGGCACGCCGATCTTCATCGATCCTCCAAGTGACGGTTGCGTGAGTGCATCTCAGAATCGCAGAAACGTCGATGATTCGACAGATTCCCTGAAGAACATTCGTTTCACCTGCGAATCCTGCATAATCATTCGCATGGAGACGTCATCCGAAGCCCTTCAGGCGAACACCCTTCGGGCGCCGGCACTCGATGCAGTCGATGCCAGGATCGTACAGCTGCTGAGCGCGGACGGCCGGATGACCAACGCAGAGCTCGCAGGCCAGCTCGGAGTGGCACCGTCGACCGCGCACGCCCGTCTGCGCGCACTCGTCGAGCGGGGAGTCATCAGCGGCTTCCACGCGAGCGTCGACGAGCGGATGCTGGGCGCCGGACTGCAGGCCATCATCGGCGTGACCCTGCGTCCCAGCGGGCGCAGGGAGAGCATCGTCGAGTTCGCCGACCGGGTGCGGGTGCTGCCGCAGGTCATCCAGGTGTTCTTCCTCGGCGGAGACGACGACTTCCTGTTGCACATCGCCGTGGCGGACTCCTCGGAGATGCGCGAATTCGTGCTCGAGCACCTCTCTGCGCAGAGCAGCGTCGCCTCGACCCGGACCAGCATCGTGTTCGACTATCACCGCAACTCGGTCGCCGCGTCCTTCCGCTGAGCTGCCGACGTCACCCGCCGTCGGACCGCGCATCCGCCGCCTCGGTGCGCGGCGTCGACGTCGTGCGGGGCTCGGTCGAACGTATATATTGCTGTGCCTCATCGAGCGGAATTATCGTGAGGGCGGGGATTGGGGCGGGCGCAGAAGGCCGCTCGCACCCGCTGGGGGATGCGATGGCACGAGTACTCGATGATGCGGAGATGGCCGCATGGCTGGGTCGGCTCTCAGGCGGACTGTGGTCGCCGCCAACAGGAGGAGCAGACGGTGGGGTGCCGGCGTGGTTCGGCACCGAGGTGATCCGGCTCGACGGCCATCACGGGATGCTCCAGCTGTCGAACTTCGGGGCGATGAGATCCGACGATCCCGACGCGTTCGAAGCCGCGCTCCTTCGTCGGTCCATCGGCATGACCATGCTCTACAGCACACTCGAGACAGCTCACACCGTGAGCTACGACGGCGCCACCCTCGAAGACGAGGACATCATCATCATCGGAATGGTGAGCCAGGGTGGACAGCGCCTGCACACGGCCGCGGGAGTGCAGTCCATGGTCGTCGGGAGAATGGGATTCATGTCGAGCCTGGGGCCATCGGCCGTCGAGCAGCTCGGTGTGACCGACACGACAGGAGTCGTCGTGCCCGCCGCTGCTGTCGCGGGCTATCGGCATGTCCTGGCCCGCGGAGCCGACATCTTTCCGGATACCCCGCTCACCCGCGCGGCCGGTGCGTCTCTGGCGCGGATGCTGTTCGAGTGGGCCCAGGATCCTGACCAGGGTGTGGGCGCGCTCGCCGGCACCGAGGCCGCACTGCTCGCGATGGTGCGGGGCTTGTTCCGGCAATTCCCCGGTGACGGCGAGATGGACAGGGCCAGCGAACTCCGCGCCGAGGCCGGAAGGATCATCGAGCGACGCCATCGCGACGCGTCGTTCGGCATCGAGGATCTCGCGGTCGAACTCCACGTGAGTCGACGCCAGCTGTTCCGGCTGTATGCGGGAACCGACGAGAGTCTTGCGGCGCGCCTGCTGCGACGACGACTGATCACTGCACGAGAGGAGCTGCTGTCCGTTCCCCCGCAAGACCTCTCCGCGGTCGCCGAGCGATCGGGCTTCTCCGATGCGGCAGCCTTGCGCGCGCAGTTCTCGCGCCACGTCGGGCACAGTCCCAGTGCCTTCCGTCTCGCTGCGCGCAGTCGACCAGCGCGTCTGGCAGAGGCGATGCTCCTCAGCGATGAGCAGCAGGGGCCGTCCGTCTGATCCATCGCCACCATGTCGGTCCGCTCGTGGCCGCAATGAGTCGATCCGCGGTCTTCTTCCGCATGTCAATGCCTGCACCGGGCGGGGCGCAGGCGAAGAACGCTCTGAACCGGCGCGCGGGAGACGTGGTGTGCACGGTGCGCGAAGTGACGCCCGACCGCGAATCCGGCGCCATCGGGCGCACTGAGTGCCGAAGTTCGTGCTCCCGGTGACAGGTCGATCGCGAGCGCTTCTGGTTCGGCCGGCCGCGTGCATAACCTGAACCTGCCCGTGTCCCCAGGCGGGCCATGACGGCAGGTGAGGGAGAAGCCGCGGCTTCCGACACGCCCGTCGTCACGGCTTCCGGACGAGGCGGGATCGCCCGTCCGGAAGCTCGGGGGAAGGCGCGAGAGCGTCGGGCACGACGGATCGTCGGCGCGCAGCGCCGGCGGACGTGCGGGTGCCTCGGTCGGGGGGACCGAGGCGCCCGCGAACCCGGCTGCGGAGGATGCTGTCAGGCGCCGAACGACGAGGGCAGTGCGCAGTAGTCGGCGAAGCGTCGGGTCGGCTGATCGGGGTCTGAGACATCGACGATCGCAGTGGCGATCGAGTGCGGCGTCTCGTCGCCGGCGAGCTGCCACACGATGAAGTTCCAGAGTCCGCGCGCTGTCGTGCTGAGCAACTCGGGCGGACCCGAGACGATGAGAACGGTGCCGCTGTCGGGTGCGGCGCGGAACGGAGCGATGATGTCGGCGCGCAGAGCCTGCTCGTCGCCGTCTGCGCTGTGCTTCCGCTCGACCTGCTGACCCGCGGACGTCAGGGCGGAGGCGAGGTCGTCCGCTGCGCGGCGTGAGCGCTCGGCATCCGCTCCGGCGACGACGACCAGCCGTCGCCCGCGAGGATACAGGTGCAGGAACTCGGAGGAGATGTCGGACCAGACGTCGCTCATGATCTCAGGCTACGCCCGTTCTCGAGGGGCGGACCCGACCCTTCGGCGAACGTCCGGCGTCGCGTGACAGAGCCCCTCGGATGCCGAACTGCGGCATCCGAGGGGCCCTTGTGCAGAGGGTCAGGCCTCCTCGACGAGGAAGCGGCTGTAGGCGCCGAGCGTCAGGAACGCCGGGAACTCCTCGTGCAGCGCGACATCGCGGAACACGGATGCCGCGTCGTCGAAGCGGTCGTCGTCGCGTCGTTCGACCTCGTCGAGCACCTCGCCGATCAAGCCCTCGATGTACTCGGCGGTGATCGGCGTGCCGTCCTCCGTGGTGCGGTCCTGATGGATCCACTGCCACACCTGCGAGCGACTGATCTCGGCGGTCGCGGCATCCTCCATCAGGTTGTCGATGGCCACCGCGCCGAGGCCCCGCAACCACGCCTCGAGGTACCGGATCGCCACAGACACGTTGTCACGCACGCCCTGAGCCGTGATCGGGCGACCGATGTGCAGGTCGAGCAGCTGCGACGCGGTCACGGTGACCTCGGGAAGCTGACGGTCGACCTGGTTCGGGCGATCGCCGAGAACGGCGTCGAATTCGGCCTGCGCGGTCGGGATCAGGTCGGGGTGCGCCACCCATGTGCCGTCGAAGCCGTCGCCGGCCTCGCGCTTCTTGTCGGCCGAGACCTTCTCGATCGCCCGTGCCGTCACCTCAGGGTCGCGCCGGTTCGGGATGAAGGCGCTCATGCCGCCGATCGCGTAGGCGCCCCGCTTGTGGCAGGTCTGCACGAGAAGCTCGGTGTACGCCCGCATGAAGGGAACGGTCATCGTCACCTCGCTGCGGTCGGGAAGCACGAAGCGCGCGCCCCGGCCGCGGTAGTTCTTGATGATCGAGAAGATGTAGTCCCAGCGTCCGGCGTTGAGGCCGGCGCAGTGATCACGCAGCTCGAAGAGGATCTCGTCCATCTCGAACGCCGCGGGGAGGGTCTCGATGAGCACCGTCGCGCGGATCGTGCCGTGCGGGATGCCGATGTACTCCTCGCTGAAAGTGAACACGTCGTCCCACAGCTTCGCCTCTTCGCTCGACTCGAGCTTGGCGATGTAGAAGTACGGTCCGCGGCCGTTTGCGATCAGTTCCCGAGCGTTGTGCAGGAAGTACAGTCCGAAGTCGACGAGCGAACCGGATGCCGCAGTGCGGCGCCCCGCGCGATCGGTGAACTGCAGGTGCTTCTCGGGCAGGTGCCAGCCGCGAGGGCGCATCACGATCGTCGGCGTGCGTTCGGCGGTGACGCGGTACTCCTTGCCCGGCCCTGCGTCGCTCGCAGGTCCGGTGAAGGAGAGCTCGCCGCGGATCGCGTCGCGCAGCGAGAGCTGACCCTCGATGACGTTCTTCCACGTGGGGCTCGTGGCGTCCTCCTGGTCGGCGAGCCACACCCGCGCTCCGGAGTTCAGCGCGTTGATCGTCATCTTCGGATCCGTCGGTCCGGTGATCTCGACCCGACGGTCTTCGAGTCCGGGGCCGGGGCCGGCGACACGCCAGTCGGCATCCTGACGGATGTGCGCGGTGTCGTCGCGGAAGCGCGGGTCGTGCCCGTTGCCGATCTCGAACCGGCGGCGCATGCGGTCGGCGAGCCGGTCGTGACGGCGAGCGGCGAAGCGGTGGTGCAGTTCGGTGAGGAACGCGATCGCCTCGGGGGTGAGGATCTCGTCGTAGCGCTCACGCAGCGGGCCGGTGACGCTGATGGCCGGGCCCTGCTGTGTCGTCTGGATCGGCGCGGTGGTCGGGGGAGCGGTGGGAGTGGTCATGATCTGAGTCCTTTGGAAAGGCTTAGTGGAACTGCGCGGCTTCGGTGGAGCCGGCGAGGGCGAGGGTCGCGCTGTCGGGGTTGAGCGCGGTCGAGATGACGTCGAAGTAGCCGGTGCCCGCCTCGCGCTGGTGCTTGGTGGCGGTGTAGCCGTTCGCCTCTGCGGCGAACTCGGCCTCCTGCAGCTCGACGTACGCGCTCATGGCGCGATCGGCGTAGCCGCGGGCGAGGTCGAACATCGAGTGGTTCAGGGCGTGGAAGCCGGCGAGCGTGATGAACTGGAACTTGTAGCCCAGGTCGGCCAGCTCCTGCTGGAACGTCGCGATCTCGGCGTCCGACAGGTGGCGCTTCCAGTTGAAGCTGGGGGAGCAGTTGTAGGCGAGCATCTTGCCGGGGAACTGCTCGTGGATCGCCGCGGCGAACGCACGCGCCAGCTCGATGTCGGGCTCGCCCGTCTCTACCCACAGCAGGTCGGCGTACGGCGCGAATGCCAGGCCGCGACTGATGACCGACTCGATGCCGGGGCGGATGCGGTAGAAGCCCTCGGTCGTGCGCTCGCCGGTGGTGAACTGCTGGTCGCGCTCATCGACGTCGCTCGTCAGCAGATCGGCTGCGAGAGCATCCGTCCTGGCGATGATGACCGTCGGGACCCCCGACACGTCGGCCGCGAGACGTGCCGCGTTCAGCGTGCGGATGTGCTGCTGAGTGGGCACGAGCACCTTGCCGCCCAGGTGGCCGCACTTCTTCTCGCTCGCCAGCTGGTCCTCCCAGTGGATCGCCGCGGCGCCCGCCTGGATCAGCGATTGCGCGAGCTCGTAGGCGTTGAGCGGCCCGCCGAACCCGGCCTCGGCATCGGCGACGATCGGGGCGAGCCAGTCCTGGGTGATCTCTCCCTCGGCGTGCTCGAGCTGGTCCTGACGGATCAGCGCGTTGTTGATGCGACGCACGACCGCCGGTACCGAGTTCGCCGGGTAGAGCGACTGGTCGGGGTAGGTCTGGCCGGCGAGGTTGCCGTCGGCGGCGACCTGCCACCCCGAGAGGTAGATGGCCTTGAGGCCCGCCCGCACCTGCTGCACCGCCTGGCCGCCGGTGTAGGCGCCGAGCGCCCGCACGTAGTCCTCGGTGTGCAGCAGGTTCCACAGGTTCTCGGCCCCGCGGTGGGCGAGGGTCGCGTCTTCGCGCACCGAGCCGCGGATGCGGATGACGTCTTCGGCCGAGTAGGTGCGCTGGACGCCGTCCCAACGGGGATCCGTCTCCCAGATCTCCCGGAGCTCGGCGGCCGTCTGAACCTGGTCGCCGGCGCGCAGACCGGCGGGGCGAGGTGCGGGGTTCTGAGCGGTGTTCGTCATGGTGTCTCCTCCGTTGGATGCCCGGACCGTGAAGCCGGGTGGCGTGTTTCCACTGTGCGTGAAGATCTACCCTGAAACCGGCCACTCGGCTTGTGAAGATCGCGCGAAATTCTGTTTCTGTGACAGAATCGGCCGCATGAGCACTTCAGCGGTCGAAGAAGACGCCGACTCCCTCACGATCGGTCGACGCATCCGTCAGCTGCGCACCGCGCGGGGAATGACCCTCGACGACCTCGCGGCGGCCGTCGATCGAGCACCGAGCCAGATGTCGATGATCGAGACCGGCAAGCGCGAACCGAAGCTCACCCAGCTTCAAGCGATCGCGCGCGCTCTCGGTGTCACGATCGATGCGCTGCTCGAGGGTGAGCCACTCGACGAGCGCAGCGCGATCGAGATCGCCCTCGAGCGCGCCATGAAAGGCCAGACGTTCCAGGCGCTCGGGATCGAGCCTTTCCGCATCGCCAAGAGCATGCCGACGGATGCGCTGAAGGCGCTGCTCGCGCTGCACGGCGAGATCGACCGGCTCAGGGACGAGCGGGCCGCGACCCCGGAGGAGGCCAGGCGAGCGAACGTCGAGCTGCGTCACCTCATGCGCAGGCAGGACAACCATTTCGTCGACCTCGAGAGCAAGGCCGCCGAGATACTCGCGGCGGTCGGGCACCCGGGTGGACCGCTCACGCAGCGCACCGCATCCGAGATCGCCGCCTATCTCGGATTCACCCTGCACTACGCGCCCGATCTGCCGCAGACCACGCGCAGTGTCGCCGACCTCGCGAACGGGCGGCTCTATCTGTCGAGCAGTGTGCCGGCCAAGGGCGATGCGAGAACGGCTGTGCTGCAGGCGCTGTCCAGCCGCATCCTCGGGCATGCCGAACCGCGCAGCTATGCCGAGTTCCTGCGCCAGCGCGTCGAGACGAACTATCTCACCGGGGCGCTGCTGGTTCCCGAGGCCCACGTGGTGCCCGCCTTGAAGGATGCGAAGTCCCGCAGGGCCATTTCGATCGAAGACCTCCGAGACGCCTACTCGGTGTCGTACGAGACGGCGGCGCATCGGTTCACGAACCTCGCGACCCGCCACCTCGACATCCCGGTGCACTTCCTCAAGGTGCACGAGTCGGGGACGATCACGAAGGCATACGAGAACGACGACGTGAACTTCCCGACGGACAGGCTCGGTTCGATCGAGGGACAGATGTGCTGTCGCCGATGGACGAGCCGTGTCGTGTTCGACGAGGACGACCGCTTCAACCCGTATTACCAGTACACCGACACGGGCAACGGCACCTACTGGTGCACCGCCCGTGTCGAGGCGTCGAGCGAGGGGCTGCACTCGGTCAGCGTGGGCGTGCGCTTCGACGACACGAAGTGGTTCGTCGGCCGGGACACCCCGCATCGGGGGGTCTCGAAGCACTCGGTCGAGGTCTGCTGCCGCCGCGCGCCGGCCGACCTCGAGGGGCGGTGGCGCGAGAACTCCTGGCCGAACGTCAAGACTCCTCGCACCCTGCTCGCCACGCTGCCGACCGGTGCCTTCCCCGGGGTCGACACGACGGACGTCTACGAGTTCCTCGAGGCGCACGCACCGCGCTGACGTGCCTCAGCCGAGAGTCGCGGGCTTCTTCGGCACCAGGGATACGGCCACCGCCGCGACGATCGCCACGAGTGCGAAGGCGACGAAGTTCCACTCGACGCCGATCAGCATCGTGACCGGCGCGCCTGCTGTATGTGGATCACACCGCGTTCCAGCGCAGGCGAGGAGTGCTCGCGAACTCCGTCAGGACGACGCCCGCGTCGGCGACGGGGAACATCGTGATCAGCAGCGGAGTGGTCTCGGAGGCGGCGGCGACCGCGTAGACCAGAGCCGCGGGTCCCTGCTCGCGGGTGACCCCGACGCGGGTGTGTCGCTCGTCGACGGTCGCTGTGCGCGACGATGATGCGCTGTGGAGGATCTCGGATGCGGCGGTGCCTGCCCTGTCGAGCAGTGTGGCGTCTTCGCGCCAGGGCAGGAACGCGTCGGGTGTGAGAGCGCACGCCTCGGCGAGAGCGGCTGTCACCCAGCGGTCGCGCTTGAGCCCGTATGGCGTCTCGACGAGTGACAGCAGATACCCGTAGCAGTGCAGGAGGCCGGCGTTGCCGACGGGCCACTGCGCCCTCACGCCCGCTCGGCGGTGCAACTCGTCGAACAATGCCCGAGAGATCACGGGCGCGCCGATGTTCTCGTCGATCACGGTCGACCGACCCCAGGCGTCGAAGCGTCCGTGCTCGCGGTCGTCCTCGAGTGAGGCGACGAGCCACGGGAGACTGTCGACGGCTGCACGTGCGGCCGTCGCCGAGTCGGACTGCGCCCGGGTTGCAGCGGTCGTGAGGTCGTCGATTCCGGACACGGCGTTCACGCTACAAGATCCCGATGGACGGAGTGTTCACACGGCGTTCACATGATCGGGACTTTCTGTCCACAATCACTGAGCATGCTGGACGGAGCGTCCGCGAGATCAGAGTGCGGATGCGGAAAGAACACCGTGAACTCCATTCTCCTCTTCGACTTCGACGGCACGATCGCCCTCGGGGACGGGCCCGTGCTGGCGTACGCCACGCAGGTGGCTGCCGCTCTCGATGACCACCACGGCTTCGTCGACGGCATCCGCGAGACGCTCTCCGCTGCTGACGGTGAGGCCCTCGACGGCTACGACGCAGTGCGGCGGGCTGCGGCTGCTCGAGGTGCGGATGCCCGGATGCTCAGCGCCGCGTATCTCGCGAGCCGCGCAGAACTCGCCACCGCAGCGGCTCCGATCACCGCACCCGACGGCCTCGCAGCCTTCCTCGCCGCTGCTGCGGCTGACGCGGAGCTCGTCCTCGTCACCAACGCACCGGCGATCCGCATCGACCAGGCGCTGGACGCGCTCGGCCTCGCCGGGCTCTTCGACCGCATCGTCACGAGTGCGGGCAAGCCGGCCGGTCTCGATGCGTTCCTGGCTGACCTGCCCGCTGATGCGCGGGTGCTGAGCATCGGAGACATCTGGCACAACGACCTCGCCCCCGCCCACGCCCGTGGCCACGAGACCGCGCTGATCGGCGGATTCGCCGACCCGCACGCGACCCCCACCTATCGCGCTGCCGATTTCGCGACGCTGATCCCTCAGCTCACCGCATGGCTGCGTTCCTGAACCCGCACCACTCCACCCTCCCTCACACCCACCACCCCATCGAAGGATGACAATGCGTACCTCCCCCTTCCGCCGGACCGCCGCGGGGCTCGTCGCCGCGGGCGCCCTGCTCGCCGTCGTGCTCACCGGCTGCTCGACCGACACCGCCGCGCCCGACGAGTCCGCCGCCCCCGCTGCCGACCCAGAATCGCTCGTGCTCGCGCTCGTCCCCTCGCAGGACCAGGACGGCCTCGTCGACACCGCAGCTCCGCTCACCGACTACCTCACCGAGGAGCTCGGCATCGAGGTCACGGGTGTGGTCTCCAAGGACTACCAGGCCGCGGTCGAGGCGATGGGAGCAGGTCAGGCGCAGATCGGGTTCCTCCCGTCGCTGCAGCTGTGGCAGGCCAACGACATGTACGACGCATCGGTCGTGCTGCAGACCGAGCGCAACGGCAACATCACCTACCCCGCGCAGTTCATGACGAACAACCCGGACAAGTACTGCGACGACGAGCCGGTCGAGCGCGACGGGATGCTGTTCTGCAACGGCGCCGACGCCATGTCGGGTCCTGCCGGTCTCGACAGCATCGACAAGGTCGAGGGCGCGAAGGTCGCGTTGCTCGGACCCGGCTCGCCGGCCGGCTACATCTACCCGGTCCTCGCGCTGCAGGAGGCGGGACTCGACACCGACACCGACATCCAGCAGATCCCCGTGACAGCGAACGACGCGTCCGTGCTGGCGGTCTACAACGGCGACGCCGAGGTCGGCTTCAGCTTCTGGGATGCCCGCACGATCGTGCAGAAGGACACCCCCGATGTGGGTCAGAAGGTCGTCGTCTTCGCCCTGACCGAGGAGATCCCGAATGACGGCGTCGCGCTGTCGTCCGACCTGTCGCCCGAGCTGCAGGACCGCATCTCCACGGCTCTCGAAGACTTCTCGAACACCGAGGAGGGCTCCGAGATCCTCACGAGCATCTACTCGATCACGAAGCTCGCGCCCGCCGATCCCGAGTCGCTCGACGTCGTCGCCCGCGCCGCCCAGGCCCTGGGGCTCCAGTAAATTGTCCGATCAGATCCAGCACGTGGACGCCGCAGCCCAGGCTGCGGCGTCCACGCCGTGGTCCATCCGTCTCGATGGCGTCACGGTGCGATACCCGAACGGGACGGTCGGTCTCGACCGTGTCTCGCTCGACATCGACGCCGGAGAGATGGTCGCGGTCGTGGGCCTCTCAGGGTCGGGCAAGTCCACTCTCATCCGCACGATCAACGGCCTCGTGCCGGTGACGAGCGGAACGCTGGACGTCGGCGAGCACCGCGTCAGCGGAGCCTCGCCCCGCACTCTTCGACGCCTGCGCGGCGACATCGGCATGGTGTTCCAGGGGTTCAACCTCGCAGGCCGGGCGAGCGTCCTGCAGAACGTGCTCGTCGGGCGTCTCGCCCACACGCCCCTGTGGCGCACCCTGCTCGGCGCCTACCCCGACGCCGACCGGCGACTGGCCTATCAGGCGCTCGACCGTGTCGGCATCCTGCCGAAGATCCACTCGCGCGCATCCGACCTCTCGGGTGGGCAACAGCAGCGCGTCGCCATCGCACGCGCACTGGCGCAGGAGCCGCGCATCGTCCTGGCCGACGAGCCGGTCGCGAGCCTCGACCCGCCGACCGCGCACGGTGTCATGAACGACCTCCGCCGCATCAATCGGGACCTCGGCATCACCGTACTGGTCAACCTGCACCTGCTCGACCTCGCCCGCGAATACGGAGCGCGGATGATCGGCATGCGCGCGGGGAGGATCGTCTACGACGGTCCGGCAGCGAGCGCGACGGATGCCGACTTCGAGAGCATCTACGGTCGATCCCTCACCGCTGACGATCGGCTCGACACATGACCGAGGCGACACCGGCACCGCTCGAGATACCTCGGCGGCCGTCCGGCGCGTGGCGTGGGCCCGTGATCCTGCTGGCCATCGTCGCCATCACCGTGGTCATGTGCCTGCCCGGCATCGGCATCGGGGTCGACCTCTCGGCGATCGCGCGCAACTGGCAGAACGGCGCCGACAAGATCATCAAGCTGCTGATGCCCGACTGGAGCTTCTTCCCGCGCACGCTCCCGCCGCTCATCGAGACGCTGCAGATGGCCGTCATCGCGACGGCGATCGGCGCGGTGATCTCGCTGCCGCTGAGCTTCTGGGCGGCTCGCGCCACCAACCCGAACGCTCCGGCGCGCATCATCGTGCGCGGCATCCTGAACGTCATCCGCAGCGTCCCCGACCTGCTCTACGCGGCGATCCTCGTCGCGATGGTGGGTGTCGGCGCGCTCCCCGGCATCCTCGCGCTGCTGCTGTTCAATATCGGAATCATCGTCAAGCTCGTGTCGGAGGCGATCGACACCAACGACCGGGGTCCGCTCGAGGCGGGCCGCGCGGTCGGAGCCACTCAGACGAAGATCAACCGCACGCTCGCGCTCCCGGACGCCTGGCCGGCGTTCGCGAACCAGACCCTCTACGTCTTCGAGCTCAACGTCCGCGCCTCGACGGTGCTCGGTCTGGTCGGCGCCGGCGGCATGGGCCTGCTCATCGACGCCGTCCGCACGTTCTACCGCTACGACCAGCTCTCGCTCATCATCCTGGAGATCCTCATCGTCGTCATCGTGATCGACCTCGTCTCCGACGCCATCCGACGGAGGCTCGTATGACCACCGTGCTCACTCCGCCTCCTGCCATCACCGTCATCCCCGACAGGCCGCGACGCCCGTGGCTCATTGCCTCGTGGATCATCGTCACCGCCATCGTCGTGCTGGCTTTCTGGTCGATCGACATCAACTGGGCACGTCTCGCCGACCTGCCTGCGGAGATCGTCCGCTACACGTTCCTGATGTTCGGCAGCCCGAACTGGGAGCAGCTGCCCGAGGCGCTCTGGCAGACCTGGCGCAGCATCGAGATGGCGTGGGTCGGTACGATCCTCGGCATCCTGCTCGCGACCCCCATCAGCCTGCTCGCCGCGCGCGGATTCGGCCCCGCCTCGCTGCGCGCGCTGCTGCGCGGCCTGTTCTCGCTCATCCGGGCCGTTCCCGAGATCATCATCGCGATCGTGATCCTGTCGGTCACCGGGCTCACGCCGTTCACGGGTGCGCTCGCGCTGGCGATCAACGGCATCGGCACACTCGGCAAGTGGGGATACGAAGCGGTAGAGGCCGTGCCGTCCGGGCCGATCGAGGCCGCACGCGCGGCAGGTGGCGGTACCCTGCAGGTGCTGCGTTGGGGTGTCTGGCCGCAGGTCGAGCCCGCGTTCTGGTCGTTCTGGCTGTATCGCTTCGAGATCAACGTGCGCTCGTCGGCCGTGCTCGGTCTGATCGGCGTCGGCGGAATCGGTGACATGCTCACCTCCTATACCCAGTACCGTGAGTGGTCGACGGTGGGCGTCCTGCTCATCGTGGTCGTCGCTGTCACGATGCTGATCGATGCCGTGTCCGGCGCGATCCGCCGCCGGATCATGGAGGGAGCCCGCGCCCGTGTTCTCTCCTAGCGCCCCACCCACCGCTCGAATCGCCGCGGTGCTCAACACCCTGCAGCCCGCCGAACGCCGCGTCGCCGAGCTGATCGTCGAGTCGGCGGAGGCGGTGGTCGAATGGACCGCCCAGGAGCTCGCCGACCGAGCGGGTGTCGGCCGCGCCACGGTCGTGCGCGCGTGCCAGAGCTTCGGCTACCGCGGATACCCGCAGCTGCGCGTCGCGCTCGCCTCCGAACTCGGCAGCGGGCCGGGGGAGGCGGGCATCGACCACGGACCGGGCGCGCTCGGGCGGATGCGGGGCGAGATCGATCGCGTCGCGGCATCCCTTCCGGCCCTCGCGAGCCTGCTCGACGCGGATGCCGTGAGCGAGGCCGTCCGGCTCGCAGCGTCCGCTCGCCGGCTGCTCGTGCTCGCGAACGGTCTGTCCTCGCCCATCGCGAACGACCTCGCCATGCGGCTGACCGCGTCGGGTCGTGCGGCGGAGTTCATCGCGGATGCCATCGCGCAGCAGATCGCCGCACGTCATCTCACACCCGACGACGTCTGCCTCATCGTCAGCGGATCGGGCGCGAACGAGGCGAGCCTGCGCGTCGCGACCGCGGCAGCCCGGGGCGGTGCGACGGTGATCGCCCTCACCTCCTTCGCCTCATCGGCGCTGACCGAGGCCGCGACGCTGTCGCTCGTGATCGCCCCGACCGGGGTGAGCTTCCGCGACGAGCTCGAGCACACCTCGCGCGTCGCATATCTGGTGTTCGCCGAGGTGTTCGCCGCGGCCGTCACGGCGGAGCGGGGCGCGGATGCCGTGCAGGCGCGGGCTCATGCGCTCGAGGTCGTCTCCGACAACCTCGGCGAGGGCGCGGGGGAGTAGCGACGCCGAAGGCGTCAGTCCCGAGCGGTCTGCAGCAGCGCCCACAGCTCTGCGCGGGCGGGGAACGACGACAGATCGCTGCCGAGCAGGGCGCCGGCCTGCGTGATCCGCGACCGCAGCGTGTGACGGTGCACCCCGAGAGCAGCGGCCGCCGGATCGGCCTTCGCATCGTGCTCGAGCCAGGTTCGCAGAGAGCGTTCCAGGTCGCCGCCGGATCGCGCATCGTGGTCGCGCAGGGGAGCGAGGCGCGACTCGGCGACCAGGCGAGCCTCGTCGGTCGCGAGCGCGCTGAGGATGCTGGATCCTGCCGCATCGGCGAAGTGGAAGACCCCTGTGCCGGACTGCTGGCGCAGGGCCGCGAGCGCCTGAGCGTGGGCACGCGAGAACGCGTCGTACGACTCCGAGCCCGATGCGCCGACGCGGATGCCGAAACGTGCGGCGACCTCGTCGAGCAGTGCGTCGTCGGCCATCGACACGCAGAGCACGACGCCCTCCGACGACTCGGCGAGGAAACTGGCGGTGCCGTGCTCGGCGCGGCGGCGGTCCCACCAGTCGGCGAACGGTCCGGTCGGAGCGTCCGCGGCGATCGCCACCACGACGGGCGCCGACGGCATGCCGCCGAGCACCTTCCGTGCAAGGGACGGGTCGTCATCGAGCAGAGAGCTCAGCAGCTGCGAGTTCAGCCGACGCTTGCTGCGGGCGAGCTGGTCGCTCTGCTCGAGGGCGAGCCCGGCCATCGCGATCACCGAGGTCACGACCGTGCGCGCCTCGGCGTCGAGCGCATCGACGGCCAGCGCGATCACTCCCCGCAGGTGTCCGCCGCGGCCGACCGTGAAGAGCGTGAACGTCTCATCGTCGATCGTCAGCGACTGCCCTGCTTCGAGTCCGCGGGTGAGGATCTCGGTGGCGCGTTCGCCGAGCTCGGTCAGGCGGCCCGCAGACACGGCTGACCGGGGGTGCGACAGCTGCAGAGCACCGGCCGCGTCGTACATGCCGACCCAGACGCCGAGGCGACGGCCGAGTTCGGCGACGGTCGCGTCGAGTCCCCGCGGGCGGAGAGCCGCCAGTGCGAGCGCGCGCTGGGTGTCTAGCGCCCATGATCTGCGGGCATATGCCTGAGCGGCTATGGCCTCGGAGTGTGCGCGGGCGACCGCGATGAACGGCGTGCGGTAGGGCACCTCGAAGAGGGGGATCCCGCGGCGTGCGCACTCGAGGATCAGCTCGTCGGGGATCCCTGCGCGGTGCACGTCCGTGCCGAATCCGAGGCCGAGCACCCCGCGATCCGCGAGCCGCCCCACGTAGACATCGACGTCGGTGCCGGCGTCGAACTGGGTGCCTGTGGTCAGCAGAGCGAGATCCTCGGCGAGGAACGGCGTCGGGTCGGCGAGGTCGGAGCTGTGCACCCAGCGCAGTGGACGATCGAGGGCGCCGGCCGGAAGCTCTTCTTCGGCCGAGATCAGGCCGAGTCCGAGGTCACGACGTCGGAAAAGGGCGCGCAGGGTGGGCTGCTCGGTGTCATCCATGCGACGCTCCTCTCTCGTCTCCGCGGTCAGCGCGTTATACGGTCGGGCGATGATCTCTTCGAGATTGTACAGCCGGGCGAATGCGCCCACGGCGGATCCGGTCGTACGCTCACGAACATGGCTCTCCTCGACACCGCAGCTGTTGCAGTCCCCCTCGGCGGACCCGACCTCCCCCAGGAGCGTCGCCTCGTGACCGAACTCCCCGGCCCCCGATCGGCCGAGATCCTCGCCCGCAAGGCGGATGCCGTCGCCGCAGGCGTCGGGCACACCGTTCCCGTCGCCGCCGTCGCGGCCGGCGGGGGAGTGGTCGTCGACGCCGACGGCAACTCGCTGATCGACCTCGGCTCGGGCATCGCCGTGACGACCGTCGGCAATGCCCACCCCAAGATCGCCGCAGCGGTGGCCGCCCAGGCCGCGCAGTTCACGCACACCTGCTTCATGATCTCGCCGTACGAGTCGTACATCGAGGTGGCCGAGGCGCTGAACCGTCTCACCCCCGGTGACTTCGCCAAGAAGACCGCCCTGTTCAACTCGGGTGCCGAGGCTGTCGAGAACGCGATCAAGATCGCCCGCAAGCACACCGGTCGCCAGGCGGTCGTCGCCTTCGACCACGGCTACCACGGCCGCACCAACCTGACGATGGCGCTGACCGCCAAGTCGATGCCCTACAAGAGCGGCTTCGGCCCGTTCGCCCCCGAGGTCTACCGCGCACCGATGTCGTACCCGTTCCGCGACGGGCTCGAGGGCGGCGAGGCTGCGGCCCGCGTCATCCTGCAGCTCGAGAAGCAGATCGGCGCAGACAACCTAGCCGCCGTGATCATCGAGCCCATCCAGGGCGAGGGCGGCTTCATCGTGCCGGCCGACGGATTCCTGCCGGCGATCGCCGACTGGTGCCGCGCCAACGGCGTCGTCTTCATCGCCGACGAGGTGCAGACCGGCTTCGCCCGCACCGGCCACATGTTCGCGAGCGAGATCTTCGGCATCGAGCCCGACCTCATCACGACCGCGAAGGGCATCGCCGGCGGTCTGCCGCTCGCCGCCGTCACCGGGCGCTCCGAGATCATGGACGCCTCGCACGCGGGCGGCCTCGGCGGCACCTACGGCGGCAACCCGATCGCCTGCGCCGCAGCGCTCGCCGCGATCGACGTCTTCGAGAACGACGGCGTGATCGAGCGCGCCCGTGAGATCGGCGAGATCCTCGTGCAGCGTCTCGGCTCCATGCAGGAGAAGGATGCCCGCATCGGTGACATCCGCGGTCATGGCGCGATGATCGCGGCCGAGTTCGTCGACCCCGAGACCAAGGCGCCTGACGCCGCTCTGACCTCCGCGGTCGCCAAGGCGTGCGTCGCCCAGGGGGTCATCGTCCTCACCTGCGGCACGTACGGCAACGTCATCCGCTTCCTGCCGCCGCTGTCGATCGGCGACGACCTGCTCAACGAGGGCCTCGACGTCGTCGCGGCCGCACTCGCCGCGAACGCGGCCTGACAGACCAGCGGTCGCGCTCAGTCGTGACCGCCACCACACGTCCGGCCGCGACGAGGATCGGGGGATTTCGAGTCGCGGCCGGCACACACATTTCCAATGAAGGAGAAGCAGATGGCTGAGATCACTCGTGACGTGCTGATCGTCGGAGCCGGAGCCGCAGGGCTCACGGCCGCGAACGACCTGCGCAAGGCAGGCCTGTCGGTCGCCGTCCTCGAGGCGCGTGACCGCGTCGGCGGCCGTCTGTGGACCGACGTCATCGACGGCGCCATGCTCGAGATCGGCGGCCAGTGGGTCTCGCCCGATCAGGATGCCCTGAAGGACACGATCGAGGAGCTGGGGCTCGAGACCTACAGCCGCTATCGCGAGGGCGACAGTGTGTACGTCGGCCCCGACGGACAGACGCACCGCTTCACGGGCGAGATGTTCCCGGTGTCCGCCGAGACCGAGGCCGTCATCGCCGAGATCACCGAGCGTCTCGACGCCATGGTCGCCGAGATCGACCCCGACCGCCCCTGGGAGCACGCGAAGGCGAAAGAGTGGGACTCGGTCACGTGGGATGCCTGGCTGCGCGCGCAGACCGACGACGACGAAGCAGTGCGCAACCTGGCATTCGCCACCGGATCCGCGATGCTCACGAAGCCCACGCACTCGTTCTCGCTGCTGCAGTCGCTGCTGATGGCGGCATCCGCCGGTTCGTACTCGAACCTCGTCGACGCCGACTTCATCCTCGACAAGCGCGTCGTCGGCGGCCTGCAGAAGGTGCCGCTGCTGCTCGCCGAGCGCCTCGGGGACGACGTGCTGCTGAACCAGCCGGTGCGGTCGCTCGAATGGAGTGCCGACGGCGTTACCGCGACGACCGATGACACCACGGTGCGCGCGCGCTTCGCGATCCTCGCGCACGCCCCGATCCTCTACAGCCGCATCGCCTTCGTGCCGCCGCTGCCGCGTCGCCAGCACCAGATGCACCAGCACATCTCGATGGGCTTCGTGATCAAGGTGCACGCCGTCTACGACCGCCCGTTCTGGCGCGAACAGGGCCTCAGCGGCACCGCGTTCAGCCCCTACGAGCTCGCGCACGAGGCGTACGACAACACCAACCACGGCGACGAGCGGGGCACCCTGGTCGGCTTCGTGAGCGACCAGAACGCCGACGACCTGTTCACGCTGTCGGCAGAGGAGCGCAGAGAGCGGATCCTCGAGTCCCTCTCGCACTACTACGGCGACGAGGCGAAGAACCCGGTCGTGTACTACGAGAGCGACTGGGGCACGGAGGAGTGGACCCGCGGCGCGTACGCGGCGAGCTTCGACATGGGCGGACTGCACCGCTACGGCGCCGACCTGCGTTCGGCCGTCGGACCCATCCACTTCGCCTGCAGTGACATGGCGGGCGCCGGATACCAGCACGTCGACGGCGCGATCCGCATGGGGCACCTCGTCGCGTCGACCATCGTCGAAGCCGCGCGTGCCGCGGGCGACACCGCCGAGGTCGACGGATGACCGGCGCGATCGTCGTCGGCTACACGGCGACGGATGCGGGAGCGGATGCCGCAGCGCTCGGCGCACGGCTCGCGCGCAGCCTCGGCGCGGTTCTGCACCTGGTGATCGTGCTTCCCTCTGAGGGCACCCGCAACGCGGCGGTTCCGCCCGAGCGGGCATACGAAGAGCACATCCGCCGGCAGGCGAAGGAGTGGCTCGAGGATGCCGTCGTCCGGCTGCCGCAGGAGCTCACCCGCACGGGTCATGTGCGCTTCGCCGAGTCGTTCGCGGAAGGGCTCATCGCCGCCGGCGAGGAGTTCGATGCGCGGCTGATCGTCATCGGCACCGCCGGCGGCAGCATCTTCGGACGCCACCGTCTCGGCAGCGTCGCCTCTGAGCTGCTGCACTCGTCGACCATCCCCGTCGCGCTCGCCCCGGCCGGCACGGCAGAGCAGGACGACCACGTGCTCCCGCGGGTGACGGCGGCGGTCGGCAACCGCGCCGGCGCAGACAATCTCCTCGACGAGGCCGCTGCGATCGCGACCGAGTCGCGCGTCGGTCTGCGTCTGGTCTCCCTCGTGCCGTTCGACGTGCCCCCCGGTCTCGACACCGGGGCGATCCGCGTGGTCGGCGACGAGCACGCGAACGAGGTTCTCGAGATCGCCAAGGGTCTGCTGCCCGAAGAGCTCAAGGCCGAGGTCGAAGAAGCCCCCGGCGACACGGTCGAAGACGCCGTCGCTCATCTGTCGTGGCTGCCCGGCGAGGTCGTCCTCGTCGGTTCCAGCCGCCTGGCGCAGCCGCGCCGCCTGTTCCTGGGCTCGACCGCAGCGAAGATGCTGCACGAACTGCCCGTGCCCATGATCGTCGTCCCGCGCACGCGCGCCGAAGCAGGAGTCCGCTGATGAGCAGCTCGAACCGGGCGACGGAGCCCGCATCCGGTGTGACGACCGGCATCTCGCAGAAGGGCCTGCGCGCGGGGGCCGTCGGAGTCCTCGGAGCCGTCGTGATCGGCGTCTCCACGATCGCCCCGGCCTACACGCTCACCGCGTCGCTCGGCCCGACCGTCGCTGTCGTCGGCACGCAGGTTCCGGCGATCATCCTCGTCGGCTTCATCCCGATGCTCCTGACCGCGTTCGGCTATCGCGAGCTCAACCGCATGATGCCGGACTCGGGCACCTCGTTCACCTGGGGAGTGCGAGCCTTCGGCCCGTGGATCGGCTGGATGACGGGGTGGGGCCTGATCGCCGCCACCGTGATCGTGCTGTCGAACCTCGCCGGCATCGCCGTCGAGTTCCTCTTCCTGCTGATCGCACAGCTCAGCGGCAACCCCGAGATCGCCGACCTGGCCTTCAACCCGATCATCAACGTCGTCGTGTGCCTGCTCTTCATGCTCGGCGCGACGCTCGTGTCGTACCGCGACATGCAGACGACGCAGAAGTTCCAGTACATCCTCGTCGGCTTCCAGGTGCTGGTGCTCGTGATCTTCGCCACCGTCGCGATCGTCAAGGCCGTCTCCGGCGATGCCCCCGAGCCCACGGCGTTCTCCTGGTCGTGGTTCAACCCGTTCGAGGTGCCGTCGTTCAGCGCCTTCGCCGCCGGCCTCTCCCTGTCGATCTTCATCTTCTGGGGCTGGGACGTCGTCCTCACCATGAACGAGGAGACGAAGGATCCCGAGAAGACTCCCGGTCGTGCGGCGATGGTCACCGTCGTCGTCGTGGTCAGCCTCTACCTGCTGCTCGCGATCGGTCTCATCATGTTCGCCGGTGTCGGCACGGGCGACTACGGGCTCGCGAACGAGGACATCTCGGCGAACGTGTTCTTCGCGCTGTCAGACCCGATCCTGGGCCCGCTCGCGTTCCTCGTCTCGCTCGCGGTGCTGTCGAGCTCGGCGGCGTCGCTGCAGTCGACCGCCGTCGGGCCCGCCCGCACGCTGCTGGCGATGGGGCACTACGGCGCCCTGCCGAAGAAGTTCGCACGGGTCAGCCCGCGCTTCTTCACGCCCGGCTATTCGACGATCGTCTCGGCCGTCGTCGCCTCGGTCTTCTACGCCGTGATGCGACTGGTGAGCGAGAACGTGCTCACCGACACGATCCTGTCGCTCGGCATGATGATCTGCTTCTACTACGGCCTCACCGCGTTCGCGTGCGTCTGGTACTTCCGCAAGCAGTGGTTCGACTCGGCCAGGAGCTTCTTCTTCACGTTCCTGTTCCCGCTCGTCGGCGGCGCGATCCTCGCCGTGCTGTTCGTGACGACGCTCATCGACTCGATGGACCCCGCGTACGGCAGCGGATCGAGCATCGGCGGGGTCGGGCTCGTGTTCGTCCTCGGCGTCGGCATCATCGCGATCGGCATCGTCATCATGATCTGGCAGTCGATCAAGCGCCCGGCGTTCTTCCGCGGCGAGACGCTCAGCATGGATGCTCCCGCGAGCATCCGCAGACGCTGACCGCATCCGCGGCATCCGCATTCCTTCCTCCCCACAGAAAGAGATTCCATGAGCACTCAGACTGAGCAGGCGCTGCTCGACAGCATCCCCACCGGCCTCTTCATCGGGGGAGAGTGGATCGACGGCGAGACCGGCGGCACGTTCGACGTGATCGACCCGGCGACCGGAGCGGTGATCCGCACGATCGCGGATGCGACCCCCGGCGACGGCATCCGTGCGCTGGATGCGGCCGTCGCCGCGCAGGATTCGTGGGCGGCGACCGCACCGCGCACCCGCAGCGAGATCCTGCGCCGTGCGTTCGACCTCGTGCAGGAGCACAAGGAGGACCTCGCGCTGCTGATGACGCTCGAGATGGGCAAGCCGCTCGCCGAGGCACGAGGAGAGGTCGGCTACGGCGGCGAGTTCCTTCGGTGGTTCAGCGAGGAGGCGGTGCGCATCAGCGGCCGCTACGGCATCAACCCCGAGGGCACCGGCCACATGGTCGTCTCGCAGCGTCCCGTGGGCCCCTCGTTCTTCGTGACGCCGTGGAACTTCCCCTTCGCGATGGCGACGCGCAAGATCGCCCCTGCCCTCGCCGCCGGCTGCACCGTGGTCATCAAGCCTCCGGCACTCACGCCGCTGACGACGATGTTCTTCACCTCGCTGCTCGAGAAGGCGGGCCTCCCCGCCGGTGTCGTCAACGTGGTGCAGACGTCGAAGTCGTCGGCGCTGTCGGCCCCGATCATCGCGGACCCGCGTCTGCGCAAGCTGTCGTTCACGGGTTCGACCGAGGTGGGCCGCAAGCTCATCGCCCAGGCCGCCGAGGGCGTGCTGCGCGTGTCGATGGAGCTCGGCGGCAACGCCCCGTTCGTCGTCTTCGACGATGCCGACCTCGACAAGGCGGTCGACGGCGCGCTTGCCGCGAAGTTCCGCAACATCGGCCAGGCCTGCACCGCCGCCAACCGCTTCATCGTGCACCAGGACGTCGCCGACGAGTTCGCCCGCAAGGTCACCGAGCGCGTGAAGGCGATGAAGATCGGCCGCGGCACGGAAGAGGGCGTGGCCATCGGACCGCTCATCGACGAAGACGCCGTCGCGAAGGCCGGCGAGCTCGTCGATGACGCCGTCGAGCGCGGAGCAACGCTGCTCGCCGGAGGCAAGGCGCTCGAGGGCACCGGCACCTTCTACGAGCCGACCGTGCTCACCGACGTGGTCGCAGGTTCCGCGATCCTTCGGGAGGAGATCTTCGGCCCGGTGCTCGCGATCGCGACCTTCGAGACGGAGGACGACGCCGTGCGCCTCGCGAACGACACCGAGTACGGGCTCGTCTCGTACGTGTTCACCGAGAACCTGCAGCGCGGGCAGCGGATGATCGACAAGCTCGAGACCGGCATGATGGGTCTGAACGTCGGTGTCGTGTCGAATGCAGCTGCCCCCTTCGGCGGCGTCAAGCAGTCGGGCGTCGGCCGCGAGGGCGGTCTCGAGGGCATCCACGAGTACCTGTCGACCAAGTACACCCTGATCCCGATCTCCTGATCCTTCCGGTCGTCGGGCGGGCGGAGCTCCGCTCCTCGCTCGACGACCGGGAACCGAACGAGAGGAAAAGAACATGACCGATTACGCCGTCATCAACCCCGCCACCGGAGAGACGCTGGCGTCCTTCGACACGTTCACGGATGCGCAGATCGAGGAGGCGGTCGCGGCCGCCGACGCCGCGCACCGCGACTGGTCGCGTTCCTCGACCGTGGCTGAGCGCGCAGCGCTGCTCCGTCGTGCAGCCGAGCTGCACCGCGAGCGTCGCGAGCAGCTCGCCGACGTGTTCGTGCGCGAGATGGGCAAGCCGCGCGAGGCGGCACTCGGAGAGGTCGACTTCGCCGCCGACATCGCCGAGTACTACGCAGACCAGGCCGAGGCGATCATGGCCGACCAGCCGATCGCCATCCTCGGAGAGGGCTCGGCGATCGTCCGCAAGTCGTCGCTCGGACCGCTCGTCGGGATCATGCCGTGGAACTTCCCGGCGTACCAGATCGTCCGCTTCGCGGCGCCGAACCTGATCGTCGGCAACACGATCCTGCTGAAGCCCGCGCCGCAGTGCCCCGAGTCGTCGACCGCGATCGAGGCGATCTACCACGACGCCGGATTCCCGAAGGGCGCCTACCAGAACGTGCTCGCGACGAACGAGCAGATCGCCGACATGATCGCCGACCCGCGCGTGGCCGGCGTCTCGCTCACGGGCTCGGAGCGCGCAGGCGCCGCGGTCGCCGAGATCGCCGGGCGCAACCTCAAGAAGGTCGCGCTCGAGCTGGGCGGCTCAGACCCCTTCATCGTGCTGTCGACCGACGACCTCGACGCCACGGTGCAGGCCGGCGTCGACGCGCGTCTCGACAACAACGGACAGGCGTGCAACGGCGCCAAGCGCTTCATCATCGTCGACGGCCTGTACGACGAGTTCGTCGAGAAGTTCACCGCCGCGATGGCGGCCGTGCAGCCCTCGGACCCGACACTCGACGACACCGTGCTCGGGCCCGTCTCATCTGAGACGGCGGCCGAGAACCTGCAGAAGCAGATCGACCAGGCCGTCGAGCAGGGCGCGACGCTGCTGACCGGCGGAACTCGCGACGGAGCGTTCTTCGCGCCGACCGTGCTGGCCGATGTGACGCCCGAGATGAACGTCTACCGCGAGGAGCTCTTCGGCCCCGCCGCGGTCGTCTACCGGGTCGCCGACGAGGACGCCGCCGTCGCTCTCGCGAACGACACGACCTTCGGTCTCGGGTCTTACGTCTTCACCACCGACGCCGAACAGGCCGAGCGCGTCGCCGACAACATCGAGGCGGGCATGGTCTACGTCAACCTCGTGCTGGCCGACAGCCCCGAGCTGCCGTTCGGCGGCATCAAGCGCAGCGGCACCTCGCGCGAGCTCGGCCACCTCGCGGCCGACGAGTTCGTCAACAAGAAGCTCATCCGCATCGGCTGAGCGACGCTCGCCGCACGAAGGGGCGGATGCTGCGGCATCCGCCCCTTCGTGCGCACGGTGGCCGGTGCCTGACGCGCCCGGGGTCCGACGGATGCCGGAGCCCGCATGCGCACCCGGGCGTAGGTTGGAAGCATGGCAACCGTCGCAGCGAACATCGTCAAGACCCTCCGCGCCAACGGGATCGACCGTGTCTACGGCCTTCCGGGTGATTCCCTCAACGGCTTCACCGACGCCCTCCGAAAGGACGGCGGCATCCGCTGGGTGCACGTGCGGCACGAGGAGTCGGCGGCCTTCGCGGCGGCGGCGGATGCGGCGCTCACGGGCGAGCTCGCCGTCGTCGCCGGCTCGTGCGGACCGGGCAACCTGCACCTGATCAACGGCCTCTACGACGCCAACCGCTCACGAGTCCCCGTGCTCGCGATCGCGGCGCACATCCCCACGACCGAGATCGGCACGGGGTACTTCCAGGAGACCCACCCGCAGGAGCTCTTCCGCGAGTGCAGCGTCTACGTCGAGTACGTCGCAGACCCCAAGCAGATGCCGCGCCTTCTCGAGATCGCGATGCGCGCGGCGATCGAGCAGCGCGGAGTCGCGGTGCTCGTGATCCCCGGCGACGTCGCCCTGGCCGAGATCGCCGACGACCGAGCCGTGGTCATCGAGCGATCCCACCCCGTGATCGTGCCGAGCGGCGACGAACTCGCCAGGGCGGCGACACTGCTCAATGCCTCGAAGAAGACCACGATCCTCGCCGGAGCCGGTGTCGAGGGCGCCCACGACGAGGTCATCGCACTCGCCGATCGGCTCGGCGCGCCGATCGTGCATGCGCTCCGAGGCAAGGAGTTCATCGAGTACGACAACCCGTTCGACGTCGGAATGACGGGCCTTCTCGGCTTCGCCTCCGGCTATCGGGCGATGGAGGCGGCTGACACGCTGCTCGTGCTGGGCAGCGACTTCCCGTACGAGCAGTTCTATCCCGAGCACGCGACGACCATCCAGGTCGACATCCGCGGCTCACAGCTCGGCAAGCGGCATCCGCTCGATCTCGGTCTGGTCGGTGATGTCCGCGCCACCGCTGAGGCACTGCTGCCGAGGCTGGCGGAGAAGAGCGACCGCGATCACCTCGATGACTCGACCGCGCACTATCGCAAGACCAGGGCGAAGCTCGACGACCTCGCGACACCGACGAAGGCCGGTCGGCCGATCCACCCGCAATACCTCGCGCGACTGCTCGATGAGCAGGCGGCAGATGACGCGGTGTTCACTGCAGATGTGGGCTCGCCGACCGTCTGGGCCGCCCGCTACCTGTCGATGACCGAGAATCGACGGCTGATCGGCTCGTTCACGCACGGATCGATGGCCAATGCCCTGCTGCACGGCATCGGCGCGCAGGTCTCGCATCCCGATCGACAGGTCATCGCACTCGCCGGCGACGGCGGACTCGCGATGATGCTGGGCGAACTGCTCACCCTCACGCAGAACAAGCTGCCCGTGAAGACGATCGTGGTGAACAACTCGTCGTTGAACTTCGTCGAGCTCGAGATGAAGGCCGCCGGTTTCGTGAACTACGGCACTGCGCTCGACAACCCGAGCTTCGCGGCGATCGCCGAGGCCATGGGAATCTTCGCCCGCCGCGTCGAGAACAGCGAGGATCTGCCGGATGCCGTCCGCGAGGTGCTCGCACACGACGGCCCCGCGCTGCTCGATGTCGTCACCGAGCGGCAGGAGCTGTCGATGCCGCCGGCGATCGAGGCCGCGCAGGTCAAGGGCTTCGCGCTGTACGCGATCCGCACGGTCATGTCGGGCAAGGGAGACGAACTGCTCGACCTCGCGCGCGCGAACTGGCGTCAGTTCCTCTGAGCTTCGGGCGCTCGGGAGGACAACGCCTCTTGGGGAGGAGGAATCGGCCCGATTCCTCCTCCCGAGGGGAAGATCTCCTCCCGACGAGCAGGCAGCCGCGGTGAGGTGCTGCCACGGTGTCGAAACCGCGGCGAAGCGAAGGCTCCGAACCCGCGCCTAGCTCTCGATGAGCGCGCGCACCTCGGCTGCCTCGACCTGGCGACCGAGCGACTCGAGCACGTTGCCGAGCTCGAGCGCCGACACCTGACGCAGCGGCGCATGCTCCACCGCGTGCTCGAGCGCGCTGCGGTAGACCGGCACGGCGTCAGCCGCGCGGTCGTCGCCAGCGAGCAGGCGGGCGGCGAACAGCTCGGAGCCGCCCGCCGACCCCGCATCCCCGATCGCCGCGAATCCGTCGGCTGCCGTGAGAGCAGCGGCAACAGCCTCGTCGATCCGCCCGAACTGAGCGAGCACCCGACCTCGCGAATCGGTCACGTCGGCGAGCAGCCACCCCGCCTCGTGCTCCTGAGCCAGCGCTGCGACCTCGTCGAACAGGGCGAAGGCGCGGTCGTCCTGCTTCGCGCCGTAGGCCTGCCCGAGGTTGTGCAGCACGTCGGCGAGGGCGCCGACCGCCTCGGGGGCCTTGCGCACGATCTCGGATGCCGCTTCGAGCGACTCGATCGCGTCGTCGTGCTCGTCGAATCGGGCGAGGATCTTCGCACGTTCGGTCAACGCCATGGCCTGATCGGCGTGTTCCTCCGCCTCACCGAAGAGATCGGCCGCATACCCGAAAGCGCCGACCGCCTGACCGAACTCGCCGGCCGAACCCAGGGAGCGGGCGAGGAGCGATGCCGTCATCGCCCGAGAAGCGGCAGGCACCTCGGCCTGCTCCTCACGCTCGAGCACCTGACCGAACAGCTCGGCGGCCACCTCGGCGTCACCCGCGGCGAGCATCGCCCGCGCGAGGCGGAAGTCCGCCCCCGCCTGGTCGCCGCCCTCCTGGGCGACGAGACGCGAGGTGACGCGGTAGCGGGCGACCGCCTTCTCGGGGTCGCCGGCGTCCTCCCAGAGCGCCCCGGCGAGCAGGTGCGCCGTTGCCAGTGCTGTGGTCGCGCCGAGCCCGGCGAGCAGCCGGGACGCCTCATCGGCATCCGCCGCGCCTCGCGCGTAGTCTTCGCTGCCTCCGCGCACCCTGGCACGCGTCTGCAGGGCCTGGGCGCGGTGACCGACGCTGAGATCGTCCTGGGCCAGGAAGCGATCGAGCAGAGCGGATGCCGCCTCGATGTCGCCCTTCTGCAGCACCGCCGCGATGGCCACGAGAGTCGTCGTGTTCGAGAGGCGCACATCGTCCGCGTCGGCGAACGCCCGGGCGGCGATCTCCGCCATGTCGAGCGCCGCATCCGGTTCGTCGGCCTGCATGTGCAGCGAGGCCCGGCTGATCGCGACATCTCCCCGCGACCAGGCCGGGAGGGACTCGGCGTTCGCGAGCTCGTCCTCGAGCGCCGCTGCGGCATCGGCGGTGTTCAGCCCGAAGGTCGCCAGACCCACGCGCTGCTCGAGATCGGCCTGTGCATCGAGGCCGGCGGCGCGCAGTGCATCGATCCGTGCCGGCAACAGGTCGGCGGCCTCGTCGGCGCGATCGAGCGCGATGAGGATGCCGAGGCGCATCGACATGAGCTGAGCGACCTTCGAGGGGTCCTCGACCGCCAGGGCATGCGGCAGAGCCTGCAGCGTCTCGTGCTCCGCCCCGAACTGGGCGAGATCCATGACCCGGTCGAACCAGGCGTCCGGATCGCCGGGCGTGGCCGAGTCCGGCGTGGTGGCGAAGGCGTCCGACCTGATCGGCACGTCGTAGTGCTCGTCTGCGAGAGCGCGCATGCGGGCGAGGCTGCGTGCGTGGCCCTCGGTGCCGTCGCGGCGATCGAACTGGGAGCCGATGCGCTCGGCAGCGCCCCATGCGGCGGCGGCGAGTTCGGCTGCGCCCCACGCCCCATCGTGCTCGCCGAAGAACGCGATGAGCGAGGGGGAGTCGGCACCGCGCACCGGGGCGTCGCCGTGGCCTGCTGCGGTGACGCGGTCGAGGGCGAAGGCGAATGCGGCCAGCGCCGCGAAGTGCGCGTCGACGTTGAGGCCGTCGTGCGCGAGCCACGCGATATGGCGCTCGACCTGGGCGAGCGCCCTGGCCTCGTTGCCGGTGAGGGCGGAGAACACGATGTTGTTCGCGACGATGCGCAGGTTGTCGGGGTTGTCCTTCGCCAGACGGTAGCTGCGCAGATGCGCGCTCTTCGCCTCGTCGAGGCGTCCAGCGCGCAGGTAGGGCACGAGCACGCGCGACAGCGCATGCTCCGGCTCTTCGCCGCATGAGAATCCGCCCTCGAGCATCTCCTCGACGAGCCGGATGGCCTCGGCGTCTCGATCGGTCTCTGCGAAGAACCCGGCGAACTGGCTGCGCCCGCACGCGTCGCAGTGGCTATGGTCGTCGCGGGGCGTGGCTTCCAGCTGCACGCGCAGCGCTTCGGCGTCGTCGATGCGCCCGGCGTCCCAGGCGTCCTCGAATCGGGCCGTGAGCACCCCGCTCATGCCGAGCCCGGCTGTGCGGTAGTGCGTCTCCATGTCGTCGAGCACCGCCGCGATCTGCTCGACGGAGAAGGCGGGAGACGAACGCAGGGACGAGGCCATCCACTTGAACTGCCACATCAGATCGGCCCCGCCGTACTCGAGATCGGCGGGGAACCGCTGCGGGTCGGCGTCGTGCCTGGCGAGGCACCACGCGAAGGAGTTCAGCATCACGTCGGTCGCGCCGTTCATGTTCGCCGACGCGGTCTGCCGCATCCGTGCCTCGTACTCGAGCCGCTCGTCGCCGAGCTCGACGGCGAGTGCGACGGCATCCGCCACCAGCGCCTGCTCCGCCGGGCCCCACGGAGTGCGGTCGATCTCCTCGATGAGCTGCGTGAAGCGCTTCTTCGGACGTGTCATGGGAATCCTTCGGACGGAGCGGATGGCAGAGCTGCGGTCAGACGGCGTCGCCGAAGGGGATCGAGTCCTCTTCGATGCCGGCCGACAGCGACACGAGGTCGGAGAGCGCCGTCGTCATGAGTGCACGATCGGCGTCGGAGAGCGGATGGTGACCGGCCAGCAGAGCCTGGATGTAGAGCAGCTGCACGGTGCGGGCGAACACCGCGTCGTCCTGCACGCGCACGAGCGCCCGCACGACGCGGTTCGACCAGTTCAGGCAGAGGCGCGCGCTCAGATCGTCGTCGCGGGAGGCCGAGACGGTCGAGTCGATGCGGTCGAGCACGCCGCCCCACAGCGATCCGGTGATGCCTTTCGTGCGACCGCGGTCGGTCCGGCGCAGCACCTCCGGATCGGCGACGTAGAGCGCTGCGAGCTCCGGCTGGTCGATCGAACGCACCGTGACGGAGCATCCGGATGCCGTCAGCACGCGGCCCGCTCGTTCCTCCAGCGCCATCGCGGCATCGCGGTCGTCGAGGGGCGGCGGGTCGAGGCGGTCGAGCTCACCCGCGACGTCGACGAGCTCGATCGTGACATGGGGGTAGAGGTCCGGCAGCATTCGCACGAGGTCTGCGTCGTACAGGTAGCCGCCGTTGACCAGGACCTCGGAGCCGGGCGAGATGCCGGCGACCTGGCGGAACTCGTCGACCGTCTGCGCGTAGCGCACGTGCGGGTACCGCTCGACGAGATCGCCGATGCGCATCGTGCCGTGCGTCGTCTCGAGGGTGAGCCACCGGGTGATGAACGTCGCCAGCTCGTCGTCGTGGCGCACGAGAGACTTCAGACCGACCTCGTGGATCGCCACGAACTGGGCCAGTCTGTGCGGCTCGCGCAGCCCCAGCTCGAGCACCCAGCGGCGGATGCCGGCGCCCAGCTGCTCGCGGACGCGCTCGAGCGCCGCGTCGTCGACGAGTGACTCGCGGCTCGCCGTCGGGGCGAGGCCGGTCGAATCGACGACCGCCCGCACGAAGAAGGCCCATTCGGGCAGCACGTCGTCGACCCGCTCGCCGAGCAGCATCCTGCCGAGGTACATGCGAGTCGCCTGGCGGGCACCCGGTGGGGGAGCGTAGGGGAGCACGAAAGCGAGCCCTCGAGTGCCCGTGGCGGGTTCGCTGAGCTCGATCGCGTCGAGCGGAGTGGCACCCAGCAGGTCGCGTCCGTACTGCACCGCGCCGTCGATGTCGTCGACGGCGTCGAGGAAGGGCGCGCGTCTCGTGATGTCGATGTCGCCGTTCGAGGACTCGAGCGTCACCCGCACGGGCAGGAACTCGGCGAAGGCGGTGGCCAGTTCGCGCACGGCTGCGGGGCGCAGCAGCTCGTCGGCGTCGAATCGGGGCTTCAGGTGCACGCTCGTGCCGACGGGCAGGTCGTCGTCGATCTCCACGACGCGGAAGGTGCCGTCGGCGCTGCCCGTCCACTCGACGGCCGAACCGCCCCGTGCGCTGCGCGAGCGGATCACGATCGAATCGGCGACCATGAAGCAGCTGAGCAGGCCGATGCCGAACTGACCCAGATAGTCGCTGCGAGGGAGATCGAAGATGTCGCGCTTCGAGCTGCGTCCGACCGTGGCGAGCAGATCGCCCACCTCGGCGGCGTTCAGGCCCACTCCGTCGTCTCGCAGCACGAACTCGCCGGAGTCGTCCGTCAGCGCGGTGATGCGGATGCTCCCGCCTCCGCCGTCGACCTCGCGTCGTGCCGTGATGGCGTCGCGGGCGTTCTGCAGCAGCTCGCGCAGATACACGCGCGGGCTCGAGTAGATGTGGCGGCTCAGGAGGTCGACGACACCGCGCAGGTCCACCTGGAACTGCTGCACGTCAGCGCTCACTGCGCCCCCTCCCGTTTCATCCGCTCGCCGAGCCTAACAACAACGACGAGAGCGGGCCCGGTTCGGCACCGACCGGCGGATGCCGTATGCTTGACCAGCAGTTGTTGTCTGCATTCTTTCGCCGTGCCCGGTCCTTCCGGTCCGACAGCGGTGGCAGGATGGAGACGACACCCCGAGACCTCCCGGTCTCTAGGGCGGTAGCTCAATTGGCAGAGCAGCGGTCTCCAAAACCGCAGGTTGCAGGTTCGATTCCTGTCCGCCCTGCGCGTCAGCACACGCTGACACACGAAAG
>Ga0308167_1000799_pt1 | contig 46699 bp, 71 predicted proteins | sample PhyCR1_2_FD_202138 | JGI IMG/M metagenome (GOLD analysis project Ga0308167, IMG submission 202138) | Phyllosphere microbial communities from UC Gill Tract Community Farm, Albany, California, United States - DLSLRC.R1 | ecosystem: Host-associated > Plants > Phyllosphere > Unclassified | place... | reverse complement strand
AACCCGGTCGGGGGTTCTCATACCCCTCTCACGATGCAATATGCAAAAAAAAAGCCTGAACGTAAGTTCAGGCTCTTCTTCAAATTTGTGGCGGTGAGAGGGGGATTCGAACCCGCGTTCATATCTTTGTAACCTGCTGATATAAAATGATTTAATAAAAGGATCCTTTTCCACGTGCACTATACGTGCATTTCTCTTCAAATTACCCCGTTATTCACTTCCCGTTTTGATCCCCGGCCTCGATAAGTGCCCATCGTAATCAACCAAATATGAGCCGTAATTCCTGAACAGCATATCCGGACCCTTATGCCCCATTTGCTTACACAGCCAGAACAGATTGGCGCCTGAACTGATATGCATCGTGGCAAAGGTGTGACGCGTCTGATACGGGTTTCGATACCTAAGCTTCGAGTCGCGCATGATGATACGCCACGCTTTCTGTCGAATAGCGTTAGAGCCTGCCCATGGTTCACCAGTGCGTGGATCCTCAAACACAAACTCACTCTTCAGCTGCGTAAACTGCTTCATGGTGCTGAGCGCCTCTATTGCCTCCTCGTTTAAATCTATCTTCCTTGTGCCGGCGCGCGTCTTTGTCGATTTCTCCACCCCCTCAACAACGGCGTTCTGCACAAATGCCGTCTTTCTTTCAAAGTCTATGTCCCGCCACCGTAAAGCACAGAGCTCAGAAGGGCGCATGCCAGTATTCAGCGCAAACTGGAATGTCGCTTTCCATTGTGGAAAGAGGCAATGCATATAGATGATGCTGATTTCTGCAGGCGTGAACGGATCCACCTCGTACTCTTCCGTGTTGCCGTACTCAATTGAGAAGTAGCGTGAAGCACTGATGTGTGCGACCGGGTTATCACTGATGAGCCCATCCGTTACAGCTTCATCAATAGCGCTGCGCAAAAATGACAGCCGGTTCCGGATGGTTTTCAGCTTCGTTTTCTGGCTGGACACCCAGTTTTTGAGGGCGCCAGGCGTCAGCTCGGTGACATAGATATTGTGAAGCACTCTCAGCGATTTGAGACACTTTCGGTAACCGTCCAAAGTGGAGGGCGAGAGGTTCCGGTTCTCGCTGATAATCAGGTACTCCTCAAGGTAATCCTTTACCGTCTTTTTCTTCTTCTGATGACCAAATAACGCGGCTTTTTTTGAGCGGGGGAAGTACTGCAGGTAGTTAAAATCCCCCGTTGATATGCGGTTTTGAATCTCTCCCAGATACCGCTCTGCATACTTAATGTTTCGTGTGTTCACTTCCATGCCCGATAATGGCTCTCTGCAGAGCACGCCATTAAAGGTGAATGTGAGCTGTAGCGTTTCGCCGGTTTTATGCTGGCGTATCGTTATTCCCCGCGGTAAAGCGGGTCCTTGCTGCTTCTTGCCCATCGGTTGACTTCCTCGGTATCTATCCAGCGCTCACGGACGCCGTCCACTTTTAATACGTGAACACCCATCCTCCAGATCTTCCTTTGTATCCGTTTGTTAATGGCTTCCTCCGATTCGCCGGTAGTGTGGCAGTAGGCTGAAATTGGCATAACATCGAGGCTCATATTTACTCCTTGAGCAGTCACAGGTAGCTGAAGATAATTTTGATTACGATGATTGCTATGATGGTGATGATGAGGTGGAGTGGGGTGATCATGCTTTTGAAATCATTTTCGCGAAACTTTCAGCCCGCTCCCTTTCGAGCCTGCTGATGTCATCATTCACGTCCTTAAACGGTAAATCTCTCCGACATCTTTGAAGCGTGTAGCCACATCGCGCCATATACCACAGGAATGTATCCACGACATAGATGTGACCATCGCGAGCGTTACCGTTCTCATCTGCATTCTGAATGGTGTTATGCATAGCATTGAACAGGTCCTTCTGGTCATGAAAGTCGCGGAACTCTGGCGGCATGTAATCGCCGCTTTTTTGCCAGGTGTAAAGTGGATCATCAGACATAACAACTCCTCACGCAGAGCGCGAAATAGATAACAGGATGGGGATCAGTGATTGGTGTGCTGCTCGCGTTCTTGCTTTGTCGCGTAACGCCACGTGTAACCGCGATGGGTCTTAGCCCGCCCACTAATTGCTTCTTTTATGCCAGAACGATGAAAGCCCGGCGCGTAATAAGCTGAACGGAAATACACCTGCTCGCCGGTCTCTTTATGAGTGCCGACAACAGCCATTTGACGTAATGGCATTTCTTTCACTTTGACATCTCCTTTTCCAGCTGGCGCACGTAATACACAAGCCATGATTTAGGCCGGAATGTATCAGGTGGCAGGCAGTCGATAGTTTTGGCGTGATGGTCAAGAATGGTGGTGATGATGTGGTTGTGTTCTGATCTGGGCTTGCCATCAATGGCATTGCGTATTTCCGTTCTGCACTTACGCGCTACGGCCCTTAGCGCATTTTCTGTCTGCGGCGTCATAACGCCTTCCTGTTCCTGGCTGCCCACATTTCCCGCTCGTGATCGTTACGGCACTCACTGTCGCAATAACTCCCTTTGCTGATACGCTCCTCGCAGTAGTGGCACTTCCCGGTAAACTCGATCGCCGTCTTTGGCCGGTTAGCCAGCGCAATTTCAACGTTAAGCATTTCAAGGTATGACGCATCATCTGCAATGTCGCACATAGTGATTCTCCAGAATTTAGGCGTAAAAAAACCTGCCGGAGCAGGTTGTTTTGTTTTACTTCATCAATTGGATTGGAAAGGGCTCCAGTTCTCTTATGGCGTCTTTGATGACTTCCTCTGAAGGTAGCTCCTGATAGGCGATCTTATAAACAGGATGGCTAAAAATGCTTTTATCAGTATACACACTGGCAAAGTACGTTTCTTCATCACCGGTAACCGCGTCAATCAACGCAATATGTGATGATCCAACCTCTGCTGGATGCTTAACCTGGGAACCGTCAACCTTGAAAATAATGCAATCTACCGTCATTCCTTGCTCTCCTTGTGATAAACCGGGTCTGTGCCGCGCGGGAACTGCAGGGCGGCGTTCCTGTAATGCTGCAGGCGCTCGCGGAAATACTCACGCTGGTTCTCAGGCTGCTGCAACTCCACTTCCATAGCGATAACCGGCATGTTCATGCGCTCTTTGTAGGCGACGCCTGATGCGGCCAGATCGACATTAACCTTATCGCGTTCTTCTTTACTGCGTGCTGCGAGATTGTGTGACATAGCGATTCCTCCTGACTGAAGTATATCGCTACCGGCGGACCTCGGCGCACTCTAATTGCACCAGTGGCCGGCGCTCACGCAGGCGCGCCCTTATCAGCTCACAGGCTTCAATGGTTGGGTAGATTCGCTCAGACACCGGGGCGAGAAGGGCAGAGACTATTACGATGACGAAGCCGATGAACATGCTGCCTCCGGTCCCTTTGTCAGCACCGCCAGCGCGATAGACTCGCCTATATCTTGCAGCATTGAATACACCTGAGGCGGAAATTCAATGCGCTCCTCCCGATCAGACAGGAAGCGAATCAGCGGCTCTTTCAGTTCTGCCGGCACAACCGGCATCGGATGATTACGCATGCTGTATCTCAATATATGCCTCTAAGTAGCTTTTTGCGACTTTCGCGTTGATCACGTTACAGTAGGCGCGCAGTCGTTCCACTCTTTGGGCAACGCCATTAACCAGCGGGAATGAGCCGGCTTCAACTGGCCGCCACTTTTCATCCCGGCAGGATGGCAGGCAACAAAAAACCGCCCGAAGGCGGCTTATAATATTAATCAGATCAATCATCGTAACCGGCAACCTGACGCAGCGTCCGCTTAGGCGAATCGCCTGGTCGGCGGGGATGGTTTTCATGATTGCTGCTTCGGATGGATGCAACAACCTGCAGAGTTAAGCGAAGGGTTTCCGCTTTTTCAATCGAAAGAGGACTAAGCTCACCTTTGTCGATCATGTTGCTGATATCTTTCAGCATATCCTCTGCATAACTGAGATAATCGTCTTCTTCGATGACCTTCTGGTGGAAAACTTCATCCAGGTTAGTGAGGTTTTCTTTCAGCAACTCTACCTCAGAATTCAGGCGGGTATTTTCCTCATACAGCTCTTCATACGCTGTCTGGCTTTGTACCGCCTGGTCAGCCATTTCCTTCAGCTGGTTTACGCTATCGATAGCCTGTTGTGCTAGTTGAGTTGTGTCAGTCATATTTGATTCCTTATATATGAAATTATTAAACTAATTCCTACTGACCTGCATCAATGAAAATCATTCATCGTCAGTAGTTTATGTGCTTGCCTCACATAGATACATTACATTCGAGCAAAGAAAATTAACAGTTAAATACTGTTTATATGTACAGTATTTTTGTGTCATAAATGAGGTTTGGCGCCAGTAATAACTTTATTATTTCGCTCTTCCAGAAAGCGTATACGGCTGCGACTGGCGCACTGTCGTACAGACTCATATGAGCGGTTTAGTCGCCGGGCTATAAGTTTGGGTGGGATTGTCGCTGCGAGTTCTTTCAGAAGGCCTATCTCATCGGGTGACCAGCGGCGGCCTAAGGTTAATTGATTGCCGCGACGCCGGTATTCAGATAATTGCATATCTTCTCCTGTGATTAGCTAAGCGCCTTTTCAAGCTCCGCTTTGCGAAGCAGATAGACGTCAGTTGCCTTATCCAGCTCTGCAGGCGTGCCGGCCAGTACCTTTGCAGCGTATTTGTAGAACTTATCCAGACTCGTTAGCGACTCAGCGCCGCTGGCTGCTTCGGTGAAGTCGGCAAGCAGCTGATCCGGAGTACGCGTCTGTTCGCTGGTGGCTGCGGGGTTCACCTCCCGCTCTGGCCGTGGTTCCTGCTGAGTTTCCGGCTTGCTGTTAATCAGGTTGTTCAGCTCAGCACGGCTGCGTGCCGGAGTAACGTCGCGTTCTGCGCGCTGAGTCGGTTCAAACTCGTCAGGCGTATAGACGCCGAGGATCACATCAGGGCAGTACAGCCGCGCCCAGTACTTAACTGCCAGATAGGCCAGCTGCTGCTTTGGTGCTGTCTTCCATAACGGAGAGTTGCGGGTAGTCACGAATTCCATATAAAGCGGCTCGCCCCAGGTGATTTCCGTCTCGCCGCGAAGCACCGCGCCGACACGCACGGACAGGCCACGCTCATTATTCGCGTTTGCAGCGCCTGGTTTGAACTTCTCCCAGTCGCCGCCGTATTCGTATTTGAAGCTCCCCTGAACGGCTGTTGAGCTGGTAATCACCGCGTTGACCAGCTGCGCCTCATAACCCAGCGTGCCGTTAACCAGGTGCGTTTTCTGCGCCACCGCGTACGGGTTCATGCCCCACTGAGCAGCCTGCAGAGCGATAGCCAGGCAGTCAGCTGGCTTGCCTGCGAGATGTTGCGGGACGGTGGCCTTGCCCTGCGCCATGACCTCCGCAAAAGCCTGCAGTTTCTGCAGACCGGTCGGGCTGAAAATGGCGGCTTTGGTGTCGGCCTCATTAACCGGCGACTGCATAATTTCGTTGCTCATACGTTATCCTTTCTTTTTGCCCAGTCCGGGCGCGTGATTTCTTCAATGCCGCCCCAGCTGCCGGACTGCATGCATTCGTGATAGGCGGCAAGATCGCGGCGAAACAGGTCATAGCCCACGGCTACGTCATCCTCACCAAGCTGGAACACCCGAACCGGGTACCGGCCGCAGTCGATCGACTCGCTGACGGCGATGAAGACAAAAAGAGGGTATTCACCGAACTGTTTGCTGAACCCCTCCCGGTAGTAGGCGTCCTGGACGTGATAGCGGAACTCCTCAACGTGGCGGGCAAAGCGGCTCATGTCGGCCACTTTCTTGACGTCCACAATTACCGGCTGCTGAGACAGAAACTTGTCTGGCCGGATGCGGCACAGCTCGCCGGTCTGTTCGTCATTCCAGTAGATTGATGCCTCCTGATGGCCTTCTGCCTCAAGCAGCCAGCGGGCGGCGGGATGGGCGAGGGCGCTGGCGCGCATCAGCTTCAGTTTGCGGCCCTGTTCGGCATCCATGACCGTCATGCCCATGCCTTCACAGTCTTTTAAAAAGGCTTTCTCGTTCGCCTTTCCTTCAGTGGTCCGGCGGTTGAACTCCGGCGCCACAATAAAGCGGTTATCAAATTCTTCAGGTTCCAGCAGCAGGCAGTGCAGTGCCGTACCCATGTCCAGCGCTGCTTTCTTCTCTTCATCCTCCGGCGCGCTTTTACGCCACTGGAAAATGGCCGGGTTGATGGCGATATCATCCAGCTGTGATTTACTGATGCCGGGGCCCGAGTGATAGGCCTCATTGCTGATGTCGTAATAGATACCGGGCTGCATTACGCGACCTCGTCATAGCTGTGCTTGCGCTTCCAGATATCGATCGCCCGCTCGCGCTTAGCTGCGGTGATCATCATGTCCCGCATAAATGCGTCAGCAGCCATTTCGAGGTCATCATCCATGTCAAACATACCCATGGCTTCGTGATCAAAGTGGCGCAGCATAAAGGCGCAGGCTGGTGCAACAATCGGACTGATACGGCGCTGGGCCATGATTTCGTCAACGCGGGCTGCAATAATCTCCAGCTCCTCATCCGGCAGGCTGTCTGCTATCTGCTGCACCTCTTTGCCGTCTTTCTCATACAGGCGAAATTTCATTTGCGGTCTCCCATAATCAGACGCTGCAGGAACAGATTGATAAAGGTGAAGCCGTTCGACTTTTCCAGCAGCTGTGCGCGCTGGCGCTCAAAGTCATCCTGGTGTTTGCGGTATTGATCCGCCGGTGCAGTGTTTTTCATGGGCGCCGCTCCTGCGATACAACTTCAACCAGGCGCTCCCACAGCTGCTGCAGGCGGCTTTTAGGGCGCCAGTGCAACACATCTGCACCTGATAAACGGAATGCGAATTGGTTTGTTACGGGTGTGGCGGTTTGAGAGCTACCCATGTGGGCAGCCCCAGCAGTTGCAAATTGCATGGGTAACTCCTGGTGTTGGTTAGTGAGTGGATCAGTAAGTGATAGTGGTATGAGGGATCAGGCCGTCTTTGAGAGCCACGAGCGTAGAAATAGCGGCTTCACGCGTCACCCCGGCATTGGCAATCAGGGCGTTAACTACAGCAGTGCCGACTGCTTTTCGATGAGCCTCATTGGCAGCCCGCGCTGCAGCTTCATCTGAAATACGCTTCTCTTCAGCCAGACGCGCGCGCTCTGCATCTCTGGCGCGCTGCTGTTCGGCTTCAACAGCAGCCTGCTTTTCACGTGCTGCCTGCTCCCGCGCCTCCTGAGCCAGGCGCGCAGTGCGTTCCTGTGCTTCGCGGGCTTCACGTTCTGCGCGCTTTTGTGTCTCAATACGCTCACGATCTGCCTTTTCAGCTTTGGCTTTCAGTTCGGCCTCACGACGGGCGGCCTCATCTCGTTCCCGCTGTGCGGCCTGTTCTGCTTCGATGCGGGCCTGCTCAATAGCCTGCAGACGGATGGACTCTTCATGAGCGATGCGCTGGCGCTCAGCTTCTGCCGCCGCCTCCATCGCGTCCCGATCAAACTTTTCGTTCAGGAGCAGAGCGACCTCATGGTCTGCAGCCAGTTTTTCTGCAGCTGCTTTATCATGAGCTGAGTTCATCTCCAGCGCTTCTGCATGCCAGGCATTCATCTGCTCTTCAGCTTTGATGCGTTCCTGTTCCGCTTCCCATTCAGTAAGAGGCCTACGCGTCTCATCGCGCAGAGCATCGCAGGCATCAACGAACCGCCGGATTTCCGCCTCTGCAGGCTTTACTGCTTCTTTAAGTCGCTTCAGGTAGTCACGGCCCGGCTTTTCAATTGCCGTCTTGCTGCGTGATACCTGCGCTGCCAGAGAGGCAATGCGGGTGCGGCCTTTTGCCGTTGTAAGGTCAGGCACCTCATTCACTGAGGCACGAATCTGATCCAGAAATGCATCCAGACCATGGGGAACATAAAGTGCCGGCGCCTGATCTGGCTCTACAACCAGAACAGCTGAATCTGTGGTTTCACTCATTGCTAACTCCGTATTCAGGGCAAAAAAATGCCCCGAACATTCCTGTCGGGGCCAGTAGATGGTGGTGAGTACAACTGGAATGCCTTCGTAGAAAGGCATTGCGCTTATACCAATAAACAATCGCTCTGGTTCGCGCTATCTGCTGCATACACGCTATGAATAAAAAAGGCTGCGGGTTAGGCAGCCTTTGAAGTTTTATTCTTTAATCTGAAACGCTTTTCTTTGGTCAGTCTCTTTAAAAGATTGCGGGCACCACGCCTATAAGCAGACCAGTCATGCCCAACAGCAGACAGCATAAGTCTGGTTAATGCTGCTCCGTCACCTGATGCCAACCTGTGAACCTGAATTTTCCCCACCGAGCCAGCGAACTCGGCACGGATTTCCATTAATGTCATATTCTTGGCAGTTTTGAGGTTATGAATCGCTGCTTCAGTGGCCTGCAACAAATTTTCTAACTGAGCGTCACTAATATATTTTTCATCTGCTAATTCAGACATTTTTTACTCCTATTTTCAGAGAAGGCTCTTTTGTGCATCAAGATATAGCGTTTACAAACTCTTCGAGGCTTAGTGCCTCTTCGCCTTCTTTCAGTCCTTCAAAGTATTCTTCATATGCATCATTGACTCGCTTGTTCACGCGTCTCACCTCGCCGTTACGTTGTCTTTAGACTTGCGATAGCCAGCACTGAAGATCGCTACCTGTGGTAAGCACATCGCCGAATCAACATCGTTACCGATGTATTTCGCAGCTCCGGCCAGAATCTGCTTGTGATACTCCGTTTCGGTATCGACTGCTTTAACCACGCGGTCAGTTACAGGGCGCTTGCACTGAAGTACAACGCGGCTTGGAGTGGGGCGGTGCATTACTTCTGCGTTTACGCTGGCTTCACTCTGAAGGTGAGCGCGACGTTCACGACGGCGACCAGATGCTGAACCAGTGAATTGAGTTCTGCGTGTCATAAATACCTCCTGAGTGAATTTTGGCGATGGTTCTTATCCATCCCAAAAGTCACACTTTGGTACTAACTGGCTTTTCAGCCACGTAGGCAAACTTCGCCGTTGTTTAAGAGCTGCTATCCTTTTCTGAACCTCTCAGCGTCCTGCTGATGGAATTAAGTATACGCATCGTAAACTTTATGGCAATACGTTATGTATACTTTTTTGGTGGGATGAATACATATCGTTGATTGGTATGTGATTTTATTTTCTACAGACGTAAAAAAGCCCGCTCAGTGGCGGGCTATTGAAATTCTATATTGCTCACATCATGAGCGGATAGCTTAACGTGACTTAGGAAGCGTAGGCTTCTGTAATGCCAATATGATTTTTTCAGCTTGTGGCGCTGGCAGAGCTTTCTGCTGAACTTTGTTTGCAAGATAGGTCTTCAAGTGCACGTTAACATACGTCGTATAAAGCCAGTCCCTAAACGTACCCAAGCATGAGTTAGGGTAAATATTAGCTTCCTTTTGATTTCCTTTGCTCTGCGGGAAGTCATCTGGATAGTTGTGGGGGTGAAGAACCCTCTGCCCGTGAATGTTTTCTAAATTATTGTCTTTCCAAAATTTCGCCCATCTTTGCCCGACGCTAATATCAGGTATAGAGTGAGGATCGAGTTGAAACTCACTGTTAATCAGACGAACAGTAAGGTCGGCCATCTCTCTAAATATCGAGAAATATCCTATCGGTATGCTGTCATTAGCAATGATTCTTTGTTGAAAAACGTTCCATGAGCTGCTGATAACGGCTTGATTAGGCTGATTGTAACCTGACTGCTCATAAATCATACGTTTAAGCGTGTAATCAGCTAAGCGTACAAAAGTATTTCTAGCCTGTGTATTGTCGAAGCCAGACGCGTCAAATGCGTAGTATTGGAGTATTGCCATACAGACATAGTCTGGATACGCATGAGTCTCCACGCCCATTTTATTTACGGTGCGTGTAAATAGGTGCTCAACATTTATATGCCCACGTAGCTCAAGGTAGTAAGCAACCTTAGATCCTCGAGGCTTATTTTTTTCAGTGGGCCAGTTTGTTGTAAAGACCCTTAGAGGGGTGTCATCTATGCCACATAGCTTTGCTAAGCCATAAAGAGTGAGGTATGGGGTACCATCACTCAAAACGCCCATAGGGATTCCATCGACTTCTGCTTCTACTGCGGGGTAAAGAGTTAAATTACCCTGGGATCCATTCGAGGGGAAATTAGACATAATGTATTGATTACCATATATATTGTGCCGGGATCAGCACTTCCCTAGTAATTTTTAACGAGTTGATCTGTCGTCAACTTCGCGCTGTGTGTATTTCATCGGCAAATGCCGTAAAATCTTTACTCAAACGTCTCTTCCGGCCACTGAGCTTTGACCACCTTGCCGATGATGCGAATGCTGTGATCGCAATCGATAATCCTGTAAGCAGGATTTAGCGGCACCAAATAGCTTACGCCACCGTCCAGCTCGTACTTCTTGAAGGTTGCCTCTGAATCAGCATTAGCAGAGGCAACGCAGAAGTCACCCGTTTCAACCGGTTCTGCCGGGTCAATCAGAATCAGCATCCCTTCCGGGAAGCTCGGGCGCACACCCTGAGGTGCAGTCATGGAGTGACCTTTAACTTCGAGCCAGAAAGCTTTCTCGCTGGCTTTACGCGTAGTGGCTACCCATGCCTTAGCATCACTCGCCGTATAACTGCTGACCTCGGAGAATGGGCCGGCCTGCACGTGAGAGAACAGGGGGTAGTCATACTGAGGTTTGGGCTGCTCATATGTAGAGACTGGCTCGCCTACACTGAAGGTGCCATCAGCGTTGAATGACGCGCCTGTGATTCCCAGGTACTTAAAAATAGCGCCTATTTCTTGGAGTGATGGGTTACGCCGTCCATTTAGCCAATGGCTAACCGCACCCTTGGTTACACCAATGTGCTCGGCCAGTTTATCTTGGTTCAAACCAAGCGCATCAATCCTTTGCTTAGCGATATCGTACCAGTTCATTTTCATACCTGAATTATACGTTTTGTATCCACGTCAACGAGTCACAATTCGTATATTCAGCTTGATAGTTAGAATACGATATGTATACTTGGTTGAGGAGGAACCTATGAACAAAATCCGCAATTTTCGAGAGCAAGTGGGGCTTACCCAATCGGATTTAGCTCGAGTTGTTGGCTGTACTCGTGGTGCCATTTGTCACTACGAAACCGGGCGGCGAGGAATGGATATTGACCTGTGCCGACTCTTTATCTCTGCTTTCAAAAAACATGGTGTTGAAGTGACTTTGGACGACTTGTTTCCACCTAAAGCAGCTTAAGCACTATCCGCTCTTAAACAACGGACGCTCTGTCCCACGTCGCTGAAAAGCGAAACCAAATCAAATTAACGATTCATACGTGACAGCCATCCGGCCGTCGCGCAACTACCTATTCAACAAGAGAAATTTACCAAGTGGAAAACGCAAAGAAACGCAACGAGGCGTTGAAGATTGAAAGTGCTTTGCTCAACAAGATAGCCCTGATCGGCACGGAAAGGACGGCTGCCGCGGTTGGTGTCGATAAGGCGCAGATCAGTCGCTGGAAACGCGACTGGCTCCCGAAACTCTCAATGCTGCTTGCAGTGCTGGAATGGGGTGTCGTGGATGACGAGATGGCTCATTTGGCCCGACAGGTGGCGAGCATTCTTACCAAAGAAAAAGCCCCGAATAGCTGCGCGAACAGCTTCGAGGCCTGATGCGAAATGACTGGATCAATTCACAGGAGTAATTATGAGTAGTTTATCACTGTATTACAAGGGCAAAGAGAAGAACGGCACGGATACCACGGTGCGTAAAACATTCCTGGTTCCGCTGTCAGAGCTGTATGTCGAGCCGGGCTATAACGTTCGTGATATCGATCAGCAGCACGTCGAGGAGTTTCGCGACGCATTCATTGCCGGCGAGTTTGTGCCGCCTCTGGCCGTACAGGTGACAGGCGATCGGGTCAAAGTCATCGATGGTCATCACCGCTATTACGGCGCCCTGATGGCTACCGAAGCCGGTCACGAAATTGCCCGCCTTGAATGCAAAGACTTTACCGGTACCGAGGCCGATCGCATCGCATTCATGGTTACCAGCAGCCAGGGTAAACCGCTCACTGCGCTTGAACGCGCAGCAGCCTATCAGCGCCTGTCTAATCAGGGATGGTCAGTGGGTGAAATCGCCAGCAAGGTTAAGCGCTCGGTTGCTGATGTTGATCACCACCTTCAGCTGCTGACGTGTGGCGATGAGCTGATAGCTATGGTCAAAACTGGCGAAGTAGCAGCAACGACAGCTGTTGCTCTGGCACGTGAGCACGGTGCCAACGCTGGCGCTGTTGCAACTGAGCAGATGGGCAAGGCTAAGGCCGCCGGTAAGAAAAAGCTTTCGCGCAGTGCAGCAATCCCGCTGTTCAGTGCAGCAAAAGCCCGTCGCCTGGCCGAGCTGCTGGTGGGAGCAGAGCTATCCGGAGAAACCGGTAATGCTCACCTGGTGCTGGCTGAAGGAACCGCAGAGGAGGTAGGGCAGATCATTGCTGACTATCGCGCCGGGGCACCCGGCAGGTGGGAAGAGTCATGAATCTCGCATATGAAAACGTAACACCAATCAGGCCCGAACTACGGGCCGTGGAGCGTCGTGTGGCAGATCTGGAGGATGGTTACACGCGCATCGCCAATGAACTGCTGGAGGCTGTCATGCTGGCCGGAATGACACAGCATCAGCTTCTTGTTTTCATGGCCGTCATGCGCAAAACATACGGCTTCAACAAGAAGGTTGACTGGGTTAGCAATGAGCAGCTATCTCAGCTTACAGGTATGTTGCCGCACAAGTGCTCAGCCGCAAAAAGCTCTCTGGTAAAGCGAAATATCCTGACGCAGGAAGGGCGCTTAACAGGGATAAATAAAGAGCTGGGCCAGTGGATAAATGAGCCTTACCCAAAAAAGGTAAACTTACCCGAATCAGGTAAGAAAACATTACCCGAATCAGGTAACGGGTCTTACCCGAATCGGGTAACCACAAAAGACAATATTACAAAAGACAATAAAGACAGTAATTCATCGTCAGAGAATTCTGTCGAATCCCCTGACTCACCTCCGGCAAATCTTCCTGCTCTTCGTCCTGAGGCAGCAGTCCAGACCCCGAAGGGTGACAAGTGGGGAACCGGAGACGACCTGAAGGCGGCGGAGTGGATTTTCAAACGGGTGCAGATCGTCTCACCCAATGCCCGCCAGCCTAACTGGCCTGCCTGGTCAAACGACATCAGGCTGCTGCGCACGGCTCTGCAGGTAACGCACCACGATATCTGCGAGGTGTTTCTCTGGGCCAGCCGCGATCACTTCTGGCAGTCGAATGTGCTCAGTCCTGCGAAACTGCGGGAAAAGTGGGACACCCTCAAAATCCAGATGAACCAGCCAAACCGTAACCGGCAGGCGCCAGCGGATCAGCAGCCTGCTGTCCACTGGAACAGCCAGGAAGCATGGGAGAATTTCATATGAGACATCTCGTAGCGGCAGTAAATAATCGCGACAGCAGCGCGCTGGCCCGCATGGCCGGTGATGCACCGCAGCCGGCGGATCGTCGCCTGCATCAGGAAGTTGAAAAGCTGATGAATGAGTTTTTCGACGGACTGAAACAGGTGTTTCCCGCCTCAGTCAGCACCGCCTGGCGGACTCAGGCAGACGAAGCCGCCGCCAAACGACAGTGGATAGCCGCCTTTGCGGAGAACGGCGTGACCAGCAAGCAGCAGCTTTCAGCAGGCATGCGCCAGGCGCGCGCCAGCGGCTCACCGTTCCTGCCGTCTCCGGGCCAGTTCATCAGCTGGTGCAGGCAGGGGACTATCGCCGCTGCAGGCCTGCCGGACGAAGAGACACTGTACGGCATGGTGATGGCCTACTGCGCGAAACGCGGCGACTACGTATCCCCGGAGCAGTATCCGTGGAAGAGCAACGCCGATTACTGGATGGTCACCGGCCTGTACAGCCTGATGCGCGCCAACAACCTGAGCGAGTCAGAACTGCGCATCAGGTGCCGCTCTGAGCTGCGCAAAATGTCTGAACGAATTGAGGCCGGCGAAGAAATCCCGGAACCGCGTAAGCAGCTGCTGAAGCTGTCCATCCCGTCCACCAGCGAAAAGGCGATGGAAGGTGTAGCCCTGCTGCGCGCCACGCTGAAAGCAAAACGGAGTGCATCATGACCCAGGTTATCCAGCTGTACATCGAAACCCCGCTGTTGCGGCAGGCGCGCAACCTGACAGAGTCCATCATCAACCTGGCTAAGGTTTCCGGCCTGACGCCCGAGCAGTTTCAGTCTCACCTGCGGGCTATCGATCTGCTGGCTCGCGAGGCGCACGACCTGATTGTTGATGCTGAGTTTGAACAGGAGGGTGGCGGCCATGATTCATTATCACGGCGGACCGATAACGCCTGACACCTGTGCTATCAAAGCCTGGAAATCCCGACACGCATTCATCTCTTTCGCCCACGCCAGCCAAATCAATCTCGCCTCTGAATATTGCCAGTCATTTGCCCTCGACAATGGCGCATTCACTGCGTGGAAAGCAGCTGGGCGGAACAAAATTGACTGGAGCGATTATTACGAGTTTGTGGCGCGCTGGAAAAACCATCCAGGCTTCGACTTCGCGATCATCCCCGACGTAATCGACGGGGGACAAGCTGAGAACGAAGCGCTACTGGATGAGTGGCCGCACGGCGATTTCTATGGCGTACCGGTATGGCACATGAACGAGAGCGACGACCGGTTCATTCGTCTTTGCAATGAGTATCCGAGAGTAGCCATCGGAAGTTGTGGTGAGTATGACGTGAAGCGACCAAAAATCGCTGTAGCGCGTATGAAAGACCTGATTCGCCATGTCACCGATGATTATGGTCAGCCTATCACTAAGCTTCATGGCCTGCGCATGCTAAACCCGCTCATATTCACAAAACTGCCGCTATCCAGCGCCGACAGCACAAACGTTGCCAGAAATATCGGTATCGATAAAGCCTGGTCTGGTGCTTACGCGCCGGCATCAAAAGAGACTCGCGCCGCACTAATGGTTGAGCGTATTGAGTCGCACAATAGCCCTGGTTCACTCAACTACTGTGCGGAGCGGGATAAGTTCGATATGCAACTTCAACTGGCTGTCTAAAGCTGTTGCTTTCAGTAAGGGTAAATATGGAGATACCAAAAGAGGGCATACGACTACATAAATCGAATTTCAGAGCCATCGGGCAACAGCTTCAGCCACTGCTCGAATCCGGCGAATGCTACCGACTTACCCTCAGGCCGTGGAAAGAAAAGCGCAGCCTCTCACAGAATGCACTCAGTCACATGTGGTACGCCGAAATCAGCGCCTACCTGATTAAATCTGGCCGCAACGATGCAACACCTGAATGGGTAAAGCGCAACCTCAAGCGCACGTATCTGGGCTGCGAAGCCATCACCTACACCGATTTCATCACGGGCGAAAAGTCCACGACCTACGAACCCCGGCACACGGCCGATCTTGATACCGGAGAGATGCATTTCTTCCTGAATCAGGTCGAGAGCTGGTGCATGCAGTTTGGTCTGGTGCTTACGGTCCCGCATGACTCGGAATATCAGAAACTGAAGGACAAACAAAATGGGTAGACCAAACACCTGGACACAGCAGGAAATTGACTACATCGAGCGTGTGGCCGGAAAGGTCCCGCCGCAGGTTATGGCAGACGCGCTTAACAAACCGCTCAGCACGCTCAGAACCAAAGCCACCGTTTTGGGGCTGGGGTTAAACGTACCGAAACATATTCTTGAGAAGCACTGGCCGGAGTATCTGAAGAAAAAGGAGAGCAGCCATGCGGCAAACGTGGTTCACCCATGATCCTGTAGACACCGATACCGCGAACGAACTCCTTCACCGATATGCCACCCGCAATATTCAGACCCAAAAGACGCTCGCTACCGATCCCCGCCTGTGGCTGGTCAGCGCGCTGCTGCCTGAAAGCAAACGAGAACCACGGAGAGATCACACCTATGAGCAGAGATGCTGGCAATAAGCGCTGCTGTCGCTGCCACACCGTCCTAACCAGTGAGGACAAATACCACCACGGCATTTCGTGCTGGAAGTGTGAGGAGGATATGTTCTATGCAGAGAAATTCGACTATTTCCCCCTGATCTGCACCTGGCGATATGCGGGCTATCAGGTGCGATGGCTGAAGTGCGTCACCGGGCACCTCATGAGTCTGCTGTTGCGTAGCATGCTCCGATGTGTAGTTGCCTGCCGATCCGGACTGAAGCATCACAGGAGGGGGCGATGAGGAAAATCAGGCGCCGCTGCAAAAATCCGGCCTGCCGTGAATGGTTCCATCCATGCTTCGAGAATCAAACGTGGTGCAGCGCAGACTGCGGAACCGTGATGGCAATGGCGAAGATGGAGAAAGACCGGCAGAAAGCGATACAGGAGGCAGAGCGACGACGTAAAGCAGAGACCCAGCAGGAAAAACGCCACACCAAAATCCGCAAGTTAGCAGTACAGCCCCTCAGTTACTTCCATAAGCAAGCCCAGACAGCTTTTAACGCATATATCCGCACCCGCGACGCCGGGCGGCCGTGCATCAGCTGTGGCCGCGATACCGGCGCGAAAATGAATGCGGGCCATTACCGCACCGTTGGAGCCAGCAAAGAAACCTGTTACGACGAAACCAACTGCCACCTTCAGTGTGAGCATTGCAATTCGTACCTGTCCGGGAATATTGGCGAGTACAAGCCACAGCTTATTGCCAAAATCGGCCAAACTGCTTTCGATCGCCTGATGGGGCCGCACGAACTGAAGAAGTGGACGCGGGAAGAGTTGCAGGAACTGGCAGCGCATTACCGGCAGAAAACCAGAGAGCTGATTAAGCAGAGGGAGGCAGCATGAGCTTAGAAGCGACAGTAAAGTACCATTTTCCAAAGGGGCAGAACTTCAGCGGGACAGCGCCGCAGACGTCGCCTGACACGCTTACCGGCACCGACTATATCGCAGCCATGGGAATGACGCAGAGTCGTGCTCCACTGGGTTACAGCGCTTTCATGGGAAAGGTGGGAGTAAGTGAGAACGACGCCGCTCGCGCCGTATCCCTGTTAACTGAATATGCACTTCAAACCTGCGACAAGGTTCCAGCCTTTCGCAAACTCGACGCTGATATTAAACCAGCCGTTATGCAAACACTCGCAACTTATGCCTACATGGATTACTGCCGCAGCGCCGCCAGCGTGAAGCCGTGCGATTGCTGCGGTGCGAAAGGGTTTATCGAAGCGGAAGTGTTCTCAATGAAATCGCCCTTGTCCGGCGGTGAGGTCAGGAATGTCAAAGAGACCGTACGCGTGCTCTGTAAGTCGTGCAAAGGAAAGGGAGTGCTCACATCATCCTGCCGCGACTGCAACGGACGCTGTAAGGCAATAGACCGCAAGCAGACCGAACTGCAGGGCGTGCCGGTGTATCGGGACTGCAGGCAATGTAACGGGCGCGGATATGAGGTGGTTCCTTCAACCACAGTGCACCGTGCTATTTGCTACCTGACAACTGACCTTAGCCTGGACACCTGGAAAAAAAGCGGCAAGCAATTCTATGAGTCGCTGATAGCTAAGCTGAATGCCGAAGAGGCATGGGCTAACCGTTCGCTAAACAGAGCAACAGGCTGAAAATAAAATAGCTCATTAATATTTAGTGGGCTATTTACTTTTCCCCAGCTCAGGGTTATGCTTCTCAACAGTTGAAGTTGCGCGCTGTTGTTAGGTGCGCTAAAAAATACAAGTTCCATCACTCTGTGATAATAAGAAAGCCCTCCGGACTCACCATCCGTGAGGGCTTTTTGCATTTCTGCACCCAATTAAAAAGCCCAGCCACAGAGCTGAGTTTTATCGTTTTCGCCCCTGCCAATCATTCAACCCTCACCCGTGATCCTGTGTGGCAGTGGGCGACTTTTATACGCGAATAGCCGCAATCGTGGCGTTCTCATTGTGATCAACTAAAGCTGCGTCGGGCATTTAGCGGCGGGAAGGCTCGGGGAAGTTTCTCAGGTGACAGTGAGAAGTTTAACCGGGCTTGTTCTGTTCACAATGTCATCAATTCCTAAACAGAATAAGCCCCGCTCAGGGGAATAGGATGAAACGACGCATGCCTTACAAATCTGATCCGGGCTTCATAGCCGCGCTGCTGGCACTCGGTATGACCGTGCTGGGTTCGGTGGCGGCTTATGCCTACAAAGTTTTAAGCGGAGAAAGCTTCAGCTGGCGCACGCTGTGCCTGCAGATGATTGTCTCCATCTTTGCCGGGTTCCTGATGATGCTGCTGGCCGTGTACTGGCAGTGGCCGCAGGAAGTGACCGGCGCAATCTGCGGTATGGCCGGCTGGTCTGGCTCATCTCTCATCAAAGCACTGGAAAAGCGTTTTCTGCAGAAAGCTGCAGGTGATGCGGGAGCGGCTGAATGATTACTCTCGATCAGTTCCGGCGAGCAACCGGCATCAGCCAGGCGCTGGCCGATATGTGGTTTCCTCACGTTGCAGCAGCGATGCGGGAATTCAGTATCGACACGCCAAAGCGGCAGGCTCACTTTCTGGCGCAGGTGGGGCATGAGTCTGCCGGTTTCACTAAAACCGAAGAGGGGTTGAATTACAGCGAAAGCGCCCTGAACGCTATGTTCGGCAAGCGCATCACCCCCTCACAGGCCAAAGCCTACGGCAGAAACAGCGCTCACCCCGCTGACCAGTGCATGATAGCCAGCATCATCTACGCAAACCGCAACGGAAACGGCAGTATTGAATCCGGTGACGGCTACCGGTACCGCGGGCGCGGGCTGATTCAGATCACCGGGAAGAAAAACTACTCGGCCCTTAATACTCAGCTGAGCGCTGACCTGATTGCAGCACCGGACCTTTTATCAGGCAGGGCGCTCGCAGCACGGTCAGCGGCAGCCTGGTGGAAAAATCACGGTCTGAACGAGCTGGCAGACGCGGGGAATGTTGATCGCATCACGCGGGTTATCAACGGCGGCCTTAACGGTATCGACGACCGGCGCCAGCGTACAGCCCGCGCACTGGAGGTGCTATGCAGAACATGAACGTTATCCGCATCCTGATCCCCGTCATATTCGTTGTCATCATCATCGGCTTCATTGCCAAGCTCGGCTATGACAATCAGATCCTCACGCAGAGGAACGAGCGTCTGCGCCTGCAGAACACTGAGCTGATGTCCAAAAATACCGACCTTGCCGGCACCATTAAAACGCTGGCGGCGCACGTCGGTGAGCAAAACGAAATCGTCCGTGCTGAGACAAAGCGCCGGGCAGCCGCAGAGATGAAGCAGCAGGGGCTACAGGATGAGGTTAAGCAGGTATTACGCGACAGCACGTGCAGTGTTGTGCTTGTCCCTGATGATGTCACTGACAAGCTGCGCGACCAGGCAGATTCAGTACGAAGTGGTAAAGGAGCCCCGGCTACCGATACCGGCAAGCCTGCTAAGTGAGTGCCCGATACCAGCCATTCCGAAACCAATGACCTACCGTGACAGCATCCTGCTTAACTTCCGCCTGCTTGATTCGCTTGATGAGTGCAACGGCAAGCTTAGAGCTATCAGCAGGATTGACGCAAGCAAGTAGCCGGTCTGCAGCAGCACGTCAGGGAGCAGTTACTGAAGTGAAAATATTTTAAAAAAAAGTTGTGACACTGGAAATTACAAAGTCCGTTCAATAGGCCTCGCACAAAGCGGGGCTTTTTTATGCGCCTCGCACGCGCAAATTTAACCCGAGCCTTTCAGAAAGCTGAGCCTGAGAACAACCGTTGGCATCATTGCGGCCTCTCGGGTGGCGGCTGTTCTGTGCGACAGGCTCACTTTCTAAAAGGTAGAACGCAATGAATAATCCGTCAGTTATTCCAGCTTTTGATTTCCGCAATATGGTTCAGGCTGTAGACAACAGAGTAATAACCACTTCGGTAAAGGTGGGGGAGTATTTCGGGAAAAGGCACAAAGACGTACTTCGCGCCATCAGGAACCTGCAGTGCTCAGATGATTTCGCCCGGCGCAATTTTGCGCCCACTGATTTCATTGACAAAAATGGTGATGTTCAGCCGATGTATAGCATTACCCGTGATGGATGCATGATGCTCGTCATGGGTTTTACTGGCAAAACCGCGATGGCTGTCAAAGAGTGCTACATCAATGCCTTTAACTGGATGGCAGAGCAACTCAATCGCCGGAAAGCAATGGGTGAGCAGCTTCAGCATCGCTACGCCATCAAAGAGACCCGGTCAAAGCTCAAAGGCACCATTGGCAGCCGGTTGATGAATGAACGCAAGAAAGAGAAGCGAGTGCTGACACTGGAGCATGAGCAGATTATGGCGATCACTCAGCCACAGCTTATTCAGTGACCACCAGAATGCGAATTTGCGAGTGCGCTCGATGATGCTAATTCTGAACTAAACTCCCATTATCTAATTTCATAGCGGGAGAAGCAGTCATGACCGGGAAAGAGCTGGCTTACATTGACAATGAAGGCGATCTCATAGTTAAAGATGCTTTTGATGGCGATATCCTCGTTTCATTGGCTTCTTTGAAAAGTCCTGAAGATATTGTGCGTCAGTTATGGCGGCTATCAACAAAAAACAATTTGAAAAGCGAAGCCCTCAAGCAAGCTATCGAAATCATGTCCAAGCATGTTGGGTTGATTGGCCCAGGTGGTGACTGGGTCGGAAATGGTTAAATGAACCTCCCTCGGGAGATTTTTGTGTCGAATCTACTGATAAGGGATAACGGCTAGCCACGCTGTGAAGCGTTGCGACACTGTGAGAATAATTCGCTTCATATGCTTCCATGCCCAAGATAAAATTTCTCCTTTAATAAGGAGGTTCCATGGTAAGCATTTGGGCAACAATATTGGTGGCAGTACTTACATCCGGCTCGGCATTGCTTGCCGGGATAATGACCAACAGAGCCACTGAAAGGCGACTTGCGCTGCAATCATCTCTTGATAGCAAGAGGGAGATAAGGAAAAGCAAGCTCCTAAAGGCTGAAGAAATATATGTGTCTCTTCTTATCTTTAAGAACATGGTTTTTAAAATGCACATGGACTGGGTCGCTGTTTGTAAATCCGAATTAACAGTCGATGAGATGTTTAAGAAAGTGGAAAAGCACTCCGAAGACAACGATGCAATAGTTCTGAATGCAAAATTAGGGATTTACTTTCCATCTCTTAAAGAAAAATTCAATGAGGCTAGGAAGCAACTAAAACCGGCAAACAAATGCTACTTCAAGTTGATTGATACAAAAATCCCAACCAGCGAAAAGTTGAGTTTTGTCAATATCATTCTTGATGCAGGTTCGAAGTTTGATAATGATATCGATAATCTCTTGTTGGAACTTAGTAGAGATGTAAATTCAGAACCTTAATCCGCCTACGGGCGGTTTTTTATTGGAGCCAGCATGCCAGATACCTACCGCATCATAGTCACCACCAAATCCGGTGAGACGCATGAAGGGCTGATGAACAGGTCGCAGCCTGAAATCGTTAATGGCTTCATTTGTGTGGCAAAGGATGATGGCGCTTGGGTATACCTTGCGCCGCATGAAGTGCGTAAGATGAAGTAGTTAGTAGGGTAGTCTTAAGTTAGATATAAAATAACCAAACCTAGACACAATGCATGATTTTAAGCAACACGCTTGCCAATTTTCGCCGGAAGTTCAACTAAAATTTCCCAAGCTGGACCAAGGCCGTTATTAATAGTGCGTGTAACGCCTGACCAATAGGCATCAAGGCGAAGAGTAAATTCACTTGAGTCACATTTCGCGTTGTAAACGTTCATATCCCCCTTATGAATTTTGCCATCGCTGTAAACCTCATAGATAGGGGTAGCTAATGGAGCCTGGCTAAAGCTACGAAACCATTGGGCTGTCTCAATATCCTCCCAAGCGAAAATACAATTAAAACGACTAACAGCATTCGAGAATAGCGCTTTGCGATGAGCCTCTAAGGCCCACTCAATCAGCGGGCTTGGATCATTACGTTGGTTCCAAATCGTCGCGTTGGGAGAATTATAAGTATTGCTATGCTGTGTAGGTTTAAACGGCCCACCGTTAATCTGCATCCCAGCTGACAACATTCCTTTTCTATCAAGCGTGTAAAAAACATTCATATTTTATCCATCCTAGGAATTTAAATGGCACTCACCGACAAACAGGAAATGTTCTGTCGCGAGTACCTCATCGATTTGAACGCCACACAAGCGGCCATTCGAGCGGGGTACAGTGATAACACCGCCCGTAAGATTGGCAGTGAAAACCTCACAAAACCAGACATTGCGCAACGCATCATTGACCTTAAATCAGAGCGCAACGAAAGGGTAGAGGTAAATGCAGACTATGTGCTGCGCCGCCTGGTGGAAATTGACGAAATGGATGTGCTCGACATCCTGAAGGATGATGGCGGCCTGAAAATGGTCCACGAATGGCCAAAGGTCTGGCGCACCACACTGAGTGGCCTGGACATCCTGACCACCGTCACCAACTTCGACGAAACAACGATGGAGAGCATCCTTAAGAAGATTAAGTGGCCGGATAAGGTGAAGAACCTTGAGCTGCTGGGTAAACACGTTGCCGTTCAGGCATTCAGGGATCAGGCAGCACACGAGCACACCGGAAAGAACGGCGGTCCGATTGAAGTGGCGGCGCTGACCAAAGACGAATACAAAGCTGCGCGGCGGGAGATGTTGGAGGATGACGACTGCTGAGCAGAAGAATTACGCGCGTCGCTTAGAGTGTGAAGAGGATGGCCTGTACTACGCCAGATACTTCTTCAAGCAGCGAACTGGCGGCAAGATGATTGTCGCACCGCACCATAAGGTGATACAGCAGACGCTCGATCGCGTTATCACAGGTGAAATTAATCGGCTGATTATCAACGTTCCTCCGGGCTACACCAAAACCGAACTGGCAACCATCAACATGATGGGCCGGGGCCTGGCGCTAAATAGCCGCGCTCGCTTCATGCACCTGTCCTACTCGCACAACCTTGCTCTGCTCAATTCATCAACCGCGCGCGGGATGATTAAGTCGAAAGCTTATCAGGGCATGTGGCCTATGGAACTGCGTGATGATGCTGACAGCAAGGCAATGTGGTGGAACGAGTTCGGCGGTGGTGTTTATGCATCATCAGCTGCTGGTCAGGTTACGGGCTTTCGTGCCGGCCATATGGCGCCAGGTTGGCAGGGTGCGCTGATTATCGATGATCCGGTAAAGCCGGACGACGCTTACAGCGAAACCGTTCGTGATGGCGTGAATAACCGCTTTAACGAAACAATCAAATCACGTCTGGCGATTGAAACCACGCCGATGATCGTGATTATGCAGCGCATCCACTACCACGACCTGAGCGGTTATCTGCTGCGTGGCGGTAGTGGTGAGAAGTGGCATCACCTGAACCTGCCTGTGCTGATTGATAGCAACCAGAGCTACTCCGAGCAGTACCCGGATAACAGTCACGCCATACCAATTGACCATGGCTTACCTGATGGTTGGCTGTGGCCGTTCAAGCACAATGAATCACATCGTGTGTCGCTATTCTCTCACCGGCGAACTGCTGAAGCGCAGTACATGCAAAACCCTCGCAGGTTTAACGCTGAGGGTGCGCTGTGGACCGAGGATATGATTGCCGCTGCACGATCGCTCAATATCAGCGAAACGCTTTCAAGAACGGTTATTGCAATCGACCCGCAGGCTACTAACAGCGCAGAAAGCGATGAAACCGGCATTGTAGCTGCCAGCGCCTATGGCATGGGCGACCGCAAGCAATACTCAGCTGATGGCGATTACAGTGGCAAATACTCACCCAATGGCTGGGCAACTCGCGCCATGGATGCTTACCAACAGCATGATGCCGACGCCATCGTAATAGAGACTAACCAGGGCGGAGACATGGCTGAAGAAACGCTGCGTAATGCAGGCTTTCGTGACCGTATTATTCGTGTTCATGCCAGCAAGGGCAAGTTTGCCCGCGCAGAACCAATCTCAGCCCTCTACGCTCAAGGCCGCGTTGCGCACCGTGGCAATCTCTATCAGCTGGAAAATCAGCAGATGGAATATGTGCCAACTACTGCTAAAAAATCGCCTGACCGCCTTGATGCGCTTGTGTGGGCAATGACCGAATTAAGCGGCCAGTCGCCTGGCGCAATCTTCTTTTAAGGAGCTTATCAGTGAGTGAACAAAGCAACGAGGTCACATTCCTCGTTAATGCCCTTGCTGATGCTATGGGCCGTCAGCGCATGTTGTATGGTGGTCATCAGGGCAACACCAAGCGAACGAAGCTCTATGAGGAGTTTGGTTACCCTGAGGATCTGGATTTTGACCGCTACTACCGTGCTTATGAGCGCAACCCGGTGGCTTACGCTGCCGTGCACAAGCTGCTGGACTCCTGCTGGGTGGACCGGCCTGTCATTATCGACGGTGATGAGAAAAAAGAGTCGACCTCTACAACGGCATGGGAAGCTGCGGCAACAAAGGTACTGGCCCGCCACTGGCCGAAGATTAAAGATGCTGACCGCCGCAATCTGGTTGGACGGTACTCGGCGCTGCTGATTCAGTTCAAAGACGGCCGCGAGTGGAAAGAACCGGTAGACAGGAATGCAGTAAAACTGCTGCGCGATAAAGCGATTGTCAAAATCATCCCGGCATGGGAGTCGCAGATTAAGCCCGGCAATTTCGACACAGACACCATGTCGGAAACCTACGGTGAACCAGTTAACTACCAATTCAACGAGCAACCTGTTGGTGACGATGGCACATACGGGCCCGTTCGTAGCGTTACAGTTCATCCCGATCGGGTCATCATCCTGTGTGAAGGCTCAGAGGATGAAAACATGCTGTCTGGCGTGCCGTATTTGCGCGCCGGCTACAACAAGCTGCTCGACCTTGAGAAGATTTCTGGCGGAAGCGCTGAAGGATTCCTGAAGAACGCCAGTCGTCAGCTGGGCATCGCCTTTGACTCAACCACGGATATGGCCAGCATTGCTGCTCAGGCTAAAGAGGCCGGTTACGCCAGTATCGGTGAGGCGATGAACGATAAAATCGCCAGGATGAACCGTGGTACCGATGCAGCACTGGTTATGCAGGCCGGCACGCCTTCTGTGCTGTCTGTGGCGGCTGCTGACCCGTCACCATCATGGACGGTAACCGCCAATGAGTTCTCATCGTCAATTCAGTGTCCTTTCACCATTCTGTTCGGCCAGCAAACCGGGCGTCTGGCATCTGATGAAGATAAAGCAGACTGGGCGAAACGCTGTAACGGCCGCCGGTGGGGATTTATGTCTGCTGCCATTAAATCCGTTCTGGAGCGCTTATGGACGCTGGGAGTAATCGATGCGCCTCCGTCTGGCGAAGTCACGCTGGCATGGTCTGACTTACTCGCGCCGAGCGAGAAAGAGAAGATAGCCAACATGCAAGCGATGGCAACCGTTGCGAAAGACACCCAGCAGGCATTCGGAACGCCAGCGGTTGATGAAAACGAAGTACGTACCGTAGGGGAGCTGGAGCCACGCAAAACGCCAACCACACCTGATCCGAACCAAAAGCTAAACGATAAGGACCCGCTGAATGATGACAATGCCAGCGAGAACCCGGATCGGGACGCCAATAATACCCCGTAATAAAGCTGACCCAACGCAATCATCCCGGCAGGTTGGCCGTATGTATCGTGATATCGATGACCGCTACTACCGGATAAAGCTGGCGCTTAAGCAGTTATTCGACGAGCGGCTAATCGGCACTGAGCGCATTGGTAACGCTTCGCATGCTGTATACGGTGATGTTATTTACCAAGTGAATGCCGGCACCTATATCTACGACATGAACGCATCGCAACTGGCGGACCTGCTGCAACGCGTACAGTTGATTCTCGACGATCACCTGCTTGACGGTGGCAGCCAAAACCTCTGGGCGCTGACCTATGTTGCTGCTGAGTATGAGCGCGGCACTCGACAGGCATTCGCCAATCTGTCAGTGCAATCGGCCGTATATGAGCAGCAGATAACACTGGCGCAACTGCTGAGTAGTCCGGCATATCAGAATCAGATAGCAGCTGCTTACGTTTCCACCTACAGCGACTGGAAGGGCATCAGTGATGCTGCCCGGGCTGACCTGGCTAACGTCATATCCGACTCCATTGGTCGTGGTGTTAACCCGCGGGAGACGGCTCGTATCATCAGTAAGCGACTTGATGTGTCGATGTCGAAGGCAAAGAACATCGCTCAGACCGAGCAGGTTGGCGCTTTACGTAAAGCCCAGTGGCTGGAAACCGACTGGGCGCGTGAGCGGCTAGGGCTGAATACGGCAATTCTCTGGCTGTCAGCGCTTAAGCCAACAACCCGCTCATGGCATGCGGCCCGGCACGGTCGCACGTACACCACTGAGGAAGTTGAAGCCTTCTATGCCGTCAACGGCAATCGCTACCACTGTTATTGTGGAAACATCCCGGTGCTGCTTGACGAAAAAGGCAAGATCGTAAACACCGGCCTTATTGAGAGGCTGACCAAAGAGCGCAAGGAGTGGCAGCAGGCCGCTTAACTATCCATTCCATGAGGACACAGCATGAAGCGCAACCGCGTTAATGTGCTGACCGTCGTCAACTCCGCTTCAAATATCACTACTGAGACCATCGACGGCAAGCCACACATTGTGGTTCGCGGCATCACGCCTGTTGTCGACGATATCGTGATGAACCGGAAGTTGTACCCGGCAGCAGAAATCGGCAAAGCGTACAACACGCTTGAGCGTAACCCAATGCCGCTAGGTCACCCAAAGGTGGACGGCAAGCACGTATCGGCCCGCGATGTTCGCGCAGTCAACAACTACCACGTTGGCGCCTGGCTACAGAATGTGAGCCACGCCGAAGGCAAGGTGACCGGCGACATGTATGTAGACCGCCGCTACGCCGAATCCAGCGATAAAGGTAAACGCCTGATTAATCGCCTGGATGAAATGGCCGCCGGCACCAACGCCGACCCGATCCACATCTCAACCGGCCTGCTGTATTCCGGCATCGCTGCTAATGGTGAGTCGAAGGGTAAAAAGTACAACGAGATCGCCACGAACATGATGTTTGACCATGTGGCGGTGCTGCTTGATGAGCCCGGCGCAGGTACCCCAGATGAAGGCGTAGGCATCTTCGTTAACTCTGATGGCGAAGAGCAGGAGCTCGAAGTTGTAAACCTGTCAGATGGCTCGTCTCCGAATGAGGAATCACCGCAAGACCCCGCGCTCAAATCATTTTTTTCACAGCTAAAGGCGTTTTTCAGCGCCAACAGCAATCCCGTCAAAGAGGAAGCAAACCCGATGAAAGAACTCATCACCAATGCGCTGAAAGCGAAAGGCATTGACGTTGAAGGCAAGTCTGATGCTGAGCTGATGGACGCTTATAACCAGATGGCAACCGATGAAGCGAAGGCGAAAGCTGATGCCGATGAGAAAGCCAAGAAAGAGAAAGAAGAGGCTGAAAGAAAGGCCAAAGAGACAGCAACTAACAGCGAGCAGGCTCCGGCATGGTTCAAGCCGTTTGCCGACAAGCTGACCACCATTGAAAGCGGCCTGGCGGTTAACGCTGACAAAGAGAAGGGCGAAAAACGTGCTGCAGTTAAGGCGAAGTTTCAGCTCGACGATCTGGCGGTTAACGCTCTCGACGGCGCGGCACTGGATGGCCTGTACGCGCAGTGCCAGTCATCTGTTGGCCTGAATAGCGGTATGCGTCATCAGGTTAACACTCAATCCCTCAGCGAAATGCCGGAGTAAAAAATGGCTAAAGATGGAAAGCATGTAATTCACGCGGGCGGCATTTTCCCTAGCCCGCTGCTTAATCGTGAAGGCGCGGCCGCGGCTGCTACTGCCCCGGGCACTATTGGCTTCTTCGATACTGCCAAGTTCACCGCATCAGCTGCTGGCGCTGAGTCGGCAATCCTGTATGTGGCAAATATGGATTATCTGCGCTGCATGGGCGTTGATGACGCAATTGCTGCTGGTGAAAACGTAGTTGCCATTCAGCCACTTCCGGGCCTGTTCCTGAATGTCCGCGCAGCCGCCGGCACATATAAAAAAGGCCAGCCAGTAGCGGTAGCCAATGGCCGTATCACCGCAGTTGCCGATGACGCCGCTGTATTCGCTTATGTCGAAGAAGATAAACCAGTCACTGCGGTGGCGGGCGATCTGATTCGCGTTGTGTTCAAGTAAGGAGCACCTGAATGTTTGTATTTTCCCGTTCCATTGGCGAGCGCACCGGAAACCTTGAAGTTAACCAGGCGCAATTCGCTGAGCTGCAGATGGCGCGTAACGAAGGTGCTCAGGCCGCTGCCGATTTCCTCGGTCGCGTTCGTGGCATTCGTGAAGATGCCGGCCGACTGGATGCTGTCAACGCCGTTGACGATATCCGCCGCCTGTATCGCGCATTTGATACCACCGTGCTGGCGCAGTTTGAGCCAACCACTCAGTTCACCCTGCTGAATGACCTGATGCCACTGGCTCGCTCTGTGCGCATCGAGCAGTCACGTTACGATTACGCTCGCACCGGCGGTCGTGGCTGGGCTCACACATCCATGAGCGGTCAGATTGGCGCAGCGCTGGATGCTAAGTCCTACACCTTCGATGGCACCATGGTTCCTATCCATGATTCCGGCTTCAAGTTCACCTGGCGTGACCCGATCTTCAACAGCCCGTCTGCGCTTCAGTCGCAGGCTGATGCACAACGCGGCTCTGTGGAAGATGTGCAGCGTCAGTATGTTGACTACATGTTCAACGGCTTCCGCGATTCAGAGGGCAATTACGTTAAGTTCGACGGCCTCACCTGGAAGGGTTTGAAAGAAGATGAGCGCGTTGCTCAGGTAACGCTGACCTTTAACTTTGCTACCAGCACCGATCCGGTTGCGCTGCGTACCAATGCTATTGCGCTGCGTGACGTTGTGCGCGTCACCAACAGCCAGTACGCGCCACAGACCTGGTATGTGTCTGCTGAAATCATGTCGAACCTTGAGCGCTATTTCGACGTGAACGCGACCCGGACCGTGTTGGAAGAGCTGCTGAAGCTGTCAGGTATCGCCGCAATTAAAGAAGATGCGCAGCTTTCTGGTAATGAAATCCTGATTGTTCCACTGACCGCAGGCGTTATTGCTCCGGTTGTTGGTCAGGCAATCGGCACCGTTGCAGATCCGCGTCCGTTCTACAACAGCGATTACATCTGGCGCACATGGGGTGCGATGGGCCTGATGGTTAAGCAGGACATCAACAACAAATACTCCGTCATCCACGCCTCTTAAGGAGCAGCTAATGGCACTTGTAAAGATTCTGGCTTCAAACCTCTTTGCCGGTGCCAACTTCCAGAAACTGGAGGTTGGTAAGGTTTATGACGTTGACGGCGCGATCGCTGAGAAGTGGGTTGAGCAGGGTAAGGCTGAAGCATCTAAGGAGAAGGGCGGTGAAAAGCTGTCATTTGAGGTGGCAACGCCGTCTGCTCCGGTCAGCAAAGACAACTCCGGGCTTCAGGCGAAGCTGAATGATGCACTGGAACAGCTGAAAACCGCCCATGATGCAGCTGAGGCAAAAGACAAAGAGCACGCCGATGCACTGGAAGCCGCTAATAAGCGCGCTGACGACGCAGAAGCAGCGCTGGCAGCAGCAACCAAAAAGGATAAGTAACCATGGCAGCCCAAATCACGCTGGGTGACGTAAAGCCCCTGATGGCTGAGCTGGGCTTCACGGTTCCTGACGCTGTACTGCAATTGTTGATTGAACAGGTCAGTGCTGCTTCTGCCTGCATGGACGGGGCGGGCTACTCCGAAAGCCTGCAAAAGCTGTTGCTCATTTATGCAGCCGCGCGATTAGCCGCCCTGTCCGGCGCCCGTAAAATCTCATCCCAGTCCGCTCCGTCTGGCGCGTCCCGTTCGTTCACTTATGACAGTGCCGGCACAGATCATCTCTATAAGCAGATTCTGGCTTGGGACACTAATGGCTGTCTTGGCAGTCTGCCTATCTCTGGGGTCGCTGTGGGCTTTTTCGATGTTGTGGGAGGGTGCTGATGGAATGGCAATCACCAGGAATAAAGCCAAAAGCATTTGAGCGAGTCTGGCTGAAAACCTCAGATGGCCGGCAGACAACCGGCTATGTGAACAGCAGCGGTGAATGGGTGTTTAACTGCAAGCGGATTGCGGCGCAGAAGCTTACTGTAATCGGCTGGAGGGCCTGATATGTCTTCACTGGCTAACTGGTCATACACCGCGCAGGCAACTGTATGGAGGCGCTCCGGAGCCAGCAATGATTACGGTGACCCGGTGTTTGATACGCCAGTAGTTATTGCCTGTGACTATCAGGGCGGGCTGGCAAAGCGGCTGGGTAACATTGGTTCGGAGCGGGTGGTAAAAAATACAATCTGGACAGAGTACGCGCTGGCAGACACCGGAGATTACATCCTGATAGGCGTCTCCGCTGAGACTGACCCTATTGCTGCAGGTGCAGATGAGGTGATGCAGGCCATTCGCTACGCAGATACCTTTGAGCGGCTTGCTGACGACTTTGCCATCATTACCGGAGCATAACCATGGGCGTGAAAGTGAAGGGAGTGAGCAGAGTAAGCCGGAACGTTAATCGGGCGATTGACAGCATTCAGGATCGGCGTGTCATACGTGCGCTGACAGGGGCGATGATTGTTGGTGCGGCACAGGCTGCGATTTACACGCCAATCGACACCTCTTATCTGCTGAACAGTCAGTTCCGTGAGATTGTCGTCAACGGCGCGCTGATAACAGGCAGAGTGGGCTATACGGCAAGTTACGCCGCTTACGTGCATGACCCGTCCATTCCTCAGCGCTTCCGCCGGCCAACGGCTCAGAAAGAGTTTCTGACGAAAGGCTTTGAAGAAAGTCGGGATGCGATTGAGCGCGTGATCCACAGGGAGATGACGCTTTGACACCTCCTATGCACACGCGGGTGCGCGACCTGTTTGCTTCGGCAGGCCTAACGGATGGCTTTATCACTCAGTTGCTGGTCTGGAAAGATACGGGAAAGCTGACAGATAAGTTTCTTGTGTTCCGGCCAAACGGCGGCTCTGCCATCCGTAACGATCTCGGTTCAGAATATTACGTGCTGGTGGACGTGATTGGCGCCAAAGACGGAAACGGTGCTGCCGATGCGGCTGCGCAGGCCATTACTGACTATGTGCAGCAGAACCCGATGCCGAATGACTGTATCGGCCACATTGAAAACGTAGGCGGTATGCCTGCTCCCGTTCTCACCACTGAAGGAAGGCTGGTTTACCGGCTGCTATTCGCTTGCCTCTATGGAGAGTAAGCAACATCAAATCAAACAAGGTCGCCTGGTGCGGCCTTTTTTATTATCTGAAATGAGGTAAGCAATTATGCAAGGTTGCCCAACCGAGAACGGCAAGCTGTTTGGCCGTAACGTTGTGCTGGAAGTGGCGCTTGGCTGCCCGGATACGGTGCCGGCAGAATCGGAATGGAAATCGCTGGCTGCAGGCACGTCAAAGACGCTGGATTTCTCTCCTAACACCACCAACTCTGATGCCGATGACACCGGCGGCTGGGTGGAAAACCTGACAACCAACGCAGATGGTACCGTGAGCTTTGAGGGTGAAGTGCGTAAACGCGATCGCCTGGACCAGTTTGGTTTCGGTAACTTCGTGAACTACTTCACCACTGAAATCGGCGCCGGCCGTCAGCCAACCATCTGGGTGCGCGTAGAGATTGGTCCGGTTGAGTTTCAGGGCTACATGGTGATCACCGCGCTCAGCACTGACGGTGGTACCAATGACATCGTAACGTTCAGCACTGAGTTTAAGGTTGCTGACGGTACCACTGTTAAGGTGACCAAAGTTGAAGATGAAGATACTGTGGCAGTAACCGGCGTGACCGTTTCTCCGCAGACCACCTCCGTTGTTGTTGGCGCGACGCGTCAGTTAAATGCGACTGTGATCCCATCAGATGCAACTGACAAATCCGGCGTGTGGACGTCCTCCGATCCGACAAAGTTCACTATCAACAGCAGCGGCCTGATTGCCGGTGTAGCAGCCGGCACTGGCACTGCTACTTTCACCACAAACGATGGTGCGAAAACGGCGCAGACTGCCGTCACTGTTACCGCTTCCTGATCCATTACAAAGGGCGGTCACCACTGCCCTTGATAATGAACCAGGAGAATTTATGGCCCCGGCAAAAGAAATAGGCGAGAGCCTGATTACAGTGGGCGATGAGGATTTCTTCTTCAGACCCTCATTTGCAAACATGATGAAGATTGGCGAGCCACAGGAAATCGTTCAGGCGTTTTACGACCTGCACCATGATGAAATCACACCACTGCTGCAGCGTGCGCTGGATGCTTACGGCATTATTCCTGCGTGGCTGAGTGAGCATATTGGCAGAACCAGTTACGGACGTCGCGCCTATCAGGCTGCAATGACGGTACTGTCTGCCTGCTGCAACCGCGATGCCTCAAAGCTGACGGGCGAGTATGTCCCCGGCAGAAGCGGCCGGCGGGCGATCATGCTCAGGCCCGGCCTTATGGATGCTTTCGCGCTGCTAGCGGTCGGGCAATCACTGATCACACACGGCATCATCGGTAAGGCTAAAATCAGGCAGTTGCAGCGCTACGAAACCGGGCAGGCGGTATCTGAGTTTCGGGCTTTCGACTACATCAATGCGGCGCGCAATCACTTCAGCATCTCACGCACTGAAGCGGAATCGCTGACCATGACTGAGTTTCAGTTGTTGCTCGCAGCCAAATATCCGGATCAGAAAGGCTTCACGCGCGAGGAGTACGAGGCAGCCACGGATAAATATCTCGCCCGACAAGCTAAGAGGCGGCAGAAGGCTGGAGCTTAGCGCTATGGTAATTTAGACAGAAGATTTGCCGCTTCCATTTATCCTGCTTTGTCGTTAGGATTTATCCTGTTTTTTGGTTGTTGGGATAGGCATATGGAACTTTTAATACTGTGCGCGCTTTTGGGTTGCATCCCCGGTGCAATTGCATCCAGCAAAGGACGCAATTTTTTGGGTTGGTGGGTTTACGGGGCGTTGCTTTTCATAATTGCACTTATTCATTCTTTATGTTTGAAAAAAGATCATCACAATCTCGAAAGAAATCAGCTTGAAGAAGGGTTAGTGAAATGCCCCTACTGTGCAGAAACAATCAAACCTGAAGCAATCAAATGTAAACACTGTGGAAGCAATGTTGAGGGAATGACAATCAAAAATTTATCGCTTACTCAATCACCTGATAAAGGCACCAAGATCAGAATTGACAGAATTATGATTTTGATCGGTATAGCAGCATTTATATTTATAGTTTTGCACTTATCAGGAAACAGGTAGTAGCAGTTAACTGAATTAGAACCCGGCCTTGGCGCCGGGTTTTTTTACGCCCGGAGATTAGCAATGGCAGGCACTCTTAACGCTGGCAGCATCGTTTATGAAGTAGACATGGACACAGCCAAACTTCTGGCTGCGCGCCGTGAGGTAGATGCGGCGCTCAATGGCCTGTCTGGAAATATGGGCAGGCTCGAGGCCAGCGTGACACGTACGGAGCGCTCTGTCAGTGCCATGCAGGGCAGCCTTTCGGGCCTGACCAATGTTGCTAAAGGACTGGCTGCCGCACTTTCCGTACAGCAGGTTGCAGCATGGGGTAATGAGTGGGTTACGGTTAACAACAAACTTGCCAACTCTGTGCGGTCAACCGAACAGCTTGCGGACGTCACTCAACGCGTATTCGACATATCACAGAGCACCATGAGTGGCCTGCAGGCAACGGCTACATTGTATGGCCGACTGGAGCGCGCCACTCGTAGCGCCGGTACCAGCACAGAAGACCTGATAAAGCTGACGTCTACCATCAACAAAGGACTGGCTGTGTCAGGCGCAACAACTGAAGAAGCCAGCTCAACTATGGTTCAGCTGTCGCAGGCTCTCGCATCAGGCGTTCTGCGCGGCGAGGAGTTTAACTCAATCTCCGAAAACGGCAGCCGGCTGGCTGTCGCACTGGCGGACTCGCTGGGGGTGACTATCGGTCAGCTGCGCGGGATGGCCGCACAGGGCGCGCTGACTACTGAAGTAGTGGTAAACGGCCTGCTGAAGCAGGGCGATGCTATCGCAAACGAATTTGCTAAAACCACCATGACAATGGGGCAGGCTTTTACAGTCGCCACAAATAACATCACGAAATTTGTAGGTGAAAGCGCAAGCGTATCGACTGGAATTAAAGCTTTCAATACAAGCATCGTATCTCTTTCGCAGAATCTGGATGCAATAAGCAACGTCGTGGTGGCGCTCTCTCTGATTATGGGGAGTCGTTTCGCCGGCGCACTGGCAATGGCTACAGCTGCAAAGGTAAAGGATACAGCGGCAACAATTGCTGCAGCCAAAGCATCTGAGGTGGCAGCAAAGGACGCGGAGATCGAAGCGTCTGCAAAGTTGCGGCTTGCCAATGTAGAAAAGGCGGCGACTATCCAAACCTTGCAACTTGCAGAGGGCCGGTTAGCAACTTTGCGGTCTACGCAGGCCTCTGTAGCTGCCGAGGTTCAGTTGGCGGAGGCAGAGGCGGCATCAATCCGTACTACAATCGCTCAAATTGAATCTGAAAAGGTGCTTGAGGCGCAAAGGCTTAAGGCGCAGATAACGGATCAGGGTAGGATTGCTACCGCAACGAGAATGGCGCAACTACAGCAGGCGTCTGCAGCCCTCACAACCCGACTTGCAGCTGCAGAAGCAGCATCAGCACAATCCCGCGCCGCAGCAATAACATCAGCTGAAGCATCTGTAAGCGCGGCTCGCCTAGCAGCAGCAGATGCAACCGGCGCGGCTACCGCAGCGAATGGGCGTTATGTAGCATCTCAGGAGGCTGCTGTAATCGCAACGAGGGCGGCATCAACCTCTCTGGGCCTGTTGCGCAATGCTCTGGCTTTTGTTGGTGGCCCGGTAGGTGCTGCAGTTATCGCTGCCGCTGGTATCTTCTACTTTTACCAAAAAATGCAGCAGGCGCGTCAGGAAAGCATCGATTTTGCCGACAAGCTTGATGGCGTGATCGCCAAAATGAAAAGCATGAGTCAGGTACAGCTTGCTGCAGAAATTGATAATGCGAGCCGGTCCATCAGGGCGCAGGCTGATGCGCTTAAAGATAATCAGTCGACGCTTGAGGCGAATGAGCAGCAGCAGACCAGGTTGAAGCGAACCCTGAGCTATCTCAGTGAGGGAAGCCTGCTTTATAAAGCCACACTGGCAGAGTTAAGTGACGCACAAAGCGAGCATACCCAGCTGCTGGCCGAGAATGAACGCGCCGAGAATAAACTTAGCCAGACAGTGAGCAAAACAGGAATTCTGCGGGCGCAGATGAACGGCACATTTGAGCAGGGTATAGATCTGCTGAAGCGTGACGGACATGAAGCTGGAGTAGTGGCTGGTCTCATGGGGCAGCTTGGCAATGCAATTAACTTTGCCGGTCGTGCAAAGGAAAAATTCAATTCCTCCAGCCTGCAAATAGAGCGTCCCGCTAAGGTGCAGGACTATCTTGATAAGCTGCTAGACCAGGTTGAAATTGAGGGTGAGATTGATGCGCGTAAGCGCTCCCAGCTGAAAGCCGAAAAAGAAATTCGTGCTCTGGGCGGCGATGATGCTGCAGTCAATCTGGCGCGTCAGCGTGCTGGCGCCGAATATGACGCACAGCAGGCACAGCGTGATCTGAAAAAGGAAACCAGTGCCGCAGTCAGCGCACAGAAAAAAGCAGCCAGCCAGGCGGAAAGCATTGCGCAGAAACTGGCGAACCTCAAGCAGCAGTCAGAGCTTGCCGGAGAAAGCACCAAAGAGCTGAGTCGGGAGCAGGCCATCCTGACTGCGCAGCAGTCTCTGGGTAAGGGTGCCACGCAGGCGCAGATCGCTCAGGCAAGTGAGTATGCGGCCCGCAAGTGGGACGTGGCTAATGCAATCAAGGCGCAGGCTGCGGCTGAGAAGCTGTTGCCTGAATCGCGTGAGAATGCGAGCTACAAGCAGGACCAGGCGGATTTGAATGCCGCCCTGAGCGCTAAAAAAATCACTCAGGAGCAGTACAACGCCACGGCTGAAAAGCTGGAGCAGGATCATTAGGCGAAAATGGCGCAGATACGTGCTGATCAGGCTGTCACTCCGCAACAGCAGTCAGCCGGAACGGTAGACCCGGTACAGGCGCTGGCAAACGAGCATGCGCGCAAGCTCATCCTTATACAGCAGTTTGAGCAGCAAAAGACGCTGACGGAGCAGCAGGGGCTGGCGCTGCGTAATGCGGCCAACACTGAGTACGAGCAGAAGCGGGTAGCAGCGCAGTGGGAAATCTGGCGAAACCAGAGCGTGGGCAATGAGGCGCTGGCTGCCTCTTTCGATGCGCTGGCCGGCAATGCCTCAAATGCGCTCACCGGGATCATCACCGGCAGCATGTCTGCTGAAGAGGCGATGCGCTCAATTGGCAGCACCGTCCTGAACAGCCTGGTTAACACATTTGTGCAGATGGGCGTTGAGTGGGTTAAATCCGCAATCATGGGGCAGGCGGCGCAGACAGCGGCAATTGGCACGGTAACGGCTGTGCAGACGGCGGCAACTGCTACCCAAACGGCCACCAGCGTGGCTGCAGCGGCTACCACTACTGCCGCATGGACGCCTGCTGCGCTTCTTGCCTCAATAGCCTCAATGGGTACCGCGGCTGCGATTGGCCTTGGCGCCGTTGCCGGTATCGTAGGTATGAGCTTACTCGGAAGGCGAAAGAATGGCGGTCCAGTCACCGCCGGCGGTATGTATCAGGTGGGAGAAAGCGGCCTGCCTGAGATATACCAGGCCAGCACCGGGAAGCAGTACATGATACCGGGCGATAACGGCAAGGTGATCAGCAATAAGGATTTACAGGCATCAGGAGGCGGGGGTGTGGTTATTAACATCCAGAATTATACATCTGCTTCGGTTGATGCACAGGCCGGCAACGATGGGAAAGGTGGCCTGACCGTAGATGTGATTGTTGCTGACCTCAACAGCGGCGGGCCAATCAGCAATGGCATAACCAGTAACTTCAATGTGAAACGCACGCCAAGGGGGCAGGGCTGATGCCAATTATCGACTATCCCGGCTGGCTGCCGCTGGCGCAGAAAGCCAGCAAGAATATGACGCTGGATACCGGATTTCAGTCGGATCAGCCGGCGGTCGGTCCGGCCATTTTTCAGCAGATGACGGACGACCTTAAAGTTACCTGGTCACTGACATGGATATTCACGCGGGCAGAGGAAAGGGCTTTTCAGCAGTGGCTGCGTAGCCCCAACTACCTCAATCGCGGCCTGAACTGGTTCCGCATGCGGGTGGATATCGGCGGCAGCGGGCCACAGCTGCAGGAGCTTCACTTCACTCAGATGCCCGTACAAACCAGCATTGATGGCAGCGTGGTCAGATGGACGGGAACAGTAATCGCTAACCGCCTCAACAATCCTGATGACGACTTTGACGACATCATTGTTGAGCTGCCGCCGCCATGGGGTTCATGGCTGGATATTGTTGTGACCGGTTATCCTGATAATCGTGATCCGGAGTCATTACCGAGGGTTCCCTGATGCCATCATTTCGTGAATACCGGCAGCAACGGCCATCGCGGGCGCTGTATGACACGCTTACCTTTTATCATCCGTCTTTTGGCTACGTCAGGCTGGTGGATAAGCAGTTCTATGATAAGACGCTGGCCGGGGTGATATACCGCCCGGCGCGCTTTGAAATTGAGGAAAGCCAGCAAAGCGGTATCCCGGTGATTGACGCAACCGTAAAGCTCGGGCGCGCCTCTTCAGACGTAAAAGCACAGATGAAGAAGTGGCGTGGCGCCACCCGCCTGACTCCCATTATGGCAACCCGGCAGATATTTGACAGCGGTGACGCTTCAGCCCCGATCAAGTCGTGGACGCTGTACGTAAAAACGGTGGATATCGATGCGGAGAGCGCCTCCGTTACGCTGTCCGTTACCAACCCACTCAATAACAATGTTGGCCGCCTCTATGACCCGCGAGAATATACCGGACTGCAGTACCTCTGATTTCATTGCCCGCATTATCGGTGTGCCATGGGCAAACCGGGCCTGCACCTCTGATGCCGTGGATTGCTGGGGGCTGGTAGTTCTCTATTACCGGCAGGTGATGGGGATTGAGTTGCACCAGACGCCTGACTACGAATCCGGCGCCGACTTCTTTACCTGCTACCAGGGTGACGTGGTTTTCTGGCAGCAGGTGCCGCATCCTACAGAGGGCGGGATATTCGTTGGCTACAGCGGCGCGCAACCGGCACACGTCGGGCTTATCCTCGGACGGCAGGCGCTGCACTCGCGCGGCGAAAACGGCAGCGTCAGACAGGATTCTCTGATGTTGATTCAGCGGGCATTCACCAAAGTGGAGTATTTCAGATATGGCGCTGGTTGAGCTGCAGCGATTTCCCGGAACACCGAAAGAGCGTTACAGGGTGCCTGATGGCACCTTTTTTTATTCCTGGCTGACAGAGAATGACAGCGCGCTGCATCATGATTTGCTTATCTTACGCAATGGCGTAAAGCTTGAAGATGATGACGAGCTGGATTTTGAACTGACTGAGCTTGACCACGTTCAGATATTCGATCAGCCTAAAGGCGTCGTAGGCGACATCCTGAGCCCGATATTCAAGGTGGTAGGGCAGGTATTCTCGTTTCTGATGCCAAAGCCGGCCATTGCCAATACCGGCGGCAACTCGGTGGATTCGCCGAACAACTCACTCACCGGCCAGACAAACACTGCACGCGTGTATAAGGCTAAGCCGGACATCTACGGGCAGGTAAGATCGTTCCCTGACCTGATTCAGGAGTCGGTGTTTGAGTATGTCACGCAGAACGCAAAAAGCGGCGGCCTGAAGTATGTTACCGAATGGATGTGCATCGGCATCGGGAGCTATGACTACGAATCGGTACGCTATTCAGAATCCAGCCTCGGATCGCTTGCCGGCGCGGAGTATCAGATTTACCAGCCCGGTCAGGTCATACCCGAGATTGTAGAGGGCTACGACTTTGATGATGTGGACGGGCAGGAGATACCCGGCCAGAACGAAGCCAGTGATTTCCCGATACAGTCAGCTACCGCCAAGACCATGGTCAGTGGCAGTTATTCCGGCGGCCAGATGGCGATTAAAATCGTCAAGCAGTCAGAGTTTGATTACTTCAAAAATCTGGTTCTGCCGCATGCGGTAACGTTCACTGTCAACGTGACGTACAGCACCGCGTCCGGAAACGTCACTACAGATGCGACCTATTCCGGAACGCTGATATCTGCAGTTGAAACGACAGACGGCGCCACAACTAACCCTGTGCGCTGGTACACGTTTACCTTCAGCCAGCTGGAAGGTCCACAGGACATTCCGGCCAGCGCCACAATCAACACGTCTAAATTCGTGCTGAACGATAATGAAGCGCTGGTGGTGGGCCCGTTCTTCTCTCCGGTTGCATCAAGTCATCTTTGGCTGCACACGCAGTCGAGCTTGGGCGGAAAGAAGGAGACAAACTGGAAGGTAGTCATCTGGAAAATAAACGATGACTATACCCAGATACCAGGCACCACACAGACTTTCACATACAGGCAACCCACGCCTCACCAGTCAACCAGCGAAGTGTTTTACCGCACAGACAAACTGACGCCAGCGGCAGGATTTGGGAAATATGCGGTCAGCCTCCAGCGCACGGATAACTCCAGCGATGCTTCCATCCTGAAGGTGGAAGAGATTCACAGCATCAACGTGCGGCGTAACGTAGTACATCCTGACGATACGCTTGTGCGGGTAAAGGTAAGGGCTACCGAAAATGCGCTGGGCAGCCGGGAGCGCAAATATAACCTGCTGGCTACGCGAAAAACTATCAGCTACAACCTCGACACTAGGGCAGTTGATTACACGCTACGCGCCTCCCGTTCTTTCGCTGACGCCGTGGCGCACCAGTGGCTAATCATTGGAAAGCAGCCGGTCAGCAGTATTGACCTCTACGGGCTATACGCCATTGCAGAGGCGCTACCAGATGCTCGCTTAGGATATTTCGATTACACATTTGACGATGAAAATGACTCGCTTGGCGACCGTATTCAGGCCATCTGCAATGCCGCCAGCGTCATCGCTTTCATGGATGACAATATGCTGACGTTCACACGCGATCAGCGCGTAGCGAATCCCGCAGCCGTATTCAACCGGGCCAACATGAAGACGGATGAATACAAAATAACATATGAAGCTACCCTTCCTGGCGGATATGACGGTGTGCAGGTCTCCTATGTGCATCCCACCACTAACAACAAGACGTACATCAATTACCGCATACTGAACGGCGCTATTGCTGAGCAAGAGGCTGAGAGTCCGAACAAGATGGAAATAGTCGGGTTCCGCAATGAGTTTCAGGCACGCGAGCGCGCGCTGCGTGAGACAAAGCGCCTGATGTACTCCCGCGCCCGTATGAAAGCCAAGGTGTTTGAGGACGGCATTATTCAGGTGGGCAGTGTTATCCAGATGCCTGACATCTATGACAGCAACGAGCAGCAGGGGTATATTGCCGGCCGCAGCGGTAACGCGTTCGACACCAGCGAGCTAGTGAATTTTACCGGGGATATGTTTGTGCTGGTAACAGACAGCTTGGGTAACCCGACAAGGCGCTATCCGGCCACGCCACGCAGCGACACCCGCTATGGCTTTGTGTCCGCCATTCCTGACATTCAACTCAACATATGGAACGGCGATACAGTTCAGTTACCGTCGAGATACCTGATGGCCACGGTTGCGGAAATGGATGCGCAGCTCTGGACGGTTAACAGCATCAAGCCTAATGCCGACAGTACTGTCTCCCTGACAGTAGCTGAGTACAGCGATCTAATTTACGTCTGATAAAGCCTAATCACCATCCCGGCCAGCCTTAAGCTGGCCTTTTTTCATGGAAAAAATATGACTACGCAGCCAACTAATAACCAAGTACCTAGCGAATCGCCACGCGACCTCAAATTTAACGCTGGTAAGATTGATGAGTTTGTAGCCTCATTGGCACTGAAGTATCAGGACCGCTTTGGTGGGGAGCACTATACCATCGAGGGTTTGCGCCGGTTGGCGCAACAGGCTATTGCACAATATGGCTGGATTCCTGTAGGCACGTTTCAGGCTGGCGCAACGCTAACGCTGCCGAATCAAATCCTTAAAGATAACACTGATGGCGAGTATTACCGCTGGGATGGGGCGTTGCCTAAGACTGTGCCATCGGGATCAACACCTCAAGTTAGTGGAGGAGTAGGGCTTAATGCATGGATAGGGGTGGGGGATTCATCGCTGAGGGCTATGATTGCATCTAACTTAGGCGCGAGCAATGTTGGCTCTTCGTCAGGATTTACGGTACAAGACGAGTTAAATGAATTAAAATATTCATCAATCCCCTCAATTGAAAGGGTTGCTCTTACATCCATAAAAACTTCTGTCAGCAGCCTGAATAATATAAAAGACCCTGCTTTATCATATGATGGGTTTGGAAATAGTCTCTATTATAATGGCAGGAATCTATTTTGTTTCAGAAGATCTCCATCTCATATTGACTCATCATCAGGCACACACAGCGCCTGTATTGCAGAGATTTTAAAGGATGGTACTTATTCAATTGTATGGGAATATAAAACAAGTGGAACAGTTGTCGCCAAAGAGCCTACTTTATCAGTAAGTTTCCCAGGAAACCAACTTATCATTTCTTTCCAGTTACATGATGTGGATGCTGACACATATAAAAATGCAGTCGTAGGATTCCCAGACCTTTCCAATAGTGGTCTTTTTTCTTCACGATCTGATATATCCACCACGGAGTCCTATTATCTTTGGGGTAATGTGCTTACGACACCAGAAGGCAAATACATAACCACTAGATATAAAGCTGATGGCAGTGAAGTGCAAATAATAAAGTCATCCGACCTAAATCTGAATTCATCAACGTCATGGTCAGTAGTAAAAACGTTCACTTTATCAAATTTCCCACTTAGAACATCTTTAAGTGAAATGACAATGTCATACTACAGGGGGAGGCTGGTTGCATTCGTAAGGACCTCAGCTAGCGGCCAAAGTTTGGGAGGTATGGGTATTGCATATACTGGCGATTTAACAGCAGTTAACGGGTGGCAGTTTATAGTAACTAGTAATCGATTTGCAGGCCCAAGGACAGAAGCTTACCCTAAGCATGATGATCCATTATTAGTTGTAGGTACAACGCAAAGACCCATTACACCAATGTATCGTGGTGACGTTTCAATAACTTATACTTATGACCTTTCATCATTCACAACATCAAGAGTTGTTTTGAGGAATGGGCAATTTAACTGTTATGCTAGTTCAAAAAAAACCGCTGATGGAGTATATGAGCTCATCTCATTTGATGAGAAAACAGAAAATACAAATTTTACCAACATAACAAGATCATATTTTTATGTTGAGGCTGAATCATCGCCATCAGTTGTAGATAACAATAAACATGACTGGCTTCAAACGATTATAAACGGGCGCCCTTGCTATGGAAGTTTAGCTCTATGCTCTTCGAGCACCCCAAGTAGCAATATGTACTTTTCCGTAAAGGAAAGGTTGAGCGGGATAACTAGAATAATGCTATTGTTAGGGCCTGTAAGCCAGTCTGTAACATTAAATCCATTATTGAAATATATGGACGGCACAACTTATGCAACTTGCTTTAACGTAAGCGTTGCTGCAAGCAGCAACCCACAGGTTATCGAAATAAACCCGGTGAACACACTAGACATTCAATATTACGGGATGCTTAATTTATCGCTTGGATCTCCAGTTCCTATAGGTTGCACGTCAGCTGCCACTATAGGGGCAAAGCTACCGATATCAAATGTTCTGCCTTTCAATTTATATAATGCCGTAGGTCAAACAACATCACCTTATGCCATGATTGCCCTGGCTAAAATGTAAAAAAATAGGCGGCCGCATGGCCGCCCTTTCTATCTAAATAATTTATATTCAAGTTTTCTTAGCGATTTTCTAAAAGGAACTTCTATTGTTAAATAGGTGATTATTGATAGTGCGATAGTAAACGCCAACATAAAGTAAATATTTGCAAATTCAATGTCTGGAAATAAGTGTTTCGCAAGGTTATTTATTTCATTGCCGTACACCCTCTGGAATAGAAGGTGAGTAAGGTATAAAGAGAAAGATATTTCACCTAAAAAATATATTGGCTTAGATTCCAATAGCCACTTGGTTATACTACTTCCGTGATAAAGTAGCGCGATATATGCCGAAAAGAGTATTACTAAAGCCATATCGAATCCTTTGTGACATAGTGCAGTTATTATCATCAAGAAAGCAATGTCAGATGCTCCGAACATTCTCAAAAAACCAGCAGTAAAGCAAGAGCTAATCTTTAATATGCAGCACCCAATAAGAAAGCCACATAGCCCTCTTAATACGGATTGATATCCGGTGTAAATATCCAATAGACCATTTGAATGATTATTATTCAATGCAGGAAGCGTATTAAGCAAAAAGAAAGAAAGTATTAGAGTTAAGGCGGCAAGCGACGAATTTCTATTGATCATAAAGCATATGAAAGGAAATAATACATATGCCAAAACCTCAATACTTACAGACCACGACGCACCGACTATAGTTCCACCAAAAAGACCGTGCAACATAAATATATTTTTTGTTATTATGTCAGCAGGTATTGTAGTTCCATTCTTAAAGTATTGATAAAGTGAGAATGCAAGTATAAAAACGAATAATGGATAGATTCTTGCAAATCTATGGTATAAGTATCTAAGTGTGTAATTCAAATCTATTTCATTGCTGAACTTATCTTTATATACCATATGCATTATGAACCCGCTAAGGATAAAGAAAAGGTCCACAGCAATATAGCCATTATCCAAAAATGATATTTTTGCTTGGGTGAAGTGATATAAAACTACATATAGTGCAGCAATCCCACGTATTCCCGTAAGAGATTTTAAATTCCCTGCCAAGTTATGCTCCTAAAAATTAAATGTGGCAAAAGCCATAAATCACTTGATTTCCTTAATCATATCAGAACAGATGAAGATTGAGTAAGAAGATATTAAAGATAGCGATGATTAATCACTAGTTAATTTCGTGCTCCACTCGAAAAATCCCCAGCGACGGGGCAATCCTGTAGCGCGCCGATCTTAGCAGGTTACGAGGTGGAGTCGTCACCATATCCCATTTGAGACAGGTCTTGTTTACTCTTTGCGCACAATGACAGAAGCTACCCAAAAAAGGAGGGCAGCATGGAAGCGAGCTTTGACGAAGAGGTACACGAAGCCATTGTAAGGTGCATTGGTGAGGCAGCACTGGACATACTGGTGCAGGGAGGGGAGCTAAGCGCTGCATCTGTTTCTAACGCTATCAGGGCGCTTGCAGACGATGAGCCCGATATAGCCAGGGACTTTGCTTTGTTGCTGCTGAAAAAGTAAACCCGGCGCGGTGGCCGGGTCAGTCTGCTGAGGTAGAGTTTTCTTTAGAGGCATCTTTAACATCTGAAGGGAAAAGATTTCTCATTACAACTATAAATACAGCAACTATGTTTACAGTAACTCCGGTTATCAAGGCGATAAGCACTTTGGAATCTAAGTTAAATTCTGCAGACTTTATATGTAGGAACCATAGCTTAACCTCTGGTGACTTTGAACCCTGAAGGACCAAGATTACTATAAGCGTGACAGACCATAGCCAGACAAAGCGATAGGCTTTTCGGGCGTAAGTCTCTCTCATTTCGATTAGCTGCTCTTGAAGATCGTTCTTCAGCTCACTGGAGCGGGTATCAATTTGTTCAACAGCTTTAGCAATTGATTCAACTGAGGATTTGAGGTCGTCATAGGCTTTTTCATCTGCGCTCTGAGCGCCCTCCATCATTTGACGTTCTTTTGAAGATTTATCGTCACTGGAAGGCGATTCAGCTTGCTTTACTTTTTTTCTTGCAAGAGCAACAAGGCCCTCAAATCCAGCCTTCTTTTCTGACATTGGCGCTTTAGGGTCAATCGCCACTTAGGCCAAGTTCCTGCGCAGTACATTCTTTAATAACATCATTAGGAATGACAACATCACGAGCACCACCTCCAGCTTCTTCCATTATCGTTGCCCACGCTGAACCAGGTCGATGGGTAAGATTTGATAAGGATATAGCGCTCTCAGAGCCATACGCGTCCAAAATTGCATCAATTAAGGAACTGACTTCATGGTCTGATGTTGGTATTTGCGGAGCAACATATTTTGCTTTGAGTAAAGACGTTGGATTGTCATCACAGACAAATTCTGTACCAAAAGAAGTTATGTTAGTGGAGCCATAACCTTTGAACTCATGATATACGGATTCGATGACCGGACCATAAGGCCATGCATAAACCTTGTCTTTTACCAAAGGACAGTCACCCATAACGAGCGACCAAGCGTGAGCGTAAAAGACTAATTTTTGGAGCTTCATTGGCGTGAGGTCTTTGATCCCTCTAGCCTTTGCCTTCTCAATGAAGGCATTAGCCACTGCGATAGCAGAGTAAGCCATGTTATGCCTCCTTCATAAAATTTTGTATATATGCAGTTTTCTCTAAAAGAGATAACTTTTAGAGTACTGTATGAATGAACAGTATGTATCATACAGTACTTACTCATTTATGGGTAATATTAATTTGTTTATCCCTCCACGTCACTACGTATCGTCATCATTTAGATAGTATTTTAGGCTAATGATTCAAGTCGAATAGCAGCATTCTCTCACTAGATGTGGTTTGATGGTTTTATGTGCCGTTTAATTGATAATTTCTTTTGTCAACAATAGGTTCGCAAAAGATACGCCTGACGCATCTTGATCAGATCCACCGATCGATACTACTGTATCTATATACAGTTATTTTCAGAGGAGGATTTGACCATGCCACGCGAGTATCAGATTAAAGAAGCATTCATCAGTTCCATTAAGCGCGAGCCATCAGGCCGCAGTACCGTTACCACAGCCGATTTCGTAGAGGAGCTGGAGCTCGTTAACTGGCACTTCACGCTTAAAGCTGCCAACGACTGGATACGGAGCCACACGACCACCTTTCGCGACGCCTCAACGCAGGAGGGTGAGAATATGACGTGGTTCCGGTTCAACCCTAACGGTGGCCTCTGATGGGATTCCCTTCACCGGCGCAGGATTACATAGAGCCGCGACTCAGCCTCAATTCAGTATTCATACCCAACCCGGCTACAACGTTCCGCGTCGATATTCCGGACGGCTTCCTGCTGGTCGACTCCGCTGCAAAGGTAAAACCCGGCAACCGGATTGCGTATCAGTGGAACGGCTATTCAGGTCTGGGAAAGATGTACCGCAACAGCCTGGTAACAGAAGAGGGCGAGGTGATCGAAGGTGAGCCGCTGAATGAAGTCATCGTGCTGGGGAAGGTGACGTGCGAGGTGCGGCACGTTTATGACGACGGCCGGCCGACTATATAAAGGAAAAGGTTTCAGGTAGTGCAGAGGTTTGGATCCGAAGCCAGACCTTTGCATTTTTCACAGTAAGGCAGGCGAAATCAGCTGCCGGAATGAGTGAAGTATCTTGTTTCAATTAGACACAAACAGAAAAGCCTCTGGCGTTAACCAAAGGCTTTTTGTTTGCATCCGAAATGCGCGTGCATTTCACGTGCACTTTTTTTTACTGCTCTCGTAGTTCCGTTGTCCT
>Ga0308167_1000794_pt1 | contig 46777 bp, 48 predicted proteins | sample PhyCR1_2_FD_202138 | JGI IMG/M metagenome (GOLD analysis project Ga0308167, IMG submission 202138) | Phyllosphere microbial communities from UC Gill Tract Community Farm, Albany, California, United States - DLSLRC.R1 | ecosystem: Host-associated > Plants > Phyllosphere > Unclassified | place... | reverse complement strand
GTTCAGGTGCCTTTTAATCTTATTTTTTAGCGCCTGGCACGCTGAAACGCTTGTTAAAGCGGTCAACACGGCCACCAGTTGCCACTTCACGCTGCTTACCGGTATAGAACGGGTGGCATTTACCACAAACGTCCAGGTTCAGTTCGTGAGTCAGTGTTGAACGGGTGTGAATCTCGTTGCCGCAGGTACATTTGATAGTAACTGCTTCGTATTTCGGGTGAATACCTTGTTTCATGGGAAACCTCAGATAAGGCCGTGTCGCTCTCCGTGCCAGGTCGTAACCCGCACAGCACCACACGCGGTTGAACAATAAAGGGTGGACTCCGGCAAGATCTTTCTCACCGAAGGCGCAACATTATACAGCTAACTTCTGATTGCTGCAAATCTCTGCTGAGATACCCGCCATCGGGGCCAGCGTGTACACTATCTTCCCCGATGATTGAGCCGGAAAGAGATTGCTATGCCCGTTGTTCAGGTTGCCCTGCCCGTCCCCTTGCCCCGCCTGTTTGACTATCTGCCTCCTGTGGGTGCGCAGCCAGTAATTGGCGGTCGTGTGAGCGTGCCCTTCGGCAATCGCAAAATGATCGGCATTGTCGTTGCGCTGCGTGACAACAGCGATCTGCCGGAAGCGCAACTGAAGCGCGTTGCGGAGGTGCTGGACAGCGAATCACTCTATCCGCCGTCGTTGTGGCGCATTCTCAACTGGGCGGCCAGCTACTACCATTCGCCGACTGGCGAAGTGCTGAGCCATGCGATACCGGTGCTGCTGCGTCAGGGTAAACCGGCGCAGGACAATCCATTATGGCAATGGGTGATCACCGAGCAGGGTCGCGCTACAGCACCCGAAAGCTTAAAACGCGCACCGAAACAGCAGCAGGCGCTGGCCGCCTTACGTCAGCGGCCGCTCTATCGTCATCAGGTCAGCGAACACGATCTGACGGATGCGGCAATGCAGGCGCTGCGGGCTAAAGGTCTGTGCGATCTGCATGAACATCAGCCGCAGATGCATGACTGGCGCACCACCTTCGCGATCAAAGGCGAACGCCTGCGGCTGAATACCGATCAGGCGATGGCGGTCGGCGCAATCCGGGCAGAAGATGAACAGTATGCCGCGTGGCTGCTGGCGGGCATCACCGGCTCCGGCAAAACCGAGGTTTATCTCAGCGTGCTGGAGAATGTGCTGTCACGCGGCAAGCAGGCGCTGGTGCTGGTACCCGAAATTGGCCTAACCCCGCAAACCATTGCCCGTTTCCGTGAGCGCTTTGATGCGCCGATCGATGTGCTCCACTCTGCCTTAAATGACAGTGAACGGCTGGCGGTATGGCTGCGCGCGCGACGGGGCGAAACGGCTATCGTGATCGGCACCCGCTCGGCCCTGTTTACTCCACTGGCGCGTCCTGGGGTAATCATCATTGATGAAGAGCACGACAGCTCCTATAAACAGCAGGAAGGCTGGCGGTACCAGGCACGCGATCTGGCAGTATTCCGCGCGCATGAAGAGAACATCCCGATAGTGATGGGATCGGCGACACCGGCGCTGGAGACGCTGCACAACGTACGCAGCGGTAAATATCGTCAGCTCGACCTGACGAAACGCGCCGGCAATGCCCGACCGGCCCTGCAACAGTTGATCGATCTGAAAGGCGTGCAGCTGACTGGCGGCCTGGCACCGGCGCTGATCGGCAAAATGCGTCATCATTTGCAGGCCGACAATCAGGTCCTGCTATTTCTGAACCGCCGCGGCTTTTCACCGGCCCTGTTGTGTCACGATTGTGGCTGGATTGCCGAATGTTCGCGCTGTGACCGCTACTACACATTGCATCAGCATCACCGCCAGCTACGCTGCCACCATTGCGACAGCCAGCGACCGCTGCCTAATCAATGTCCGCAATGTGGCTCGACCCATTTGCTGCCGGTGGGCGTCGGCACCGAGCAGCTGGAACAGCAGCTCGGCACGCTGTTTCCCGGCATCCCGGTATCGCGCATCGATCGTGATACCACCAGCCGCAAAGGTGCGCTGGAGCAGCATCTGGCCGATGTTCATCGCGGCGGCGCCCGCATCCTGGTCGGTACCCAGATGCTGGCAAAAGGCCACCATTTCCCCGACGTCACACTGGTCTCGCTGCTGGATGTGGATGGTGCCCTGTTCTCCGCTGATTTCCGCGCGGCAGAACGGTTTGCCCAGCTCTACACGCAGGTTGCCGGTCGCGCCGGCCGGGCCGGTAAACAGGGCGAAGTGCTGCTGCAGACCCACCATCCGGAACACCCGTTGCTGCAGACCCTGCTGCATAAAGGTTATTTTGCCTTTGCCCAGCAGGCGCTGCTGGAGCGCCAGGCGGTGTTCCTGCCGCCATGGAGCCGCCACGCACTGTTCCGGGCGGAAGATATGGATAACCAACAGGCGGCGGAATTTCTGCAGCAGCTGCGAAATCTGCTGGAATCGAGCCCGCTGAATGACAGCGCGATGTGGTTTATGGGACCACTACCCGCCCTGCAGCCAAAACGCAGCGGCCGCTGGCGCTGGCAGTTGCTGGTGCAGCATCCTTCACGCCAGCGTCTGCAACAGTTACTGAGCAGCTCATTGCCGCTGGTTTCGACCCTGCCCGCCGCGCGCAAAGTAAAATGGACGCTGGATATCGATCCCACCGAGAGCTGATACGGCTGACACTGCGAGCCAGATCGAAAAAAGTCGCATAAGTCACAATTTTTATGCAAATTAAGTAACAACCAGCCGGGCAATCGTTAACAATGTTGCCCGGCTTGCTTTTAGGTCAGGCAAAACAGAATCGAACGCGCCATAACGCGTCAGGAGCATGTGTTGGAGCAGAATCAACAACCGCCCGCCGCCACCATGAAAGACGTAGCGGAAAAAGCGGGCGTCTCAACCGCCACCGTTTCGCGTGCGCTGATGAACCCGGAGAAAGTCTCTGCCGCCACCCGGCAGAAAGTTGAGCAGGCGGTTGCGGCGGTGGGATATGCGCCGCATGGGCTGACCCGCAACGCGCGCCGTAACGATACCCAGACCATTCTGGTGATTGTTCCCGACATCTGCGATCCCTTCTTCAGCGAAATCATTCGCGGCGTCGAAGTCACGGCGGCCGCAGAGGGCTATCTGGTCCTGATTGGCGACTGCGCGCACCAGAATCAGCAGGAAAGAACCTTTCTGAACCTGATGCTGACGCGGCAGATCGATGGCATGGTGCTGCTGGGTTCACAGCTCCCCTTTGATGCCAGCGTCGATGAACAGCGCAATTTGCCACCGATGGTGATGGCAAATGAGTTTGCGCCGGAAATGTCACTGCCCACCGTACACATCGATAACCTGACCGCCGCGTTTGAAGCGGTCAATCATCTGCTGCAGTTGGGACACCGGCAAATCGCCTGTATCGCCGGACCGGAAGAGATGCCGCTCTGTCAGTATCGCCTGCAGGGTTACGTCCAGGCGATGCGCCGCAGCGGCTTAACCGTCGATCCCACCTATATTGTACGGGGCGATTTTACCTTTGAAGCGGGTGTGGCGGCGATGAAACAACTGCTGTCGCTGCCACAACCGCCACGCGCCCTGTTCTGCCACAGTGATATCATGGCGCTCGGGGCGATGAATCAGGCCAGACGCAGCGGACTGCGGATACCGGACGATCTGTCGGTCGTCGGGTTTGATGATATTGAGCTATCGCGTTACTGCGAGCCACCGCTGACCACCGTGACGCAGCCGCGTTATCAGATCGGCCGGGAAGCGATGTTGCTGCTGCTGGATGAGTTGCAGGGCAAACGCGTCAGCAGTGGATCGCGGCTGCTGGATGCCGGGCTGACCATTCGTGGCAGCACAGCGCCAGCAAAAAAGCGTGAAAAATAAGCGAAATCTGGCACTTTTTTCAGTAGATTCTTAAGGCGAACACTGCTGGTCAAAGTTCCGGCCCTTAAGTAACATGGCGGACTCCTTGCCGGGCGCGTAAAAACCATCGATTCGCCCATTTGGCACTATTTTTTGAAGGGTATCAGAACGAGAGTGGCACAAAAAGATTATGTAGGCCGCGGGCGTTCAACAGGGACGCGTCGCAAAAAAAGCCCCAGCCGTGGCAAGAAGAGTAAGGGCGGTTCGGGAACATCAAAATTGATGATTGTACTGGCGGTTGCGGTGTTGGTGACCTTTGCCGGTGGTTTATGGTTCCTGGCGCATCACAAGAAAGAGGACGTGCCGGTCATTACGGATCATAAAGCCAACGGTAATGGCTTACCGCCTAAGCCAGAAGAGCGCTGGAAGTACATCAAAGAGCTGGAAAATCGCCAGGTCACCGTGCCGACGCCTATCGAGCCCTCATCAGGCGGTGAAGTGAAGTCGCAGACGCAGCTGACCGACGAGCAGCGCCAGTTGCTGGAGCAGATGCAGGCCGACATGCGTCAGCAGCCAACGCAGCTGAACGAAGTGCCGTGGAACGAACAGACACCGGCTCAGCGTCAGCAAACGCTGCAACATCAGCAGCAGTTGCAGCAACTGCAACGTCAACAGCAGCAGGTACAGCAACAACAACAACGCCAGCAGTTGCAGGCGCAACAGCAGCAGCAACGTCAGCAACAATTGCAGCAGCAACAACAGCGTCAGCAGCAGCAGCAGCAGCAGCAGCAGCAGCAAAATGTACAGCGCCAGACGCAGCCTGCACCGATTACGCGTGAGCCGGTGTCACAACCGAAACCGCAGGAAACGGCGAAGGCCAAGCCCGCCGAGAAAGCCTCTTCTCAGCGCTGGATGGTGCAGTGTGGCTCCTTCAAAGGCACTGACCAGGCGGAATCGGTACGTGCTGGCTTAGCCTTCGAAGGTTTTGAAAGCCGGATTACTACCGGCGGCGGCTGGAATCGTGTGGTTATCGGGCCTTATAAAGACCGCGCCACCGCCGATAGCACCCTGAAACGCCTGCGCAGTTCCGGTCACTCCAGCTGTATTCCGCTCGCCGTCGGGGGTTGAAACCCGACAAACCCGCCCCATATCTGTTTGCATGATCCTCCGCGCCTGGTGCGCGGAGCCTTTTTCCGAATGCAACAAGGGGTCTGCCCGTGACAACAATAGTAAGTGTACGACGCAACGGCCAGGTAGTGATTGGCGGTGATGGCCAGGCTACGCTCGGCAATACCGTGATGAAAGGCAACGTTAAAAAAGTGCGTCGTTTATACAACGATAAAGTGATCGCCGGGTTCGCTGGCGGCACTGCAGATGCCTTCACCCTGTTTGAACTCTTCGAACGTAAACTGGAAATGCATCAGGGCCACCTGGTGAAAGCCGCGGTTGAGCTGGCCAAAGACTGGCGTACTGACCGCATGCTGCGCCGCCTTGAAGCATTACTGGCGGTCGCCGATGAGTCAGCGTCGCTGATCATCAGCGGCAACGGTGATGTCATCCAGCCTGAAAATGATCTGATCGCCATCGGCTCCGGTGGTCCTTTCGCCCAGGCAGCCGCCCGTGCGCTGCTGGAAAATACTGAGATGGGTGCACGCGACATCGTCGAAAAATCGCTGAACATCGCGGGTGATATCTGCATCTACACTAACCATAACGTTAATTTCGAAGAATTACCGTCCAAGGCGTAAGGATTAAAACATGTCTGAGATGACTCCGCGCGAAATCGTCAGCGAGCTGAACCGTTTTATCATCGGCCAGGACAGCGCTAAGCGCGCCGTGGCCATTGCGCTGCGTAACCGCTGGCGCCGCATGCAGCTTGACGAAGAACTGCGTCATGAAGTAACACCGAAAAACATTCTGATGATCGGCCCGACCGGTGTCGGTAAAACCGAGATCGCCCGTCGACTGGCTAAACTGGCGAACGCGCCGTTTATTAAAGTCGAAGCGACCAAATTCACCGAAGTAGGTTATGTCGGTAAAGAAGTGGACTCGATCATCCGCGACCTGACTGACTCCGCCATCAAAATGGTCCGCAGTCAGGCGATTGAAAAGAACAAATACCGCGCCGAAGAGATGGCGGAAGAGCGCATCCTTGATGTGCTGATCCCACCGGCGAAAAATAACTGGGGCCAGCCAGAGCAGGCACCTGAGCCGTCAGCCGCCCGCCAGTCTTTCCGTAAAAAACTGCGCGAAGGTCAGCTGGATGACAAAGAGATTGAGATCGACCTGGCCGCCAGCGGTCCGGGCGTTGAGATCATGGCACCTCCGGGCATGGAAGAGATGACCAGCCAGCTGCAGTCGATGTTCCAGAACCTCGGCGGCCAGAAACAGAAGCCACGCAAGCTGAAGATCAAAGAAGCAATGAAGCTGCTGGTAGAAGAAGAAGCGGCCAAACTGGTCAATCCGGAAGAGCTGAAGCAGGAAGCCATTGAGGCGGTCGAGCAGCACGGTATCGTGTTTATCGATGAGATCGACAAAATCTGTAAGCGCGGCGGCCAGAATGCCGGCGGCCCGGATGTGTCACGTGAAGGGGTTCAGCGCGACCTGCTGCCGCTGGTTGAAGGCTGTACTGTTTCAACCAAGCACGGCATGGTGAAAACTGACCACATTCTGTTTATCGCCTCCGGCGCTTTCCAGGTGGCCAGTCCGTCCGATCTGATCCCCGAACTGCAGGGTCGTCTGCCGATTCGCGTTGAACTGCAGGCGCTGACCGTGAACGATTTCGAGCGCATTCTGACTGAACCGAACGCGTCGGTAACCGTGCAGTATAAAGCGTTGATGAACACTGAAGGCGTTAACATCGACTTCACCGCCGACGGTATTCGTCGTATCGCTGAAGCGGCCTGGCAGGTGAACGAGACCACCGAAAACATCGGTGCGCGTCGTCTGCATACCGTGCTGGAACGTCTGATGGAAGATATCTCTTATGACGCCAGCGATCGTCACGGCGAATCCGTCACCATTGATGCTGACTATGTCGGTAAACATCTGGATGAACTGGTGGCCGACGAAGACCTGAGCCGCTTTATCCTCTAATCGGCGCGATCAGCACTTTTCTGAAGCCCAGCCATCCGGTTGGGCTTTTTTATGCATGCTCTTGATGCAACGCTGCTTTTTTCCACTGATGATTTTGCCAACAATCAGCATAAAGCGATATACTTACCGCTCCTGTGGCAAACAGACGAAACCCTTATGAAATACGATACATCTGAACTCTGCGATATCTACCATGAAGAAGTGAATGTTGTTGAACCGCTTTTTTCAAACTTTGGTGGGCGCACTTCATTCGGTGGTCAGATTACCACAGTGAAATGCTTTGAAGACAACGGCTTACTTTACGACCTGCTGGAAGAAAATGGCCGGGGTCGGGTGCTGGTGATTGACGGCGGCGGCTCAGTGCGTCGGGCGCTGGTCGATGCCCAGCTGGCGCGCCTGGCGGCCACTAACGAGTGGGAAGGCCTGGTGATTTACGGTTCAGTTCGTCAGGTTGATGAGCTGGAAGAGCTGGAGATTGGCATTCAGGCGATCGCGGCGATCCCGGCTGGCGCAGCCGGTGAAGGGATTGGTGAAAGCGATGTGCGCGTCAATTTTGGCGGCGTCACCTTCTTTTCCGGCGACCATCTCTATGCCGATAACACCGGTATCATTCTGTCAGAAGACGCGCTGGACCTCGAATAACGCCAGCCATGAAAAACGGGTGCCTGAGCACCCGTTTTCACGTCAGCTGAGGCTTCAAACCTCTTCCATTTTTCCCAGCAATGCGCGCAGACGTTCCTGCCATACGTGCTGCTCTTCTTTCAGGTGCTGATTTTCACGCATCAGCGCATCGTGGTTGCCCGCGACTTGTTGCGCATCGTTACGCAGTGCGTTGTTCTGCTCTTTCAGCTCTTCGATTTCCATCTGCAACAGGGTGATGGTATCAATCGCCTGCTGTACTTTCGCTTCCAGTTTCTCAAACACTTCAAATGACATCTTTCTGACCTCTCCTAAATTCCTGCAAGGCGTTGATGATGCCAGCGTAAGCCAGCAACGTTGTCCCGATTGTATGTAGCCTCACCCCGCAAGTCCAGCAACGCGGGCGCGCCGGGCGCAGTCTGTAACACTTTTCAGCCAATCCCTAAGATTCCGCTGCGCTTAGCGCGGCTGCACTTTTGCCGCCTGCACCGGCCGCGGCAGTAAGTGCCGAATGATGATTTAAGAAAGCCAGAATACGCGAAAACGCGCATTTTTATGACGCAGTACACAAAAAACGATTTCGCTATTTCTCGTTTATGTTCGTTAACGATAAATTTACATCAGCCCTACAATAAAGCTGGGTGACTCATGGACTGAGAACAAAAACTGATAAAATTTAACCTCGCTTCAGGAACAATTATTATGAGTCAGACAACTAACACGCTCAAAGGTCAGTGTATTGCCGAATTTCTGGGGACCGGCTTGATCATTTTCTTTGGTGCAGGCTGTGTAGCTGCGCTGAAACTCGCCGGCGCCGCCTTCGGTCAGTGGGAAATCTGTATTATCTGGGGCCTGGGTGTTTCCATGGCCGCCTACCTTACTGCCGGTATTTCAGGTGCGCATCTGAATCCGGCTATTACCGTTGCGCTTTGCCTGTTCGCCAATTTTGAAGGGCGTAAAGTCGTTCCCTACATCGTGGCGCAGGTTGCCGGCGCTTTCTGTGCTGCCGCGCTGGTGTACGGTCTCTACTACAGCCTGTTTATCGACTACGAGCAGAGCCATCAGATGGTGCGCGGCACGGTTGAAAGTCTCGACCTGGCGGGCATCTTCTCTACCTACCCTAACCCGCACATCGGTGTTGGTCAGGCTTTCCTGGTTGAGATGGTGATCACTGCAGTATTAATGGCGGTCATTATGGGCCTGACGGATGACGGCAACGGCATTCCACGGGGTCCGCTGGCACCCCTGTTGATCGGCCTGCTGGTAGCGATTATCGGCGGCGCGATGGGTCCCCTGACCGGCTTCGCCCTGAACCCGGCACGTGATTTCGGACCGAAGATCTTCGCATGGCTGGCAGGCTGGGGTAACGTTGCCTTTACCGGCGGTCGTGACATCCCTTACTTCCTCGTGCCGATTTTTGGCCCGCTGGTTGGTGCTTGCCTGGGTGCAGTCGCTTATCGCGTACTGATTGCTCGTTACCTGCCAGGCACAGCTCAGGAACCGGCCAGCGTTCCAGCAGAAAAACCGGTTGCGCGCGCTCAGCAGCGTAAAGCGTAAGTTTCACCTTTTATCATCAGGACAGAATTTATGACTACCACCGATAAAAAATATATTGTCGCGCTCGATCAGGGCACAACCAGTTCACGTGCGGTGATCCTCGATCACGACGCCAACATTGTAGCGGTATCGCAGCGTGAATTTACCCAAATCTACCCGAAAGCAGGCTGGGTTGAGCATGACCCGATGGATATCTGGGCGTCACAAAGCTCGACGCTGGTTGAAGTGCTGGCGCACGCCGACATTCGCTCTGATGAGATCGCAGCCATTGGTATCACCAACCAGCGTGAAACCGCCATCGTCTGGGACAAAGAGACCGGCAAGCCAATCTATAACGCCATCGTCTGGCAGGATCCACGTACCGCTGATTATTGCCACAAGCTGAAGAAAGAGGGGCTGGAAGAGTATATCCAGCACACCACCGGCCTGGTGATTAACCCGTACTTCTCCGGCACCAAAGTGAAGTGGATCCTCGACCATGTGGAAGGCGCGCGTGAGCGTGCAAAACGTGGCGAGCTGCTGTTCGGTACCGTTGATACCTGGCTGGTATGGAAAATGACGCAGGGTCGGGTGCATATCACCGATTACACCAACGCCTCACGTACCATGATGTTCAATATCCACAAGCTGGAGTGGGATCAGCGCATGCTGGATATCCTGGATATCCCGCGTGAAATGCTGCCGGAAGTGAAATCATCGTCAGAAGTTTACGGCCAGACCAACATCGGGGGTAAAGGCGGTACGCGTATTCCTATCGCCGGGATTGCCGGTGACCAGCAGGCCGCGCTGTATGGCCAGCTGTGCGTTCAGCCTGGCATGGCGAAAAACACCTACGGTACCGGCTGCTTTATGCTGATGAACACCGGCACCGAAGCGGTCACCTCCACGCACGGCCTGCTGACCACCATCGCCTGCGGTCCACGCGGTGAAGTGAACTATGCGCTGGAAGGCGCAGTGTTTATCGGTGGTGCCTCCATTCAGTGGCTGCGTGATGAGATGAAGCTGATCAGCGATGCGGCTGACTCTGAATACTTCGCCATGAAGGTGAAAGATACCAACGGCGTTTACATGGTCCCGGCCTTTACCGGCCTGGGCGCGCCTTACTGGGACCCGTATGCCCGCGGTGCCATCTTCGGCCTGACGCGTGGCGCCAATGCCAACCACATCATCCGTGCGACGCTGGAGTCTATCGCCTATCAGACCCGCGATGTGCTGGAAGCGATGCAGAACGATGCCAACACCCGTCTGCAGGCGCTGCGTGTGGATGGCGGTGCGGTCGCCAACAACTTCCTGATGCAGTTCCAGTCTGACATTCTCGGCACCCGCGTTGAGCGCCCGGAAGTGCGTGAAGTCACGGCGCTGGGCTCTGCCTACCTGGCAGGTCTGGCAGTCGGCTTCTGGCAGGATCTGGATGAAGTCCGCTCTAAAGCGGTGATTGAACGTGAGTTCCGTCCAAGCCTGGAAACCACCGAGCGTAACTTCCGTTATGCCGGCTGGAAGAAAGCCGTCGCCCGTGCTCAGGCATGGGAAGATCAAGAGTAAGATCAACGCCCGCGACCGTTGCTGTCGCGGGCCTTTTCCCCGCCGCTCTCCCCCGCTGTGTTACACTGCCTGCCTGTTTTTTGTCAGGTAGATGCCATGAAACGAGAACTTGCGATTGAATTTTCCCGCGTAACCGAGGCTGCCGCGCTGGCAGGCTATCACTGGTTAGGACGCGGCGACAAAAATGCGGCCGACGGTGCCGCTGTCCATGCTATGCGCCACGTACTGAACTCGATTGAAATCGACGGTCAGATTGTGATCGGTGAAGGCGAAATCGATGAAGCGCCGATGCTCTACATCGGTGAGAAAGTCGGTACCGGGCGCGGCGATGCGGTCGATATCGCGGTCGATCCGATCGAGGGCACCCGGATGACCGCCCTCGGCCAGGCAAACGCTTTGGCGGTAATGGCCGTCGGCGACAAGGGCAGCTTTCTTCATGCACCCGATATGTACATGGAAAAGCTGATTGTGGGTCCGGCTGCGCGTGGGCAGATCAATCTCGACCTGCCGCTGGAAACTAACCTGCGAAATATTGCCGCGGCGATGAATAAACCGCTGGCACAGTTAACCGTGTCGATTCTGGCGAAGCCGCGCCATGACGCGGTCATCAGCGAGCTGCAACAGCTTGGCGTGCGGGTATTTACCTTCCCGGATGGCGACGTCGCGGCCTCAATCCTGACCTGCATGCCGGACAGCGAAGTGGATGTGATGTATGGCATCGGCGGCGCACCGGAAGGCGTGGTTTCAGCGGCGGTGATCCGCGCGCTGGACGGCGATATGCAGGGCCGGTTACTGCCGCGTCATCAGGTTAAAGGTGACAGTGAAGAGAACCGGCGGCTGGGCGAACAGGAGCTACAGCGCTGTGCTGAGATGGGTATTGAAGCGGGTAAAGTGCTGCCGCTGGATGAGATGGCGCGCAACGACAATGTGGTGTTTGCCGCCACCGGCATTACCAGCGGCGACCTGCTGAAGGGCATCACGCGTCAGGGCAATATCGCCACCAGTGAAACCCTGCTGATTCGCGGTAAGTCACGCACCATTCGCCGCATCCAGTCGATTCACTACCTCGACCGTAAAGATCCGGCGCTCCATCCGTTTATCCTGTAACCGGCTGGTTGCCGCGCTCCGGCTGACGTGAGAGCGGCAACCAACACAGCAGCATCACCAGCGCAGTAAAGAACATCAGCATTCCGAGGCTGAACTGATCGTGCTGCGGCATCAGCGCCGACAGCCACGCCACCAGACCGGATCCGAGATTCTGCATCCCGCCAATCAGTGCGCCCGCGCTGCCAGCCAGCCAGGCGTAAGGTTCCATTGCGCCCGAGGTTGCCAGCGGGAACAGCATGCCGGCACCAAAGAAAAACAGCGCCGCCGGCACCAGCAGCGTCCAGATATTCATCACGCCAAACCAGGCCGGCACCCACATCAGCACTCCAGCCAGCAGGCAGCTATTAACGCCCCACCACATCAGGCTGTGCCAGGAGCCCTGCTCGCGTCCGGCGAACCAGGCACCAAAAAAGGCCGCCGGAATCGGCAGGATAAACAGAATGCTGACGGTCAGGCTGTTCAGGCCGAGCACGCCGCCCAGCAGTACGCCACAGCTCGACTCAAACACCGCAATCCCCGCCAGCGCGCCAATCAGCAGTACAATATAGCGAACGAAATTGGCGTCACTCAGCAAACGGACATAGCGCTTAAAGAACGGCGTGACTTCTGCACTGTAGGGACGGGTTTCCGGCAGCCAGCGCGCCATAGAGGCGGTGACGGCCAGGCAGAGCAGCAGCAGGAAGGCGAAACAGGCATGCCAGCCAAACAGCTGAGTCAGCAGAGCGCCAATCACCGGTGCCAGCAGCGGGCTGACCAGAATCCCCATATTAAGCAGGCTGTTGGCCCGGCGTAGCGCGTGTCCCTCGTAGAGATCGCGCGGCATGGTACGGGCCATTACGCCCGCTACGCCGGTTCCCAGTCCCTGCACCGCGCTGCCAAGCACCAGCATATTAAGCGACGTGGCCATCAATGCGGTGATCGCGCCGATCATAAAGATCATCATGCCCGCCAGGATCACCGGCCGGCGTCCGACACTGTCCGACAGGGGACCGTAGATCAGCTGCGATCCACCGTAGGTCATCAGATAGGCTGCCATCACCCGTTGCAGCGCACCATCGCGTATGTTTAGCGCGTCAGCCATGGCGGCCATCGCCGGTACATAGATGGTCTGCGCCATCTGCCCGACTGCCACCAGCACAATCAGCATCACCAGCAAGCGGCGATTTTCCAGTTTATTCATCATGATTGAGTAACATATCTGTCTGAGAAAAGAGGTTAAAACAGCCGTTAACCAGCTGAGTGTTTCGTTATGGCGTGAAAAATATCAGGATTAAATGACAAAGCGAGAGGCAGCGAAAAAGGGTCGGACTTGCGCCCGTCAAGTTTATGCACCAGCTTGTAAAGGTAACGCAACAGTTTGCCGATTAGAGCCTTTGTCCGGACGCAGGGTAGCAATCTCGCGGCACAGTCGCGAAAATAGCCATCTGCCTGAATAATCAACAACTAGGGAGTGATTATGGCCGAGTGGGTCAATGCTCAAGTGAAGGAAGTTAAAAACTGGACGGATGCGCTGTTCAGCCTTCGGGTTCAGGCGCCAGTCGATCCGTTTATCGCCGGCCAGTTTGCCAAGCTGGCGTTAGAAATTGATGGCGAACGTGTCCAGCGTGCTTACTCCTACGTCAATGCGCCTAAAGATGACCTGCTGGAGTTCTATCTGGTCACCGTTCCGGACGGCAAGCTCAGCCCGCATTTACACGCGCTGCGTCCTGGCGATCAGGTAATGGTGACCAAAGAGGCGGCCGGTTTCTTTGTGCTGGATGAGGTACCGGACTGCCGGACCTTGTGGATGCTGGCGACCGGCACCGCCATCGGTCCTTATCTTTCTATGCTCCAGCAGGGCGAAGGTCTGGACCGGTTTGAAAATATCGTGCTGGTTCATGCGGCGCGTTACGCTGCTGACCTGAGTTTTTTGCCGCTGATGCAGCAGTTACAGCAGGTTTATCACGGCAAGCTGCATATCCAGACGGTAGTCAGCCGCGAACAGATCGCCGGTTCACTCACCGGCCGGGTGCCTGCGCTGATTGAAAATGGCGAACTGGAACGCGCAGTGGGATTACCGCTCGATGCCGACAGCAGCCACGTAATGCTGTGCGGCAACCCGCAGATGGTGCGTGATACCCAGCAATTGCTTAAGGAGACGCGCGAGATGCGCAAACACCTGAAGCGCAAACCGGGCCACATCACCAGCGAACATTACTGGTGAGCCGCCTGCCAGTAACGCACAGGCTGCGCCGCGGCACCAAACCGGTTATCGCCGGGGGTGCCGCGGAACACGCCGAGATCGAGTAGCAGTCCAGCCAGTATCACAAATGGAATGGCCCGTCCCACCAGCCACGGTAGGATGCCGTCTAACATGCTCCAGTTTCCCGCCACCAACAGCCAGGCTGCAATCAGTAAAAATCCCCAGTAGCCGCGACGATTACGATCGTGCAGACGCTTTACCAGCACCGCGCTGGCGGGCCACAGCAGGCATACCACGCCGAATGCGGCCATTTGCGTATCCAGCCACTCATTCGCCGCTAAAACGAATAATAAGGTGGTCGTCAACAGCCAGACCGCCTGCCAGATCCAGAAGTCACGTCGCCCCAGCCGGCCACGATAAGAAAAACACCATTGTTGTAACGTCATGCATTATTGTCCCAGCAGAAATTAAAGCCGCCGCGCTTTTGACCTCGCGGATAAAAACCGTTCTAATTTGGGCCTGAGTTTACTGGTTAGGGTCGACAAAATGAAGAATTTGCCTGGCGCACTGCTGTTATCGCTTGCGCTGACGGTTCCGGCATTTGCCGCCGATCCGCAACCGCAGGATCGGGCCGACGCGCTGCCCGCTGCGCCTTATCTGCTGGCGGGTGCGCCCACCTTTGATATGACGATCGGCCAGTTTCGCGAAAAGTACAATCTGGCTAACCCGGCATTGCCGCTGCTGGAGTATCGCGCCATCGATAATCGCGGTGACAAAAGCAACCTGACGCGCGCCGCCAGCAAGATTAACGAAACCCTGTATGCCTCGACGGCGCTGGAGCCGGGAACCGGCAAAATCAAAACGCTGCAGATTACCTGGCTGCCGCTGCCCGGTCCGGATCAGAGTGCGTCACAGGAGAAAGCGCTGGCCTATATGACCGCTTCGCTGCGCTTCTTCGTCCCGGGTTTAAGCGCTGAAGAGGGGCGTAAAAAGCTGGATGGATTGCTGAAAGAAGGTAAGGGATCGCCCTACTATGCTCACGTCGAAGGCGCGTTGCGTTTTGTGGTGGCTGACAATGGCGACAAGGGATTAACCTTTGCGATTGAACCGGTCAAACTGGCGCTCGCGACCCCCTGATGATGTGGGCAAAAATGACGAAAAGCAAAGCCATCGCCACATTTGATCTCTATACTGTCTGGCAGACAACGCTGCCAGCTGGCAGTGATTTTTCATGTATCGCGTTATGCGGAGGATAGAATGCGACATCCACTGGTTATGGGTAACTGGAAGTTGAATGGCAGCAAGCAGATGACAGCCGAACTGATCGACGGTCTGCGCAAGGAACTGTCCGGCGTTGATGGGTGTGGCGTTGCCATTGCACCGCCAACCGTCTATCTCGAGCAGGCGAAACATGCCATCTCTGGTAGCCACATCGCACTGGGTGCGCAGAACGTAGACGTTAACCTGTCTGGCGCCTTCACCGGTGAAGTTTCTGCCGAGATGCTGAAAGATATCGGTGCGAAATACATCATCATCGGTCACTCCGAACGCCGCACCTACCATAAAGAAAGCGACGAATTCATTGCGAAGAAATACGCAGTGCTGAAGTCAGTGGGTCTGGTACCGGTGCTGTGCATTGGCGAAACCGAAGCAGAAAACGAAGCGGGTAAAACCGAAGAAGTCTGCGCGCGTCAGCTGGATGCCGTGCTGGAAACGCAGGGCGCCGAAGCGTTTAAAGACGCGGTCATCGCTTACGAGCCAGTCTGGGCTATCGGTACCGGTAAATCAGCGACCCCTGCGCAGGCGCAGGCGGTGCATAAATTTATTCGTGATCATATCGCGAAGAAAGATGCGGCGATCGCTGAACAGGTCATCATTCAGTACGGCGGTTCGGTCAACGATAAAAATGCTGCTGAGCTGTTTACCCAGCCCGACATTGATGGCGCGCTGGTTGGCGGTGCGTCACTGAAAGCCGATGCGTTTGCCGTGATTGTTAAAGCGGCAGCAGCGGCGAAAAATGCCTAAGCGCTAATGCGCACCCTGAAGGCGGCTAATTAAGCCGCCTTTTTTATTGGCGAGATCAGCTGACAGCGATGATCCTGCACCTCTTCCGCTGAACCACGGTTCAGCAGCAGCCAGTTACGCTCAATCGCCATCAACACCAGCCGTCCGTCAGATAAACCCGCCAGCGCCAGACCATATTTTCCCATCGCCGTACGTGCCTGTGGCACCTCATCCGCCAGACGGATGAAAACGCTTTGCTGTGCCAGCTCTGCGGGCGTCAGCGTGCGCAGCCAGTAGCGATGATTGCGCAGCGTGGTCGCCTGCCACCGCGCCGTAAGCTGCGGCATCAGCTGATCAAGCTGCTGACGCACATCCGGCCGTAAACAGGAGAGATGAATATGGAGCTGGTTCTGGGTGCGGCCGTACTGTGCGTTGATCGCCAGCGAAAGCACCCGATCGTCGATCGGTGAGCCGCGCCGTTGCGCCAGTAACTGGCGTTCATGCCAGGCGAAAGCAAAATAGTTGGGCGTGGTGGTCTTCAACAGCTGCGGGCTTTCAATGCCAGTAATTTTATCGAGCGGGATCAGCAGATATTGCAGCGGGCCGTGAATATCTTTCAGCGTGGCGTAGCGATGCTGCAGATCAACCCGCTGGCAGGGAGCCGGCTCGCCATGCCGCAGCTGATTGGGCAGGCACTTTTCGCTGACGATTTGCCACAGCGCATCGGCGTTTTTTTTGAAATGAAGGGCGGCGGCCAGCATGCCCGCAATCACTAGTATCAGCAGAAACGCAATCAGACCGACTGCGCGACGACGTGGCTGCATAACAATGCTTCCTGTGGGATTCAGCAGCCTGCATCCTCGCCTGGCGATACGCTAATGTCACGGAGAATTGTTTGGGCGGGCCAGCAAATGGCGATGAACGGGAGAGCACAGAGACGCGGCCAGCGCAGGGCGCGCTGGCCGCACCCGATTACGGTTTCATTACCTGGTCGTAGCTGCCGCCATCGGCGAAGTGCGCTTTTTGTGCCTGGGTCCAGCCGCCAAATTTATCCTGAATGGTAAACAGCTTCACTGGCGCAAAGGTGCTGGCGAATTTTTTCGCTACTTCAGCATCACGCGGGCGATAGTAGTTCTGCGCAGCGATGGTCTGGCCTTCTGGCGAGTAGAGATATTTGAGGTACGCATCCGCCACCTTGCGAGTGCCCTTCTCATCCACCACTTTGTCGACTACCGATACGGTGGGTTCGGCCAGAATAGATTCACTCGGTGTAACAATCTCGAACTTGTCTTTACCCAGCTTGTTAACCGCCAGATACGCTTCGTTTTCCCAGGCGATCAGCACATCACCGATACCGCGCTCAACAAAGGTATTGGTTGCGCCACGCGCGCCGGAATCCTGCACTTCAACGTTTTTAAACAGCGCCCGGACGTAGGCCAGTGCTTTAGCCTGATCGCCGTTATTGTGATCCAGTGCCCAGCCCCAGGCGGCCAGATAGTTCCAGCGTGCGCCGCCAGACGTTTTCGGGTTCGGGGTAATCACCGATACGCCCGGCTTGATCAGATCGCTCCAGTCATGGATCCCTTTGGGGTTGCCTTTGCGTACCAGGAAGACGATGGTTGAGGTGTACGGTGCGGAGTTGTCGGGCAGGCGCTGAAGCCAGTTTTTGTCGATACGACCACGCTCGGCAATCGCATCTACGTCGGATTGCAACGCCAGGGTGACCACATCGGCACGAATGCCGTTGATGACCGAGGTAGCCTGCTTACCGGAACCGCCATGAGACTGACGGACCACGACGTTATCGCCGGTTTCCTGTTTGTAGTGCGCACTGAACGCTTTGTTGTATTGCTCATACAACTCGCGTGTCGGATCGTAGGAAACGTTTAATAACTGGATGTCTTTCGCCAGCACGCTGGTTGAGGCCAGCAACAGGGTAATTCCGATACTCCACTTGTTCATTACGCACTCTCCCAATATCGTTATGGGCTAAGCGTGACATAAACCATTACAGAGCTAAAAGAATTAAAAATAAGCTGTTATAACCGTGCGGAATATACAGGCGAGCAGATCGGGCGTGCTGTGCTGCACGCCCGCAGAAGGGATCAGTAAAGCTGTTTAGCGGTATCCAGCCAGTCGCGCTTGAACGGACGCTTCATATTTTCAATCGCGTCGATGATGTCGTGATGCACCATCTTCTCATTCTGGATGCCGACGCAACGTCCGCCGTAACCCTGCATCAGCAGTTCAATGGAGTAGGCTCCCATGCGTGACGCCAGAATACGGTCGTAAGCACAGGGTGCGCCGCCACGCTGAATATGACCCAGCACGGTTGAACGGGTTTCGCGTTTGGTTTCGGTTTCGATGAAGCGTGCCAGATCGTCGATATCGCAGATATGTTCGGTGATCGCCACAATAGCGTGCTTTTTACCTTTGGCGATGCCGGCTTTGATCTCCGCCACCAGCTCTTCGCGGGTGTAAGGGATTTCCGGCAACACGATAAATTCGCAGCCGCCCGCAATCGCCGCCGCCAGCGTCAGGTCACCGCAATAGCGGCCCATCACTTCAACAATCGAAATACGCTGATGCGAAGAAGAGGTATCGCGCAGACGGTCAATCGCCTCGACCACGGTTTCCAGCGCGGTGAAATAGCCAATGGTGTAATCGGTACCGGCTACGTCGTTATCGATGGTGCCGGGTAAACCGATGCAGGGAAAGCCCATCTCAGTCAGGCGTTTGGCGCCCATATAAGAACCGTCACCGCCAATAACCACCAGCGCATCGATGCCACGCTTTTTCATGTTTTCAATCGCGACCTGACGCACATCTTCATTACGGAATTCAGGAAAGCGTGCAGAACCGAGGAAGGTGCCGCCGCGGTTGATCATATCAGAGACGCTATAGCGATCGAGGTTGATCATGCGATCTTCATACAAACCCAGATAACCGTCATAGATCCCAAAAACTTCCAGTCCTTCACTCAGCGCGGAACGTACCACTCCACGAATAGCTGCGTTCATGCCTGGGGCGTCGCCGCCGCTGGTCAATACACCAATTTTTTTGATCATGACAACCTCTGGATTGTTCAAAACTAAGGGTTAATCCTGCCTGTCGATCGCTGCTGAGCATCATTCTTGCGATTAGCGCGACACGTGATGGCAGATAGTATATCAAAGGCTTGCTGCTGAATTGATTCAGGTCAGACAACTTTTCACTATTTTTTGCAGCAATGTTAGCGTTACGTCATGCCTTTCGTATCAGCTTGATTCATTTAAGTTAAAAACCTAAAGAATCTTCTCTCTCGAACGGTACCACAGAACAGGGATCCTGATGGATAATTACGTCCGAACCGGGAAATTCTTTGCGTAATGCTTTCTCAACCTGGTCGGCAACACGGTGTGCCTGCACCAGCGGCAGCTGATCTTCCAGCTCCAGGTGTAGCTGAATAAATTTGGTGGGTCCGGACTGGCGGGTACGCAGATCGTGTACCCCCTGAACCCGCGGCCACTGCGTCGCTATCGTCAGAATCCGCTGCCGTTCCTCTTCCGGTAACGCGCGATCCAGCAGCGCCTGTACCGCCTCATATCCCATCCGCAGCGCGCTGTAGAGAATGAACACGCCAATGCCCAGCGCAAACAGCGCGTCCGCGCGGGCGAAGCCGTAACCGCTCAGCACCAGCGCGATCAGGATGGCACCATTCATAATTACATCTGACTGATAGTGCAGCATATCGGCCCGGATCGCCTGGCTGCGGGTTTTGCGCACCACCCAGCGTTGAAAGGCCACCAGTATCAGGGTCGAGGCCAGTGCCACCACGGTTACCACGATGCCGACGCCAGGCGCACGGAGTACGTTTGGTGAAGCGAGATGTTGCAGGCCGGTCAGAAACAGGAACAGTGCGGAGCCCGAGATAAACATGCTTTGCGCCAGCGCCGCCAGCGATTCCGCTTTGCCGTGTCCGAAGGTGTGGTTTTCATCCGCCGGTTGCAGCGCATATCGCACCACCAGCAGATTGGTCAGCGAGGCGGCGATATCGACCAGTGAATCGACCAGCGCAGCCAGCAAGCTCACTGAACCGGTGTACCACCAGGCGAAAATCTTTACGATTAACAGCACAGACGCAAGGATAGTCGCGGCCAGAGCAGCACGCTTTACCAGTCGACCATAAGAGGGTTGCATGCCAGGTTCCGTATGCAGCATCAAGGGAGATGCGCACCCAAATGAAAGAATGGCTAAAGTTTAACACTGCTGTCAGAAGACCGCTTAATTGTGATCAAAGAGAGGGATGTCGGCCGGGGAGAACGCGATAATAAAAACAAGCCCCGACCACAGCAGGAGGACGGGGCACAGTGCTTAACACATCAGGGCCAGCATTATTTCATCTGCCAGCCGCGTCAGGGCGTGAGACAGCAATTACTTTTTGCCGCCTTTTTTTCCTGCTTCTGATGCTTTTTCACGATCGTTTTTGAAATTTCCGCCGCCGCTGTTCTGGCCGCCTTTTTTACCAGCTTCAGATGCTTTCTGCGGATTTTCTGCGAAATTACCTGAACCACCACGATGCTCTGCCATAACTTACTCCGTTAATAGATTCATTCAGGACGACATAATGTGGTTGTTGCTCCCTGAGACTTCGCGAAGACACTTCACTTCCCTGCAGTGACAGGATTAAGTGTAGAAGCTGGACCTGATCCAGCAAGCGCAACGCGGGGAATGCAGGCCGTTGAAAACCCAGGTTAATCTGATGACTTCCGCGCATAAGTTCATATATATCAATGCGTTAATAAATTACCTGCAGCGGCAAATACTCCCGGTGCGCTTAAGCGCAGTCATCGTGCGTAAACAGAGTTAAACGGCGGTGATCGGTAGCGCAGGCTGACTAAGCGCTAATCAAATGGCGTTTTTATTGCGGAGTGATGATTACTGTCAAAGCAAAAAAACCAGTAAAAAGATAAAAAAAACCCCCGCATCATGCGGGGGAAGACAGGGATGGTGTCTATGGCAAGGAAAACAGGGATACTATGTTACTGGTTACTGCTGGTACTACTCACTGCTTGCAGTGATGATGCTGACTGCAAATTCGATAAATGACGCAGCTCATTCAGTCGCTGCTGGTAGTTCTTCTGCAACGTGGCCTGCTGGGCCGGCGTTAGCAGATGAAACATTTGATTCTGTACACGCGCTATCTCGACCTGTTGTTCAACCTGAACTCTGGCGATGGTTTCCGCCTTCTCGCGGATGGCCGTTTCGTTAAATTTGTCTGCAGTCACTAACTCATGCAGAGCGGCGATATCATCAAGACGGACCGCCGGGCGTTCGTGTCGGGCCTGTTGCATCAGGTCACGCATCTGCTGACGCTGCTGTTCGGTCAACTCGATGCCCTCGAACATGTGGCTTTGCGGATTTTGCGTCATACTGCCTGTCGGCAATCCGCCATGATGCATCTCGTCAATCGTCGTCGTATCTTTTGCACCTGCGCTGGCGAGACTGAGAGCCATCGCTGAGGCAAGGACGACGGCGGTTAATGTGCGCATCGTTTACTCCAGTTCGTTCCGTTTTGCGATTCAACGAGAGCCAGTGTACGGCGATAGCTGCAAACATCCGTCAGGGGGTGTAAAACTACGTAAAGCGATGGATAGGTGCGCCAGGAACACGGTATTTTGCCTGCGGAGGGCTACAAAAATGAATAAAATCCTGTTGGTAGATGATGACCGCGAATTAACTTCGCTTTTAAAAGAACTGTTAGAAATGGAAGGGTTTGAGGTGGTGGTAGCCAGCGACGGTGAACAAGCGCTGAACCTGCTTGATAACTCCGTTGATCTGCTGTTACTGGATGTGATGATGCCGAAGAAGAACGGTATCGACACCCTGAAAGAACTGCGACAGCAACATCAGACTCCGGTCATCATGCTGACCGCGCGCGGTAGCGAGCTGGATCGCGTACTGGGCCTCGAACTGGGCGCGGATGACTATCTGCCTAAACCGTTTAACGATCGTGAGCTGGTGGCCCGTATCCGCGCCATTCTGCGCCGCTCTAACTGGAGTGAACAGCAACAGCAGCAGGACAACAGCTCACCGACGCTGGAAGTCGACTGCCTGCGGCTTAATCCGGGTCGCCAGGAGGCCAGCTTTGATGATGTGACGCTGGATCTGACCGGCACCGAATTCACCCTGCTCTATCTGCTGGCACAGCATCTGGGTCAGGTGGTGTCGCGTGAACATCTGAGTCAGGAAGTGCTGGGTAAACGCCTGACGCCGTTTGACCGGGCGATTGATATGCACATCTCCAACCTGCGCCGTAAGCTTCCTGAGCGTCGTGATGGTCATCCATGGTTTAAAACCTTACGCGGCCGGGGCTACCTGATGGTTTCGGCATCATGATTGGCAGTCTGACCACCCGCATCTTTGCCATCTTCTGGTTAACCCTGGCGTTGGTATTGATGCTGGTGCTAATGGTGCCCAAACTCGATTCCCGCCAGATGACCTCGCTGCTTGAAAGTGAACAGCGGCAGGGCATCATGATTGAGCAGCACGTTGAAGCCGAGTTGTCACAGGATCCGCCTAACGATCTGATGTGGTGGCGCCGGTTATTCCGTGCAGTAGAAAAATGGGCGCCGCCGGGTCAGCGGCTGCTGTTAGTGACCAGCGAAGGCCGGGTAATCGGCGCGCAGCATAATGAAATGCAGGTTATCCGCAATTTTATCGGCCAGTCCGATAATGCGGATCATCCGCAGAAAAAGAAGTATGGTCGGGTTGAACTGGTGGGGCCGTTTGCGGTTCGGGACGGTGAAGATAACTATCAGCTCTACATGATTCGTCCAGCCAACAGTTCTCAGCTCGATTTCATCAATCTCCTGTTTGATCGCCCCTTATTGCTGCTGATCGTGACAATGCTGATCAGTTCGCCGCTGTTGTTGTGGCTGGCCTGGAGCCTGGCACGTCCGGCCCGTAAGCTGAAATATGCTGCCGATGAAGTCGCCAGCGGTAACCTGCGTCAGCATCCGGAACTGGAATCGGGCCCGCAGGAGTTCCTGGCTGCCGGCTCCAGCTTTAATCAGATGGTCAGTGCGCTGGAACGGATGATGACCGGTCAGCAACGTCTGCTGTCAGACATCAGCCATGAGCTCCGTACGCCGCTTACCCGACTGCAGCTGGCAACGGCGCTGCTGCGTCGTCGTCAGGGCGAGGGCAAAGAGCTGGAGCGCATTGAGATGGAAGCGCAGCGTCTGGATGGCATGATTAACGACCTGCTGGTGCTGTCGCGCACCCAGCATAAAAATGCGCTGGTCAGTGAGGCGATGAAGGCGAATCAGCTGTGGAACGGGGTGCTGGAAGATGCCCGCTTCGAAGCCGAGCAGATGGGCAAGAAGATGGACATACCTTATCCGCCGGGTCCATGGCCGCTTTACGGCAATCCGCACGCGCTGGAGAGTGCGCTGGAGAATATCGTGCGTAACGCGCTGCGTTATTCAAACAGCCACATCAGCGTCAGCTTCTCGGTCGATATCGCCGGTATCACGGTACATGTCGATGATGATGGTCCTGGCGTCAGCCCGGAAGATCGCGAACAGATTTTCCGACCGTTTTACCGTACTGATGAAGCGCGCGATCGCGAATCGGGCGGCACCGGCCTCGGTCTGGCCATCGTCGAAACCGCCGTGCAGCAACATCGCGGCTGGGTTAAGGCCGATGACAGCCCGCTTGGCGGCCTGCGCCTGACGATCTGGTTACCGCTCTACTCCTCCGGTCGACAATAATTTGCTATGCTTCGGCCCTCGTTATCGGGGGCCTTATGCTTAACATTGTGTTGTTTGAACCAGAAATCCCGCCTAATACCGGCAATATCATTCGCCTGTGCGCCAATACCGGCTTTCAGCTCCACCTGATTGAGCCACTCGGCTTTGCCTGGGATGACAAACGCTTACGTCGTGCCGGTCTGGATTATCACGAATTTACCGCCATCAAATTCCACGCAGACTATGCGGCATTTCTGGCGGCAGAATCGCCCGCGCGGCTATTTGCCCTGACCACCAAAGGCACGCCAGCGCACAGCGCAGTGCAGTATCAGGCCGGGGATTATTTACTGTTTGGTCCGGAGAGCCGCGGATTGCCGGCTGAGATTTTGCAGGCCTTACCGGCACAGCAGAAGATTCGTATACCGATGCAGGCCGAAAGCCGCAGTATGAATCTGTCGAATGCGGTCTCGGTGGTGGTGTATGAAGCGTGGCGCCAGCTCGATTACGCTGGCGCACTGATTAAAGGCTAGATGCCGTCGCCAAACTGAAAGCCCGCCAGGCTGCCGTTGAAGTGCTGATCCATATCCATTGACGGCTTATCACTGCCGGGTTTACCCACGATGCGCGCAGGCACGCCTGCGGCGGTGGTGTGCGGTGGCACAGGCTGCAGGACCACGGAACCCGCGCCGATTTTTGCTCCGCGTCCGACCTCAATGTTGCCGAGGATTTTCGCCCCGGCACCAATCATCACCCCTTCACGGATTTTTGGATGACGATCGCCGCTGGTTTTGCCGGTCCCGCCGAGCGTAACTGACTGCAGGATCGAGACATCATTCTCAACCACTGCCGTTTCACCAATTACAATGCCAGTCGCATGGTCGAGCATGATGCCGTGACCAATGTTAGCGGCAGGATGGATATCAACCGCAAATGAGACGGAAATTTCATTCTGCAGATAAACCGCCAGCGCACGGCGTCCCTCGTTCCACAACCAGTGGCCGATACGGTAGGCCTGTAAGGCGTGGAAGCCCTTAAGATAGAGCAGCGGCGTGGAATATTTGTCCACCGCCGGATCGCGCTGACGGACCGCCTGAATATCATAGGCGGCTGACAGAATCATCGTGGGGTCTTCGCGATACGCTTCTTCGACAATTTCACGGATGGCGATCGCGGGCATAATCGGATTGGCCAGCTTATTAGCCAGCATATAACTCAAGGCACTACCGAGATTCTCATGCTTAAGCAATGTCGCGTGGTAAAAGCTGGCCAGCATCGGCTCACAATCAGCCAGGGCTCGCGCTTCTGCTTTGATATTATTCCAGACCAGTTCTAACTCATCAGACGACATTGCTGTTTTCTCCCGATAAAAAAAGCGCCTGAATGGGCGCTACAGGTGATGACGCTACGCTTCCTGCTTTAGCTATTGCTGTTTTCGTCCTTCCTTGTCCGCCCCAGCAGGCTTAATGCTGCATCCCGCGCGGGTTTTTCGCAATACAACACCTGATAAATCTGCTCGGTGATCGGCATTTCGACGCCGACACGCGCAGCTAACGCTCTGACTTCTTTGGTGTTTCGGTAGCCTTCTACAACTTGTCCGATAATGCGTTGCGCGCTATCTACATCCTCACCTTGTCCCAGCATCATGCCAAAACGACGGTTGCGCGACTGATTATCGGTACAGGTCAGTACCAGATCGCCCAATCCCGCCATGCCCATAAAGGTGGTGGGATCGGCACCCAGCGCCGCGCCAAGACGGCTCATTTCCGCCAGCCCGCGCGTAATTAATGCGGTACGTGCATTGGCACCAAAACCGATGCCATCCGAAATACCGGCACCGATAGCAATCACGTTTTTCACCGCCCCGCCCAGCTGTACGCCGATAAAGTCAGGGTTGTTGTAAACGCGAAAACTTTTACCACAGTGCAGCTTCTGCTGCAGATCGTCAGCAAACTGCGCATCGGTCGCCGCCAGTGCAATCGCGGTCGGTAAACCTGCCGCCAGCTCTTTCGCAAAGGTCGGGCCAGAGATCACTGCCAGCGGAATCGCCTCGCCAACGATCTCACGCGCCACATCCTGCAGCAGACGTCCGGTCTCTTTTTCCAGCCCTTTGGTCGCCCAGACAATACGCGAATCGGCACGCAATTCCGGCTTGATCTGCTGCAGCACATCACCAAAGACGTGACTCGGCACCACAATCAACAGATCGCGGCTGGCCGCAATGGCTTTCGCCAGGTCCGGCTCAAGGGAGAGATTATCAGGGAACGGCACATCGGGCAGGAAGGCGGTATTACAGCGGTCAGACTGAAGTTGCGCCAGGTGCGCCGGGTTATGTCCCCACAGCAGCACCGGATGGCCGTTACGGGCCAGGGTAATCGCCAAAGCGGTGCCGTACGAGCCGGCACCGATGACGCTAATCGAAGCGTGAGTAGTCATCAGGCATCCTGATGTGGTTCGGCGCCTTCTTCACCTTGCTGCTGCTGCAGGTAGTTCATGAACAGCGCATCAAAGTTAACCGGCGCCAGGTTCAGCTGCGGGAAAGTACCACGTGAAACCAGGCTGGTAATGCATTCGCGGGCATACGGGAACAGGATGTTCGGGCAGTAAGCACCCAGGCAATGGGCCATCTGCGTGCCTTCGATACCGCTGATAGTGAAAATACCGGCCTGCTGAACTTCACACAGGAAAGCGGTCTCTTCACCCACGGTTGCGGTTACAGTCACACGCAGCACGACTTCATAAACTTCGTCAGCCAGTTGGGAAGATGCAGTATCCAGATCCAGTTTTACGTCCGGCTCCCACTCTTTCTGGAAAACCTGCGGCGCGTTAGGCGCTTCAAATGAGATATCTTTGGTGTATACGCGCTGAATCTGGAATTGCATTTCGTTAGTGTTGTGTTCTGACATGTGACCAGGTCCTATAAATGAGAATGTCCGGCGTAAAATTACGCCTGCAGTAAAGGATCTAAACCTTCGCGATTATCGAGTGCAAATAAGTCGTCGCAGCCGCCAATGTGCTGCGCATCAATGAAAATCTGAGGCACGGTAGTACGACCGCTGCGCTTAATCATCTCTTCACGTTTCGCCATGTCCCCATCAATGGGAATCTCCTGGAACGATACGCCTTTTTGCGTTAACAGCGCCTTCGCCCGATGGCAGTAAGGGCAGGTCGCTTTGGTATACATCTCAACATTTGCCATGATTTAGCACCTCAGTAAGATTATTTACCGCGAATTAACGGCAGATTTTCACCGCTCCAGCCGCTGATGCCGTCTTTCAGCACCGATACCTGAGTAAAGCCAGCAGCACTCAGATGGGCAGCAGGATCGGCCGCGCTTTGTCCGGTCGCACACACCACGATGATCGGCTGTGCTTTATGTTTTTCCAGTTCGCCTAAGTTGCCTTTTTTAATCTCTGCGGCTGCCACATTCAGCGCGCCTGAGATATGCCCTCTGCGAAAATCGTCGCGCGAACGCACGTCTACAACTACCGCGTCCTCTTTGTTAATCAGGCGGGTTGCTTCACCGCGGCTGATGGTTTTTACCTTAGAGAACATTCCTTTAACGGTAGTCACAATCACCAGAATGAGTAAAACAACCCATGCCAGACTGAGGATGGGGTGATTGCTTGCAAACTGCATAATTTCTTGCATGAGGGGTAACGACTCCAGACCGGGCTAATAAGCTAAAACAAGGGTTCTGAGTATACCTGCGCCACTTCTCATGTACAGATGCTAAGCGGCCAGAGTGGCAATTTGAGTAGCATTTTCCAAAAAAATCTGGCTAAAGCACAAAAATGGCGTAACGCTTAGGCGATGTCCTGTAAAAACCGGACATAACTGGAAAAGCAAATGCCGGTGCGGTTTACTGGTAAGCGGCGGTTCATCGTGGAATAATCATTGGCCTATGAAGGGAAAAACAACCGTTTCGCACACAAGGACCCGTCGCAACGGCGATAACCTGCCGTTGTCCACACATCTGTCCACCCTCTCCCTTAGCCTGCTTTGTGCGGGCGTACTGTTATTGCCAACCGCCGCACGCAGTGCGGAAGACAGCAAATCTCAACTGCAATCTATTCAGCAAAACATCGCCGAAAAAGAGAAAAGCGTTAAAGCGCAAAAGCTACAGCGCAGCAAACTGCTGGATCAGTTGCAGAGTCAGGAAAAAATCATCGCTCAGGCCAGCCGTCAGCTGCGCGAAACCCGGAATAGCCTGACAGCATTGAACAATGACATCAGCCAGCTCGCCAGCTCGATCGTCCGGCTTGAAAAGCAGCAGACGCAACAGGAAAAGCTGCTTTCACAGCAGCTCGACGCCGCGTTTCGTCAGGGCCAGCATAATGGCCTGCAACTGCTGCTGGGTGGCGAAGAAAGTCAGCGCAGCGAGCGCATTCTGGCCTATTTCGGTTACCTGAATGCCGCGCGCCAGAAGAGCATTGAGGCGCTGCAGCAGACGCGACAGGATTTGAACCAGCAGCGGGCCTCGCTGGAGCAGAAGCAACAGCAGCAGAAAGGCCTGTTAGCCCAGCAGCAAAGCCAGCAGCAGAAACTGCAGCAGGCGAGCGCAGCACGTAAGAAAACCTTGTCGGTACTGGAAAGCGCGCTGGAAAAAGATCAGGCCGATCTGGTGGAGATGCGCCAGAACGAAACCCGCCTGCAGGACAAAATCGCCCGGGCAGAGCGTGAAGCACGGGAACGTGCTGCCCGCGAAGCGCGTGAAGCGGAAAAAGTGCGTCAGCGTCAGGCGCAGGCGAAAGCCAAAGGATCAAGCTATCAGCCGACCCAGAGTGAACGCGAGCTGGTCGCCCGAACCGGCGGCCTGGGTCGCGCGGGCGGTCAGGCCTTGTGGCCGGTACGCGGACGTATTGAGCATCGCTTTGGCGAACAGCTACAGGGTGAGCTGCGCTGGAAAGGGCTGGTGATTGATGCGCGCGAAGGCACCGAGGTGAAAGCCATCGCCGACGGTCGCGTACTGATGGCCGACTGGTTACAGGGCTATGGTCTGGTGGTGGTACTGGAGCATGGTAAAGGCGATATGAGCCTGTATGGCTACAACCAAAGCGCTCTGGTGACCGTCGGTGCACAGGTGAAAGCCGGTCAGCCTATTGCGCTGGTCGGTACCAGCGGCGGCCGTGGCACACCGTCGCTCTATTTTGAAATTCGACGTCAGGGACAGGCCGTCAACCCACTCCCGTGGTTAGGAAAATAAGTTTTGCTACAACTTCGAAAAATCTCCGTACTGCTGAGCAGTTTGCTGCTCAGCTACGCTGCCCACGCCGGCAAACTCGCGATTGTGATTGATGATGTCGGTTATCGTCCGACCGAAGAGAACAAGGTTCTGCAGATGCCGCAGGCGATCTCGGTTGCCGTGCTGCCCAATGCGCCGCACGCGCGTGAAATGGCCACCAAAGCGCATCAGAGTGGCCACGAGGTATTGATCCATCTGCCGATGGCACCGCTCAGCAAGCAGCCGCTGGAGAAAGATACCTTAACGCCGGAGATGAGCAGTGAAGAGGTAGCACGCATCATGCGTAATGCCGTCAGCAACGTGCCTTATGCGGTGGGTCTCAATAACCATATGGGCAGCAGAATGACCTCCAGCCTGCCCGGCATGCAAAAAGTGATGCAGGCGCTGAACCACTACAACCTCTACTTCCTGGATAGCATGACCATCGCCAACAGCCAGGCAGTGCCGGCGGCGCAGGGTACCCAGGTCAAAGTGCTGAAGCGCAGAGTTTTTCTGGATGACAGCCAGGATATTAACGCCATTCGCCAGCAGTTTAGCCGCGCGGTAAAGCTGGCGCAGCGTGATGGCTACGCCATCGCCATTGGTCATCCGCATCCCAACACGGTCCGGGTGCTGCAGCAGATGTTACCCACGCTGCCGGCTGAGATTACCTTAGTCCGTCCCAGCCAGTTGCTGAACGAGCCGCTGCATAATGGCACTCGCCCGCCAGCCACATCGGTAGCGCCAACCAAGCCCGCTTCTCCGCGCTTCCAGCCGCCAGGGCTGTGTAAGCCGAAACGGCCGCTGACACCTGTTCCGGCGACCCGAGCACTGGAAGCGGTAGGTGAAAGCGTGAGCCAGAGTCCGCTGTTTAAGCAGGTAAAAAGTCTGTTCTGAATTTGCTATGAATGCTAAGTATGCAGCTTAGCGTTCACTTCTACGTAGAAATTACTATAATCCCGGGTCGGGCCATGAGGTGCTGTGTGGAATATTGAGACGGATGACGATTAATAAACAAAAAATTCTGCTGCTGGATAACGGCAGAGAATGGGGAGGCGGCACCAACAGCATGCTGGAGCTGCTGAAGCGTATTGATCGTCAAAAATTTGATATCACCTGCTGCTTCTACCACAACTACGGTCGCGGCAACGGCGAAACCATCGAGTCCGCGCTGCTTGCACTGGATATTCCGGTATTCTTTATTCCACAAATCAAACAACCGCGCTGGGCCAAAATCGTCAAAGAAGTGGCGCGCGCGCTGCTGTTTTTCAATAAAAAACTCAAGAAGCGCGCCATCGATCTGATTGATGAGCGCTGGCGTATCATCCCCAACGCCAGCAAAATTAACTCGTTGTTACAGCTCGGCAAGTACGACACCCTGTACATGAATAACCAGCCCAGCACCAATATTGAAGGGTATCTGGCGGCGCGAGGCCTGAATGTGGCTGTGGTCCAGCACTGTCGTATTGATCCGTTGCTGGAGCCGCGGCTGGTAAAAATGGTCAATCAGGATTGCCAGGCGGTGATTGCGGTCTCCGAGGGCGTGAACGCCACGTTACGTAAGCACGGCGTGAATGCAGATCGCTGTTTTACCGTCAGTAACGCCATCGATATTCACCAGCCGCTGCCTGACCGCCTTGAGGTGCGTCAGCGCTTTAAACTGGCTCCTGGCACCTTTGTGTTTGGCTCCATCGGCTCGCTGATCCTGCGTAAATCCAATCATCATACGTTGCAGGCGCTGGGCCGCTTCAAACGTGCCAATCCGGATGCCGACTGGAAAATGGTTATTGTGGGTGCCGGGCCTGAATTACAGCACCTGCTGCAGCTGGCGACGGCGGAAAATATTCAGAACCACGTGGTGTTTACCGGCTTCCAGAACAACGCGCTGGATTATCTCACCGCCTTCGATGCGTTTATTCTCGCGTCGCGCAGTGAAGGTCTGCCACGGGTGGTGCTGGAAGCGATGCTGGTGAACACCGCCGTCGTCGGTTCGCGCGTGGTCGGTACTGCCGAATTGATCAGTCATGATGAAACCGGGTTGCTGTTTGATTACGGCAATGTGGTGCAACTGACCCAGCATCTTACTGCGTTGTGGCAGGATGCGGATTTACGTCAGCGACTGATCAATGCGGCAGGCAAGCGCGTGCGCGAACAATACGCTATTGAAACCTACGTCAGCGGCGTCGAAAATATTCTTCAGAGCGTCGTCAGAGAAAAACCCCATGCTTAATTTTTTAAATCCTCGCTATCGCCATATCCGGGCGCGCCATAACCTGCCCTACGATCAGGCGGGCGTACAGGGTGAGGTGACGGTGACCTCGGTGGTGATCCCTTGCACCGGCGCGGATTACATTGAAGAAGCCCTGCTCAGCGCCACGTTTGCCGCGCGCTTTGCGACGCAGATAGAAGAGATTGTTATCGTCAGCGATCAACCTGCGGCGGCCTTTGGTGAACTGCCGGGCAAAACCCGGGTTGCGACGCTGGATGTTCCGCATCGCGAGGAAAGCTATCGCTATAAGCAGATCTATCGCAGCCGGTTGATCAAACTGCAGGCCCCCCTGCAGGCCAAAGGCGACGGCATTCTGATGATCGATTCTGACCTCAATCTGCTTAAGATGCCTGACATCAGAATGAAGCCAGGCCATCTCTACTCCAGCTTCCGTCAGGGCAAAATGATTGCCAAACTGGAAGGTGCACCAAAAGAGGCGATTCCCGCCTATTACCCGCCCAGCATCCGCCCTTACCTGGTTGACCACGTCAATGGCGCTTATCTGGCGGCGACGCGGGCGGTCTGGCAGCGTATTTCACCGCTGTGGCTGACGCTGTTTAATGATACCTGGCATTTAATGAATGACAGCCAGCCGCCGACCGATCAGCTGCCGCTGGCGGTATTGCTGGATATGCTGGATCTCAGGACCGTTAATCTGGGTGAATGGGCTAACTGGCCGGTTTCGAAGAAAATGGGCGGTCAGTCAGCCGTCATCCCGGCAGAGGTGGTGGGCGCACACGGCGGCTTCCCGCTGTCGGAATGGCAAAAATACCTTAGCGATCCCCGCCAGCCGCTGATGTTCAAAGGTCAGGATTACACCCGCAAGGTGCGCTACCTGACCGATAAAGAGAAAAAGCAGGCGTAATAACGCGGCCGCGCAACGGCCGCTTTATCTTTAATCCCAGTTGAGGATCACTTTGCCGGAGCGTCCGGAACGCATCTCATCAAAGCCCTGCTGAAAATCATCAATCGCATAGCGATGGGTAATAATCGGCGTTAAGTCGAGCCCCGACTGGATCAGCGCCGCCATTTTATACCAGGTTTCAAACATCTCGCGACCGTAGATCCCCTTAATAAACAGACCTTTAAAAATCACCAGGTTCCAGTCGATCGCCATCTCACCCGGTGGGATACCCAGCAGCGCTATCCGCCCACCGTGATTCATCACCTCAAGCAGCGTGCGGAAAGCCGGCGGCGCGCCCGACATTTCCAGCCCGACATCAAATCCCTCGGTCATCCCCAGCGAATGCATCACCTCACGCAGATCTTCTTTTGCCACATTAACCGCCCGGGTAACGCCCATTTTCTGCGCCAGCGCCAGTCGGTATTCATTAATGTCGGTGATCACCACATTGCGCGCGCCAACGTGACGACAGACCGCCGCCGCCATAATGCCGATAGGACCGGCTCCGGAGATCAGCACGTCCTCACCGACCAGATCAAACGACAGCGCGGTATGTACCGCATTCCCGAACGGGTCAAAAATCGCCGCCAGTTCATCGGAAATGTTGTCAGGAATTTTGAATGCATTGAATGCCGGGATCACCAGATATTCGGCAAAACAGCCCTGACGGTTAACGCCCACCCCGATGGTATTGCGGCACAGATGGGTGCGTCCGGCACGGCAGTTGCGGCAATGGCCGCAGGTGATGTGGCCTTCGCCTGACACCCGATCGCCAATAGAAAAACCTTTGACCTCCTGGCCGACCGCCACCACTTCACCCACATATTCATGGCCAACAATCATCGGCACCGGGATCGTTTTGCGCGACCAGTCATCCCAGTTGTAGATGTGTACGTCGGTCCCGCAGATGGCCGTTTTACGGATTTTTATCAGCAGGTCGTTATGGCCCGGCTCAGGAACATGCGCATCAGTCACCATCCAGATGCCCGCTTCTTTTTTCAGTTTGGCGAGTGCTTTCATGGTCATTTCCTCAGGCGATAACGCCCAGTTGTTTGCCGATTCGGGTAAAGGCCGCGACCGCGCGTTCCAGTTGCTGCTGAGTATGGGCAGCAGAAATCTGGGTGCGAATGCGCGCCTGACCTTTGGGCACCACCGGATAGAAGAAGCCGGTGACGTAGATGCCTTCCTGCTGCAGCAGGCGGGCAAACTCCTGCGCCACGCTGGCTTCGCCCAGCATCACCGGGATAATGGCGTGATCGGCACCGGCCAGGGTAAAGCCTGCCGCAGTCATCTGCTCACGGAAGAAGCGGGCGTTATCCCACAGCCGCTGACGCAGGCCGTCGCCTTCGCTCAGCAGATCAAGCACCCGCAGAGAGGCGGCAACAATTGCAGGTGCCAGTGAGTTGGAAAACAGATAAGGACGCGAACGCTGACGCAGCCACTCGACCACTTCCGCTTTCGCCGCGGTGTAACCGCCTGATGCGCCGCCCAGTGCTTTTCCCAGCGTGCCGGTGATGATGTCGACACGGCCCATCACCTCACAATACTCATGGGTCCCGCGCCCGGCATTGCCCACAAAACCCACCGCATGCGAATCATCCACCATTACCAGCGCGGAGAATTCATCGGCCAGATCGCAGATCGCCGGCAGGTTAGCAATCACACCATCCATTGAGAACACGCCATCGGTCGCGATCACAATGTGACGAGCACCGTTAGCACGCGCCTCCTGTAAACGCGCCCGCAGCTGTCCCATATCGTTATTGGCGTAACGATAGCGCTGCGCTTTACACAGCCGGACACCGTCAATGATCGAGGCATGATTCAGGGCGTCAGAAATGATGGCGTCCTGCGCATCAAACAGAGTTTCAAACAGTCCGCCATTGGCGTCGAAACAGGAGGAGTAGAGGATCGCATCTTCCATTCCCAGAAATTCCGCCAGCCGTTTTTCCAGCAGCTTATGGTTATCCTGGGTGCCGCAGATGAAGCGCACTGATGCCATGCCAAATCCGTGCGAGTCCATCCCCTCTTTTGCCGCCTGGATCAGGGCGGGATGGTTAGCCAGCCCCAGATAGTTGTTGGCGCAGAAGTTGATCACCGCCGGATCGCTGCCGACGGCGATTTCCGTCTGCTGGGCAGAAGTGATAATCCGCTCCTGTTTAAACAGGCCTTCCTGATGGGCAGTATCGAGTTGCTGACGAAGTTGTTGATAAAATTGCGCGGGCATTATTGCTCTCCTCAGATGGCAAAAATTTGGCACATCTTACTGAACAGCGAGCCTGACCACGATAAATCACCCAACAGAATGTCATTTTTGCAGCATAGTTCACGCCATGGCGCATACCGCACAAATCGTTACAGAGTCATCTGGCTGTCTGCACCCTGATGAAATGTTATGATGTGAAGTATTCGTGTGTGAAACCTCCTGTTTCACCCCACAACGTTGAAGGTAACAACATGATTATCGTAACTGGCGGCGCAGGAATGATTGGCAGCAACATCGTCAAAGCGCTGAACGATCGCGGTCACACCGACATTCTGGTGGTGGATAATCTGAAGGATGGCACCAAGTTTGCCAACTTAGTCGACCTGGATATCGTCGATTACATGGACAAAGAAGAGTTCCTGATGAGCGTGATGGCGGGCGATGATTTAGGCCCGATCGAAGCGGTGTTTCATCAGGGTGCCTGCTCCTCCACCACCGAGTGGGATGGCAAGTACATGATGGAGAACAACTATCAGTACTCCAAAGAGCTGCTGCACTTCTGTCTTGAGCGCGAGATCCCGTTCCTTTATGCCTCTTCAGCAGCCACCTATGGCGGCCGCAACGAAAATTTCATTGAAGAGCGCCAGTATGAGCAGCCGCTTAACGTCTACGGCTACTCGAAGATGCTGTTCGATCACTACGTCCGTCAGATGCTGCCGGAAGCGAACTCTCCGGTGTGTGGTTTCCGCTACTTTAACGTCTACGGACCGCGTGAAGGCCACAAAGGCAGCATGGCGAGCGTCGCTTTCCATCTCAACACCCAAATCAGCAACGATGAAAATCCAAAACTGTTTGAAGGCAGCGACGGTTTCAAACGCGATTTCATCCACGTGGATGATGTGGCCGCAGTGAACCTGTGGTGCTGGGAGAACGGCGTCTCCGGCATTTATAACTGTGGTACCGGCCGCGCAGAATCCTTCCAGGAAGTGGCAGATGCGGTACTGAAATTCCATCAGAAAGGCCAGATTGAGTACATTCCGTTCCCGGAAAAACTCAAAGGACGCTATCAGGCATATACCCAGGCCGATCTGACCCGGCTGCGTGCCGCAGGCTATGACAAGCCGTTCAAAACCGTGGCGCAGGGCGTCGCTGAATATATGGCCTGGCTTAACCGTAACGCATAAAGGAAGCTGCTCCGGCGATGAAAATTCTGGTAATCGGCCCGTCGTGGGTCGGCGATATGATGATGTCGCAAAGTCTCTATCGCACGCTCAAGGCCGAGCATCCCGATGCGGTGATTGATGTGATGGCACCGGCCTGGTGTCGTCCCCTGTTGTCACGCATGCCGGAAGTGAATCAGGCGCTGGCGATGCCGCTTGGCCATGGCGCGCTGGAAATTGGCGAGCGTCGCCGGTTAGGCAAAACGCTGCGCGCCAGCCACTATGACCGCGCCTATGTGCTGCCGAATTCGTTTAAGTCGGCGCTGGTGCCGTTCTTCGCCGGGATCAAACGTCGCGTCGGCTGGCGCGGCGAAATGCGCTATGGCTTGCTGAACGATCTGCGGGTGCTGGATAAAGCCGCTTTCCCGCTGATGGTCGAACGCTACGTCGCGCTGGCCTATGACACGCCGGTCGCGTCGGCGCAGCAGCTGCCGCAACCGCTGCTGTGGCCGAAGCTGCAGGTCGGGGAGCAGGAGAAAATTGAAACCGCCGCGCAGTTTCAGCTGTCGGCGACGCGTCCGATCATCGGTTTTTGTCCCGGCGCCGAATTTGGTCCGGCAAAACGCTGGCCGCACTACCACTACGCTGCGCTGGCGCGACAGCTGATCGCAGAAGGATTCCAGATTGTGCTGTTTGGCTCGGCAAAAGATCGGCCGACCGGTGAGGAGATTATCGCCGCACTGCCGCAAGAAGCCCGCATTCACTGCCGTAATCTGGCCGGTGAAACCCAGCTGGAGCAGGCGGTAATACTGCTGGCACAGTGCCGGGCAGTGGTCAGTAACGACTCCGGGCTGATGCATATCGCCGCCGCGCTGGACCGTCCGCTGGTCGCGCTCTACGGGCCAAGCAGCCCCGACTTTACGCCACCGCTGGCTCGCCAGGCGCGGGTTATTCGCCTGATTAGCGGCTATCACAAAGTACGCAAAGGCGATGCCGAACAGGGATATCATCAGAGCCTGATCGACATTCAACCTGAGCGCGTGCATCAGACCCTTACCGCATTACTCGACGCGCCGCAGGAGGTGCCATGCACGTCCTGATCGTTAAAACCTCTTCAATGGGCGACGTGCTGCATTCACTGCCAGCGCTGACCGATGCGATGCACGCTATTCCTGGCATCCGTTTTGACTGGGTGGTGGAAGAGAACTTTGCCCAGATCCCCGGCTGGCATCCTGCAGTGGATAAGGTGCTGCCGGTAGCGATCCGCCGCTGGCGCAAACACTGGTTTGGCAGCCAGCAACGTGAAGAGCGCGTGCTGTTTAAGCGCGCGTTACAGTCACGTCAGTACGATATTGTGATTGATGCGCAGGGGCTGATCAAAAGCGCGGCCCTGGTGACGCGGTTGTCAAAAGGCGTTAAGCATGGCCAGGATAGCCGCAGCGCCCGTGAACCGTTTGCCAGCTGGTGGTATGACGTGCGGCACGAGGTCAACAAGCAACAGCACGCCGTCGAGCGGACGCGCGAACTGTTTGCTAAAAGTCTCGGCTATGAGAAACCGCACGGCCAGGGCGACTATGCGATTGCCGGACATTTCCTGCATCACCTGCCTGCCGATGCCCAGCACTATCTGGTGTTTCTGCACGCCACGACGCGTGACAATAAGCACTGGCCAGAGTCGCACTGGCGACAGCTGATTGACCGGGTGCAACCGAGCGGATTGCGGGTTAAGTTGCCATGGGGCGCAGAACATGAGCACCAGCGTGCGCAGCGCCTGGCTGAAGGATTTGACCACGTCGATGTGCTGCCGAAACTGACGCTGGAGGCGATTGCCCGGCAACTGGCTGGCGCGCGTGCGGTAGTGTCAGTCGATACCGGATTAAGTCACCTGACCGCCGCGCTGGATCGCCCTAACCTGACGCTGTATGGCCCGACCGACCCAGGCCTGATCGGCGGTTACGGTCAGAATCAACAGGCGCTGAGCGCCCCGAATCATAATCTGGCGGAGCTGACTGCCGACGCGGTGGCAGAGAAACTGCAGGCCGTTATTACGGAAAACAGGCCATGAACTATGTGTTGATCTATCTGCTGCTGGTGCCGTTTCGCACGCTGATGCGGCTGTTTTACCGGCCTACCGGGCGCAATCTAATCATCCAGACGGCAAAAATCGGTGATTTCATTAATATCACACCGATGCTGCGCGCGCTGGGTCAGTCCGAATTGCTGATCAGTAAGGCGGTAGAACCGCTGGTGCGCCATGATGATACCGTCAGCCGCTATTTTCTGATCGAAGAGGCGAAGCGCAGCTTCTTTGCCAAGCTTAAACTGGCGTTCATCCTGATGAACCGCTATGACAATGTTTATCTGGTGCAGCCCAACAGCGTAAACCTGTTTTTTGCATCGCTGTGTAACGCGCCGAACAAACAGTTTCTGCGCACCTATGTGCGTAAGTCCTACCACGCGGTGTTCTATCGCAGCGCCAGCGGCATTGTGGATCATGCTAAAACCGATTTAACCCTCGACAGCTACCTGAAACTGATTAATCGCGAGTACCGCTATACCGATTTTCCTAAGCACGCCACGTCGCCGCTATGGCAGCCGCCCGCGCCGCCCGCTGCGCTGCTGACTCCGCGTGAAGGCATTAAAATCGGCATCAGTATTTCCGCTGGCAACCGGGCGAAAACTATTCCCGCCAGTGTCTGGCAGCAACTGATGGAAGCGCTGGCCGACCTGCCCTGTACCTTTTATGTGTTCGGGCCGCCTGCTGAACAGCCGTGGCTGGATGAATTGCTGAGCTTAACCGGCCCGAAAGAAAATATCGTGAGCCTGATTGGTGAGCTAAAACTAGAAGAGGTGCCCTGGGCCATCGCGCAGATGGATTTCTATATCTCATCTGACTCCGGCAATGCCTATATTGCTGATGCCCAGCAGATACCGTTAATCGTGCTTTATGGCCCTTGTGATATCAGAGAACAGCGCCCGGTTCATAATGCACTGTTTATCGGACCCGATAATATTGCTGCAACGTCGTTCATTTTTGCCGCCCCTTATGCGTTTGATCAGCCCGCTGAAAAATTATTCGAGCTGGATCACGATAAACTGACTAGAATACAAACGTTTATTACTCATAATCTGGAATAGTGAAGCGTAATGGCAATTACCCCTGTTGCTGATGCTGTTCAGCAAAGTAAGCTTCTGGTCAACACGCTCTCTGATACGGATGTAAATCCCGTGCACGTTGCCTTTGGCATTAACCACGCCTATGCGCGTGGTCTGGGCATTACGTTATATTCACTACTCAGCCATCATCCTGATACCGCTTTCCACGTCCATATCTTTTCAGACTCGCTAAGCGAACAGGATGTTGAAAAATTACGCTCGCTGGCAGCCGGTCATCGGCTGGCGATTACGCTGCACATTTTCAACAGTGCCTGGGTCGATCAGTTGCCGGCGGTCGGACGCTACCCAAAAAGCATCCATTATCGTTTTCTGATCCCCGAAACCGTGGCGCGCTTCAGCGATCGGGTGATCTACATCGACGCCGATACGCTGGTGGTGGGTGACTATTCGCCGTTATTCACCCTGGATATTGCCGATTACACGCTGTGTGCCTGTAACGACACGCCACGGGCGCGTCAGAATCAGTGTCCGAAGCTCGGTCTCAAGGGCAACAACTACTTCAACTCCGGCTTTATGCTGATCAATATTCCACGCTGGATGGCGCGTCAGACCACGGCCCGCATTACCGAGGTGCTCGTCACCCGCGGAGCGGAGTTTGGTTTTCCCGATCAGGATGCGTTGAACATTGTGCTGGAAGATGAAGTATTGATCCTGCCGGAGCGTTACAACCACATTTACGACATCATCGCGAACAAGGTGTGGCACCGCTTCCAGGTTCCGGACGATACCGTGATGATTCACTACACCGGTAAATGCAAACCCTGGCATGCCTGGGGCGGTAGCGATCTTTCGTTGCTCTATTACGACTATTACCAGCGCTCACCCTGGGCTTCACAGTCGCTTGATTTACCTAAACATTATAAAGAGATGAAGCGCTTCGCGCAGATTAAGTGGTATCAGAAGCAATATGCGGAAAGCGTCAGCTGGATGATGAACTATGTCCGGCACAAGTTTCTCGGTTAGCGCGGCGCGGACATTTTTTGCTACCGGTTGTGTCACCTGACGTATCTGTGACGTGACGGGCGTTCGCTATTCCTCGTTTCAGGCATACCGCTTCAGGAAAAAGGGACTCTGCGTGCGTTTTTGTTAACAATTCCGGTGATTTACTTCAGCCTGGGTCCGAGTCAGTTTTATAATCATCAGTTACCCTATTTTATTTTGCTGGCCTGGACCTGGTTTATGATGATGAGGCAAAACCCTTTCGCTTTTCACTCTGCACAGGTGCAAACGTTGTCATGAGTACCCTTCCCCTGTTGAGTATCATTACGCCTATGTACAACGCGGGCAGCATGTTTGATGAATTCATGCAGTCGCTGCTGGCGCAAACGCTGACGTCTCTGGAGATCATCATTGTCGATGACGGTTCAACCGACGGTTCCGGTGAGCGCGCCGACTATTACGCCCAACATCACTCCCACGTTCGGGTCATTCATCAGGAAAACGGCGGCGTCTCACGCGCGCGTAATGCTGGCCTGGCGATCGCGCAGGGGAAATATGTCACCTTTCCGGATGCTGATGACACCATGCAACCGGAAATGTACCAGACGCTGGTGACGCTGGCGGAACAGGACGATCTGGATGCGGCACAGTGCAATGCCGAATGGTATTTCAAACATAGCCAGCGGGTGAAGCCGCTGATTCCGCTGGACCGCCTGCGCAGTACCGGCGTACTGAGCGGTCCCGACTGGCTGAATACCGCGTTAAAAACCCACCGCTATATGCATGTGGTCTGGCTGGGCATTTACCGTCGTGCGCTGATTGAACAGCATCAGTTGCTGTTTGAGCCAGGGCTGCACCATCAGGACATTCCGTGGACCACTGAATTCATGTTGCTGGCGAAACGCGTGCGCTATACCGATGCGGTGCTGTACCGCTACTACATGCATGACGCCTCAATCAGCAACCGCAAGCGCACCGGCCAGCGTAATGTCGAATACCAGCGTCACTATCTGAAGATTGCCGCTATGCTGGAAGCGCTGAATCATCGCTACCGCGGCAAGGTAAAAATCTATCCATCGTTCCATTATCAGGTGACGCATGAAGCGCTCAGCGTCTGTCATAGCGTACGTCGGGAGCCGGATAGTGACGCACGCCGGGCGATTATCGCCGACCTGTTTGCCAGCCAGACGCATCGCCGAATGCTACGCAATGCCCGCGGGATTAAGCAGTGGTATCAGCTACTGCTGTGGCTGAGTCGTCTCTATCGCTGGCGTTACAAATAACCCTTGAGGCTGGCTTTATCCTAAAAAGGGTTTGCCCTACAATCGGTTCACTAAAATTTGAGAACAATTGTTTATGGCCAGTCCGATTCCAGCAAACGTCTCTCCGCAAAATATATTGCTCATCAAGCTGCGCCATCATGGCGACATGCTGCTGACGACGCCGGCGATCAACGCCCTTCGCCAGCGTTATCCGCAGGCCAGTATCGACGTGTTGCTTTATCAGGAAACGCGTCCGATGCTGGAAGCGCATCCGGATATCCGCCATCTGCACGTGATTGACCGTAAGTGGAAGCAGCAAGGTGGCTGGCGCAAGCTGGGCCATGAATATGCCTTGATTCGTGCGGTACGGGGTTGCCATTACGACCTGGTGATTAATCTGGCCGATCAATGGCGTGCCGCCCTGATCACCCTGCTCTCCGCCGCGCCGATACGCATCGGCTTCGCGTTTAAAAAGCGCGACAACCTGTTCTGGCGGCTGTGCCATAACCAGCTGGTGCCCACTCTCAATCACAGCAAACTGCATACCGTGGAGCAGAATATGTCCGCGCTGGCCCCGCTCGGCATCAGCAGCGAGGGCGCGCGGGTTTCGATGCACTACAGCGAAGCCGATCGTCAACACGTGCTCGCCAGACTGGCGGAGAAGCAGATCGCCTCGCCGTTTATCGTGGTGCAGCCGACCTCCCGCTGGGGCTTTAAATGCTGGGAAGAGGAGAGCGTTGCCGCCACCATCGACCAGCTGGCGCAGCCAGAACGTCCGGTGGTGCTGACCGCCGGGCCGGATAAACACGAACTGGCGATGATCGAGCGCATTCAGGCCCTGTGCACCTCGCCGTATGTGGTGTCATTAGCAGGCCAGTTCACACTGCCGCAGCTGGCGGCGCTGATCGATCATGCCAGGCTGTTTATTGGCGTCGACTCCGCCCCGATGCATATGGCGGCCGCGCTGAACACGCCCTGTATTGCGCTATTTGGCCCGACCAAGCTGCAGCACTGGCGGCCGTGGGGCGACAATAATCACGTCATCTGGGCGGGCGATTATGGTCCGCTGCCGTCACCGGACTCGATTGATACCAAAACTGACCAGCGTTATCTGTCTGCCATCCCGGTTAAGGATGTGGTCGCGGCGGCAAGGAGCTATCTGAATGAGTAAATTACGGCTGGCGATTGTCCGGCAAAAATACCGGCCTGATGGCGGTGCTGAGCGTTTTATCTCGCGAGCGCTGGAAGCGCTGGGCAGCGAACAGCTGGATCTCAACATCATCACGCGCAGCTGGCAGGGCACGCCGAATCCTGACTGGCACCTGCACATCTGTAACCCACCTAAACTGGGACGGGTCTCTCGCGAACGTGGATTTGCCCGTGCGGCCCGCGCCTGCTGGGAACGGGAAAAATTCGACATTGTGCAAAGCCATGAGCGCATCGCCGGTTGTGATATTTTTCGGGCCGGCGATGGTGTCCACCGCGTCTGGCTGGAACAGCGTGCGCGTATCGTTTCGTCCTGGCAGCGCCTGAGCGCCAGCCTCAGCCCTTACCATCGCTATGTGCTGCAGGCGGAAGCGGAGATGTTTAATTCGCCCACGCTGAAAGCGGTCATTTGTAACTCTGAGATGGTAAAACGCGACATCCTGCGCTGCTTCTCACTCGGTGCCGAAAAAATCCACGTCATCCATAACGCCATCGACAGCAGCCGTTTTCAGCCCGCAACTGACGCCACCCGCCACGCGACCCGTCAGCAGTTATCGCTGCCCGATAGCGCGACTGTGCTCATCTATGTTGGATCTGGTTTTGAGCGTAAAGGGCTGAAAGCGGCGATTGAAGCGCTGGCCGGCAGCGATCGCTATCTGATTGTGGTCGGTCAGGATAAACAGCTGCAGCGCTATCAGCAGCTGGCGAATCAGCTTAACTGCTTGGATCGCCTGCGTTTTGTCGGCGTACAGCAGGATGTGCAGCCGTTCTATCATGCGGCCGATGGTTTACTGCTGCCCACGCTCTACGATCCTTTCCCGAATGTGGTGCTGGAGGCGATGGCCTGTGGCCTGCCGGTAATTACCAGCACCGGCTGCGGCGGCGCGGAATTTATTACTGCCGGTCAGGAAGGTTTCGTCTGTGATGCGCTGGATATCAATGGACTGAATCAGGCGATTCAGGCGATACCGTCGCTTTCAGTCGACTCACGCATGGGCGAAGCGGCACGGCGCAGAATTGAACCTTATGGGCCGCAGCGACTGGCCAGCTCGCTGACTTCGCTGTATCAACAGGTGCTGCGAAGCAACTGACAATGTGGGATGAGTGGATGCAGGGTTTCTGATAACATGCCGCCATCTGATTTTAATCTGGTTTTAGACGCGAACGTGTCGTAACGGTAACTATGACGACCATTTACACCGCACTGCTCTATCTTATTCAGCCACTGATTTGGCTGCGCCTGTGGCTGCGCGGTCGTAAAGCGCCGGCCTATCGCAAACGCTGGGCAGAGCGCTATGGCTATTGTGTCGGCAAAGTTAAGCCAGACGGTATTGTGCTGCACTCGGTGTCGGTCGGCGAAACGCTGGCGGCGATCCCCCTGGTGCGTGCGTTGCGTCATCGTTATCCTACCCTGCCGATTACCGTCACCACCATGACACCAACCGGTTCAGAGCGGGCGCAATCGGCGTTTGGCAAAGATGTGCATCACGTTTATCTGCCTTATGACCTGCCAGGCTCGATTAATCGTTTCCTCGATACGGTCAACCCACGGCTGGTGATCATCATGGAAACCGAGCTGTGGCCCAATATCATCCGCATTCTGCATCAGCGCAATATTCCGCTGGTGATCGCCAACGCCCGTCTTTCGGCGCGTTCGGCAAAAGGCTACCGCAAGCTGGGCAAATTCATGCGCCAGCTGCTGCAGAGCATCACGCTGATTGCGGCGCAGAATAGTGAAGATGGCGACCGGTTCCTTGAGCTGGGCCTGAAGCGCTCGCAACTGGCGATTACCGGCAGCCTGAAATTTGATATCTCAGTGACGCCAGAGCTGGCGGCCAGAGCCGTCACGCTGCGCCGTCAGTGGGCACCGCGGCGTCCGGTGTGGATTGCCACCAGCACCCATGAAGGCGAAGAGGCGATCGTGCTCGATGCGCATCGCCGACTGCTGCAATCCTTCCCGGATTTACTGCTGATTCTGGTTCCCCGCCATCCCGAACGTTTCAACGATGCGCGCGAACTGACCCAGCAGCGTAACTTCAGCTTTATCCTGCGCAGCAGCGGTGAGATCCCTTCTGGCTCGACTCAGGTGGTGATTGGTGACTCGATGGGTGAACTGCTGCTGCTGTACGGTATTGCCGATCTGGCATTTGTCGGTGGCAGCCTGGTTGAACGGGGCGGACATAACCCACTGGAGCCTGCTGCACATGCGATTCCGGTTCTGATGGGGCCGCACACCTGGAACTTCAAAGATATCTGCAGCAAACTGCAACAGGGCCAGGGCCTGATTACCGTCACCGACGTGATTTCGCTGGAAAAAGAGGTCACCAACCTGTTGCAGGATGATGACTATCGTCGTTATTACGGACGCCACGCGGTGGACGTGCTGCATCAGAACCAGGGCGCGCTGCAACGTCTGCTGCAGTTACTCGAACCCCATTTACCGCCACGGGCCCACTGATGCCAACACGCCAACGTCTTTCAGTGGTGATGATCGCCAAAAACGAAGCGGAACTGCTGCCTGACTGTCTGGCCTCCGTCAGCTGGGCCGATGAGATTATCCTGCTGGATTCCGGTAGCGAAGATAACAGCGTGGAAATTGCCACCCAGGCGGGCGCGCAGGTGTTTCGCAGCGATAACTGGCAGGGTTACGGCATACAACGCCAGCGCGCGCAGCGTTACGCCAGCGGCGACATGATTTTGATGATCGATGCCGATGAGCGCGTGACGCCAGAGCTGCGCGCCGCCATTGAGCAGGTATTGATCGCCCCACCCAGCCGCACGGTTTACAGCCTTGGCCGCAGCAACCTGTTTCTGGGCCGCTTTATGCGCCACAGCGGCTGGTATCCTGACCGCGTCATGCGGCTTTACCCCCCGACGTTGCACTACAATGACAACCTGGTGCATGAATCGCTGAACGCCGAAGACGCGCCGGTGGTGGCACTGAAGGGAGATCTGCAACACCTGACCTGTCGTGATTTGATCGCCTTTCAGCGCAAGCAACTGGCGTATGCCGAAGCCTGGGCGACGGAACGTTATCAGCGCGGTAAACGCTGCGGCCTGTTTTCTATCTTCAGCCATACGCTGGGTGCATTTGTAAAAACCCTGCTGTTACGCGCGGGCTTTCTGGATGGCAAACAGGGCTGGATCCTGGCGGTGGTTAACGCACAATATACCTTTAACAAGTATTCGGCGCTGTGGGCGCTGAATCACGCATCGGCAAAAGGGCGAGTATGAGTACTAAAGCCATTTATCCCGGCACCTTCGATCCCATTACGCTGGGACATCTCGATATTGTGACGCGGGCCGCGCAGATGTTTGATCGGGTAGTGCTGGCGATTGCCGCCAGTCCCAGCAAGAAGCCGATGTTCAGTCTGGACGAGCGTGTGGCGTTGGCGAGCCAGGTAGTGGCACATCTGCCTAACGTTGAGGTGGTCGGATTCAGCGATTTAATGGCAAATTTCGCCCGCTCTCAACAGGCTAACGTGCTGGTTCGTGGACTGCGCGCGGTGTCGGACTTTGAATATGAAATGCAGCTGGCGCACATGAATCGTCACCTGCTGCCGACGCTGGAGAGCGTGTTTCTGATGCCGTCGGAAGGCTTCTCTTTTGTCTCCTCTTCGCTGGTCAAAGAGGTGGCGCGTCACGGTGGCGATGTTACCGCCTTCCTGCCCGCGCCAGTCTATCAGGCGTTACTGGCTAAATTAGCTTAGTGCTGGCAATTCGGGCACCAGTAAGTGCTGCGTTGCCCGTGTCTGCCGCTGATAATCGGCGTACCACATGCCCGGCACGGTTCCCCGGCCCGGCCATAAACCTGCAGCTGCTGCGCAAAATACCCCGGCTTACCGTCACTCTGTAAGAAGTCACGCAGCGTGGTTCCGCCCTGCTCGATGGAACGCAGTAACACCGCTTTGATAGTATTGACCAGCACTCCGGCCTCTGACTGCGACAGACTGCCGGCAGGTCGATCGGGCAGGATCCCGGCAGTAAACAGCGACTCGCTGGCGTAAATATTGCCGACGCCGACCACCACTTTGTTATCCATCAGCCACTGTTTAATCAGCGTCCGTCTGCCGCGCGACTTTTCGAACAGATAAGCGCCATCAAATTGGTCGCTGAGCGGCTCCGGTCCCAGATGCGCCAGCACGCTGCTGCCGGCCAGATCGCTGCTCCAGAGCCAGGCGCCAAAGCGACGCGGATCGGTGTAGCGCAGCACTTTGCCATTGCTCATCACTAAATCAACATGGTCATGGGTGGCGGCCGGCAACTCTTCTGGCAGCACACGTAAACTGCCGGACATCCCGAGATGGATGATGATCCAGCCATGCGGCAGCTCCAGCAGCAGATATTTTGCCCGACGCTGCACGCTGAGTACCGGCTGATCGCTCAGCGACAGGATCTCCTGTGAAACTGGCCAGCGCAGACGTGAATTACGCACCACGGCGTGAAGGATGGTTTCACCGACCAAATGCGGTTCGATACCGCGACGGCTGGTTTCAACCTCTGGCAACTCTGGCATAACCTCTCCTCAGCGGATTGCACAAACAAAAAACCCGGCCGGAGCCGGGTTTTTAGCAGAACACTAAAATTACTTAATTTTAGCTTCTTTGTAGATCACATGCTGACGTACAACCGGATCGAACTTTTTCAGTTCCAGCTTCTCTGGTTTAGTACGTTTGTTCTTCGTGGTGGTATAGAAGTGACCTGTACCAGCAGAGGAAACCAGCTTGATCTTCTCACG